>JAABUQ010001350.1_pt1 | contig 53391 bp, 60 predicted proteins | sample 5560001 | NCBI WGS metagenome assembly JAABUQ01 (sample SAMN10711888, study PRJNA513371) | rock metagenome | isolation source: Antarctica rocks | place: Antarctica: Victoria Land, Finger Mt nord | collected 2015-12-18
TTAACCCACCCATCATCCATCACCCATCACCCAGCACCCCGCAAAAACCCCTCTCCTACAAGCACCAAACACAAACACACCAATCCTAAACCTACCAGTCTTTAGAACGGGAAAGAGCGTGCCTTTCAGGATTCGATTCGGGAGATCCTTCGAGAAGGGTTATTGAGGTTGTGAGTTGGGAAGCGGTTTTGATTTGAGGTGGCCAGAATGGTGGAGGTCTAGATGTACCTTATCTTACACCCGACATGTACTCTACTCGCTGTTCTTGTTCCCAAAGTTGTTTGTTTTCTCTCCGTTGCTCTCCTTATCTTCTTCTACGTAGCCCCACTATTTTCACGCTTGGTCTCCCGGATAACCCAAATCCCAGAATTCAACGACACCACTGAACAGCCACCGAGTCGTTCTCGCCTTCTCGTCCCTCCCTCTACCCTGCACCTTCTCAGAGGGCTTATGCTCAGAGCGTATGCTCGAGGGCTTGCAATCTCTGTGCTCTCTTGTCGTGGCTTGCTTACTTGCTTGCGTTGATGCTTCGACTTATTCTTGTTTGTTGTTGTTGTTGTTGTTGTTGTTGAGATAAGATAGGGGCGAGGGAGGGGGGAGTGGTGGGTGTGCTAGCTTAGGGTTGGTTGGCTTGGAGGCTAGGGTCGTTGGAGATGTGGAGATGAGAATAGGATTGGAGAAAGAGAGAGTAGAGATCTAGAGAGATAGAGATGTGGGAAGATGGAAATCTGAAGAGATGAAGAGATAGAGAGACGAAGAGGTGGAGAGATAAAGAGATGGAGAGATGGAGAGATGGAGAGGTGGAGAGGTGGAGATGTGGAAGATGTGGAGATGTGGAGATGTGCAGATTTGAAGATGTGGCGATTGGCGGTAGGACTGCGAATTGACGCAGACACGCAAACAAGACAACCACTTGCGGATGAATGCTGGAGAAGACAGTCTCAAGGGGTAAGGACAGTGAGAGGGGGGCATGATAGGGGCAGACGGACGAGAAGAATCCCTGACTTTAGTGGAGTGGGACGCTGGAGATGTGCTAATCAGGGAGCGGTATCGAGATAGGCCGCGAGAGAGGAACTTTATGGCTGTGGGTTTGGTTTGATTTGGCTGGATTGGTAGATGTCTATTTGGGTACAAAATGTACGTTTGCGAAGACGGGTAAACGTCCATTACTATGAGCTTGCTCTTTGCAGGAGAAGGCGCTTTCAGAGCGATGGTGGACGTTCAGAGAGGAGCATGATGAAGGGCAGACAGACGAGGAGACATTTCGTGACTTGGGAAGAGTAGGAATCAGGAGTCCGGTGTCGAGATGCTGTGAGGAATGGCTTCATAGCAGTGAGTCTATTTGGATTTGGTTGGATTGGTAGCTGTCTATCTGGGTACGATGACCTTTGCAAAGACGAATACTCAGGGCTGGCTCTCGATCTCATCGATGATCACCGAGACAGCGACTCCTCCTCAAAGGCAGCGTCATGAATGAAGAGGGTAGAAGAAAAGTATCTATCGATCCATGTTCTGTGTGTCCTCCTGGATAGAGTAAAGGAAAGCCCCGCCTCCTCAGAAATAGAGTAAGGGGGAAAGGAAAAGCTTGGTATCTCGCACGAGTCCTCCGCCGGTCGCTATGCAACATAAGGTCGTGAACGTAATGCAATCTATGACCTTCCACTCAACTCGCCCCCTCCATTCGAGTTAACTCGTTCAGTCGCTGGCCTGATGTCATCCGCAAATTCCACAGCGCGCTCTTTGCCGTTACGGCTTTTCTTGACGTCCAACTGCTGCGCAACGCCCTCTCTTGGCGTAGGCGACATGCTCGAGTTCCGTGCGCTCAGCGGTAGGCCTTGAGGCGTGCCGGACCGCTGCGGAGACGAGAACCCTCGCTGCGGGGTACCGAATCTCTGGGATTGAACGTTCTCTCTCAAGCTGCCATCACTCGCCTTGTGCATCGGCAGGGTGGTGCGGCTCATAAGCATGGGGTCGCGGCTACCGGCTTCATGCCAGGAATGGGAAAAATCGCGGCTGCTCCAGCTCTGGCGATGGGGGCGTGCGCCGTAGGGAAGATTACCGCTGACAGAGTGTTGGGACTTCACGCTGGCTGCGCGGCTTCTGTGATTGGAGGCTGGGCCGGCGACGACGGAGGTGCGGGAGCCGTAGGCCTCAAGCTTGGTGTCGTAGTCGTTGGCGGCGTCTTCGTCCTCGATTTTGGCGACGCGGCGGATGGAATTGACGCTGAAGTAAGGTTCTTTGGGTTCTTCGGGTAGTGGGGCAGGTGGTGGAGGGACGTCGGGAGCGGCTTTGTTGAGATGGGCGAAGTAGCGCTGCCGATATATCTCCCAGCTGCGGGGCCGGAACTCTTCGTGATTACGCATGATGGACATATAGCTCGAGATGGCACCGATGGCGATGGCGATCAGGAGGAGGATGGTGAGGATGCCTTGGATGACGATGATGACGATACCGATGACTGTAGTCGTGATGCGTTGCAGGTTGAAGCGGTGGTCGAACGCTGCGGATAGAGCGAGAGTTGAGACCTTGCTAAAGCTGAGAGCGTAAATCATGATCGCATTAAGTCGTGCACCTTCGAAGGGTTTGAGGATGTAGAAAGCCACCAAGGCGATAAACTCGATCACGAGCAGGCCAAAGACTTGGGCCATCACTTGTCCAGCAGCACCAGCATAGAAACATGCGCGGACGAACTCATAGATAAGCCATACGACGAAGAACCACCATCGTGTTCGCCGGAAGCGAGAAGCCAACCAACCGAACTTCTTGATGTATTCTTCGTCTTCATGCACTTCTAGACGTTGGGTGTCTTCGCTGATGTAATTGACACTCATGAACGGTATCGAGGCAGCGGACGCGTTTTGCTCCGACTTCTCGGACAGCTTGCTGTCGAGCCCAAAGCCGTAAAGAGGAACTGGTCCCAATCCCTTGGCCTTCTTGAGATGTAACCTATCGGGTCGAGTCTCGTAATGACCAAATCGTAGGCGGTAGAAGCATGCGTATCCAGCCAGTCCCAGCATTCCGACAAAGAAGACCAAGAACATAATCGCAGCAACCGCAGTAGCACCTCCAGTAGCCGTGTATGTGAATTGGAAGAGCGTGAGGAACATCATCATGAAGAAGGCAATGAAACATGTCCGGAGTACAGCCAAAGCTGTATATCCCAGCCAATGTGCCCTGAAGTATGCCAGTTTCTCTTTCTTCAACAAGTTCGCTTTAGTAAGCCCTTCCAAGAGCCACTTAAACCCGATCACGGCGGCAGCTATGAGAACGGTAAGGATAAGCCACCAGAGGAACCCGGTCATAAAAGCGTTCGAAGCTGGAATTTGTTCGTCCGATAGCGTCCCCGCGAAGCCAGAAAAGTTGCCTGGTAGAGGTAGACCTGGTTTGACCGGAGATCCGTACCACGAATACCCGTTAGATGCGTCTGCAATGGGCCCAGACGCGCCCGAAGCACTAGCTCTCTTGCTTAGAACCTGTTCGAAAGCTTGCGACCTTGAGGAATTGGCGTTTTCGAGGACTGAATCGAAGTCTCTCGTGTGGAAATTGAAGAGTGACCTCTTGTAGATCTGCGAAATCTGGTAGCCACCCCCAATATTGTCTGATGCCGCACCAGGTCCTGCAGCACCGACCATGCTCGTATTGCCTTTGTTGCTCCCGATCAGCTGGTTGATGCTGTTCTGCATTGACTGGCTGTATATCATCCCTCCGCTCCAAGCGAAATTGCTCCAGAAAGCCGCCAACACACTAGGCCAGTTCAGCGACAACGCTCCGGTATAGAAGATATGTTGGAAGACAGAGAAAACCACGAAAACAGACAACGAATGTGCATAGTGAGTCCGTGTCGTAGGAACATGGTTGCCGTATACAGCCGTAGCAAAAGATGCTGCGAGAGCGATCAATGTGAAGAGACCCAGTGCTGTTCCCACCGCAGCAGGATGCGAGAATGTTGCTCCATTTATGACGACCGCAGAGTAGCAGCCAATCTCGGACTCTGTCGCGTTGGAAAAGATCCTTAAAATAGCTTGACCCTCGAAATCAGGTATACTTAAGGCGATTGGAGGAATGCCAGCAACGTCGGATGGAGCAACAGGTATAATACCATCAGCTTCAATTGGGACGCTCTTGTTCATTGGACATAGACTAGTTGCTGTCAGAGACGAGTGAGCGGATCAAGAAGCCACACATGCCTGTAAATCTGGGCGATGCAGGGGTTGAAGGTCAGGTCAAATCGAGCTTGACCATAGGCAAAGACGCCAATGTACACTAGAAGCCGTCAGCATGATGGCGAATCCTTCGTCAACGACCACAATATACTCATGAGGCTCTCGTTGGCAACTGCGGTGTTTCCCTCCAGATGGAATAACACTGTCCCGTTGTCTTGGTAGTACGCAGCATCGAAGCGCGTGACATTGATGAGAGAGCTCCCCAGGCAATCCCCGAAGTTCTGAGTATACAGAGCAGGCTTCCGGGCATCGTCGAGATAGATGACGTGTCCTGAGGCGTCGGTGGCCTCTATCCATTTTGTTTGATTTGTAGATGCCGCAGAAACAGACAGGAATGAGAGGAGGAAGAATAGGGCGGCCAGCGTGGGCCCGAGCCCACTGGGGCGTGACGTTCGCATCTTTTCGACCATAGGGAGAGGTGGCTACAGGACCGAGAGATGTAGGGAAAGTGTTAGGAGGTTTTAATCACAGAGGTTTCCGATGTTTTAGGCCATCGAGACCTTGTAAAACCAACCGCGAGAGATTGAGGAATCCGTCAGCGCCCAGAGGTCAAGATGGGAAGTGATAAAGCTGTCTGTTCAAATTTCTTCTGCCTGCACAGACGTGTGGCAGATGCCGGCGGGTCCAGACCGATGCTTTTGATATCAAAGAAAGTGAGAGCAGCCGCCGTGGCTCATCGGGTTGTGTGACAAAGAGTGAAGGCAAGCACTTCCGGATTGTGCAGTATTTGATATGACGCTAAACCAAGTTCAGCTACCATCAAGAATTCTCGGTCTCATTTACTTCGTTGATTCGAAAGATGTGTTGATGATGGACATGGAATTAGAAGTCTTCTCGCTTTTCGAATCCTACTTTACTTCTACGGATGACAGTTACAGGGGTGCGCTCGATCTCTAAAGCCCAGTGCCGGTGCCAGCGTCTCTTCTAGCCACTTGAGATGCAAGCCATGGGGAACACGCGCGCGTTTCCGATCATCCCATGATCCATTCATTATTCTGGCAGGCCCTCCTGCTTCCAATCACGACGCCAGATCCGAGGACACGAAAGGCTTTCCAGCCAAGAAGCTACCTATCGGATTGATGATACATGAAAAATCGGTTGACTACTTGTCTACGTCGAGCATTTCGTGGTGGGTTGGTTGCACTTCAGCTTCACCGGGGAAGCCGGGAACGCTTCGCTCTCCGCGACTATACGCCTTAAATTGGCAGTAGGTACTGCGTTGACTATGACCGATAATGCATCCGTGAATGCTTCTGCTTCGTCTTTCTACGCATCTAGCTTGAGTCTATCCAACAGCCTATCTATCTTATTGAGCAGTATTTGGTAATTGACTGCATCGCGCGCAAACTCATCACCCGCGATCTCACCATCAAGCGTTCGTACCGCTCCGCCGCTGGAATTGATGATATCGACGATTGCAGCATCGTCATTGGGAAAGGAGCTGACATCGACCCCTTCGTCTTCTACCGTTTTCTCACCTTCTTCTGATAGCCTTTCAATCGCTTCGGTATCCGCTCTTGCATCTTCAATGGCGCCTTCTGTTGCTTCATCCATCATGTCCTCGAGGCCCGGGTCCTCGAATCGCAGGCGGAAGCGTTCCGAAAGGTAGTATCGGATACTGTTCAGCACGTCAGCCTGCTCTGTGGACATGGTCGTGTATGTACTTACTCGTCGAGCAGCTCGATACTATCCGTCTCTTGCCTGCCTTTGATTCTTGCTGCGCTTTCCTTGATGAGGTCGGAAAAGTCTTCTTCGTCAACGTAGGCCTCTAGCCTGTACGCAAAATATCTGGCACCAAACTCCTCGAGTCTTGGGACGCGGGTAAGCCAGCCTGCCCGGACAACATCATAAATATCGATCGCTTCGGGTTCGGGCTCCTGCCCATCGAGAATTAGGCTTTGAGGTATTTGCGACATTGTTCCATTTCCTAGCGTGCTAATGGCCACAGCAGCTTTCTGCTTGAGCTTCTCAATCAGTAAGAGATCGGCAGCGAAAAGAACGTCGACAGCCAGATCAAGTGGAATGTCGACCTTCTCGGCGTACAAGGAAGTGAGCACCACTTCAAGCACATCGGGCGAGCAATCGATGGGAATGGTCTGCAAATGCGGAGTGTTTTGAGCTTCACGGAAGCCGGACGAGAACATAGTGAGGAAGAACTCGGAGCGAAGCAGCATCGCGCGGTGCACAGGAAATAATGTGGATTTGCGCGGCTTCCTTGGCTGCGAAGATGCGCGCGAAGCCTGCATCGTCGGACCGACAGGGATACCGTTCAACGGGCCTTCAGCAGTTCTTATCGAAGCTGCTTGTGCGCCGGTCTCTGGGTAATCCATGTCCTCGTCCTCGTCCGCACGCAGCAGCACATCTGCAAAGATCGCATTGTCTCGACTGTAAGTTTTCGAAGTCAGCATTCCATCTCTAGGTTAACGAATCGGGCTCAGATGCACGTCTTTGGAGCAACGCTGCTTGAAAACATTTCAGAGCATTTGCTCCGCCAAAAGGGGCAAAATGCAAAGATTTGTAACTTACTCCCATCTCATGTCACCTGCTTTCGCCGTATCGACCACCACTTTGTGCTTCAAAACATTGTCCCTGAACCATGTCTCCATCTGCAGTCGACCCTTCTTTACTTCATTTTCGCGCCGCTGCCTTGCAAGGCGTCGGTCGTCCCCTTCCAGTATGCCTTCCCATAGGCTCCTGATCTCCAATTGCTTGCTGATCTTATCAATCCCTTCCAAAACCTCATCTTCTGTATAGCCGGTCCCTGGGCCTCCTCCTACATCTCTCGGTACCTCACCGAAGTATATATATCTAATTGCGATGCCAAAGGCTTGAGAAGGAATTGCAGCTGGTATCTTCCATGAAGTACTCTCGGGGGTGATAGAGAGTTTTCTCTGGAAATAAGGTGATCTTGCCGCGAGTACGAATTTGTGCAGGTGAAATGTCTCCTTGGTCGTGACAACCGAAAGATCGCAGGTTTGAGGGGTCTCCCTTATAAGGAGGGATGTGAGATGAGCAGCAAACGGTTGTAGGGGATCAGTGGACTTGGTATATTCATATGACAACAGCAAGTTTCGTATGCGGTCATTCAACGCATTGTATAAGCATCTCTCGCCCTGAAATGTATCTCGCTCGCAAAGGGCACCGGACTCAAGGAGAAGTTGGACAACTTCGAATTGGCCACATAGGCTGGCCTATGATGCCAGGTTTTAGCCAAGCTGTCTCGCAAGCGTGGAAAACCTGGCAAAGAACCCTTACCAATATTAGCGGGGTGTAGTCAAATCGATCTCGTGCATTGATGTTCACACCTTCTGTTGTGATCATTTCCTGACAGGATTTCAGGTCTCCCCGGCGGCAGGCTTCACATAATTTATTGAAGCTCTCGCTAACATCCAAAGGGTTATCCTCCTTCAGTCTCCCAGACTCGATGAGCTTCTTTTCTTCACGCAGGCTGGCTTCGAGTTGGTCCTTCCGCATGTTGAACCAAGAACCACCGACAGCAAACTTCGTGACAGTAAACGAAAACAACTTAAGCCAATTTATCAGCGAGGGACTGAAGGCGAATGAAGGGAAGAAGAAGCGAGGCAGGGTCGCAGAGAGCCAGGGTCATGGAAATGGCAGACTGATGGTACTGGTTATCTAATCAGCGGATCGCGGGTCCAGCCGTGTGCCTTCATCGTCGTTTGCTCCTAGCAACGCTTTCTGTGTTTACACTGGATTGGGAGAGTTGAAGTGCGCTTCGTCACTCAACGCACGTTTGAAGATGAAAAGCATACTGATGTAGAAGTGTTGCTTTCTCAGTATTCGACACTTCTTTTTGTGTCTCATCCATTACCTGGTCACCCACTCAGCGACCTATGAATTCTACTCTCCTACCAGACATATATTCAAACTCTCCAACTTCATGCACTTTATTTGGTCCCATATTTGTCCCGGTGCTCAGATACTTGCATAATCTTCTGATTAGCTGTTAGACAGCGTCATTATCTGCACTAGCGACTATGGTTGAGTCAACCTCCATTGACAAGTACGATGTTCTTGAGCAAATAGGTAGGCGCCGATACAGTCGTCAGTCCAAATTCAAGGTGAAGCTAACAATAAACAGGAAGAGGATCTTTTGGTGTCATCCGGAAGGTGAGGAGGAAGTCTGATGGAGCAGTAAGAAATCCATTTACGGTTCGCACTAAATTGCTCACAAGGTCACCAGATCCTCTGCCGGAAAGAAATCAATTACCACAGCATGCAAGATAAAGAGAAAGAACAGCTGTACTCCGAATTCTCGATACTCCACTCGTTGAAGCATCCAAACATCGTCGGCTACTATCATCGTGATCATCTGAGGAACAGCCAGGACCTTCATCTATACATGGAATATTGCAGTGGAGGAGATCTGGGTAAAACCATCAAGGAGCTTAAAGCCAAGAAAGAGTACGCGACGGAAGACTACATCTGGAATATCTTCTCGCAGATCGTCACCGCCCTCTACCGGTGTCATTACGGTGTAGACCCACCAAGCCCTGATGAGAATGGTAGAATCAAGCCACCCGGGTTGCGATTGAAGAACCAGGTCATGATCCTTCATAGGGATCTCAAACCCGAGAACAGTGAGATATGATACGCAATACATTTCGATCGTCCGGCTGACCAATCTTACAGTTTTTCTCGGCGAGGGCCATTCAGTCAAGCTGGGCGACTTTGGTCTCTCTAAGGTGATGCAATCGCACGATTTCGCATCCACATATGTCGGAACACCATATTACATGTCCCCAGAGATCTGTGCCTCCGAGCGATATACCCTTTACTCTGATATCTGGGCTCTGGGTTGCATCATCTACGAACTGTGTACGACAAGAGTTCCTTTCAACGCAGCCACACATATTCAATTGATTCAAAAGATCAATACGGGTAAAACCGATCCAATCCCAGCCCAGTATTCTCAAGAATTGAGCGATGTCATCCGGAGTTGTCTGAAGGTCAACCCACAGCATCGTCCGGATACAGCCGTACTTATCAACCACGGTAAGATGAGGCTGGCAAGGGAAAAGAGGGAGGTTGTAGCTCTAGGCACAAAATTGGAGCAGGAAAGAAGGCAATTGACTTTTGAGCGTCAGCAAATCAATCTAGAGAGGGCAAATTTGGACGCAGAAAGAGAGAAGTTCGAGGCGAGAATTCGAGCGGAGATTGAGGAGGTCAAGCGCCGAGAATGGGAGGTCCGAGCCAGCCTCGAGATTACCAGGCAGATCAACATACTGCAAGCCAAGTTTGAATCAGAGGTCCAGGCCCGTGTCGATGCGGAGTTGAAGCAACGGAGTCAAGAGACGAACATGGCAAAACTACCTTCACCACCATCTACGCGAGCCACATCTTTCGCCACAAGTAATGGCGAAGATGTTGTTCCTACGAGCGATCTCAGTAATCTTTCTGTGGTTTCTCAAGCCGAAGAGCAGCTTAGCCCACTTCAACTGAAACGCATGACACCACCGAGGCGCAAAGCCCGTGGGCCACTGGCTCGCTCACGAACCCAATTCGACTCCCCAATGGACGTCATGATGGGCGAACCATCTCCTGTATCCATTGCGAATCTCAATCTCTCGCCACGACGCACCGCCGCCGCCAACCTACCAAGTATCCACAATCCCCGGAATATCTTCGCCGCAGCAGCAAAGAACACTGCTGTCGTACTTCAACTTCCAACACCCCCATCTCTAGGCCAATCTGTCATCCTGGAAGACGAAGACGAAGAAGGTCTTTCCGAGCTACCCTCCCCGACGCGCGCCCCCATCGCTACCTCTGCTCACTTGAAGCAACACGCCCGCCCTGGCCTTCTACGCCAGAAGACTGCGCCCATGGGCCGCCTTCCCAGTCAACCCACCCTCTTCCCCACCACCCGGGTACCGCGCGTGCCCTCACCACCTAACGCTGCGCGCACAAAGACAACATCCACAGCAGCAACCGGCTCCCCCACCCGCAAACACCCCGACGACATGTTCCGCAAAGTCATGGCCCGCAACCTCCCCAGCAAGCCCGCCGCCGACTCCGATCCTGTAACACAGCCTACCTCTGGCTCCGACGAGAATCCCTTGATCAAGAAAGTCATGCACCGCAATCTCCGTGGGCAGACATTGGTCGAGTTGGCCCAGCCGAGAGCTGGTGCGCCCCCGGCAGCAGAGGGAACAACGGCGAAGGGCGCGTCGGGTGGCGAGAACAACTGGCGACCGAGGCAACAGGATGTTGTGGTCTGGGACCCGGAGGTTGACGAGATGCCGAGTCCGTTCTTGTCGAGAGTGAGGAGACAGACATGATGCTACTGAGGGGGCAAAGCGATGTTGTGTCTGGGTGCGATGGTGGTTTTCGTGGGTTTTGAGGTTTATGAGGTTGCTGCACTATACCATTCTTGCGAGCGGAGCGCTATTTAGGGACTTTTTCTACTTGTCAATTCTGGTTCATTAATGGCGAGGGATGGGATGTTTCGTCGAGGCATTCTTGGCGTTGGGAAAACGGGATTTGCACGTTGGAAAAGGGTAGTTGGAATCTTGTTTCTGAGAGGCCGCTGAGGAGAAGGCTCGCTATAAGATTCAAGTCTATCTAAGCCATACGCTGGCTGCAGCAGGCAAAACTCCTTCTCTAATACTTCTTCGCGTCCTCTGACTATGCTATTGATAACTTACTCTTTGACGTCTTGCCGCATTGGCAATGGGCTATCACTGGTCATTCAGTCCATCGCCATTACGCCAATGCGATTAAATGTTCAAGGGCGCAAAGCATGTCTAGTTATCGAAGTAGTCAGCCCGAAACTAGGCATCCTGGGATAGTGTGAGGATCATGCCGATATGACAGTGGGTTGCGATTTCGAGCATTGAAGAGAGGTGCCGCGAAAAGAAACTCAGATATCTAAGATCTCGCTTTGTCTGCTTGAGCGTGTGATAGTTACATTGCAATGATCGCGGTTTTCAACTCCCCAGGGCGAAACACCATGATGAGAGTCTACTCTTCGCTGGCACCAACGAAAGCTCCGGGAGAAGTCCGTCCTCGCAGGATTCCTTATTCAACACCGGCCGTACCATCAGGGGAATCCTCCTCGATGCTTTATAGCCTTGGATTGCTAAAATCCACTAGGTATAGCTCGAACCCCTAATCATAGAAGTACCCTTACGGAACATGTCCATCGCGCGTAGAAAAGCTTGTCCGAACGACGTAACAACGATGTTGATCTGACTGAATAACCAGAGCTGGCCAAGCGAAGATGCCAGTCCAAAACAGCGAGGCACTCCAGCGCCTACATCTTTGATACATCGGGAAATAAAGAGCGAGGACTTTCATGACAGGAGAAACCGCTTTTTAGCGCTTACATCTTTTGATTTGCCGGGAGAAAGACTCGCCGACATGATCACGTGTTGGCGTAATCAAATCTAACGGCTTTTCCACAGAGCGCCACCAAATTTGCTGTACGTGTACCCTGTCTCCGCAAAAGCTTGCGCCGTGATGTCGTCCACATATGTATGTGACAACTCAACGGCGGCGCAATCCATTGGTGTTGGGCGAAATCCTCTGCAGGGCGGAGTTTGTTGGGTGCAAGTACGTGGACTTTTCGGGTGTTTGAGCGCACGCGGATGCGATGTCCATTAAGAGGTATCAACGTACCTCCGTATTTCAGTCTTAAGACCAGTTGACGTTTGTATGACTGAGAGCGCTAGTTTGAACATCAAGATTGGTGGCGTGTGACAGGAAATTCATACATTTGCACTCCAATTTCGGTACCTTACCATTCAGTCAATACGTGATCCTGTCGATCCGTTGGGTACTCGACTCTCTTTCCGTTGGTTTACTGACTGGTAGACGCTACGGAGTACTGGTGCCTAACCCCACAAGAAAGCTCCCTGTGGCGGCAAGGTGGGGCTCCAGGAAACCACGTTTTTTAGGGGGTTTGGGACTCGTGGTCATAGCAGGCACGATTGTCAATCCGTACGATGGCCAACAACTGCGAGCAGACTATCGGAATGGCGCTTTCTGATTGGCAGCCGTCTGTGGAAATCGCTGTGCAAAACGGTCAACCTTGGCGTCTTCGAAGCGTCCAATGACCATCACGGAATGGTCTAGTAGCAGCTGTCTTGGAGCGCCAGCTATACATATCAGCTCTAGGTCCTGACGGGCAATTTCTTCTGGTATGGGTACACAGGATTTTGTTTTCCAAAAGTGGACAGCTCTTATGGAAGTAAAGGGGTTTGTGGAGGTGGCTCGAATGCCAATGCGCTGTTGGCTTGTCATCAAACATGAATCTCGGTCGAATGCATGTTTGACAGCCACGTCCTGTAGGGCTGAGTGATTGAGAGACAGATTACGGAGGTATGCTTTAATAACACGAAGATGGAGCCAGAGTGGCATCAAAAAGCCTCCATCGTCAAATGGAAGACTCTGGTAAAGTACCTCTTTCAGCTTAGGACTAAGATTCGGCCAGACAAACGCCGGCGTGCCGATTGGCGTAGCTCGTCCCCTTGGAACCTTTAAATAGCACGGCAGTTGCCAAGGAACAATAATACTTCTACACCCATGTCAGAACGGTAGTGGCTGCTGATCCCGGCTAGATGCTGCTTCACGTAGCACTACTCCTGGGGCTGGCATGGGGAAATTAATCGGAGAAGCCTGCGAAAATGCGTTTTGGGAAGCACGAGCAATAGCTCTCCGTGACCCTGCGAAGAGCTTCGCAACCATAGAACGAGTCAACACCCGATGCTTAACCCCGAGCAGTGAAAATTGCAGAGGTCAACCTACTTTAGACAATGCTTGGGCTATTCAGGCCCTTACATGTTGGGTCCTCTCCCGCTAGATTCGTTGGTAAGGCGAACAGAGGTCATTCCCACGTGCTCGGTGACCGTTGCAGCTCTCTGCTGTAGAGAAGTCGGTTTGGCCGCCCTCCATCAGACGATCCCGCGCAAAGGCATGATAAGAGCTCTTTCCGTCGGCTTCATTGTCTGCTAAGCATGAATGATATGGGTACACAACGATCTTGCGCGTGCTTATGTGGGCTGTGCGAGGACTATGTGCTCGTCGGTAAATTGATGGAGCTACCCTGCCTCGCCTGCTTTTCCATGCCCCTTGGCTTTCCATATTGTAGCGATCCATTGAAACCGATTCTTGGACTTCACTCGATGGTTGAACATGCTAGGGTGAATGCGACTGTCAACAAGGCAAGATTGACAGATCGTCAGTCAATAGTACCTTAATGATCTTCCATAGAGCAGACACAGAAATAGATACCTTGTCAAACAGAGTAGTGACTTATAACTTTGGTTCAATCTAAGCTCAGATGGGCTAGCGTCTTCTGACGACCAACAAAGTCTTGGCGCTCCGATTTCAAACAATTTATTTTCATATGAATGAGAGCTCCTTCATCCATACATCTCCTCGTTGTCTTGGTCTCGTCGCAGTACTTTCGCTTTCCGTTCGCGATCACCACTAATTGCCTTCCTTACGTTGTTGTAATAATCCTAATTCAAATTAGAGAGGGAAGGAGCGGAGTCAGAGCGGAGACTGCGCGTACAGCTCCTTAGTCCGACCGTTTGAATCTGCGACACCGCAAACGCCATTCCATCCTTTGGCTGCATTCACCATAGGGCTGTCACTGTATGCAATCAAACTTTCGACCTCTATATCAAATCCACCGTCCTTACCCCCTACTTTCGTCTTTGCATACTATCTTGCAGACCGCGAACCCGTCGGATGTTGGCACTGTGAGACTTAACTACACCTGGCACACAATAGCCGAGCAGCGCATAAAACGCCCGTGTCCGACAGAAGCAGCGTTTTAGAACATCGAAGGGCGGAGGAAGTTTTGACGACGGCAACACCAGGCTCGCAATGGCTCCTTCTCCCCCCAGACTGCGGATACTGTCCGGTAAGTTTCACAAGCTGCATACGCACCGACCTCCAACCTCAACACCCTTACGAGATTCTACCTTTCTTTCGAGAAGTCCCCAATGGTCGATCCAGCATCCTCTTTATGGCATTGAAACTAAGAAAGTATTGTATAGTGGGCGGAAACGCTGTATCGGCCTTCCTGTCCTGGCGGCTTCAGGCTACCAATGCCTGCGATGTGACACTGGTTTGGAAGTCTGGGTTTGAGTCGGTCTCTCAGTACGGCATATCATTCAAGTAAGTTCATGTGGATTGCTGTCGCCCAAGTGGCTGGTCAAGCTCATAGCCCATAGGTCCAAACTCTTTGGCAATGAACGGTTCAAACCCCGGCACGGTAGGCAAACAATAATCACTAATTTTCCATGTTCTCAGTCTAATTTATATGTAGTTGTCAGAACTCCCGAAGATGCCTCTGGCCGCAAGACAGCGTTCGATTACGTCCTTCTCTGCGTCAAAGCCCTTCCTGATGTCTATGATCTGGCCGCCGTTATCGAGTCCGTTGTCACTCCTCAGCATACCTGCATACTGGTGAACACGACGCATACTTTGGGGGTCGAGGCACATCTGGAGCAGAGATTTCCCACCAATGTCGTACTGTCACTTGTATCGGGTGCGGAAATCACACAAATAGGTTCAAGCGAGTTTGAGCATCTCGGAGCCACAGACGTATGGGTCGGTCCGGCGAATAAGAACGCAACCATACCTGCAGCTATACAAAACGACATGGCCGAAGCTCTGGCGATGACGCTGACTACTGGCCAAGTCGAGTGCCGAGTCTCTGGCAACATTAGGCAGCAGCAATTTGAGCGTATGATTGGGTATGTGCATCAACTCCTACTCGTTAACCATGGTTCTAACAGTCATAGGCCAATTGCGTTCCATCCATCTAGCGTCCTCTTCGAAACCCCATCACATGCGGAGCTGTTGGACAAGGTCGGGGTCAGATCCATGGTATCGGACGTAATAGATGAGTTGCTAGAACTCGCTGCGTCGCAGGGATGCACTTTCGATCAAGACTTCAAAGAGAAGACAATGCAGGCGATGACGTCGAGTTCCGAGACCCACAGCATTATGTACCAAGACTTCACCGCGAAAAGACCAATGGAGGTAGAAACTTATCTGGGTTCTCCTATAAAGATTGCTCAGGAGGCTGGTATCCGAGTCCCTCGGATCGAGACCTTATACGCTCTTCTCCATCATTGCAACATTGTTAATCAGCAGCGGCCAGCGCTGCCTTCAGTACCGCCACACATGGCCAATAGTCTAGCCCCTCCACCTCGACAAGGCTCAGTCCCACCCGGACCGCCAATGAACGGCCGAATGAATGGTCCAGTGAACGGCAACGGTATGCCGCCTGGGATACGTCGCCCGTCCATGGGACCACCGATGCGACGAGGGCCACCGATGCCAAACGGATATCCTGCTCGTACGTCGAACGGCTACAATCCGCGCGGACCTCCACCAGGCCAGATGACTAGGCGGCCTTCTCCGGAGGGAAACGATCTGGAGGAGTTCAGCCATGTTGTCCTCTACGACGACGCTATACCCGAGGCTGGTGTTCATGGATACAACGACCTCAGTAATGGCACAGCGTCGACCACATCCGAACTAGCACTACGTGAGAGGGAACTCAATCTACGGCAGCGCGAGCTGCAGCTCAAGGAGCAAGAGTACGGAATGCGCAGAGGACAAAGAAGACCGCCACCTCCGCATAGAGGGGGTTATGATGAGGATGAAGATGACGATGATGACTTCTTTGACCCTATGGCGGCTCGTGGACCTCCGCCGCCTCAGATCGATCCTGACAGCTTGGATATGATGAGTGTCACATCCCGCAAGAATCGAAAAACGCCTAGTCTCGGTCAAATGCGGAAAGACCCAGAGGGAAGAAATGGTATGCGTCAAAGCAGTAGCATGGGCGGTCGATCACGCATGAACCCCAATCGGATGTCAGCGCAGATGATGATGTCGCAATTGCCAGCCACTAGCGATTCATTGATGGATGATCCGATGATGGGCTACTCTTCAAGCCGTTACGGTGATGTCGACAGGAAGAATATTTCATCCGGTTCGAGGACAAACTCGTTAACAGCTGCACGCCTAAACGAGCTACAAGGCGCTGGTACGAACGAGGGGATGAATGGCGCCTACCCAAGCCCTCAGCCTCGACGAACAAGCCAGTCGCCCGGCAATCCATTCAACCCCGGTGGAAGGCCGATGGGAAGACCATCCCCACCGGAAGATGGCTACATGCGTCCAAATGGGATGCCCCCGAACGGCGGACCGTCACCCCCGGGGATGATGCGTCAGCCTGTCCCTCGATATCCTCCTGGGCAAGGTAACGCGGTGGCACCACAACAGGTCGAACAACATGCTGGGGTGAGCAACCTACTTAAAGGCCCTGTACCCAAAATTGTACGCAGTCTGACGGGCAGTGCGAGTGCTAGCGCGGGGAGTGGCGATAGCCAGCACATAGATTCCGAGAATTCTGCACACAGCAGCGCGAGCAGCCTCGCACCTCGAGGAGCAGCCGGCGTCCCAGGTCAGCATCCTACCGGCGTCAGGCAAAAGGGGGAGCTTGGCGTTTCGTAGCACGGCTACCTTTGGCCATTCCGGGTGAGGGACGGGTCTGAGCGATCTTTTCCACTCGGGCTTGACTTCAAGGTTCTTTAAGCGATACCATGGGATTCGGCATTACCTTCATAGCATTGCATACACGACATTCGGCTCTTTGAACACGATAAGCGGTGGTTAGGGGTCGCACAGGAAGAGTGTTCGAAATTCTAATGGGTGGGTAGACAGTTGAGGCAGGTTGATGAAATAACAGCATACTTCGCTTGCAAGAGCTACACTTGTTTCCTTCCAGTCGCATATACATACCCGACTATCTCGACCATAACATAATAACGGCATCAGCCTGGTGTTGGGGATTGTTGTTTCTTCTTGGCGTATTCACATACGAGTGGTGCAATTCTCCTTTCGCACAGGCGAGAATCTGCTGTGCGCAGAGAGGGTCAGAAATACACCAGCGGTATGTCAGACGAAGGGCAGCCATTGCTAAATGTTCTTGGAAGTGTGTATTAAGCTCAAGTGCTCAGAGGGGGGGACTAGTGAATCCATACTCTCTTGCTAGCATCGATCTTGCCCTCGCCCGTGAGGACCAAACAAAGCGTTCCAGCAATGTTCACGCGAGAGCTTCATTACCTGAGAATTGAAACCTATAATTTGCTGTAGTAATCATTCGCTAGAACAAAGCATATTCTATCGCCCCTTGCCAGGTCTGACCTTTCCAACCCAGAAAACGTAGACACCGAGTGTCTTCCGTCACAACACTTATCTAATTGAACATCTCTAGCTCGTAACCTCTCGCTCAGAACAAATCCCCTACTCCAGCCTCCAACCTCAGCAGCCATCACCTTCAATCCCTCCAATCCCCCCCCCAAAAGCAACAACAATGCCCTCCTCCTCCTCCCACCATCATCCCAACCCCCGCCCCTCCACCTTCGCTCCCACCCCCTCACACACCCTCACCTCCAATTCTCACACCTCTACCGCCTCCTATCCCCCCACATCCTCCTATTCCAATTCCCATACCACGCAATCTACTTCTTCCCACCACACCCACTCCACCACCGCAACAAATCGACAGAGACAGTACACCCATCTCCACGCCCAACTTGCGCAGCTGAACGCCCAGATGGCGGATACGGAGAATCTGGTGCGCATGACGAGCGTGCAGGCGGATTATGTGAGGGGGCTGGGGGGGTGGTGGGGGGGTGGGTGAGTGTGTAGATCCATTTTGTTGTGTTTGCGGGGGGATTGGCTGGGGGCGGAGCGGGGGCAGGGAGGTGCGGGCAGGAGGGAGGGTGGTGGGAGAGAGGTGTGGGGAGGGGAGGGGAGGGGCGGGGAGTGAGGGGAAGGAAATGGGAGGCGTGGGCAGGGTCGGGGAAGTGGGGATGAGGGGAAGGGAGAGCACGATAGGGCGATCAGAGGCTAATTCGTGCTGTATAGGTTCATGGCAGCGAGTAAAATCCTAGGAGAGGAGACGGCCAAGAGGGAGGCAGACGGGGCTGCGGCTGGTGGGAAGGGGAAGGAATGAGCGAGCGGAGAAGGCATTGATGATCAAGGACGGGGAAGAGGGGAGTTTACGGATGGAGTGGGACCTACGATGCTTGTGGGAAGACGAGGAAGAGCTGGCAAGGATGCGGCCTGGACAGAGAGTGATGGAGTTTGGAGCTACTGGATGATATGTGATGGCGCGGCGTGCCAGTGGGAAGGTCGATATACCCCTGGTGTCTTGCTACGATTCCTCTGGGTCAAAGGACATGGCATACGATGATTTCTCGAAGTCGGATAGTTGTGGGTACTGAATATCTCCCATCTCCAAATCTGCATCGCTGGGCATATGTGAACTCCTCTCTTCTGGCCCTCAACAGCCCATGTGCATATATCAATTCGTCAGCACATTCGTACATGCCAAACAGTCGTATAGATCACACTGGCTCATCTACTATCTCTGCTTCTCCACTCATCCCTCTCTTTCCATCCTTCGTTATTCCAACTCACAAAAGCGACGCCTCTTGCATATCGCTTGCAGCCTAGAATCACAATAGCAGCACTGACCTTAAAGATAGTGTACTGAAAGCCTCGATTTGTATTTAACTCAGAAAGCCTCCCAGCCATTGCAACGCTCAAGACAATACTCTGTTCACACTCCAATCCCCTACTCATACCACTAACATCCCAACTGCAAAGACGAACCTTGGATGCTGCGGGAATAGTAGCAGCCAATATCGACGCACTTTGGCCACTACGTTTCCTGCCATTAGAGAAGGTCTTTGTAGCTTGCAAAAAGAGCGAAGTTCTATCAACGAGAAGCTCGCATCGATCCAGTCCTTATGCCGTTTTGCGAGCTCATGACTCTGTCAAGCCTCCAAGGTCCAGTGTCCACAATAGGGTATTGCATAATTCCTGAGCCGCGACAGCGGGAATCGCTAAATCATTTTGAGTCAGCAGTGTACCAGCGGATGCGACCCAAGTCCAGCGAGGAAGAGATCGGATACAAATTTGAGGAAGAACGGAGCAAGGATACGCCCCCTACGCATCGCATTGGACAGAGACTCGAAGCTGGAGATATGATTATAATTGAGAAATCAGATGCTATGAGACCTGCAGAATAGATGCTCCATCGGGATGATCTGCTAGCGGACCTGCTGCCGGTGGTGCAGCAAGATGCAGCAAGACGTGTCGACTCCTCCTCCTCCTCCAACACCTATGCCATGGGGGACAGAAAGCCGCGGCTTTTCTGAGGTGCTGGTGGTGCGTGGTGCGTGGATGTGTCTTTGATATAGCTAGGAAAGGGAAACGGTTGCCGCGGCGTTACAGGAGAGGGTGGGGTAGTCTAGGTCTTCGGAATGATGGGAATGGGAGAGGGGTGAGATGGGTTTTGGAAGCGGAGGCGTGGGGAATGGAGACGTGCCAGGTGCGGTCCGGGTACAGAGACTTACTTTGTCAGCGGGGAGACGTGGTAGATGAGGCGTATATGGAAAGAGGATTCCAATTGGTGCAGATGGCCTTCACGATATGATAGGTGTATATTACGTTCCAGTCCTACGACTCCTGGTGGCGACCTCTGGAGGGATCTACAGCCTACACTCCCCCTAGAAACCATCTCATCACGCTTCTACGCGCCGCCTCCACTCTCAGTCTTCAAATCAGTGGGGCTTAATGTATCTTTTAGAGCTAGCCAGGGAGGGTCGTAGAGAAGGCAAAATGTCTTCCCTCTCTGGCGGTCCTACCGCCGTTCTTACCTTCTGTATTCCGTATCAAGCGCTCATGCAGAAATCACAGCGACAACGAAAAGACAGAGAGAGGGTCTCGCTTGCAAATTCGATGGTAGATCTTCGCCTGCGCTTTCATCTCAGGCACCAGTTCAGCATCGGATATTCGGGGGTTGGGATCGGGTCCTCTGGGAGCCTAGGACGGAGAGTACTCTCACCACTCGCGCCCTTGCGTTGGGTTTGTCGATCGAACGTCGGTGTTGTGCAGCGTAGAGAATGTCATGATTTTGAGGAGACTCAGAAAGTCACTAAATCATTTCTGGGAAAGTAGCGCCATAGCTTGCGTATATCGGCGGTCGCTTGGCATCTGCCGGTGCTCAGACAAGCGACCTTAGGGCTGGAGTGGGTGCGTTACTGCCGAATAGTAAGATACCAGCATCCCAGCGTACTTTAGTAGGCTGCAGGTTGATTTTCTGGCTGCATTGGTGGCTTGGAGCCGAGAGATTCCTCAATGTGTAAGTTCCACCCATGTAGAATTAAATTAAATAATTGCAAATTAAACCAGATTGTACGCGATGGTTAAAATGATGTTCCAGTACGAGAAGAAAACAAAGAAAGTCGCGCACACTATCACCTTACTGTCACCTAGATATATGGCGCCAGAGCCCACTGTCCTACTGGCGAACGTTTGGGGGAAGCTATCTGTAGCAGATTCTGTACCTTAGAATAGTAGACCTCTAATGCAAAAGACTCAAATCTCGACCTGCGTCTGTGCGCACCGTTCTCCATGCCTATGTGGCATCTGAGGTTCGCCAGATCGAGTCGCAACGAGATTGGCGATCGCCTTTGAAAGGCGGTAGGACGCTTTCAGCTCCGTACCTGGGATATTAGAACCCAGAGCAGGACGAGAACATTCATGGTCTTCCAACAGCCGAGCAGGAATTCCCAAAAGGTCTACGAGCGACGCGAAGCGACCTCATCAACTAATGTCCTACAACCGGAAATTTGACACGTCCAAGCACAAAACTTTCGATGGGATAGCGGATGCAGCAGACGCCAAAGATCATGGCTAGAGACAGCAGCAAACGTCAAGGCGGAGACCGACGAAGGCCGGACTGTTCACGTGCTAGCTTTCAAGCGCAGTAACGCGGAGAAAGTGTTGTATTTCCGACCCAATCTGTCATACCTGCAGGCGACCCCTCTTTCTTGGGCGCCTCACAACTAGAAGGTACGTGGTGGGCGAAGCCTGCGATTCTAGGCAACCTCAGCCAGTGCGCCAGGGCAATAGCCTCGATGATGATAGGCCGGTAGCGCAAAACGCCCAAGCTGTGCGTCAAAGCGTGTTAGAAAAGAGACGTGTATCGGAGTAAGAGAGCTTGTCATTGAGGCCGTGCGTTCAACTCATTGCGGTAAGTTTTGCTTGAGGCATAGATAGCGACAGCTGCACGGTCTCGGCACAACAGGTGAAGACTGAGTAGACGGAAATGTTCGGTGAGGTCATGAAAAGAGGCCAGACACTTTGCCAAACATGTGGTAACAAGCTGTAGTGAAGTAGCGAGCTAACAACCCTGCTGCAGGCTGCAGATGACAGAGTACATTAGGCTGTGCCTTGCATAATCTCTTCCGCTTCCAGACCGTTGACAGTAGGGCCATGTGTGAGAACGTCAAAGCTCCTGCTTGAAGCTTGAGCGCCGTCAGTGCTGTTGCCGATCCTTTGTGCTTGCTACACGCCTTGCTCCGACATTAGCAGCTTCATTCCGTCTATTCGCCGGAACTCCACGTACGGAGATGTGTGTCTTCCAGCCTCTATGTCATGAGCTCGAGGCGTGGGGATAACGTGACAGAACACGTTCCCTCGAGCACCTCTAATATTCGGCCAAAGGTATGCTCATAAAGATACGCCCGAAGGATCGGACCTGCTGTAGGACTTCTGCAGCATTGAATTTCGGATTGCTATGCCTGCCAAGTGCTGATGCATCATCAGTCTCTGCACGCAAGAGTAGTGAGGCTGGCCACACTCGATGGCCGTTTATTTCCAGGTGCGGCGTAGCTGTAGCTTTTCGACTTCGAGAACATTTGACCTATCCTGACTGTGGGTGTCTTTACTGCTTCCGACTGTCTGTATGTGGGTATCCTGTTATCTCGATGTCCCACTAAGGATTCATGTACGTATGCTGGATGTCTTAGCAATCATCTGCGCTCGCTGGATTGCTCGTCGGACGTTCAATGGCGGCAGGTAAGAGGGATTACTCTATAATGTGAATCGGGGGTTGAGGTTGGCGTGGAGGTCCAGTATCTTGAATTCCCTTCCACTTCATTGGACTATAAAGCTCAAGCGAGCCCTAATTCTTGAGGTACTACTGTCTGTTATACCAATGCATACCAATGGAAGTACGTCAACTCACCAATACTTCTAATCGCAGTGGTTTGTTCTGCTCTACTTCGTAGTGCATGTGTTCCAAGGGCCGATCGCCCGCCTCTCCTCGTGGTGAATTAGGGGAACTTAGAAATGATAGTGCCGCCGATCATCCCATGTACAGTCTCTCGACAGAAACATGCAAATAAATTGTGGTGAAAGAAAAGGGCCGACTAAAGACAGCTGTAATGCTTCAGATCAAGCATACCGCCGTGTGTTATTACAGTCGCCGCTCGTGCTAGGAGTGCCTAGCTAGTGGTAATCTGTTCGTGAGGCTTCGATGGGTGGAGCTGGCGAGCGCGTAGGGTTGAGGAAGACGCATCGTGAGATCTGCAGCAACATAGAAAGATGCCGGCTATCTCAGCCCCTGATCCTGGTCGTGAGCCTCGGCTGGCAGTACTTTAGACTGCAGATGTGACGGCTTCCCTCCGGCCTCATGCGTGGCAAGCCTAGCGGATGATCACCCAAACCACCCACCAGCTGCTAGTTGGAAGATCCCACACCCCGGTTTTGGGGACAGAGGACAACGTCGATCGGCCTGTACTCCGTACTTCTAGACTTGAAGAACTCCCACAAGGGAAGACTATCGACATCTCGTCGCCCGATGGACCACCGACCGTTCCCCAATATGATATCCGTACGGCTGATCGACTGAACTAGTCGAACATCCAGCCGGTCGCGACACCAAAGCGGCAGTGCTGATCTGCACCAGCCATGTGCACGTGCAGGGAAGGAGCTTTGTCGACATACGGCTTGAAACGGCCAATTTACATTTCACATTATTGAAGGATTTTCGAGACGTGAATAAGCGGAGTTGCCACACGCGTGGGATAGCAGAGCCGCGCCTCCTGGGCGTGCGACTGCGAGATTTTTTCCGTCACTGGTCAGTCATGATTCGGTAGAGGCTGCCTTCTGGTAGCGGAGGTGATGGTTTTTCTGGAAATTTGTGATTAGCCGAACTGAAATAGCCGTGGAAATCGTATATTATTTGGACCAGTCGGGGATTCGTAGCGTAAGCTATGCATCCCACGCCCAAAACGCTTGCATGGCCGATCCCCCATTCGGAAGGAGAGCTTCAAGCATCGCAGAGGTCAATGTGACCGTCCAACATTAGTTGCCCACTCGGAAGATTTGTGCTCTTTCGATCCCTGGCATAACGCTCTGGGAAAGACCGGGTTGTTCTCTTTTTGCCATCCCCGGAAGTATGGTGAAGTCTCTGCGAATGTCGATATTTGATTGCAGATACTTGATCCACTTGGTAGAACTTCCGCCATGTACGCACGAAATTGGAATGCTCGGCGTGCGCTCTGCTCCGAGGGAAGCGTGGTGAGATTCAACAGAATCCGACTCTCATTCCTCGCCTAAACGGGAGCAACATCTGTTGTAGGGAGTGTTCCGTAGGCACTAGGCAGCCGTCTCACCGAGCACCACAAGTGATTTAAAGTGCGCCCCTGAGTGACAGCCCATGCGGTGATATGATGAGCAGCTAGACGAGGATCGATGTCATATCTGCTTTAGCTGGCCCTCTCCCGCATTCTTCTCCTGGCCTTTGGATCCTGACATACAAACTCTACTTTAACCGAGCACATTCGTGCGGAGCTTGTGCTCGCTGTGACGTGGAGTGGCCTGTTCTGGTCAGGCTCTGGCGGGGCGGAAGTAGCTGGTACAGTAGAAGTACACGCACGGTACTTGTGTACCTCTTCCCACCGTGAGAGAATCGTCACACCATCAGTTCCTGGGCCTTGGTTGTCAACTTGTCTGTGACGTTGGTTTGAGGAACACTTCCAGTGGTCCTAGCGCCGCCGGCCGAGCCATATCCACCAGCGAACCAAGGGGGGTTCTGTAAATCTACAACCCGGCATCGTTTGATGATCCAGAGCCCGTCCTTTGTCGTCCAGCTGCCACCATGGCGATCGGCCCAAGGTTCCTGCTTTAAGTCTGCCTGCCGACTCCTTCTAGCACCTCAATTGAGGTCTTGGATTGAAAAGGAAAGACCCCAACCTCGCTTCGACACTTCCACGGCTGTCCTCCGGGATATCTGACCTCGATGCTTGGGATCTTGTGAGCATGGTTTCTCCTACGCGTCGATCGCGCTGCGTCTGCTGTGCTTTATTCGTCACGATCCCTTGGTTTTCGTATTTGTTTGATCTGGCATGTGTAGATGGATCTTGGAGTATCCCGCGACTGCTTTATTCGAGTGGCCTGAATATCTGACTAATTATCCGTCTACCGAAGTTATGAATCTGTCGAGTATTATACACAACGAACATCGAAATTCACATTCTCATTCACATCAGCAAGCGACTCCCCAGTTTCATCGCCCCCTCACATCAAGAAACCGAACAGCTCCTTCCCATGAGCGGAATATGGCAACAGTTTTGACCCCGAATCCATACACAAGCCAACCGCATCTGTACACCCACGCGACCCACCGATCACCTTCGCCTTCAGTCGAGGATCCCTGTTTCAACCGCCTACCCTCTATTCAAAGTTTGATAGACATGCCAGACCCTGATATTCCGGAGAATGAGCAGCCAAGTAAGCTATAACAGGAATGATAATTCCCGAGCACAAGCTTATCGTCCTTGCAGTATCAGCAGAGACGGAGAAGCAACTACAACAACAAGATCATGAATCTTTATCCCTAGATATCCAAGGGCACGCTCTCGGTCAAGCAGCCCTGGGCACTGCCACCATCTCCACATCGACACCGCCCGTAAGACCAGAATTTAGCGACCGCCTTGCTCAGTCACCTTCTGCGTCTTCGTCCCACTCCTCTACGTCTGCCGCTCCTTACTTCGGTGGCTCTATCAACAGCATGGAGTCTCATCAGCAACGGCAGTTTCCGCCATCATCACATCCAGGATCAGGTGTTCATCCACCCACATCACAATCGCCTTACCAGAATTCTCCATACCCACCATCACCAACGGGGATGCAGTCCTACACTTATCCGTCGCCTGCGCATCATCCAGTGCCACCGGCAGGGTTGTATTACCAACGACCTTTACCTACCACCTTTCCCCCTCCGAATGTCCCACCCACCATGGCGCCCTCAATGTCTGCGCCACCTGACGGATCGCCAATGGATCCCAGCAACCCCTGGCAGCATCAGCATCATCACTACATCTCGCCCGCCTCCTCTGGGGGTTTCGCCGCGCAATCGCAGGATCGATATGTGTGTCAGACCTGTAATAAAGCATTTTCTCGCCCATCTAGTTTGAAGATCCACAGCCACTCACACACCGGCGAGAAACCTTTCAAATGCCCGCATCCCGGCTGTGAAAAGGCCTTCAGCGTTAGGAGTAACATGAAGCGGCACGAGCGAGGGTGCCACGGTGGCGGTGCCAGTCCTGGAAGCCAATAACAAATGGGTTCGACCTTGATTATTCGATTACATACATTATCCTTCGGAATGGCGTACATATGCGGTCCTACCAGGCCTAGGACAGGCTGTAGGTGCTCGGAGAATGTTGTGCGACCTTATACCCCCCTGTGCATGATCTGGCGTTTGAGAGAATCATGATTTGTGAAAAGCGAGCATTGAAAAGGTGGGTTCATCTGTGACTACACAGTGCGCAGACTTTGCTGCGAAAATGAACTGAGATGATTGGCCCAAACGAAAGCAAGGCCCGGATGGCGAACGGGTTCTATATGGTACGGTCTGGACGCATTCTGATTGTCGATAGCTAGCTGGCGCTACGGAACTGGGGGAATGAAGAAGATAAAAGCATATCACTACGGCATTCAGAGGCTAATTACTCAACGATGGAAATCGTTGGAACATAGAGTAGGACCTCAGTCGTATTTGCTGCATATAGCAGCCAACCTGGAGAGGCGCAAGAGGCGAACCCAGGGGCGCTGTGCTCCATCCCGTCTGCAGCTTGTGGTTCCACAGCAGGATGGTACGTGCGAAGAAGCTTGCACAACAGCCCCCTAAACGTATCTACTTGTGAGCTTTTACGGGATTTGCTTGCTTGGGGCACTTTGACCTCTGAAATGTAAGATCTATCAGGAAAATCTTGTACATTATTCACCTTAGAAACTACTTCGCGCCAGCCTTTGAGGACGAGGCAACAGCGCAGCAATCTCCTCTCGGCTTTCTTCTCGATGTTGTGCCGCTCTCATATCCTCTTACCAAAAACGAAGGCTACTTCGGACCTCGTCTGCTTTGATCCAGTTCCCCAAGTCTTGCTTCCCTTATAGACGTGCTGCCTCCCAGCCCCACCCATCGCTTTATCAATAGCTCATCATTTTTTCAGCCCGTCCTCTCTCGCTTTTACTGGCAAGTATTCACTATCGCAAGCTTGCACGAGATATCCCCCTCGCGGATTCAGCACCTGCTATATTCCGAGGCCTTCATCTCCATCTAGCTGCGGTGACGCAATCTCCATACTATGGGCTTTAAGGATCAGTTATATATCTATAACAAGACGATCCCACAGCTCCAGTAGACCCCAACATTATATTCCATGCAACAGTTGCGACAACTAGCAGCACTTCAACCCAAGCATTCACATTGGCAGAATCCGGTTCATCCAGACTTTGAAAACGACGTACTGCGACCTGACTTTGAGCATTCCGTTCCAAGACCGCTATGGCGGCAAGTCGTGAAACCGTTGAATCACTCCGTCGTACGGCATGCGGAGGTCGGCGAATTATGTGACGGGATCTCACGACAGCGCGTGTACACAATATTGGGTAGTTGATATGAGAGCAGGCGGCGAATTCAGGAGGACCTTGATGACTCTATGTACGAGACTGGATTGACAGGCTCGCGGAAAGGCAATGCTATCCTGGTGGATATGTCATCTGTTGACAGCATATGAAATCGTTATCAGACTGGCGAGCATTCAAGTAGTCTAGGACAATTGAAGTAGGCAAGTGGAACCAAGATGAACGGAATACATAGCCATTGCTAGGTTGACAGTGAGTATTTGAAATCTAATGCGAGCAAGAAGAGCCGCACAGCGACACGTTTAATGTCAGATTATTGGCGTCGTGAGGACCTTGAAGTGCCCCACCGGCGATTTCGGAGATAAACATTCACCATTCGAACAATACATTTCCTTCACTGTAACTCTCATATTCTTCTTCACCATTCCAATTGTTGAAATTCCACTTTCAATAATTCTACAGAGTCACGGACCAGCAGACCAGCAGACCTTCAACTATGTCGGGCCTAAAATCGGGAGATTCCTTCCCAGGAGCCGTCCAATTCACGTATGTTCTTCACTAAAGTGTGAGACTGTTCAGTGGACTGACCCATTAATTCTCTCGCGTCAGCTGGATCCCTTACACTGACGACAAGGGAGACATTACATCTTGCGGAGTTCCTCAGACGTATGACGCGAGCAAGGAGTTTGCAGACAAGAAGGTCGTGCTCTTTGCCGTACCTGGTCAGTCGACAATTTCGATCTCATAGCGATGTTCGCTACCTGACTTACTTTCTGATTCTAGGTGCCTTCACGCCTGGGTGTTCTGTCCGCCATTTGCCCCCTTACATTGAGAACCTGTCCAAGATCAAGTCGAAGGGCGTCGACCTCGTTATTGTGATTGCTTTCAATGATGCCTGGTACGTCTCCTGCTGCTTATGAATTGCCAATCCCTTGTTCGAACGAACTTTCAGAGAACATTCATGCATGACTCGGTTGCAGACCTCTTCCAACTTCCCGTCTGATCAAGGAGCTAGACTTACGTGGAGAGCAGGGTCATGAGTGCATGGGGCAAAGCAAACAACGTAAAAGGGGATGACATCGTGGGTTGACACCGTAGAAGATGGTTTCACGTCTCTGACGAAGGTCTACTGCTAGCTTTTCATGACAGATGCCGACGCCAGCTTCTCGAAGAAGATCGGATGGACGAGAGGAGAGCGGACGAACAGATACGCCATGATCATCGACCATGGCAAGGTCACCTACGCCGGGAACGAACCGGGAGGAGATGTTACGGTGAGTGACTGCAGTAGCAAAAGCACTCTTACGGAGTTTATGCTGACACGCTCGGATAGGTGTCTGGCGCCGAAGCCGTGCTCGCCAACTTGTAGATGGCATTTGTAGGCTAGAACGATGGATGTCGAAAGCGCCCAGGTGGACATTGGGGAATTTTACACTGAATACAGAGCAAGCTTTCATCTTGGGAGTGTTGGTTGCCGGGCAGCCGAAGCAGTCGAGCTTGCTTCAGAAAGCTTACTTCAGAGACGAACGAAGCATGATTACCAGGCAGAGATAGAAGAAGACTCATAGGTAGAACCCAGTACTAGCCGTCGATAAGTATTCATCTATACCAAAGGTGAACGCCGAAAGTACTCTTGGCTGTTCATCCTTGAAAGGGGGTTTTCCCCGAGCGGCACCGCCGGAGATTTGATCGGCCGGCCTCCTCCACCCCTCGTCATCCGCTGCACTCCCTTCATCAGCCGACATTTCGAATGGTCAGACCACCGTAGCGACTGGAAAGAGCACCGCGGCTTGCTGTGAGTGCACAAGTCACCATGTTCCGCTTTGTACGATGTTTCCCCCATTCCCAGCCACTACTCGCGAGAAGCGCTGACCGCATGTTGTCATGAACCTAGCATAAAACACTCGATGTGATAACCCTCTTCCATCGACCATCTGTCCCAGCCTCCCTTCGTGTCCTTACAAAGCTTAAGCAAATCTCAGCCCAGGCGTCTGAGACGGCTACGGAAGACCAAGCTACAGATCACACATCCCAAAATAAGCTTCAACGGACGGACTTCGAGCTCAACGTCACTGAGGAGCCTCCTACGGGCGACCAAGTCAGGACAATCTTGGAATATGTTGGAGAGCGGAGAGCCAGCCAGTTGGTTGACGGGGCAAGAGATGCTCAAGATGCTATGCGGAAGCTGAAGGAAGACGGGCGAAGGTTCAAGGTGCCCGTGGTAAGTCTCTCGATCAGCGGGGCTCTCGAGGTGTACCTAGAGGCTAAGGTTTCTTCTAGACAGTGGATTGGAACAATGGAAGGGCTGGTAATTATGGGCCCCTATACCTTTGTTTCTGCGTGCTCACCCAATCTAGTCATTGGAGACGACGAGTCTGAGCTCATGAAGATGATTGCGCAATCGTCCAAGGAAACAGACTCCGTATGATATGTCGAAGATGGAAGTGAAGGGACGATACTTGCTTCGGATGATGAATTGAAGCCTGCAGTGAATGTTCTGATGCTGCAACCGAAGCTACCGTCATTCTAACCTTATCCAAACAAAGCCGTTGGGTACTGCGTAGCAGTGGCTATCCTATGCAAGAGGTCACAAGTGAAAGGCCCGGCAGATGTTTATACAACTGAGAGTGACAAGAGTCTGTGGCTAACGTATGCTGGGGGCAAGAATAGGACCACACCGGCAGAAGCCTGCTTGACAATCCATTACAAGTCTCATTTGTCTGCAAGATCTGATCTTTGCACATATGTGCAATGTGCTTCAGTAGCTGTTTCATTGTTTGAGGTAAAGACAAGAGGTCCGTTACATGATTGACATCTGCCCGACCATATGGTGTTTTCCGATTTCGGGCATGCATCCCAAGTCGACGATTTTATGAAAGAGATGATAAAGAGTCGACAAGGCAGTCAGTGCATGTCTTTGCAGTCCATGCAACGATTTCCAAGTGACTGGAATGGCCAGAGCGCAATATCCTAGAACACCCTTGTTGACTTTTATATTTATCACGTGACTGATAATGACGAGGTCCATAGTGGAGTCCTGTGCCTTCACACAACACCTGGAGTACCCAAAATTGCCAGCTTGACCTCCAACATCGTTCTTACTAACTCCACTGAGGACGTGGCAGCTTGGAAGAGGTGTTCTTGGTGTGTTGTTACTCTTAGCTCCTTCCATTTGCCTCTGCTTTGTCTAGCACCGATTGCTCCAAGCTCCACAGACTTCTTAGCTCGCAGCTCGCGCCTGGCCAATCTTGTGTCAACGCAGCAGTGATGAGAGCCTCCTCGTAGCTTCCATAACACAGTCCTTCAATCGGCAAGCCACATCTTTAACAATCCATATATCATTGCTTCCGCTTCGATATCCCTTAATCATGGACTCCTTGGCCTCTAAGATGGCTTATTTCTCCACCAACGGCGGAAAATATCCCCCTCGACCAGCTCCTGCCATACGCTCACGGGCCATCATCAGAGGTGACCTTGGAGACCGAGATGCTCGCGATGCATTCGTAACGAGGCTTCGCAAAGACTTTCCTGACAAGTGCAAGGACATCGCACCAGATGAGCCAGGCTCAGCAGCGGAGGTTCATCAGTACTTCGATGCCTATGACGTCTCCGACCATGGACTGCCTTATTTGGCTTTGGTCATCTACCAGATTGGCACGGAGAATCTGTGCCGTAAGAGTGATCTTGCGAAGTTCGTTGAGGTTTGGAGAGATAAGAACGAGGATGTATTTTGGAGTATAACACACGAATCCACGGTCCACCAGGTTTTCAATGTCGAAGATCTGGAGGCTCATGATGAAGAGTGGTTAGGAGAAGCTTTGAAGCGTATCTGGGGTCTGAGAGACCTTCATGTGGCGAAAGGTACGTGACATCAAGCAACAGAACGAAAGTTGATTGGTACTGACCCTGTTGATCGCTCGTAGGCCCACCGACCAATACTCATCTGCCAAATCGTGGCAACTTCCACAGTGATCCGGAGCAATGGGTGTCTGATCAGGTCAATGAAGATATATCATCTAAACTTACAGGTTCCAGCCCTCGAACTATCGTGGCCCGAACTCTGGATGGAAACCCTTCGTCCCAAATTCAATCTCGAATCCCATCTCAGCTGGCGGTACAGCTGTCGCACCGTGTGCAGTTTCCTTTACCGCCGCAACCTCGACCTAGGAGAGCACCTGTCCCTATGCCTGTCTCCAACGATGCTCGCGTGCTTGAGCGACAGGAAGCACAGGAAGCATCCATTCCTTCATACAGTGCTATGCCAGTTTTGCCCGTCATTCCCGAACAGCAGTCTTTCTCGCCACTGATACGAGGATTGCCTGTCCCGAACATCAACACCACTTCAACGGACACAATCACGGAACAGCCCCAAACCCATCGGCCCGCTCCAGCTGCGCAGATGTCGGTGCCATACATTGGTAATGGACAGGCTCCTACTGTACAACCCGCGAAGGCCAGCCCAAACACAGGAGGTTTTCCAGGACAGGTGAACAACGCACCAATTGGGCTCCAGTGGCAAATGCAGATTCCGCCTCAGCAGCAACCAGATTATAATACTCGGAGTGCAAACCCAGCAATACCGATGCTTCCCCTACAATCCCAATTGTATCGACCATCGCCCGCGTACGGTCATCCACCACCTCAACCAATCTACTACGGTCCACAAGTGCAGCCACACCAGCTGCAGAACTATGCTATGTTAGCCGGTGTGTCCAGTGTTGGTAACCAACGACTGTACTCTGTCACGAGTCAGTCCGGGCAGTCCGACCAAAAGTATGTCGGAAAGGAGAGACGAGGGTCAGGCGCTTCTCGTGATGCTCCCCAGTCCCCTCAGCGCCGTAGAAAAGGTTGTAGCTCTTCTGGCAATTCACCGCAGTTCGTGGGAGACAAACTTTGGGTAGGGAATCTGTCTGAGCATGATACCACTCAAGCTCTTGTATCTATCTTTGGCCCTCTCGGGGGCTATGAAATGAGTCCTATGAGGAAATCTCCCGGTAAAGGGCCTGGCCTGAATGCATATTATACATTCGTTAGGTATGACGTCTTTCTTTACTTCTCTGCTCCTGCTGATGATGCTCAGGTTTCACAATGACGATCAAGCCGCCGCCGCCAAAGAGATGCTAGATCGGAGAGAATTTCCGCAGCTTGGTGGCCGGCAACTGCGGATAAGCTACGCCCACTACAATGTTTGGATACGAGACGAGGGTTTTCAAACACGTATCCGCGCGGACACTCAGCACAATGTGAGCTACTGGAATCAGCCTCCAACACATTTGCCCAGTGGCAGACGGCTAGGCGCAGAGCCTCCAAGCCCGCCGCTCTTTAACTACTCTGGCAACACCATCCCTAACCAGGTTGCCAGTCTTCATCAACGTCCTCGGACCCCGATCCCGGAGGAAAATACTCCGGTTGACTTAGCCTCTGAACTTCCGAACCATGGAACAGAAGCGGGTGCTGAGCATAGTAGGCGACCTCGACTCACCATAGATACCGCACTGCAGCACCCACCTCAACAGATTGCTAGCGGTGAAACACTTCCTCTACGTACAGACACAGCCCGATCTCTCGGAACAATGGAACTGTCGCAAGGTTCAAACAAAGTTGACAGCTCAATCAATCCTGTCCAAATATCGGACATAGAGCACCAGCGTGGCAAACCTCCTCCGAGCTTCGACGACCGTCCTTCTCCCCATAGCACAGCAACCGACAAGACTGTTCTGCGAACTGAACTCGGAGACGGCTTGGATGATCAGCCATTTGAGGAAAAGATCTCGGTTCACGAGGCGACTAGCGGCGTCGGAGCTCAGCCAGGTGCGACAAGAGGAGAACATCGAGATGCTCCGCCAATGGCACCTCGACCGCCTATGGCACGCCTCGAGAGCATTGTCAATGTCATCACAGCTGTGCCTGGTGGGCTAGCGCAGGCCACAGGTGCAGACCCAGACATTGGACCTCGTCAATCCACTGCACAAGAGGGTGCTTCGCAAGGCGCAAATCACCGTAGTAACAAGAAGTCTAAGAAGAAACCGAAATCACAGCCTACTTCGGAGGCAGGACGACAAGGTGTCACCGAGTCGCAAATCCCAGAGGAAGTGGACCGAGAGGCAGCTGCGAAGATCGAGATAGCCGCGGCTGCTGCAGAATTTCCGGGACCTCAGCAAGCGGCAGCCGTGCCTCCTGTTGACCGACAGCGACCGCCGAAGAAACAAAAGAACAAGAACCGTAGGCAAGGCGGACAAGATAATCTTAATGTTTCCACGAATGCCACCGAGCCGAAAGTCACAGTCTCGTCCAAGGATCGTTTGGAAACAGACAAAGAAGAAACTGCTGCAGATATGATTACTACCGAACATGTGGTGTCTCAGGAGATGGCCCGAGGTGATAGTGGTTCGTCGCAGGACCCTGCACCGACGCCAGCTTTCGGTCAATTTTCGACGAAGGCAACGACGCTCGCGCCGTCAGAAGGGTCGGATGCGGAGACTAAGCTTCAGGAGGCCCCGCAGATGAATTCCATTAGCGATCAACGTTGGGCAGAGAAGGAAGAGGAAGCTGAACTCCTTCTAAACCTTTCGCGTGGAAATTTGAGTCCTAGCATTATGACACAATCTGCGATCGAGAAGGCCACCCACCGAACCGAGAAGTTACAGGTCAACTACCCATCTCGAACAAGTAGCCAATCACCAAAGAAGATCGCCCTAGAGGTGATACCAGCTGTACCTGATATATCAAAGATTCACCAACGCTATTGGGACGAACAACGACTTCGAGAAGTTCAGAAATGCCCGGAGAACGTTGACGCGGCTGTGGATCGGACTGCCATTAAACCGACTTCGGATGATGCGGAGAAGCCTTCACATTCGAGGGAGTCTGCTATAGCATCCGGTTCTGCAGCGAAGCAAGAGGCCAAACAGCTGTAAGAGCGGCCACACATGGCTGTTGTCTCTGCTGACAATAATTCTTGTTTTAGAATCGTAGAGCATGCGGAGTATGCAGTTGATGAACCGGACTCAGCCATCGAACAGTCAGGGAAAACAAGTATTGTAGAATCAAATGCTGCTATAGGGAAGATCGACGTCACACCCGAGAGCTCTCCGACTAAAGCACAAACGCCACAGTCTACGGGAATGAAGGGAACAGAGAGCGGTGATTCGTCAAGTGGTGAAAAGGGTAAGTTCGCTGTATTCACAGTGATAATCATAACGGCTGACACGGGGGTAGGCTCCGAATTCGCAGCACCTACCGAAGAGCCCCCGACACCATACCACTCAGAGAAGCTACAAACAAGCCTAGAATCTCACCATGATGTGGACGACAGCCAGGATCCTGGCCTTCGAGTCGCGGTTGGTGCCTCAGCTGGTGCAGTGACGGCGGTCATGACACACAAGAAGAAGCAGAAGAAGCGTCAGGGGACCCACTCAAGGGATCAGTCTCTAAGCTTAAAGTCTGACTCGCAGGCGGCTCCTAGTGCTGGCCTCGCAGCCGAGACAGCTGTCGATTCTCTTTCTGCTTCAGAGTCAATTGACCTAACAAAGGAGCAAGACAGCAGCGAAGCTGGCAAGTCTCTGACGGATCCCCAAGAATCCCTAACACCAAAAGAAGAACACCCTGATAGCGCAGCTAGGTCCGAGCCAGACGAAGCTCAGCAGGCGCTGCCATCTGATCCCGCAACTCCTACCCGCCCGCCGAAAAAGAAGAAGAAAAAGTCCAAGAAGTCAAAAGGAAAGGCTAAGAAAGCCAATGATCAGCATGAAGCGATAGCTGCATCAGATGAGGTCGCCGGACCGGACAATGCCGGATCGACACCGAGCAAGCATCTTGTAGAGAGGCCGTGGGACGTTGATACCGAAGCGCCGGCGAACAAGTCTAAAGTTGCGCTGAAGAACTCACTCAAAGCAGAAAATCCTGACCAAGTTGATGGAAAAGCATCATCGGCAAGTGCTAGAGCTAAAGACAAAATGCGCGACTTGGCACCGGAGGTTCACCAAGAACCAACCAATCCAAAGTCCCCTTCTATGGGTGAGCTAGTCGATGAGTATTACGCCCAGAAGGAAAAGTTCTATACCCCCTTGTTGCTAAATCCTAAAGGTCCTGTCGCGACAGAGGACAGCCAGGACAAGGCAAAGCAGGAGTCGGCCAAGGATCTAGAGCATACTTCAAATGCTGAATATCATGACCAGCGACAAGACGTCCATGATTGGGCCTTAGATCGACCAATTGAAGAACCAGGCCCCTCAATTTCGCCAAGAACGCACCAGAAGGTGATGCTGGAAGTAATGACAGATTGCGGCTACATCTTGGAGAACGGCAGCAATGTGGAGAAAGAGAACGAGCCAAGTCAGGTCGAAGAGCATAAGAAGAATGACGGAATGATGAGCGACCCACAGATTCGGGACTTGCAGAAACTTCTCCACGTCGCCAAGACAGCAATACGCAAGGAGTACGGAAGCCATGATCGAGCGACTATTCTCAACACTTTAGCCCCCGATGTTGTAGAAGGCTACTGTGAAGGATCCTTGGGGTTGGGATCGGCCAAATTTGAGGAGCTGGACGATAACACCAAGGCGCAAGTAAGGCGTCTGGCCGAGATCGATAAGGAAGAGGTGAAATTGAAGGCTACGCTCAAGGAAAATGAAGATGATGCTCCCGAATCATCACCAGATGCGTTGTCGGCGAGCGATCGAGAACTGCAGTCTCTAGAGTTCGAGTTATTCCGGGGTCTTAAGTTCGACAACTCTGTGAAGGCATTTGCAGCTGAGATTGGCGACGGGCTGAAAGATCTGGACGCTCGTCGTGAGTTCGAAAAAGCCGTCCCAAAAGTGAAGGAGAACATGGAAGCGAGATGCCACGCCCTCTGGATGCGAAGCCATGAGGCGTTCCCTAGAGACGCCGACGGTCGACTGACAAACACGAGTAGATTGGCTATAGGGCGAGAAATCACGGGACCTGCTCTTCGTGCAATGCGCGCTGAGCTAACGGCCAAGGCTTTGGAAGCACGCTTCAATGCTGAAAAGCAAAAGGAAAAAGACGAGGACGATACCAAGCTGCTCCCGAATTTTGACGACCGTGTGAATACAATCCTTGGCGCTCTGGCCCGATGTATACAAGATCAAGATATCATTCGTGGCCTTCAAGAGAAAGTCGCAGAAGCGAAGCAGGCCGTGGAAGAGAAATTTCGCGAACAGTGGGCTGATTTCCGCAAGACTCTATCCAAAGACCAGAAAGGTCGATGGACAGAGTCAAGCAAGGAGGCCATTGATCAAAAATTCAGAGTTGCTGCTCTGGGTGAGTTTCACTCTCAAATCAGGCTTAAGGTCCTCGAACCAAGCGACGAAAATGTGGAGCAGGAGGAAAACCAGCGACCTACAATCGGCCTTCACACTTCCGAGCCCATGTCGCCACGGCGTCGAGGGAGTCCTGTTCTACGGGCCAGCATTACTCACGGTGACAGCACCAAAGAGGTTATCTCAGTATCAGGTAGACGTCTCAAGGATATCTCGAATATGAAAGCCAACGATGTCACTCCAGACCTCTCCCCGATATCTGGCCTTTTCCCTGACCACACACCGCTATTACTACCGCGGCCACCGCCGATCGAGACGTCACACGCGGCGCGTATGCTCGGGAAAGTGCGTGCTGCACAGGCGAAAGGCCCAAACCTGGACCCTTCAATATCGATTTGGCCCGTCATCCCCAAGGAGATTTCATGGCAATGGCCCGGCGAACCCACTCCAAATCTCATCCTCAAAAACGTCCTCTACACCAGACTTGCCAACTCCAACCAATACAAAGCCGTCTTTCATATTGACTCCAACGACGATCTCATCACCAACGCCGCCGATACGTGCGTCGAATGCGTCATCCGCGACGATGTCTGTGTCTGGTTCCGCGATCACGCCGTAGAGGACATAGACGCCGCTGACCTGCGAGTCGTCGCCGTGCACGACCTGAACTGGCTCCGAGAAACAATAGACGCTGGCAAAGAGCCCACGTGGCAGGAAATCGTGGCCGGCGCAGCGGAGCAAGGGATTTACATGATCAAGCAGCAGACGGGCGAACCGAGCGGTAGCAAGGAGACGAAGCAGAGACCGTTTGTGGAGAGGAAAGCAGCGCCTTTGGAGAGCTACTTGCCGGAGAAGCATAGGGGCCAGAGCACCGGTCGGAGGGTGGGAGATTTGCTGTGGGGCGTGCCGAGGGGAGAGCGGGCTTGGGGCTGTGGAACGGGGGAGGAGGCCGAGAGGGTGGATCCTTATTTCAATAGGATTGCTTAGGTGGGAGGGCAATGGGTTCTGGAGAAAGGGTTGGCTAGTGGGAAGATTGGAGATTGAATGCTTGTGGTTAGTGGGATCTTGGGTGTCGGCGTGTGGCAATGGCGGTGGTTTGGTGATGGATATGGAAACGTCGGAATTAGGTGTTGGAGTTTGGATCTCATATAGGCACTTCTCGAGGAGGAGAGGTGCGTCTGCTAGCCATGGACGCAATACAGAGTATTTTCGAATAATTCCAAGTCCAGATTTTTTATCCCATCCGATGTAGTAGGCAACATATGGTGTATCCTTTACCTCTTTGGTGAAAGACAGAGGAAAACGCATCAACGCATCAACGATACACTGGACCACCCGAACCCTAGATTCCAAAAGCGGTTTTTCTTCCACGCATTCACCTTACGCCCATCCCAACCTCCCCAATTCCATTCCCAAGCAACAGCAGTAGCCAGCGTCCAACACAAAGAAGGGCATCACACACGACCCTCATTCCCATTCATTGAACCTTCCAAGACGTGGCATTAATGTGATGCAATAGGTAGCTTCAATGTCTGTTTTTGCTGAAAATCCTTTCTGGTTCAGGTAAGAGCGCAGTTTGAAGAGGGCTATCCGTTGGGGCTTCACAGGGGTTCAATTCAGTCCTTTCGAGGCGTTCGCATTCTTGCCATGTGTATGCCATACTGCAGAGGGAATGTGCGCTGATTTTGTGATATGGGGCGTAGGATGTGGGTATCGGCTGGAACGTGGGGTGCGGTGATGGAGAGGAGCTTGGAGGGGGTGCTGTGGGATGGCAAGATGCGCGTTTGAGTGATGAACTCAGGGGTATAGGTGGCTTTGAAGCGGGAGGGAGGGGGCAGACGACAAGACTCGGTTTGTGACGGTCGATGTAAGTATAAATGCTATTGCAGGGGAGTTTGAGAAATTCGAGGATCCAGGATTAGTAGAGTAAACTTACAAAGCTGCTATGCAGCAAGGTGGCTAAGCGTCGTTTGTGTATGTCAGCATGTTGCTAGCTACAGCCGACTATGCTCGTGCAGCACCTTCGTTCTGTTCGCCCAGATCATCCCTATCGTTGGGTGCCTCGCGGAGATCCTGCTCGCTTTCGTCTTCGTCTCCGACACCCTCTCTTTCCTCAAACAACATGAATTTTCCGTCATCCCCACCGTTGATCCTCGCCCACACTTCCCTCACGCTTCGGAGGACTAAGTCATCGAATGCGAGGCCTGGGGGTGGGGAAGGGAGGGTCAGGATATGTGAGGCGTTAGGGATAGAGGAAGGTTGGGTGATGGAGCTTTCGCGTGATGAGGGTCTGGGCTGGTGAAGGCGGGTGTAATGCAGGGTCCAGAGGATGGTTGGCTCGGTTTCGGTAGCTGGCGTGGAGACGGAGGCGAGAAGGGTGTTTGTGGCGTGGGTGAGGTAGGTAGCGGCGTGGGGTTGGGGGAGGGAGGTTTGGGCGTAAATGATGCCTAAAGAGAGCAGGGAGGAGCGTCAGTACGGCTTCTTCTGTCAGGACAAGCAAGGTAATTATTATGTTGCAGGGTAAGAGTGTGGCATGTGTGGATCAGACTGTCAGAGGTATGGTATCTTCAATGTAGGTTTGCAGACAATGTAGATAAGTATTCGTTGTTTTGGTGTCATCATGTGAGATAGGTGATTGTTATGAAGGGGGAGACTCACATTGACCAGTTGGGCATTCGCCGGTATCGCTTGAGTGAATAGTGAGGTAGACGGGCGGTATATCTACTGCGGCGATGGGGCTATCAAATGATAGAGACCCGATAGGGAAGACGACGACGGTTGCCGCTGGCGACGGGGCGCCTTCTGCTGGCAAACGGAAGAGGGAGGGTAGGGGCGAGGAGACGATGGTGATGCTATGAGAGGTCTGCGATGTTTCGAGCTGTGTTGGTGGTTGCTCTGTAAAGGGGTGAATGTCATCGCTAGAGCCCACCAGCCAGTGTGCATTGATTTCTTCGCCACCTTGAAGCTTGATCCTGAGCGAGCATTGCTCCTCAGCGTCTGAGACCTCCTCACCAAGTCGCGGGGGTGTATTTTTGTCTTCGACGCTCTCGATGCCCTTGTTAAGCACGTACACGCCACCGCCAACAGCACCAGCTCGACAAGCCACTTGAGCAATCTCAGCCAGGCCGCCCCATTTCGGTAGCACTGCACCAAATCCAGGACCAAAGAGCCCGATAGACGTCAGATGTCGATGTATGCGTGGGAGCGCGAACGATGTGAGTGTCATAGCTGGAGTGCTCGGAGAAGACGTCAGGGCCAACAACGGGGCCTGTAATGCTGGCACAATATTGAACTGGGCGTTGAGGTAGTCTGGGAATGGCCTCGAGCCCCATTCTTCTAAGATGGTATCGTGCGTTTCGGCATCCGCAGCGATTTTCAGGAATTTCATCAATGACCTGGAAGAGCGGAGATCAATGCTCTTGTCGCTGAAGATGTCTTCACGACCCCCCGGTATTCTTCGCAGCTTGTCCAGCTGCCCTTCTTCACGGCTACCACCGGTGTCATTGCTGAATATCCACCAGCTACCCACAGCAAGGAACTCAAGCTGCGCATGGACTTTCGATGATACCAAAGCCGGGAGTAAATTCGACCGTGTGTAGATCAGCTGGGGACATAGCGAAATGCTGTAGGCTCTCGAAAAGCCGAGAACAGATGTGCCATCATCGCCGCTGGCCTTTGTCAGAGTTGCGTTCCTGAAAGCCGAAGGTCGCGATGCTGTGGGCTTTGAGCGTTGACCATGTTGATTCATGCGGGCCCCATACCGTCATTGACTGTCTCTACCCATGCTTCGACCTCTTGAAGGCTAAGAGCAGCCTCTGCACCGCCGTAGTAGTCGTTCCTATCAACGTGGAGAACATTTTTGCCAGAGCGTGAGAGCGCTCTTCCTCGAGCTTTGTCAGTCAGAAGAGCTCCAGGTCTTTGCGGTTGAGAACCCTTACAGTGCCAAGAGTGATTGAGAAAGTCCAGTGCCTAAAAGTGCAACATCCCACTTGATTTCCTCGAGGGTCTCCATGTTCCACTTTGTACTCAAACTCGGAGATGGGAAATATATATCGGACTTGGCCAGGAAATATGGGAAGAAAGCGATTTTGCTTCTCTATCCTACTTCTAGGGTTGTCATAGGTTTGTAGAAGCTCTGTCAAACAGTGCTGAGCGTGAAACCTCTTTCCTCAAGACAATCACTTGAGAACGCAGCATTGCACCTTACCCTCGGTCAATGTTGTAAATGGCTGAGTCTTCACTGATCTTCAGCATCCAAGTGGGAGACTGTCCTCTCAGAGAGCCCTCCTGTATCTGCTGCTCTGGATTTCACCTGAAGGACGCGGTTCGTTTTGTGACGGTACATATTGCTACATCCAGCTCTGACGGAGCTCCCTAGGTATCTTAATCTAGCAATCCTCCATCTGCTAAAGCTATACTTTCTTGCTATCTGATAGCAAAATTGTCCCAACCCAGCACTGCATCAGAACCCTCCGTCCTCTCAATAATCCCCCCCCCCCAACCTTTGCCTCCCTTCCAACAATGGCAATCCACCCCGCCGCTCCTTCAAGCACCTCACACACACTCTCCTTCCCCGCCCAAACCTTCGCCAAACTCTCCCCCCACCCCTTCCTCCATGCCCACCTCTCCTCCCTCAAAGGCCCCCGTCGCCCCTCCGGCCGCTCTCCGTCCAACACCCGCCCCCCAACCCTACACACCGGCTCTCTAACCCACGCCTCCGGCAGCGCAGTCGTGCGCGTCGGCGACACAGCAGCCGTATGCGGCGTCCGCGGCGAAGTCCTCCTCACGAAGGACATTGCGGACTGGAAACACCCCTCTGACACCAACCCTCAGCCATCCCCTTGCTCGCCGAGCGACGCTGATGCAGAAAGATTCCAAAGCCAAGCCGACGAGATCGCACGCCTGAACCTACTCGTCCCAAACGTCGAGCTCTCAACCGGCTGCTCGCCCGCCCACCTCCCCGGTTCTCCCCCCAGCGATCTCGCGCAGACGCTCTCCCATCGTGTCCTCTCCTTACTGCATATCTCTCAGCTCCTCTCAGTGGACGATTTACGGATATGGCATCATCCGCCCTCCACCACCGCAGCCGCTGCCGAAGCACCGAATCCCAATGACCCGGATGCCATGGTTATTGAAGAGGACGACCACCAGGAAGAAGAAGGAGACTCAAAAGCGGAGATAAAGGCGTATTGGTGCCTGCACATCACCATCCTCTTCATAAGCCTCGACGGCAACCCCTTCGACGCCGCATGGGGCGCTCTGCTAGCCGCATTGCAGGATACGAGATTACCACGGGCGTGGTGGGACGCGGATAGCGAGATGGTGCTGTGCTCGCCCGATCTTAGCGAGGCTCACAAATTGCATCTGAACGGCTTGCCCATCCCACTCACGTTTGGGGTTTTCGTGGCGGATGATCAGGATCGGATAATAGGCCCCGGCGTGGGTGGTAGAGAGAAGAAGAATAGCTGGATACTAGCGGATATGGATGCGTTTGAGGAGAGCTGTGTCCGGGAAGAGGTGTGCGTGGTTGTGGATGGGGAGATGGTGGTGAGACTTGAGAAGGGAGGCGGAGGGGTTGTGGGGATGGGGGATATGAGGGGGTTGGTGGGGAGGGCACAGGAGAGGTGGAGGGAGTGGAGGGGGGTGTTGGATGCGATCTGAGAATGAGTGGTCGATGAGTGGAAATAGTTTGTGCTCAAGCATGCGAAATGATACCGATTCTCTTGTATGATTTCGCCATCGTGCGCTTCCTCGCTCTCCATTTCATGACAATTCTCTTTCCCAACTTTCGCCCCCTTTCTACTGTAAAGGTTAATCCACCTCCTCGCCACTGACTACCACCCCCCCCCCCTCCACACCGCATCGCAAACCCTACCTCCCTCACGTTCCCAAACCCACATGCAACAAACCAAACACACCCTTCGCGTGACTAAGACCCCCCCCTCCTTCATCTCTTCCCCGCCTACCTCCCAACCCATCCCCGTCTTCCCTTCTCCTCCCCCTCCCCCTCTAAATCTTCATTATCCAACCCCTCTCTTACCAATCCCCCTCTCATCACCAACCTCACCAACCCCCTCCCAAACCCACAGCAAGCGAACTCCAGTAAAGCGAAGCTCACAGTGGCTTTATAGCGGCGAAGGCGTTGTAGCCTCAATTAAGGGGGGCTATGAGCGCGCAGTGGTGGGGGTGCTGAGTTTGGGGATGGGGATCGTGGTGGATATCTCTTGTGGAAGTATGGAGGACTTTCCGGGGGTGGGGTTCGAGGCGTGAAAATGCCATACTTACTGCTTCCTTGTTTCCGGGTTTAGGAGTTAATGTGCTCGGCCTTTGGGAGTGTTTGAGGTTGATATGCAATTATTTAGCAACGTAGGGAAACGGAGAAGGGAGATAGAGAACACTGGTGTATCTGTGCGAAAAGGTAGTTATAACCCTGGAAGAAGTGCAAAGAGAGACGTGGCAAGAGCGAGAGATGAAGCTTGTATCTGTGGCTAGATAGGGAGATGATGTGGAGCAGGAAGTAGTGTATTCGATGCTTGGGGTTTACGGAAGAACGCAACGACGGAATGGGAATAGATTGAAGCAACTGTGAATATCCGTAGCTGAAGAGGTAAGCCGTAGAGCATTTGGCTTGCTTTAGAAGCAGGGCTCGAAGACCGTGCCGGCGCATGGGGTGATATTCTAGGGTTCTTATGATTGTCAGCTCAAAACGTTCTTGCATCCTTCACTGCAATTGGGATCTAGTCCTGATGCCTATCTAAGGTTTCTTGACATCTTTGTCGAAAACGCGAGCGGCTGAGTTTTACTGGCTGTGTCCAAATTGGGGTCTCTGGACTTCTTTATCGAAACTGCGAGTGGCTGAATCTTACTTGCTGTGCCCATCGCAGGTTTCCTGACTCCTATGTCGAAACCGTGCAAGCCAAGGGCTGGCCTCAATCGGAAGTATCTCGTAGGTTTCTTGAGCCACGAATCAGCGCCTCGGTTTTGATCCTTTCAGTGGCGTGTTTGGTCGATGCACATGAGTAGCTTGTGTCCCGAACTGCAAGACTGAAGGATTCGAATGGCGACATGTAAAGCATCCTCGCGCGACCATCGTTTTGCCAGGCCATCTCTAGCTACCCTTGTAGATATTGAGGGGTTTTCGAACATGTTGTACAGGAACAAGACTGTGCTCGATCCAATTCCATCCCTCCCATCCAAATCTCAACATGACCTTGCCGTTAATCGTAGACAAGGGGATCTCGCCTAGACCATGGCTCGAGTCTCTCGAGAGCAATTGATTGTCTCCCTGAACCCAGCAATGGCCTTCTGTGACCTGGAAACAGCGTCAGCTAGACCTGAGCGGCTGATTGAATCCAAATTGTCCTACCGAAACTTGATACCAAGCCCGTTCACCTTTCTTGTACTGCTTGTGGCCAGGTAAACCAACAATCCTTTTGATATAGTTCTTGGGAATTTTCCCCTTCCTAGTTTTCTCGATCACTTTTATAGAGATTAGGTCACCAATCTGAACTCCACGCCCACCGCGATAATGGCGAGATATATAGACGAGTTCATTCATGCCGGTCAATGTCGGGCGGTTCGAATTTTGTATGTTATGAGATAGATAACCAGACTCTCCTTGAAACGAAGGGCTCTCTCGCCAAATGTGTTCAAAGAACTTAGCGTACAGTCCTCGCCGTGGTTGGGTGGGACCCGTCAAGGGCAATGGATATGGCGCTTGCCAGGGGAGATGTCGTTTCGTCCACGCCTTGAAAGCCTGGAGAAAGGCCATGGAAGACACATTTCCTGCTGCGTCGAAGTATAAGCGATTGGCTCAAGATGGAGTCGGATCGCGTACCTAACACGCTGCCCGTGGCAAGTTGCTTCGACACGTTTCAACAACATGTAACAGAGATATATGGGAGCCTCATCGTAGGTATGAGAAAGCGCTTCAAACTTCGACGAGAACAGAGCGTCTGATGTGATGCTCTACTAAAGCGCTGGAACCTTGGGGACTCGACATGCCGAGATGCAGCCAAGTCCTGCTGTGTAACCTCGAGACCTGCCTCAGCAGGATTGAAGTATCAGCGATCGAGGATCATGCTTCGCTCAGTATGACCACGATGCGAAAGAGCAGGCGATCTAAAGAGGCTTCCCGCCCATACCTTTTTCATGAAGCTGACACGATACAGGATACTTCGAGCAAAGTAAGTTAAGAAATTATGTTGGGCACTCGGACCGACGCACTTAGTAGAAAACCGGCCTGAGCCAACCTGAACAGCTATACCCGGTGGTGTCAGCCATGCAGTCAGTTTGACTGATGATGCCCATACTACCTAGCGTAACCAATGATCAAGCGACCACCGCACCCGCTTTCTACATGCCTCATACATAGTAAGAGTTTTCCGAATGCGTTTGGGGCCATGCGCGATCCAACTCCATCCCTCTAGCCCAAACAGAAGTACTACTCTGCCTTCTATCTTAGATAGAGGCACTGCGCCTAGAGCTTCGCTTAAGCCAGTCTCGAGCCATGGCAATGGGTTGTCACCTGAAACCCAGCAGTGACCATCTCTGACTTAAAGCGTCGCTCTAAGTCAGACGTGGATGATTAAGATGTGTGAGGAGGGTCGTACAGCAGTAGCTTGACGCCGAAACGGAAAGTCCGGTTCGTACGAGTACTGTTGGTCGCCCGGTAACCCAACAATTCTTTTATTACAAACCAATCGACTGATCTCCCCTGGTGGTCCTTTGACTTCGAGCCCGGTTATGCTGACCATGTCCCCTATCCGAATTCCCCGTCCCCCTTCTTGCTGAGGAGAGACGAAGATCAACTTGTCCTTCCCAGTAAGTGTTGGGCGGTTGGAAACACCAATGGATTTTTTGAAACCGCCGATCCGGGCCCAGGTGGTCAATCAGATGATGGTATCGATCAAAATTCGTGAAGGCGTGGGAGAAGAATAAAGCGTACAGCCCTCGCCGTGGCTTGGGAACACCCCATAATGACAAAGGAGGCGCTTGCCATGGAAGATAGTTGTTGTTCCGTGTCTGAAAGGCTCGGAAGGTGACCATGAAGGGCACCTCTCCAGCTAGGGTAATTTTGTTCCTCCAATACCTTAGAGAGTGCAACAGCTTGTGTTAGCATTCGAATACAGCCAGTAATAACTAGCCAGTGCAACAGGTCAGAGAGGAAGATATTGTGAGTATTCAGTGCGTCAACGTAGAAGCCCCATCCACGAGCGAGCAATAGTACCTGCGTCTAAATGGACTTCGGGAAATATGCGTAAGAACACACCTTGCTACTATCATAGAAGCGAAGTACAGTATTGTCATCATGGAGTAAGAGATACAGCTCTCGCTTGGTGAAATTTTGAAGACACGAGAAACAAAGGGGGATACATAAGGAGATGTCAACCCAAAGAAGAAGCAACTCCAATAGGGGCGAGTCTTTGCATAACTGCATAATTGAGCTGTCCCACGTGAAGCTCGACCATTATCCTCGACCATTATCCTCGACGCCTGACTCCCATGCAGGAAGCCCGTCTCCAGTGCAATAGCCCTACTACTAACAGAAACAGCCCCAAACTGAGGATTCTCGAGTCTAGTCAAGCATTCGAGCTATCTCCGTTAGTAGGTGGCAGTCTCTGCTGGATGTACGCCTCCAAATCGTCGATCTCCTTAGGATCCGCGGAATGAGCTAGGTCAGGATACGTCTTGAGGTCAACAGACCAGCCCCAGCCTTTGAGTACATCTGCGGTCTGCTTGCCCCATTGGTACTTGACCAAAGGATCTACGGCACCATGTCCCATGAAGATTGGCGTTTCCTTGTTGGGATTTTCAGTTGGGACGTACTCCTTTACCTTTCCCTCCATCAAGAGGTAGCTTGACAGACCGACAATGCCGGCAAGCTTGTGGGGGCAGGTTATGCCAGCGAAGAGTGAGATGGCTCCGCCTTGTGAGAAGCCTCCGAGGATGATGCGATCTGAGGGGATGCCCTTCTCCATTTCCTCCTTGATGAGTGAATTGAAGTAATCCCGTGACCGGAGAATGCCGACTTGATCGTGGGCTTGAGCTAATTCGTCGAATGTTGTCTATGTAAATGTCAGCATCGCAGTAGAAATCATCATTTATATCTGCAAATCTAAGGAGGGGCTGGGTATCAAACAGTATCACGCGGTCTTACTATATCGTACCAGCCTGGCATCCTCATGCCAAAATTCTGATTGCATGTCAGCTTAGTATTTGCAAACCTATCGATGAAAACCCACCACGGTGATAGGTATCACTGGAGCCTGAGGTTCGTTTAGTATAGTGTGCTTATCGATGTTCAGAGGAGTCCAAATACATTCGGAAACACGAAAGCAACTTCGTCAAATTTCCCTCTTCTCCTCCAATTCTCTGCAATAGGCGACCTAGATAGTGTGAGAAACATGATACCGATAGAGAGGTACGATTTTACCATCCTGCCCCACTGCCTCAGTCAGTCAGCAATTCTCGAATTTGCTTTGGTCAAAAGCTCAATACCTATCGCCAAGGCCATGAGCCCATATGACGGTTGCCGTGTGCTTCTTCAAAGCAGGGACTACCATCGCTGCTGGGCCTGCCATGTTGGACTATCTGAGAGCAACGCCGCAGAGGAATGCAAATGTTGAAATACAAGGAGAGGCAAGATGTAATAAAGTTTTTGGTTGGATGTTTGTTTGACATGTCAAACCAACCCTAGCGCGGCCCTGAGAACCTTGATGTGTGCCTTGAAGTATCCATTTGTTTGCTGCTAAAGCTCGTTTGCTACAGGCCGCTATCATTCAGTATGCCACCTCCTCGCCACTCCCAACTTATCTCTACAAGATCCTCTCCATAGTCCCTCCCTTACCCCTGCCGAAATCTCTGCCATTATCACCTCTTGACGCCAAAGACGGCTTCATCCATCTCTCTACAGTCGAACAAACACCCAAGACGGCTGGAAGGTTCTTCTCCGACACAGCAAACCTGTGGCTGTTGAAGATCCCATTGCAGCGGATTGAGCAGAACGTTAAGTGGGAGGAGGGTACAAGTGGCTGCTTTGCGCATTTGTACGACCAAGGGCTAGGGAGAGATGAAGTGATAGACACGAAATCGATGGCGAGAGGGGAGGGGGAGAATTGGGAAAAGGCCACGGGCAAGGAGCAGTGGCTAGGTTGAGGGGACTGCGATAGATGGAGAGAGTATAGGCTCGGGCTACCTGCTTGGTTATTCGCTGTGTCAATGTCAACTTAATGACTGCACAAAAGGTGACAGTTGAAAGGTCCACGAGTAGACGGTATAGCGCTTTGATGATTTGACAGATCAATGCGCTCAATTGCGATGGTTCTGTCTTCCTTGCAGACAAGCTGATGCCAAGACACATGGTAGGGTCGAACTTATCTGCTACCTGGATCAATATGGCGTAGGGTTCAACGTCTAGTGCCTTGTAGAGCACAGGGGACGCACAGAAGTACAAATACTTTACTCTAGGGTGCTAAGGTACTCTTTAGAATAAGAAGTAAATGGGACGCTTCAAGTACGATGATCATGTAAAGTGGTAAGCCCCCTCATGAACATCGTCGGGCCTCGGTAGGGACGGTTGCTGATTGTTCCGTGCCGTCGCATACAATCGTCATCATCGTTGCCGCGTACACTGGCTGTTTGCCTCCTGTCAATCGTCCTGCGACATTTATGCTCCTTCATTTCCCCTTTCTCTCGCTTTAATCAACCACCATCTGATTGATCCATTTCAGCAATATGAAGCTTGTTAATCACCTACTGCCGCTTGTGGCACTGACCACTGCCTTCGTCATCCCAGATGAACAGGTAATGACCCAGATAGCCATTGAGGCTCACGATACGCCACATTCAGTCTTCGACAAGCTGCCTTCAAAAGCTAAGCTTTCCGGAAACTTCGAATCAACTTTCAACAGAGTAAAAGATACATCCCGAAATATTTTCGATCAAGCCATCGAGACTGCCTCCAAGGCTGGGGACGAGCTCACCCATAAGTTCGATGACACGGCAGCCAACACCAAGTCATGGGTTGAATCTGCCTCGACAAGCCTCAGTGGGCACCACGGCCATCACGGACACCATGACAAACCGAATATGACGGTCTACCAGTTGATCGCTGAGAGCAAGTATACCAAAAAGCTTGCCAAGCTAATTAACGACTATCCGGATCTCGTTGAAGCTTTGAATGGCACTGCTGCGAATTATACCGTGTTCGCTCCAACGGATCATGCATTCGAGAAGATCCCTGAACATGCCCCCAAGCCGTCAAAAGAGGACTTAAAGAAGGTTCTTGAGTACCATGTCTCATCAGACTTCTATCCCGCAGGTAGGGTTTTGGTTACCCATACCATACCAACATTATTGGAAGGCGAGGACATTGGATTTGAGCCACAGCGATTGAGCACGAATATCGGCCTGAAGGGTTTGACGGTCAACTTTTATAGCCGAATCGTCGCTATCAACATTGTGAGTGTCTAGTCCCCTGCGCTGCTGTAACAGTGAGCTGATGGATATTAGTTTGGGACCAACGGCGTCATACACGGAGTCGACAGCGTTCTGGTGCCACCTCCCAAGGTTGTTGATATCATCAGTCTCCTTCCTGGGGAGTTCAGCACCTTCGAACTAGCTTTGACGAAGACGGATTTAATCCCAGCGATGAACGATACCTCCAACCACATCGGTGGCACCGTATTTGCGCCTTCCAATTTCGCCTTCCAGAAGCTTGGCCCAAGAATCAACGGCTTCTTGTTCAGCCGTTACGGACAGAAGTATCTGAAGGCCCTGCTGAAGTATCATATTGTGGCCAACCAGACTCTCTATTCTGATGCCTATTACAAGGCTGACGACGCCGAAGAAACCGGAATCCCCAAAGGCTACTTCCATGTAAGCATCGTTCTATATCTTTTGAATAGACCGCGGTACTGACTTTGGGATCAGATCGATCTGCCTACATTGCTCGAAGATCGCTCTCTTAGCATTGATGTTGGGCGCTACGGTCGGTTCATCAGCATCAAGATCAACGGTTTCTCCACGGTCATAATTGAAGATGGCATCGCCGCGGATGGAGTCATCCAGGTCGTCAACAATGTACTGATCCCACCAAAGAAAGTTGAAGGAGCAAAGCAAGAATGGTATGGAGAGGAGCTCAGCGAGGAAGACTTGAAGGAGCGACTCGAACCTTTTGTTGATCAAGGTGAGCTATGAGGTTCAAACCTGTCGAGACTCGTCTTATTCTAGCTGTATCCTCGTCGATGACACCTTATCGATCAGGACTTCAGGTATAATATGTACCCTGTGTATTAGCATAGCATCAAACGAAGAGTCACGTATAGCAGCATTCAGCCGCCTCTTGACCTGCACATAAATACAGCGGTGCATTTTCGTCAGTCGATTACGCTTTTTCGTGGCACCATTTGAACCATGTCATCAATCTGCTAAAAAGACGAGGTCAGTTTCCACGAACGCTGACGCACCGCTTATACAATTGAACCTCGACGTACCGGAGCGACGAATGAGGAACAAAAAGAAAAACGATATCCCCCGCCATTGATGCCAGTCAAGTGTCGGCTTGAGATAGCCCTTACACATAGTAAGGAGCACACTTTTTGCTCCTTAGTGGCCCATCGTCCTCAACAGCTTCGTTGTGCATAGGTATTCTTGGGAATTGTATCTGGTCCCCTTCATCGAAGTTTTGAAGAAGCCTTCGTTTCTCTTTGATCTCGATGTGATAGGTGAGATTGAGTACCTCTTGTATTCTTCCGTGCTCGTCAAAGATGTTATACTGAAGCCCCGCTTCCCTTTTCCACCGTTTGCCTTCCTTACCAGGATAGTCATGATGTTTTTGCCTGAAAATTGGGTCCTCAAAGTGCTTGCGATCGCCATGGTTCTCAGCAAGCAATTTCATACTCGAACGACTGCTATCGAAATCGTGCAATTTCATATACCCCAGATATTCCTGCTTGTAAGCAAAGAATCCCGATAGGAATGTAAACATCTCGTCGGGGTTGCTGGACAATGCTGATTGTGGTCTGAATCTCTCGTCTTGTCCCCGCCAGACGCAATCGGGTGCGTAGGCAGTAAGGATCTGTTTCGGATCCCTGGGTGTTCACGTAGATGGTTCAGTACTAGGCATTGACCCGAAGGGGTTCGGCTAGAAAGGCACACCTTGTGTTCCAGAGCGCCTGAAGAGTTTTCACCGTCTGCTGAGTGGTCTGAAGTGTGAAGGGCGGTTTTGATCCGAACGGCATGGCTCTTGCTTAGGTTGAACAATGTACAACGATGTAGAGTAATCCAAGGGTTTTCGGGCTGAGGTAGGATAGAGCATGTCCGAAAGGGCTGCCACAACAGAGGCAGCCATTCTCTGCGCAGAAAGTCTGCGAGTCTGTGTCGGTACCAATCTCCTGGGACGATGTTGCATACGCCAGAATGCCGAAGTCCTACCGAAAGGCGCGATGAGTCGCGACTTGAAATTCCGGCAAGAGTCCGGTAACTCAACCAAGTCATTTACACAATTATTAGCATAAAAGTTCCTTATCTTCGCCTGCTTACACTCAATGGCGTCCAACGCCTCTGGGAAACGCAAGCAGCCTGCTGAACCTACTTATGGCCCCGACTCCAAGCGTGTAGTAAAACGAGTCAAGACCTCCATAGCAAGAACCATATTAGCACAAGCCTCAGACAAAGCTCTAAATAGGAACGGCGATCTAGATGTATCGACTTTTGTCAAAGCTAGGGAATTTGAGATCAAAGCTATGGAAACGAGCATGGGCAAATCTAAAGCCTCGCTGTCGACCCGAGCTTTCCAGCAGGTGCCCAAAGAGCTAAGGAGGAGGACTGCAAGCCACAATGTTAAGAGAGTGCCTAAGAGACTGAGGGCGAGGGCGAGAAAGGAGGTATGTCATGAGGGCAAGCCTATGATTCTTATGATATATCTACATGAATGAGAGCGCTGACGAGGCTTGCAAGTGTAAAGATGAAGGAGGATAATACGCCTACAGTGACCGCTCGCCGTCGAAAGCCAACCCCACATATGCGCCTGAGACTTGAGACCGCGAAGAAGCTTGAAACGCTTAGCAAGCGTATTCAAGCCAAGCGCGAGAAGGCCAAGCAGCAGAAGTTGGACCAGAAGCTGGAGCAGGAGCTTGCGAAGAGCCACATTGAGCAGATACAGCCCCCACCTCCACGAATCCCAAAACCGAAGAGAAATAAACTCGCAGAGCCAGATAAGCCTGCTGCGAAGTTCCGCAAACGGCAGATAAATAAGTCGTGGTTACCTACGCATGTCTGGCATGCTAAGAGAGCCCACATGCCTGATCCGAAGGCTCCGCTGTGGAGATTTGCTGTTCCTTCGACACCGACTGCGAAGGTTCACAGGCCGACCCATCGCGCTGCGTCCTCTAGGGGATGCGTAGCTTGGGATACAAGCTATACAAGCACTATCTCGATTGAAGGGGTAGAGGCGAGCTTGCTGGGCTTGCTAAGGGATGTTGGGGTTGAGGAGCTCATGCTTGTTGGCAAGAGAGGTGCAAAATGGAGGAGCGGTACTCGATCGTGGCATGGCTGGATTCGGGAACGAGATCATGAAAAGAGATGGCTAAGCACTGTCGATATCATTTGGTGCACAAGCTTGTCTCCACCTGACGAAAGACCAATAGCAGACGCTTCCTCGAGGAAGAAGCCAAATCGCCAGATTTTTCTTCGAACGCACCCTTCGTCTTTCCTTCTCATCTGGAACGAGCTCCTTAAAGACGTTAAAATCCAGCATCCCTCCCCCTCAATATCAGATCTCCGCTTCGAAATTGGCAGCATTGAAATTACAGGTCCTAACTCCACAGAAGCCCTCGTTGGCATCCTTCATCCTGTACCTCCTGATAGTGCCTCTACCGTCGACCAACTTCAGCCTTCAATTGCCACTGCACCTTCACAGCAAGACACGACTGAGAAAATTTGGCCCCACCTTAGCTCCCTCACCAACCCTTCCGCTTTAGGCCCAAATGCACTTCTAGCACTTAACATTCACGATCCGCGCCTCTTCCACCCACCGCGAACCGTTCCATCCCCACCCCCCGGCCACGAAGACACTCTTCTCGATCTCCTCGCCTCTTGGCCACCCGACGCCAACCCCATCCCCGCCGCTATCTTCTCCTCGACCGCACGACACACCGCCTCCCGCCTACCCTCCCAGAAAGCGATCAACCGCCGCAAAGGCTCCAGCCCTCCAGGCACCTATCCTCCACCCTTACCCACCGATCCAGCCATTCCAATCCTCCTATACACATCTCGCGCCCCAAGCCTAAATCAGCAAGGCACCTGGACCGTACTGCTGCCATGGAAATGCGTCCTACCGACATGGTACAGCCTGGTACACTATCCGCTCTCCTCTGGTTCGAACCCCCGTTTCGGCGGGCTAAACGAGTTACGACAAATGCGGTTCGAACGCGGAGAGCCTTGGTTTCCCGGGGATTACCCTGGGACGGAGGCAGGTTGGGCGTGGGAGCTAGGTGAGCGAGAGAAATGGAAGCGCGATTGGGAGAAAAGGCCGAAAGGGAAGAGGGTGAGCTGGGATGCTGTGGATCTCGGTGATGGCAAGAAAGGCGAGGTCGGAAAGGGGTGGGCGTGTGACTGGGAGCGCTTGTTCCTTGGGCCACCGGCACCTAACACGAGCAAGGAGCAAGCAGCAAGCACAGCAGCGACCGATCCGCCTACCACATCCGCACCAGATAAAGACAACTCACCGCCGAAACCAACAGCAAAACCCGCAAACCCTCCACCCCAAACCGCTCCCTCCTTCTCCTCCCTCCACCTCCACCACCTCCCCTCCCCCCTCCTCAAAACCCTCCCTGGCCCCACCACCATCCCCCCCCACACCCTCTCCACAATCCGCCTCTCCCTCCTCCACCGCGGCACCCCCTCCCCCTGCGCCCGCATCTACCGCCTCCCAACCACCGACCCCCCTTCCCTCCAAAAATGGCTCGCTCTCCTCTCCTCCCTCCCCTCCACCACCTCCTCCACCACCACCGCCAAAAACCAACCCACCCACCTCCCCGCCGACGCCCCCCCCTGGGAGAAACGCCAGGCGCTCGCACGGCAGTTGTTAGGTGCTCCGATTA
>JAABUQ010001351.1_pt1 | contig 53377 bp, 54 predicted proteins | sample 5560001 | NCBI WGS metagenome assembly JAABUQ01 (sample SAMN10711888, study PRJNA513371) | rock metagenome | isolation source: Antarctica rocks | place: Antarctica: Victoria Land, Finger Mt nord | collected 2015-12-18
GCTAACAATCGCGAGCACCCACCACCGGCAAACGCGCTGGTCAGAGGGTTATTTGGAAGAAGTTCCGAGAGGTCCCAAAATCTGCCTCAAAGACGTAGCCCGGAAGGTCCCGCTAGCGGGTGTCGGCACTGCTCGATCCCGACGGGCTGACGATGTTCTTCCAACCGGTGATCGAACTGGCTACCGGTCGCCAGATCGGGATGGAGGCCCTGGCCCGGGCCAGTGCAGATACCGATCGGCCGGCCAGTCAGCTCTTCGAGGAGGCCGCTCGCTGCGGCAGGGCCGACGACTTGGAGTTTGCCGCGGTGACCAGCGCGCTGGCCCAGGTGCCACAGCTACCACCGCAGTGCTGGGTGGCGGTGAACCTCTCCCCCCGGCTCATCCATGACCCTCGCTTCGCCGATCTGTTCGCCCACGCACCACTCGAGCGGGTCGTGCTGGAGGTCACCGAACGGGAGGCCATTGCCGACTACAAAGCCCTTGGCATCGCCATCCAACCGCTGCGCAGCGCCGGCCTGCGCCTGGCCATCGACGACACGGGGGCTGGCCATGCCGGCCTGCGGCACCTGATCGGGCTCCGCCCCGACATCATAAAGCTCGACATCTCTGTGATCGCCGACCTCGAAGCCGGCTCGGCGCGCGAATCGCTGGCCGCCGCCCTGGTCTCCTTCGCCCGTACCGTCGGGAGCAGTCTCATCGCCGAGGGCATCGAGAGTGCACACACCACCGCCATTCTCGTCGATCTCGGCATCCCCTATGGGCAGGGCTTCGCCCTGGCCCGCCCCGAACCTCTGTCACGTCCCGAACCTCTGTCACGTCCCGCACCTCTGTCCCGTCCCAGAGACGCCCGAGGCGCACCCGCCGCCCCGGCTGGAGGGCGATGGGAGACGCCCGAGGCGCACCCGCCGCCCCGGCTGGAGGGCGATGGGGGGCCCAACGGTAGGCTCCGGAAATGTCCAAGACGGGGGGAACCGTCGCCATCCGCCCCGCCCAGTCCCGGTCTCGCCTCGTCGGGGTGCTGGCCCTGGTGGCCGTCGTGGCCTGGCCGGCGGTGGCCGTCGTCAGGCTCCTCGGGCCGCGAGCCAGCACCAGCAGCCCCCTCGGCGACCAGGCCCTCCTGGCCCTGGGGGCGGGGCGGGCGCTCCAACTCGACCAGTTGGTCGGGCCCTACAGCCGGTTCGGCTGGCACCATCCCGGTCCCGCGCTGTTCTACGTCCTGGCCCTACCGATTTGGCTGTTCGGGTCCGGGGTGGGACTTTCCCTCGGCACCATCCTGATCAACGGAGGCGCATCGGTGGCCACCGTGGCCTACCTGTGGCGCAAGGTTGGGGCGCTGGCCGCCATGTGGTCGGCCGCGGCCCTCGGGCTGTTGAGCCTGGGACTCGGGTTCTTCGTCATCCTCTATCCCTGGAACCCCGATGTCCTGGTGTTTCCCCTCATCCTGTTCTCGGTGCTGTGGGCCCAGGCCATACGAGGGGACCGCACGGCGCTGGTGTGGGCGGCTGTCGTCGGTTCGTTCGTGGTGCAGAGCCACATCAGCACCGCTCCGTTCTGCGTGATCATGCTGGCCGCCGCCGTCGTGGGGGCGGTGCTCAGCGCCACGAGGCGAAGGGGGGCAACCCCGGCCCTGACGAATCGGCCCTGGTTGGTCGCCGGCACCGCGTTGCTGGTGGCCAGCGTGGTGCCCATCGTCGTCGAGTTGGTACAGGATCAGCCCAACAACGTCACCCTCCTGTGGGGTTACTTCGTGGCTCATCCCGGTGCGCACTCCCAGCTCCGCCTGGCCCTGCTCCAAGCCGCCGACGCCCTGACGGTCATTCCCTTCGGTGGCGCCACCACCGGCGCCGGCCTCTACGTCGATCACGGGACCGTGAAGATGCTCGGGGCCGGCGCCGTCATGGCCATGATCGCCCTTGCGGGGTTCGTGGTGGCCCGTCGGCGAGGTCAGCGCAGCGCGCAGCTCATCCTGGCCACCGCCGCCGCCGGGGCCATCATCGGCATTGCTGCCACCACCCGGGTCACCGGTGGGGTCCTGTCCTACCTGGTGGCGTGGCAGAGCTTTGCCCCCGGCGCCTTGATCATCGGCGTGGGGTGCGCCTTCCTGGGCACCGAGGGCACCGAGCGCACCGAGGGCCCCGAGCGCACCGATCGCACCGAGGGCCCGGGCCCCAGGCGCCCGGCATTGCTCCCTGTGGCCGTGGTGAGCGTCCTGGCCCTGGGGCTGGGGGCCAACAGCGTCCGCATGGCCATCCACCAGCCCGCGCTGGTCGGATCGAACAACCCTGCCGCTCTCCGGCTGGCCACCGCCGCCCATGACGCTGTGCGGGTCGGTTCCGGGGCGGTCAACATCACCATCGTCGACGACATCACCTGGGTCTATGCCGCGACCGTGGCTCTGGACCTGACCCAAAGCGGCCACCCCACCACGGTCAGCCCCGCCAAGTGGGTGACCCTCTTCGGCCACCAGGACGCTCCCGGCCGCCCCACCGCGATGACCATCACCCTCTTGGCGGACACCAACCCCGAGGCGGCGGCCTTGAGCTCCTCGGGTGCCGTGGTGGCCCGGGCCGGCGGGGTGATCGAGGTGGTGGCCGCCACTCGTTAGCCACCCAGCCGTTTGACGTTCGCCCGTTTTGGGGCGCTACGGGCGGGGTATCACCGGCAGTACGCAGACCTCACCCGGCACCGCCTCCGGCGGACCGTGCCGGACGGTCAACCGCTAGGAACGAGGGACCACCTTGCGCTCACTTGGGACGACCAGATGAGCGACCAGCTCCGAGCGGGTGTGCTCTTCGACGTGGACGGGACGTTGGTCGACACCAACTATCTCCACACCGTGGCCTGGTCCCGGGCGTTTCGCGACGCCGGCGAGTGGGTGCCGATGAACGCCATCCACCGCCTCATCGGCATGGGGGGCGACCAGTTGGTCGCCGATCTGGTGGGCCACGACAGCCCCGCCGCCACCGAGGCCCGCCCCCACCGCTACCGCGAGGTCATCGACGACGCCCGGATCTTTCCGGGCGCCGTCGACCTGCTGCGGCGGATCCACGGCCTGGGCGTGGCTGTGGTACTGGCCACCTCGGCGCCAGCCGACGAACTGGACGCCCTGCTCGCCCTGCTGGGCGCCAATGAGGTCATCGACGCCACCACGGCGGCGGATGACGTCGAGGCGTCCAAGCCCGCTCCGGAGGTCTTCGTGGCCGCCATGCAGGCCGGCGGGGTCGATCCGGGGCGGGCCTTGGCTGTCGGCGACAGTGTCTGGGACATCCAAGCCGCCCGGGCCGCGGGGATAGGCTGCGTTGGCGTCGAGACCGGAGGATTCAGCCAGCACGAGCTGGCCGAGGCCGGTGCCCTCCACGTCTATCGCGACGTCAAGGAGATGCTTGACCAGCTCCACACCGGGCCCCTGGCCGGCCTCTTCCGCTGAGCAGCCCTGGGCCTATGCCCCGTAGCGAATCAGGCCCTTGGGGGTAGGGGTGAAGTCGGCGGCGCGCAACACCGCAAGGAGCTGGTCGGGGTAACGCTGCAGGGCCAGGCGGCTCCACCGGCCCGCCGCCACCAAGGCGGCCAGGGCGCCCACCGCCCGCTGCTCCCAGGTGCCGTCGAAGTCCCGTTGGGCGACGAGACCCTTGCCGCCCCGCTCCACGTACAAGCTGAGTGTCCCGTCGACGAACACGACGTAGGCCCCCGCCACCCGGGTCGGGCCCTTCTGCGGCCACGGGACACTGAGACCGTGGACGTTGGCCGGGTCCGTGGCGGCCAGGACGAGCACCGTGCCGTCGGTGCCCACCGCGGCGCCGGCGCCCACCGAGCCGTCGGTGCCCACCGTGCCGTCGGTGCCCACCCCGGCACCGGCCTGGCCCGGATCCCGGGCCGCACGGAGCCGGTCGACGGCGCCCGGCAGGGCAAACTGGGCGCCTCCCATCCCGGCCACGAAGTATCCCCGCCGGATCCGACCGGACTCCTCCATGGCCCGCAGCACGGGATAGATTCCGGCGAAGCCCCCCGGCACCCCCTCAGCCCGCACGGCTTCACGGGTAAGGACCCCGTGGCGTTCGAGGAGCAGCCCGGCCACGGCCACGCCGGCCTCCGTCGAGGCCCCCACCGCGCCGAGCTCCCGTTCCACCAGCGACCACCGGCCCTGACCCCGGGGAGGGCCCAACGCGCCGAGTGAACCCATCCGCGGTCGGGGCCGCGACCCTGAGCCCAGGCTGCCCAGACCCGGACCTCCAAGAAGGGCCCCCGCCCCGGGCGACGCTCGGGGGCCGCGGCGCCGGGCCGGCGAAGCCGCACGGCGGCCGGCCACCGTGGCCCGCAGGGCGGCCCAGGCGTCGCCGGTCACCTGACCCGCCCACACCAGATCCCACAGGGCCTCGAGGATCTCGCCGTCGCTGCTGCCCGGTCGGCTCAGCTCCCGGAAGAAGCACGCGCCCCGGCTGCCCAGCACGGAGAGGATGTGGACGCGTACCGCCTCCGCCGGGTCGTCACCCGCCGCCGGGTGAGCGCCGCCCACCGCAGCCGTCAAGCCTCGGGGGCGCGCCCCGCTGGCCACGCCGGTGGCCTCCAGGCCGGGACCGAAGCCCAGCCGGGGCAGGATGAGCGGGGCCATGGCCCGGGTGGCCAGCACCACCCGGCCGTCGTCTCGACCAAGCGAGCCGGCGCCAACCCACATGATCTCGCCGCCGCCGAGCAGCTCATCGAGCATCCGGGGCTGGTAGCCGCCGACCCTGCTGGCCAAGACGTCTCGCTCAATGACGCTGGCCGGGATGGCCAACCCCTGGAGCTGACCGATGACCTCATAGAGGCGGTCGAGGCCGCCGCCGGCCGGTCGCACTCCCACCGGGGCGACCCCCTGCCAGGCGGGCACAAAGCGGGCCAGGACGCTGGCCTCGGCCGGATCGACCTCCTTGCGCAGCACGGCAAGAGAACGCTGCCGGACGATGCGCAGCACCTCTGCGTCGCACCACTCGTCGGTGCCGCGGCCTCCGGGGCGAAATGCCCCCCGCTCCAAGCGTCCATCGGCGGCCAGGGCGGCCATCACCGGCGCCACCGCATCCACACTCAGGCCCAGACGCGCCGCGGGCTCCTCAAGGAGAAACGGCCCATGGGTGCGGGCCCAGCGCCGGAGCAACTGGACAAGGGCGTCGGGGACCGGGGCCACAAAGGCATCGGGCAGTCCCGGTGGGGTGACGGTACCCAGACCGTCGCCGTAGCGGCCGGCGTCCTCGGCGGCAATGATCCGGCTCTCCCCGGCGATGCGCACGGCGACGGCCCGGCGGGTGCCCAGCAACTCCGGGATGGCGATGTGGGCCACTCCCCGATGGCAACGGGCGGACAGCTCGGCTTCGCTCAGATCACCGAGTCGACGCAGCAGGTCGGCGACCTCGTCGGTGTTGCGGGCCCAGCGCCGCTCGTCGAGGGCGGACAGCTCGGCTTCGAGGGCGATGAGGACGCCGGCGTCGAGCAGGTCGCGCAACTCGTCGGAGCCCAGCAGCTCCGCCAGCATCCGACGGTCGAGGGTCAGCGCCTGCGCCCGCCGCTCGGCCAGGGGGGCGTCGCCGTCGTACATGAACTGGGCCACGTAGGAAAACGCCAGGCCACTGGCGAACGGCGATGGGGCGGGGAGGTCCACGGAAGCCACCCGGACCTTCCGAGAGGCGATATCGCCCAGGAGCCTCGTCAGCGCCGGTAGGTCGAACGCATCGCGGAGACATTCTCTGTAGGTCTCCAAGATGATGGGGAACGAGCCGTATTTGGAGGCCACGGCCAGCAGGTCGGCAGCTCGTTGGCGAAGCTGCCACAGCGGGGTCCGGGCCCCCGGCCGGCGACGAGGCAGGAGCAGGGAACGAGCCGCGTTCTCCCGGAAGCGGCCCGCAAACAGCGCAGAGCGGCCGGTGGCGGCCACCACCAGATCCTCGATCTCGTCGGGGTCGATGAGCACCAGGTCGGCGGGAGGCAGCTCTTCGGCCTCGGGAAGCCGGACCAAGATGCCATCGTCACTCCAGATGGCGCTGACCTCCACATCCAGGCGCTGGGCGATCTTGGCTTCGATGGCCATCGACCATGGCGCGTGGACCCGGGCGCCAAAGGGGGACAGCACCGCCACCCGCCAGTCGCCGAGCTCGTCGCGAAACCGCTCGATGACGATCTGGACGTCCGTCGGCAACAGCCCGCCAGTGGCCTCGAGCTCCTCGGCCACGTAGGCCCGAAGATTGCGCACGGCCAGGGCATCGAGGTCGTGGTCGGTGGCCAGCGACTCGTCGCTGATCTCGTGCACACGCCGGGTGAAGGCCCCGACGGCGACCCCCAGCTCGTAGGGGCGGCCGAGCACGTCGCCGTGCCAGAACGGCATCTTGCCCGGTATGCCGGGAGCCGGCGTGACCACCACCCGGTCCCGAGTGATGTCCTCGATCCGCCACGTCGTGGCTCCCAGCACGAAGGTCTCCCCAACCCGCGACTCGTAGACCATCTCCTCGCCGAGCTCACCGACCCGGCCGCCCTCGGGAGTGAACACCCCATAGAGGCCCCGGTCGGGGATGGTGCCCCCGGAGGTCACGGCCAGCATCCGCGCCCCGGGGCGCGCCGCCAGCGTTGCGGCCAGGCGATCCCACACCACCCGGGGCCGCAACTCGGCAAACTCGTCGCTCGGATAGCGCCCGGCCAGCATGTCGAGCACCCCCTCGAAGGCCTCCGTGGAAAGGCTGGCGAAGGGGTAGGCCCGCCGCAACGTGGCCGCCACCGCGCTGACCGCCAGAGGCTCGTCGGCGCCAGCCACCATGGCCACGATCTGTTGGGCCGCCACGTCGAGGGGGTTTCGGGGGACGCGGGTCTCTTCGATGGCCCCGGCGTGCATCCGCTGGGCGACCACGGCGGCCACCAGGAGGTCATGGCGAAATTTGGGGAATATCCTCCCCACGGACGGCTCTCCCACCTGGTGGCCGGCCCGCCCGATGCGCTGCAGGCCCGACGCCACCGACGTCGGGGCCTCGACCTGGATGACCAGGTCGATGGCGCCCATGTCGATGCCGAGCTCCAGGCTGGAGGTGGCCACCAGCGCGGGCAGGCGCCCGGCCTTGAGGTCGTCCTCGATCTCCAGGCGCTGCTGGCGGGCGATAGAGCCGTGATGGGCCCGGACCAGCTCTGCGGGAGCTCCCGCAGCGTGGTAAGCCGACCCGCCGGCGGGGTAGCCGAAGGGGTCCTCCTCACCGTCGGGAGCCGCTTCGGATGCAGCCAACTCGTTGAGCCGGGCGGCCAGGCGCTCGGCCAGGCGCCGCGAGTTCACGAAGATCAGCGTCGAGCGGTGAGCCCGGATCAGCTCCAGCAACTTGGGGTAGATGGCAGGCCAGATCGACGAGCGGACCTCTGGCGTCCCCGCAGCCGCGCCCCGCATGATCAGGTCCTCGTCGTCGTCGGCGCTCGACGAAGGCCGGCCCAGCTCCCCCATGTCGTCCACCGGAACCACGATCGAAAGCTCCAGCGGCTTGCGGACGCCGGCGTCGACGATGGTGACCGGCCGGGGCGGCACCGAGCCGTCGGGGGCGATCTCGTCGGCGTGCGCTCCGCCGCCCAGGAACCGGGCGATCTCGGCCAGGGGCCGTTGCGTGGCCGACAGGCCGATCCGCTGGAACGGCCGCTCCACCCGGTCCTCGAGGCGCTCGAGCGACACCGCCAGGTGGGCCCCTCGCTTGGTGCCGGCCATCGCATGGATCTCGTCGATGATGACGTGCTCGACGCCGGTCAGGATCGATGCCGCCTGGGAGGTGAGCAGCAGGTAGAGCGACTCGGGCGTGGTGATCAAGATGTCGGGCGGGCGGCGGCCCATGATCCGGCGCTCGGCGGCGGGCGTGTCGCCGGTGCGGGTGGCCACCCGGATCTCGGGCACGGCTGTGCCCAAGCGACCGGCCTCCCGGGCAATGCCGGCCAGAGGGGCGCGCAGGTTGCGCTCCACGTCGTAGCTGAGCGCCTTGAGCGGGCTCACGTACAGCACCCGGCAGCGGTGCCCGCCCTGCTCGGCGGCCAGCGCCGAGGGCGAGGTGATCAGCCGGTCGAGCGCCCAGAGGAACGCGGCCAGGGTCTTGCCCGACCCCGTCGGGGCCAGGATCAAGGTGTGCTCTCCCCGCCCGATGGCCTCCCATCCCGCACTTTGGGCCGCGGTCGGCTCGCTGAACGCTCCATCGAACCACGCCCGGGTCGGTGCCGACATCTCCACGTGGCCGAGCGTACGGGGAGGGTGTGACGTTCATGTTCCCGTCACGAAAATCACTCCATGCGACGCCCCACCGCCAGTACTATGACCGCAGGGAGTCGCAGGCCGGCGGGTGCCCCCCCTACTCGCTGGCCTCCTCCCACCTCTTTTGATCGCATGGCGCAACGCCCGCTTCGGCCCGGGGGCGCCCGCCGGTCCCTTCGCTGGGACCGTGAGGGGCGGTAGCTTCGAGGGCATGGATGCCGTCGAGTGGTCCGAGCGACCCCAGTTGCGACGCCCCGTGGCCGTCGTGGCCTTCGAGGGTTGGAACGATGCCGGAGACGCGGCGTCGCTGGCCGTCAGCTACCTGGCCCAGACCTGGGAGGCCAAGGAGTTCGCCACCATCGATCCCGAGGAGTTCTTCGACTTCACCGAGACGCGGCCCCAGGTGAAGATCGTCGATGGCACCACCCGGGCCTTGGAGTGGCCGACCACCGATCTGCTCCACGCCCAGGTACCGGGCACCGAGCGCGATGTGGTGTTCCTACGCGGGGTCGAACCCCAGCTTCGGTGGCGGACCTTCTCCCGGGCCATCGTTGAGATCCTCCAAGAGGTGGGGGTGGAGACCGTGGTCATCCTGGGTGCCCTGCTCGCCGACGTGCCCCACACCCGACCTGTTCGGGTATCGGGTAGCACCGAGGACACCGAGCTGGCCGGCCGCCTGGGGGTGCTGTCAAACACCTACGAGGGACCGACGGGCATCGTGGGTGTCCTTCATGAGGCGTTCCAGAGCGCCGGGATGTCCACCGCCAGCTTCTGGGCCGCCGTCCCCCACTACGTCCACCAGGTGCCGTCCCCCAAAGCCGCCCTGGCTCTCGTGGAACGCTCCGCGGGGGTGCTCGGGGCCCGGGTCAACCCCCTGGAGCTTCGCGTAGCCGCCGAGGAGTACGAGCGTCAGGTCAGTGAGCGGGTGGCCGACGACGAGGACGCCGCCGCCTATGTTGCCCAGCTCGAGGAGGCCGACGACACCGATCGCCTCGACACCGACCCGGCTCCGTCTCCCCTGCCTGCCGACGCCGGGGCCCTGGCCGAGGAGGTCGAGCAGTTTCTGCGCAACCACGGCGAACAGGATTGACCGCACCTGCGGCATGGCCCGGACCCGCCCGGCGTCGGCCTCGATGATGGCCCCGTCGGTTCCCGACCTGGTACCGGCGTGCGTGTGGCGGGCTCGACCCGAAGTGATCGTCGCCCTCGATGACCTCTTCGGTGAACCAGTCGACGCCTACGTGAATGGCGCCCAGGTGTGGATCCGAGACAACGGCCCGTCAGGCATCGCCCTCGAGTGGCGCCTCCACCCCGTCGCCGGGTACCGCCGGCCGAGCAGCATCGGAACCTACGAGGTGTTCTCGGCCACCGCCTTGGCCCTGGCTACCGGAGCCACCCCCCCCGGCGCCCCTCAACGCGTTGTGGGACGGCCTCGAGGCGTGGCCGATCGACGGTGACGAGACCGAGCCGGGCGTCCTGGCCCAGGCGACCACTGCGTCGCTGGGCATCGCCCCCGACGTGTTCGGACTGGTCGAGCACTCCGGGATCGGCGACCGCTGGGAGAACACCGGGGGCCGGGTGTCGGTCATTGCCGACCTGTTGGCCCAGTTGGGTACCTCGCCGGGCTGAGTCCACCGGGCGCCGGGGGAAGACGCTCGCCGGCGCCACCCATACAATGCGCCCATGCGGTTGTCGGGATCACGGGTCTTGCTCACCGGGGCCAGTGGCGGCCTCGGTCAGGCCATCGCCCACGCTCTGGCGGCGGCCGGAACCCATGTGGTCCTCACCGGACGCCGCCGCGACGTTCTCGATGACCTCGCCGTCCAGATTGGCGAGGGAGCCGAAGTCATTCCCGCCGATCTGGCCGACCGGACATCGTTGCGGCACCTGTTCGATCTGGCCGGCCAGATCGACGTCGTGGTGGCCAACGCCGCGCTGCCTGCATCAGGGCCCCTTCTCGGTTTCGAGCTCGACACGATCGACCGTTGCCTGGAGGTCAACCTGCGCGCCCCGATCGCCCTCGCCCGGCTCTATGCGCCGGGCATGGTGGAGCGCGGCAAGGGTCACCTCAGCTTCATCTCCTCGCTGGCGGGCGTGTCGGCCACTCCCGGTTCGTCGATCTACAGCGCCACGAAATTCGGCCTGCGCGGCTTTTCCCATGGCTTGCGCCAGGATCTGCACGGCACCGGCGTCAGCGCGTCGGTCGTACTACCGGGCTTCGTCCGCGACGTCGGGATGTTCGTCGACAGCGGAGCCACGCTGCCACCCGGCGTGCGCACCAGCTCCCCGCGCCAGGTCGCCGACGCCGTCATCAGGTCGGTCGTCAAGGACAAGGCGGAGCTGATTGTCGCACCCGGCGAAGTCCACGCCGGCGCTCTGATCTCAAGCGTGGCTCCCGCCTTGGCGGCATCGTTCATCCGGCGCCTGGGCGGCCACAGGCTGGCCACCAACATTGCCGATGGACAGAAGGACAAGAGCTGAGCCGGCCCCGGCCGTCAGGCGAACATCCGCAAAGCGCCAGAACCGGGCGTGGCGGTGCGCCCGGCGCGATGCTCAGCGAAGCCGCGTGGGCGGAGCCATCGTGACGGGAACATCAGTGGCGATCATCATCGCCAGATGGGCCACGCGCAGCGCGTCACGCTGGAGGCGAGCCGCCCGGTGCATCGAGGCCAGAGCGTCGCGCACGGCAAGATGGGCAGCGTCGGACGCCTCGTAGGCCCCATCGAGGGCGGCCAACACCGCGTCGCCGGGCGGGTGGTGCTGGCCCCTGAGGGGCCCGACGACAGCGTCGAGAGTGTCCAGGGCCTGATTGCGCGCCGTGAGGGCAACCAAGAGCTCTTCGGTCATGCCCCCGGGCACATCCACGCACCGCTTCACCTCCGCAGTTGCCGACACATCCGCAGTTGCCGACACATCCGCAGTTGCGGACACATCGAGCGAACCCGCGAATCTGGCCACGTCCTCGGAGAGCCGTTGGGTGTGATGACGAAGGAGCCGATTGGGATCGCTGCCATGCACCACGGCACCTTGCCGAGCAAAGGAGTCGACCGCTGCCCAGAACGCGAGTGAAGCCGTGCGGCGGAAACGGTCCAGCGGTTTCCAGAGGGCCTTCACCGCCATCAGCGCCCCGGCGTTGGCACCGGGAGCGGTTGGTGCTGTCACTTCCGCTCGCCGGTGCACGACTTGGCGATTGCCGTTTCAGCTGCATTCCGGTCGACGTTGTATCGGGGCCCTCCTGACCGTCGAAGATGTGATCGGCATACCGCGGCGAGGATGGACTGGCGGTCTGCGTTGTTACTCAGCCTGCTAGCTCCGCTGATCAGCTGCGGCACGGCGTCGGGGCCAAGAGCGGCTGCGGCGCTCGCGTCGAGACTATGTCCGGCTGCGGCCCGGTCGAGGTTGGTCCGGCCGACTAGTGCAGCTGGGTTGGCTATAGCCCAGGCTGCGATGGTCGTGATGGTAATTGCTACCGCTACCTGCGGGACTATTGAGCGAATGGCGCGGCTCAAAGGGAGGACGGCGAGGAGTGCGAACATAATTCCGATCCAAGCGGATGCCACGAGCGCGGCGAGCCTGAGTTCGGTGAGGCCATAGGCGGCCTGGTACAGACGCAATCGTTGGACGGCGGTGATCACGATGCCGATCGTGAGGACGGACACGAGCACGCCGAGACCTCGAAGGATGGATGCGTCGGGTCGGGTGTGGGGTCGGAGGATCAAGAGCACAACCAGGGTGAGTGCTGCGCAGGCGAGCAGTTGGAAGAATCCGCTTCGGGCATATTGTGCGTAGGTCAGGTTCCTTGTGGTGAGGATCCGGTGACCGGCGTCGGAGAGCGCTACGAGCTGGGCCACCACGAAGACGCTGTAGAGCGCTGCGACGGTTCCGAGCGCGCAGGTTGCTTCAATCTTTCCAACCGACGCCTTGGCGGACACGGTCGGGACGTCTCGAGCGGACGACGAGGAGCGAACGAGGCCGAGGAGCAACCAGGCCCCGCCCAAGATCAGGGCGACGTGGGTCGCCGCCCGGGACAGGTCGAGCCAGGATCGGAAGACAGGGTCGGCGGAGGCCAGCAGGGACGTTAGAGGGGCCGCGACGAGAAGTGCGAGGAGAACGCCCCGGAGTAGGGCAGGCCAGTGTTTGTGCCTGGTCGTATTGTCCTTGTCTGTGTCCGCAAGGGGGCGGAGGACACCGGGCGCGATTGCGAGATGGCAGGCACTGATGGCCGTTCTTATCAGGGCTTCCGACGGGGTTCGAGGAACGCCGGTGGTGTCGGACCCGATGGACGCCCCGACAAGTAGCAGGATGACGGCGGTTGCCATGACCGGAATCACGACCCAGTCGCTTGTACGTACAGCAAGAACCAAGCCGAGGGCGCCGCCAAGAAGGACCATGACTTTCGCCGCCCTGCCGCGAAGGCGACCGGTGGCGAGCAGTCCAGCCGAGAGGCACATGAACAAGGCTGTGCCGCTGACTGACACCAGACCGGCGTGGCCGACCACGTCGGTGGCCAGCCCGGCGATCGCGGCTACGACCAGTGCTATTGGCCTATTGACGGGTCGGACTGGCAGGACTGGCTTCCGGGGATGCTTGACACGGGCTGGTGGTACTGACGGCGGGGGCGGGGGGATCGGTGGTCCCTGTGGTGGCGGCCATTGAGGCGAAGGGGGCCCGAGGGGTGGGTCGTAGGGCGCGTTCGGTGAAGGGGGGGTCGGGTACATGGCAGTCCTCCAGGTAAGGGTCAGGTGGGAAGGTCGATGACGATCTGGCAGCCGCCCGACGGCGGAGACACCGACCGGATCTGTCCTCCGTGGGACTCGACGATGGAGCGGGCAATCGCCAGTCCAAGGCCGGCACCTTCACAGCCCGAGCGGGCTGGGTCGAGACGGTAGAAACGCTCAAAGACCTTTTGGGACTCAGCGTCGGGGATTCCCTCACCTGTGTCGCGAACCCGCAGCGTTAGCCGTCCTTGTTCAGTGGTTGCGTTGATTGTGACGACATCTCCTGCCGGCGAATGGGTGCAGGCGTTGGCAACGACATTGCTGAGCACCTGGTGCAGCGCTTCGACGTCGCCGAAACCCTTGAGTGCGGGGTCGACGTCGATCTCGATCGGCACGCAAGGTTGGACTGCCGCGACCTCTTCGGCGGCCCCGGCCACCAGGTCGGCGGCAAAAAACGTCTTGGGATCGAGTCGTGCGTCGCCCGAGTCGAGCTCGGCGAGGCGAAGCAGCTGGTTCACAAGCCGGCCAAGGCGAGCGACACCGGCCAATATCGACTCGGCTGCTCGTTGGTCGATTACCTCGATGCCGTCTGCGGCATTCTCCAGGCGCGCCTGGATCGAGGCGATCGGCGTTCGGAGTTCGTGGCTCATATTTGCCACCAGGTCACGGCGCTGGCGGTCGGCCTCGGCCAGATTCCCAGCCATGGCATTGAACGAGCGAGCCAGTGCCCCCACCTCATCCTGCGCCGTCGCGGTTACCCGCCGTCCATAATCGCCTCTGGCCATCGCGTCGCTGGCCGCGGCCATCTCACGAAGTGGCCGCACCATCCCATGAGCCAACAGCTGGATCACGCCGAGGGCCACGATGAGACCTAGGGCGAACGCGAAACGTGCGTGGAGACCGAAACGGAGCGAGCCGTAAATGGCACCGACTGTGACAGCTACCGCTCCTACTACGACCAAGCCGAGTTTCACCTTGATCGACCGCACCCAATCGAGCGGACGCGGTGCTGATCGACTGCTCATCGGGCCACCGTGTCAGCACCTGCATAACCCACACCATGTACCGTGCGGATGGCGCTCGCCCCGACTTTTTGGCGGATCGCTCGTATGTGTGAATCCACGGTTCGATGCCCTGACCTGTCCCGGTACCCCCAGACCTCGGCGAGCAGCGTTTCCCGGGAACGGACGACGCCTGGGTGGCGGAGAAGGTAGGCGAACAGGTCGAACTCGGTCGTAGTGAGCTCGGCTGGTTGGCCTGCCACCGTGACCCGACGCCTCGGCGAGTCCAAACAAATATCGCCGACCACCACCACGTCGTCGCTCAACAGGGGCGCCTGGCTGCGGCGCAGAAGGGCGCCGACTCGTGCCGTCAACTCCCTCATGCTGAATGGCTTGGTCAGGTAGTCGTCCGCTCCGAGTTCGAGGCCAACGACCCGATCTGTTTCTGAGCCCAACGCCGTGAGCATGATGATCGGCACCAGTCGCTCGCGACGGACCCGTCGGCATACCTCGAGCCCATCGAAGCCGGGCAGCATCAGATCAAGGATCACCAGATCCGGGGTCGATTTAAGGACAAGCTCCACAGCTGACGGGCCATCGGCCGCTAGCTCAACGCTGTGGCCATCACTCCGAAGACGGGCGGCAACCGCGGCGGTCAACTCCTCGGAGTCCTCGATGACCACAACGCTTGCCACGTCTCAAGCCTACGGGCGGCATGTGAAGGACGCCCTGGGCTAGTTGTGCAGATATCGTGCAGACCCTGAGCTCCTGAACATGAGGAAGTTCCACTCCTACTCGGGTTCTTGGGCCAGGTGGGAATGTCTCCAACGACCCGCCTACGTATCCGGATTGTCCATCTCGCCAAGTTCAATTCGTGACGGCACTTCGAGATGGAGCCGTTCGGCGGCAGCCCGGCGGGCCCGGTCGCGTCGGCGGTCGTAGCGGGAGAGCGGACAAACCGTGGGAGGCTCCCCAGGGGGGTTGGTCAGCGCCGGCGACGGTCGGGGTCGAGAGCGTCACCCGAATCCCCCGGTCGACGAGGCAGCCACAGTCCGCGCAGGTGATCTCCCTGCGCCACACGATAGCCCGCCCGGTCCGGTGTTCACTGACGGTTCATCGCTGCTTCGCCCGCCGGCGAAGAGACGGAAACCCTACTTCCTTATGGTCACGGGAAGATCACTCCCCCAAGCCGAGGACGGACCATGCCCCTACGCAAAGGTATTCCCGCCACGCTCGCCAGACTGGCCGCCGGCTTCGGCGCCATCGCCATCGCCGGGCTGGCCGCCGCTCCTGCAGCCAACGCGGCACCGCCCAACCTGATCACCAACGGGGACTTCTCACAACCGGGTGTCAACGGCTCCAACCCGACCGGCTGGAGCCTCGTCAACCTGGACGCCGAGACGGCCCCGTTCAGGGCGGCGATCGCCGAGTACGACGCCAGGGGTCAGTTCCCGCCGCCGCCCGGAATCCCCGGTGGTGAGCAGTTCGCCTCGGAGGCGTTCTACCAGGCCGGGTCGAACACCGGCGTGGAAGGGATCGGGGGCACGCAAGCGGTCGCCGGCGTCACCGACGCCACCCGCGCCCAAGTGGCCTACTCCGTGGTCGAGACCAACTACCCGGACCCCTCCCTGGCGGCGTGGGCCGGCAGCATCTTCCAGGTGAACTTCACCAGCGGCGGCAACAGCTTTACCCTCCGCTACTTCAACCCGTTCACCCCCGGCGCCACCCCCTACTCGTCGGCACCGACCAACTCGGCAACCGTCAAGTACATCACCGGGGCGGCGCTCACCAAGAAGACCTGGTTCACTGCTCCGACCCGGAACCTCACCGCAGACATCGCCAGCCAGTTCGGCCTGAGCAGCTTCTCGGTCACCGACGTCACCTACGGTGACGTCGAGAACACCACGTCCGCCCATGGCACCAGCGGCTTCCCGAATGAGACCAGCTACTGGGCCGGGATCAGCCTGACGCCGTTCCAGGACACCCCGCCACCGGCGACCCCTGAGGTGCCCATGGCCCTCGTCCTGCCGCTCGCTGCCCTCGTGCTCCTGGGCGGCGGGTGGATGGTGATGCGCAACAAGCCCCGGACCGTTGAGGGAGGGAACGGTCGATGAGCAAGATCTTGCTGGTTCGACACGCAAGGGTCGCAGTCGGCGCCGTCGCCGCCATAGGACTCGTGCTCGGAGGTATAGGGGTCGTGGATGCCGTGACAGGCGGGCCCGCCAAGTCAGAGCTCGGTGGGGGTCAGATCGAGAGGGATCAGCTCCGAACGGTGCTCGCATCCTCGACCGGAAGCTGTGGGGTTGAGCGGTGGCCGGTCAAGACCGGCATCGACGCGGACGCTGGCCTCATCAACCTGAACGCAACGCAGCCGACCACCATCGCTCAGCTCGACGCCCTGCCCGCCCCGTCCAACTTGCCCCAGAGCAACCGCGTCCAGCCGACAGAGACGACCGTGTTTGTGCTCAACGCCACCCTCACCGTCTACAAGATCGAGCAGGACTCCGACTACCACTTGGTGCTCACCGATGGCCAGGGCCACACCATGATCACCGAGATTCCCGACCCCGCATGTGTGGGCTCGGGGAGCCCTCTCCTCAATAGGATACGAAATGCCCGCAGCGAGTTCGACGCCCGCTTCTCCAATGTGACCGGCTCGTTCCAGACTGCCAATGTCCCGGTCCAAGTGACCGGGGTCGGGTTCTTCGACTTCCTCCACGGCCAGACCGGCGTCGCTCCCAACGGCGTGGAGCTCCACGCCGTGCTCGACGTCCAGTTCAACCCCGGACCACCGCCCACCACCACCACAACGGTGCCGTCGACAACGACCACGGTGCCATCCACCACCACAACGGTGCCGTCGACGACCACGACCGTGCCGTCTACAACCACGACGACTACCGGCGGCGGGGGCAGGCAACTGTTGGGGAACGCGGGCTTTGAGCAGGGCGCTACCAATCCGAGCCCGTGGTCCGCCACGCCCCAAGTGATCACCAACAGCACGGCTGAACCCGCCCGGAGCGGTCAGTGGGACGCCTGGCTCGATGGCTACGGGGCCGCCACCACCGACACCCTCAGCCAAGCTGTGTCTATACCCGCAAACGGGTCGGCCCGCCTGGTGTTCTGGCTCCACATCGACACGGCCGAAACATCGAAGACCAAGGCCTACGACACGCTCACGCTGCAAGTGCTCTCCCCGGCGGGAGCCGTGCTCAGCACACTAGGTAGCTGGTCAAACCTCAATGCCGCAGCCGGCTACCACCAACAGAGCTTCAGCCTGTCCCGGTTCGCCGGCCAGCAGGTCGTCCTCAAGTTCGCCGGGGTCGAGGACTACGAGTACCAAACCTCGTTCGTCATCGACGACGCCAGCCTCACCGCGGCGTAGACCGACCACGAGGCAGGGATTCAACGAGGGTGGGGGCGTACGTGCCGACACGCTTAGCCCTCCAGCCAGAAAGGCGGCTGATTGAGGCCGCAAGCCCGGCCGAGCAGGCCTGTGAGAATCGAACGAAAACTGGCGCTAAGGCGAGTGGCTGGTGGGCGGGAGGCCCACCACTGAGTCGGTGGTGGCGGCAACGATGGTGTCGTGCCGGTGATCGATATCGCATCTGCGCCCTGCCGCTGACCAGGTGGAGCTGGTGTCGGACTGCTGGCCGGGTGGTATGGCGACCGTGGCCGAGTTGTGCCCGACCTGCGGTTGCCGCTGTTCACCTGTGGCGGGGGTGTTGCGGGGGTACGACCAAGATAAAGTCCGAAACCCGCAGTACGGCTGCCTCTGCGGGGTCTTGACTCCCCATCCTGAGCACTCGCAGGTGAACCGTCCTCGGTTTCTCGCTAAACTCCTCAAGTGACGATCTTAATAACCCTAAATCCGAAGGCCTTGGTGCTACAGCTGGCGCTGGCTTGGGATGTCACGCAGGCATCCAGCGCACATTCTAAAGTGACACTATGCCTTCAGCTCCTCAAGCTATCTTGCGGCTGGTGGAGCAACAACCAATCAGAGTTCGTCACACGATTTCAGCCAGGCCCTTCTAAATGGCGCAGAACTTGCGGGCATCGGTGTAGCGGTATATTTGGTAATACTCTTCGTCAGGCGCCGTGGAATCCAGGACTCCTGACATAGAGCGGATAAAACCCTTGTAGATCAAGGGGGCGGAGCCGCCCGAGGGGGGTCTCACCATGGTCACTCTCCCCGATTGTTCCCCGTGGCTCCCAAGGAGCTGACTCGTTGTGAGATCGACCGACGTCCGCCTCGCTCCCGAGCATCGCGCGCCGGCCGCCATCGATGACGTCGTTGCCGCGGCGAGGTGGGCCTCGGATCATCCCAAGCAGCTGGGCGCCTTGGTGGGTGCCCCCGCCGTGGCCGGTGAGCCACCAGCCGGGCCAGGGTCGTGACCCCGGGCAGCAGCACCCCTGTGGTTCAGCAACCACGCCACGGCATCGTTGAAGATGGCCTTGGGGCCGTCGCCGGTCGTCCAGGCTTTGGCATTCACCCACGCCGTGAGCTCCTGCTCGGCGCCGGCGAAGTCCCTCATCGTGAGGAAACCCCTGATTTCCTCGGCGTGCTCGAAGCGGGTCGATCGGCGTTCGGTGTAGCGCTTCACACACGACGGTCGGCGACGGCCAGTTGTTCGGCCAGGTACTCCAGCACCGCGTTCGGCACGTCCAGCGGATCGGCCAGGAACAGCCCAAGGAGCGCACCGTGGTCAGCTGCAAGGCAAAGCCGAGCCGGTTGTGGACTCCTCGACGACGGCCGACCAGGGCCTTGTCGGCATCGTCGAGGAGAAGGCCCTCTCGAGCTCCGCTCTCGGCGGCTCGTTGTAGCGGCCGTAGGAGGCCGCCTCCGCATCGGCCAGGAACTCAACGGGCACGGCCGAACACGGTAGGACCGATCAGTGCCGCTGCGCCGGGCCGTCCTCAGCGTGACTTTTCGTTCCGATGTTCCTCAAGAGCCGTGAAAGCCCGGAGTTCAGCCCGACTGAAGGGATCTCACCGGGAACCCAAGGGTCTATCGGCGTAAGAGCCAAGGTTAGCCCTTGGGTTCGTGGAAACTGCCGGCATGCCCTTGGCACTGGCGTGAGCCCTTGACCACCTCGGCGGGTGCTGGCCCGAGTCGCGATGGTCAATCGGTAGCCTTCGATCATGGCTGGGCGTGCCTTCCCTGTTGTACGACGGGCCAGCACGATCCCGGCCAGCACGTCGCTCTCGAAGTCGATGACGAGTTCCTCGGGGCCCGCCGGAGCGCGCAGGTCACGTAGGTCTCTCACCGCAGCCAGACTCAACCCACGCTCCTCGTCTTCAAGTTGAGCGCTGGAGTAGGCGCAGACCTGATCGAACTTCGGGGATGCTGAAAGTCCGTCAGGCTGCATCATCGACGCCACCGGCTACGAAGACGGGCAGGTCCAGGCCCGAAGATGCTCGTCGTCACGCTCAGCCAGGACCAGGAACCCCAGGGTTATTTGTTACGCCGACGGTAGTGGGACCCGTGGAACCCGCTCAGGCTGACCGACCCAGGTAGTCGGCGACGGCTCGGCGTACCACGTCGGCCTCGCTGACATGCTCGGCTTCCGCACGTTCTTGGAGTTGGTGGCGCAGTTCAGGCGGAAACCGGACAGGTAGGCCCTTCGCCGGCGCGGAGCCGATGAGCGGACGGCCGGTCGGACGGGCGGTGAGCTCCCCCAAGTCGTAGCCGGCGTCGGCCTCCGCGGCGGCTCGCCCGATCAGCTCATCGGTGATCGGCACGCCGTCGCTCGTCCGCTCGGGCTTGGTCGTCATCGTTGTGGCTTCCTTTCGAGGAGAGAGCGATACCGGGCTCGGAGCGCCATGGCGTGGATCACCACGGCGCCGTCGTCGACGAGCAGGGCGACCAGCTCCAACGGGTTGCCTGCCCGGTCCGGGCCGAGGATGAGGACCCGTTCGGAGCCGTCGTCGGTGGGCAGCTCCGAGACGTGGAGCCGGTGAGTGAGGGCGTGTCGCATGTCGTCATCGGTGACGCCGTGGGTGCGAGCGGTCTGCTCGATCCACACGGGAGGCTCATCCGACACCCACCTAGTGTATTACGAAAGGTGGCGCCCAGGTAGTGGTCGCGAGGGATGACATGGGCTCCCCTGACGCCGAGGCGCCCGCCGCGCTGGTCGAGGAACAGAGCGGGGCCGTCCTTCGCTCCGGGCCAGCCGTTGGTCCATGCACGGTGCCGCCGAGCTGGTCGATCCCGTCGATAAGCAGTCGGACCGGCTTGTGAACAGGCTCAGCCGTCCGGTCTGCTCCGGCCGCCAAACGTCGAGGGTCTCCCAGCGGCAGCGGTTGTCGCGCGTGAAGCGGGCTGCGGCCTGCTCGAAGCCTGGGAGGGCACCGAGCTGGGAACTTGGCTGCGCATTTCTCCCTGGGCGTGGCTCAGCGCAGCCAAGTTTGATCGTTGCAGCAAACAGCGGACCCTTGATGGTCCTGATCGTGCCCGCGTAGGCGGGCCGGCGTAAGCGTGCTCGCCCAGGGTCGCTCGCCAGGAGCATGGACCCGCGGAGGGTCGCCCGCCACGAGCATGGGACCGGGCCTGGACCCTCCGGCACTTCGTCCGGTCAGGCCGCGCCGGGCCCGGGGCTCAGGCCGGTCAGGCCGGGCCGGGCCGGGAAGGGAAGAGAAGGGCCGGGAAGGGCCCAGGGTCAGGCCGGGCCGGGCCCAGGGCCGAGCCCGTAGCGCAGATCCACCTGGCGGAGCACCCATCCGAAGCGGAGCAGCCCGTCGACCACGGTGGCGTCGAGCATTCGAGGGGGCTCGCCGTCACCGGCTGGCGGAGCCGGCATCTGGTGGGCGTGGGCGGTGGCGCAGAGCAGGTAGCCCGCCCAGACCTCCTCGGGCAGCGCCCGGATCAGGGCGAAGTTGCGACGGGTGGCCTTGATCACCCGGGTCAGAAGGTCCTGGGGCGGGCGGCCCCGACGCAGATCGGGAAGGCTGCCGAGGACGGGAACCTCACCGGCGGCGCCGTACGCTGCGGGGTCGGCCTCGACGACCATGTGGGCCAGGTAACCCCGGGTGGTGAGGGCCACCCCGACCTCCAGGGTCAGGGCGCCCAAGGGGTGACGGATCCTCTCCAGATACGACAGGGCGAGCTGCGAGGTCAGCTCGGAGAGAGCCCCGACCCGGCTCAGGTCTTGCTCGACACGTTGATCGAGGGCGGTGACCAACGCGGCCGCCGGACCCAGTTGCGCCAGGCCCTGGGCCAGGGCGCTTCGGTCCATCTTCACCTCCACGGTGCCCAGCGTGGGCGATGGCCGGTTCAACCGACGAAGCAATCCCCGAGCGAGACCCCCACGGGGCCCCGGACCCCCACCGGGCCCCGGACCCCCACCGGGCCCCGGCCCCCCGCCCGGCCCCGCCGGGCCTCCGCCCGGCTCGGCGGGCCCGCCGGCCACCTGGGGATCGTCGCTCACTCGACCACGATGCCGTGCTCGACGCGGACCGCTTCGGCCTCGGCCCGGGCGGTGGCGATACGAGCCTGGCTGGCGGCCCGGGCCAGATGGGGCCGAGCGAGATCGGCCAGATATCCGCTGGGGTCGGCCACCGCGGTCACGTCGAGGCGGACCAGGGTCAGGCCCAGCGCCCCCAGGTCGTTGCCGGCGCCGGCGGCCACCGTGGCGGCCATGCCGACACCGAGGCCGGTGGCCGCCAGGGCGGCGCCGGACAGGGCGCCGACGGTGGCTCGGAGGCGGGCGGCCACCACCCCGCGCACCTGGCGTTCCGCCAACTCGGGCCCCTCAGGCCGGGCCCCGAAGTGGCGCGCCGCGGCGGCGATGGCATGGTCGTCGGCGCCAACCTGCCAGGTCGATTCCATGGCCACCTGGAAGGCAATGCCCTCGGCCGAGGCCACGTCGACGTTCATGGTCACGAGGTGTGCGGACAGATCGACGCGCCCGCAGCGTTCCAGCCGGGGCCACACGAAGCTGCCTCTGGCCCGCACGATGCGGGGGCGCCGACCGGTGACCACCAGAGCCTCATCGGTGCCGGGAACCCGCCAGGCGATGGTCACCACCACGCAGACCACGATCGCCGCGCCGGCGGCGAGCACGGCACCCAGAACGAGCGATGACATGGGTCCATGATCGGGTCGGGACGGCGCCAGATGCAACCCGCCCCCGACAAACCCCGACGAGCCCCCGACGAGCCCCCGACGAGCCCAGGCGGCGGGCCCAACCCCAGGGCCCCGCCGCTCAAGGCCGCCGGGCCGACTCCCAGACGTTGGCCCGGGGCAGGTCGAAGGCGACTTCGGCCATCTCGCCGCGCAAAGCGGCAAAAGCCATCTCCCGCCACCGCCCCCCTCCGGCCAGGGGCGTGGGGAGGTCATCGGGACCGAACCACCCGACGTCACGGGTCTCGAGGGGATGGGGATTGAGCGAGCCCCCCACCACCCGGCACTGAAACACCACGGAGTAAAACGGCAGACCTCGGGCCCCCAGCCGCAGGCTGTCGATGACGGCGATGATGCGCACCGGCTCGACCTCGATGCCCGTCTCCTCCTCCACCTCCTTGGCCACCACCTCGGCCGGCGAGTAGCCGATGTCGGCCCACCCGGTCGGATAGAGCCACACCCCCGAATCACCCCGCTGGATGAGCAGGAGCTCGCCGGCGGCATTGCCCACCACGGCGCCCACGGCCACCTTGGGCGTGACGTAGCCGGTCACGCCGTGGCCGACGCTTCCGATCCAGCCCGCCACCAGGGCCTCGGCGGCCACGTCCTCGCGGTGCTCGGTACGAGACGCGATGTCGGCGGCCACCTTCAGGACCTCCTCGAAGCGCTCACGTTCGTAGAGGTTGTCGGTGAAACCCAGGCCGGTCCTGGCGATCCCGGCCAGCGCTTCGCTCCAGCGCATCAGATCGGTCTCGGTCACCACGAATCCGGCCATCGCCGCGAGGCTACCGGGGCATGGCTTGGTTCGCGCTCGTCACCAACCGGGCCCTACAGGTCGGCTATCAGGGCCCGCGCCACCACTTGGACGGGGTCCCAGGTCGACGACAACGGGGGGACGTAGCCCAGGTCGGCCATCATCAGATCCTCCACGCTGAACCCAGCGGCCATGCCCGCGGCCACCACGTCGACCCGCTTGGCCGACCCCGGGCCCCCCACGATCTGCACACCCAGGATCCGCCCGCTGTGCCGCTCGGCCAGCATCTTCACCGTCATGGGGGCGGCGTCGGGAAGGTAGCTCGCATGGGTGGTCGCCTCGATGGTCCGGGCCACGAACCCGAAGCCGGCGGCGGCGGCCTCCTCGCTGTTGAGCCCGCTGCGCCCGACCTCGGTCCGACAGATCCGGGTGACGGCGGTGCCGGCCACCCCGGGGAAGGTGGCGTAGCCACCGGAGAGGTTGATCCCCGCCACCCGGCCCTGCTTGTTGGCCACCGTGCCCAACGGGGCGTAGGTCTCGCGGCCGGAGACGATGTGGGTCGACTGGCAGCAATCACCGGCGGCGAAGACCCCCTCCACCGACGTGCGCTGGCGGCGGTCGACCACGATGGCGTCATGGATCCCGAGGTCGAGTCCGGCCGACGCCGCCAGTTCGGTGTTGGGCATGACCCCCAGGCCGAGCACCACCAGGTCGGCGGGGATGGTGCCCATCGAGGTGCGCACGAAGGAGTCCCCGACCTCCTCGAGGGTCTCTTCGAGACGCAGGTCGACACCCATGGCCCGCATGGCCCGGCCCACCAGGGCGCCCATGTCGGCATCGAGGAGACCGAGCACCTGGGGGGCCTTTTCGACCACGGTCACCGCCGCTCCCCGCTGCAGGAACGCCTCGGCCAGCTCCAGGCCGATGTAGCCGCTGCCCACCACCACGACATGGGCCGGACGGCGCTCGTCGGCGTCGGCCAGAAGGTTTCGGGCGTCGCCCAGCGTCTGGACACCGTGGACGTGGGGACCATCGAGGCCGGGGATGGGCGGTCGCCGGGGGACGGCCCCGGTAGCCAGGTGCAACAGGTCGAAGCCGAGGCGGTAGGTCCGGTCGTGGGCCAGATTGTGGGCGTCGACGGTGCGGGCCTCCAGATCGATGCCGGTGACCTGGTGGCCGGTGCGCATGTCGATGCGCACCGCCCGAAACTCCTCGGGCGTCCGGGCCACCAACCGCTCCAGGCTGTCGATCTCGCCGCCCACCAGGTAGGGAATGCCGCAGGCCGAATAGCTGGTCCACGCCCCCTGCTCCAGGGCCACGATCTCCATGTCGGGGTCCCGGCGCCGGGCGATCGATGCCGCGGCCATACCCGCCCCGTCCCCGCCCACGACCACCAGCCGCTTGCCCACCCCGGCAACCCTACCGGGGTTGGTCCGTCCCCCCGGCTCCGACCGGGGGCCGGCAACTCCGCCGGCCTGCCAAGATGGGACCGTGACCGTGCGCGAGGACTGCCGCCATTACCTCGGACGCAGCACCACGGGCGGCGATGTCATCCGCCGCTGCCGGCTGTCGGTCAACCAGGAGGACCCCTTCGCCTGCCCAGACGGCTGCCTGTTCTTCGAGGACCGGACCGTCTCGGCCGCCGGTTGGGTTCAGGCCCCGGCCACGCCGATGTCGAACACGGCCGACAAGCTGGCCGGCCTGCCCCCGGCCAAGGGGACCCGGAAGCCGAAGCCCAGGCCCCGGCCCAAAAAGAAGCGGTAGCCCGCTCAGCCGCTCCGCTCCCCCGCCCACCAAGGCTAGGTCTAGGAGCCGGCGTGGCGCCGCTTGTGCTCGAAGGCCTTGGCCGCCCCCCACACGATCCCGGCCTCGACCAGGTCAGGTGACAGGTCGGCCAGCGACGCCGGCGACAGCCCGTAGACGTCGGCCGGGAAGGCCCGCACGGCGAAGGGATCCCGTTCCACCTCGGGGACCCCGGCGCCGGCCAGAACCTCCGTCGGCCAGCGGACCGCCGCCCGGACCAGGGCCAGGGGTGTGGTCCGCTGCTCGTCGATGTCCGCTTCGAGCAGGACGGCCAGCGCGGGGATGGTGGCGGCGCGCGCCTCGCTGGCCGCCCGGGCCGCGGCCTGAGCCACCGGGGGAGGACATTCCCCTCGCCATGCCGTCATCATCTCGGTCACCGAGCGCACCACCCACGGCCCCAGGGCCGCGTCGATGCCGTCGATCAGGTCCCTTGCCGCAGAGTCGTCCACACCGACCATGCTGGCGGGGATGCAACCGTTCGGCCAGCCCCGCCCCGTCCCCACCCCGCCCGGCCCCGGCCAGGAGTCGGTCTGGGACTATCCCCGCCCGCCCCGCCTGGAGGCGGAGGCCCGTCGGATCCGAGTGGTCTTCGCCGGCGTCACCGTGGCCGACACCACCACGGCGTGGCGGGTCCTCGAGACCAGCCACCCGCCGACCTACTACCTCCCCCCCGCCGACATCAGCGCCGGGGTCCTGGAGCCCGCCGGCGGATCGAGCTTCTGCGAGTGGAAGGGCCGAGCCCGCTACTGGTCGGTCCGGGGCGGCGGTCAGATGGCTCCCGCCGTGGCCTGGTCGTATCCCGACCCCACCGCCGGCTTCGTCGATCTGCGCGACCATGTGGCTTTTTACGCTCCGGCCATGGACCTCTGCGAGGTCGGCGGGGAGCCGGCCACCCCCCAGCCGGGCGGGTTCTACGGCGGCTGGGTGACCTCCTGGGTCGTCGGCCCGTTCAAGGGCGAGCCCGACACCATGGGCTGGTAACGGGGCCTCAGCGCCGGCTCAGCCCGGCTGCACCGCAAAGGGCTCGGTGACGGCCACGAACGGGGCCAGGCGTCCGTGGCGATCCGAGGCGTCGCCCCGGTAGCGGATCCGGAAGCGCCCGGGGGCCATGTCCCTGGGGATGTCCCAGGTCACGGTGATCTGCGAGCGGTTCCGCCCTGCTCTGGACCAGCGGAACGTGGTGGACCAGTCGTTGTCGTCAGCCACCGTGCGCCATCCCCACGGTTGGCCCCCGCCGCCCGTCGCCGCCTGGACCTCCACAAACGTCCCTCCCCGGTGCAGGTCATTGTTGGGGTGGGCCCCCACGAAGCGGACGAGTACCCGCTCGCCCGGCCGGTACCGGTCCCGGGGGCCAGCCGCCACATCCCCAAATGCCGCCCCCGTGGCCACCTCGTCCACCCTCCGCCGGGCCCGCGCCCGCCGCCGCCCCGAAAGGTCCCGGGGTCGGGGCCCGGGCTCCACCGCGACCCCATCGCGCATGGCCACGGCCAACCCGGAGACGGCCTGGATGAACGCCCCCAGCTCCCAGCGCCCGAAGAGGGTGCTGGCCCCCTCGTAGCGCTGGGCGTCGTACTCCTCGGGGGTGGTCACGTAGTGGATGTAGCCGTTGGCGTAGCCGGCCACGATCACGTCGGCCACCTCTGCGCCAACGATGGCGGCCACCGCCCGGCGCAGGCGGAGGCCGGCCACGATGGTGACCTCCCCGGGTATGGCGATCAGATGGAGGGGGCCGATGCGCAGGAGCTGGACGGGGACCCGTTCTTGGACCAGAGGCAGGAGCGACGAGGCGATCGGAGTCGCCGGTAGGGCCACCGCCTTGGGGTGCTGCGCCTCGCGCATCGCCGGCCACAGCCGGTAGACGATCCGGTTGGAGACGGCCTCCCACAGCGGGTTCTCGCCGCGGCCCTGGCGGAAGCCTGCGAAACCCGGCCCCTCCGCCGTCCCGGCAAACGCCGCCGCCCCCGCCGTGGCCCGTCCCGTGCGATGGGCCCGGCCGTCGCCGGTGAAGTCGGGACCCACGCTCACCCCGGCCAGGTCGAGCCAGGTCATGCGCATGTCGATCCCCCCGGCCACCGGCCGCCCGGGCTGGTGAGCCAGGCGGGCGGCGGCCGCGTACTGGCGTTCGCCGATGATCCGGGTGTTGGCCAGCTCGTCGCCGGTGGGGCCCGAGCCCGGGGCGTGGTTGAGGTTGGGCGACATGTCCCCGGCATTGCTCTGGGCGAAGGCGGCCACGAACGAGGGTCTCTCGGCGTGGTAGTCGACGCCTTCGACGAGGCGTTCCCAGTGGTAGGAGGCGTAGCCCTTGTTGTCCCCGCTGATCAAGGTGGTGCGGTTGGTCATCGACGTGGCGTGGGTGGCGAACCAGTTGATGATCCCCACCGTCTGGCCGTCGCGCTCGATGCCCAACACCGTGGTCTGGGGATCGACGGCGTCGGGGAAGAACGCCCGCTCCTCGGCCGGGTTGCGGCGGAACGACACCAGCGACCGGTTCACGCTGGCGTCGCCCAACTCGCCTCGGGCCAGGGTCAGGCGGGCGGGGGCCACATCTGCGTGGGCCCGTTGGGCGGCCTCCACGATGCCGTCGACAACGGCGGCGAAGGTCTGGGCCCGATATCCGGCCAGGTTGTAGAGCAGATGGTGGGAATAGCCTCCCGGTCCGCAGTGCGTGTGGGTGGCGGTCAGCATCACGTTGCGCTCGGTATAGGCCGAGGAGAAGCTGCGGCCCAGCCGGCGCAGCACCTCGGCGTGCACGCTGTCGAAGATCATGGCCACGTCGGCCACCACCAGCAGCAGGCGGCGGTCGCTGGCCGTGTCCACCAGGACAAAGGCCCGGGCGTGGAGGCGGTTGTGGATCCCGTCGGCCACCTGGTCGGCCCTGGCGTAGCCCAGCATCTCGCTGCCCGCCGGCTCCCCGGTCACGTCGGCCATGCCCCGACCCACCAAAAATGACGACGGGGCTTCGGCCATGCCCACATGGTGACAGTCGCGCCGCTCCCTCGGCGCTCCCCTTTCCCCCGCCGCCCCGGCGTCAGCCGTTGCCGGCGCAGCGTCAGCCGTTGCCGGCGCAGCGTCAGCCGTCGTCGAGGATGAAGCGGGGCCCCGGCCCCCGCTCGGCGACGCCGTCGTCGGGGTTCAGCAGTTGGCAGAACTTGAGCGACAGGCAGCCGCAGCCGATGCAGCCGTCGAGGCGGTCTCGGAGGCGTTCGAGCATCCCGATCTGCGCCTCGATCCGGGGCCGCCAGGCTGTCGAGAGGCGCTGCCAGTCGCGCTGGCTCGGTGTCCGGGCGTCAGGCAGCGATGCCAGGGCGGCGCGGATGTCGTCGAGGGACAGACCGACCTGTTGGGCCACCTTGATGAACGACACCCGGCGGATGATGTCGCGGCCGTAACGCCGCTGCCCGCCCTCGGATCGCCCGGCGTGGATGAGCCCCTCGCGCTCGTAGTAGCGCAGTGCCGAGGTGGCCACTCCGGTGCGCTCACTCATCTCGCCGATCGTCACTACCGGGGTCACGGTCTCAGCATACCTTGACCTAAAGTTAGGTTCAACATCTAGGGTGGTGTACATCGCTGGACCGAGAGGAATGCAACTGCCATGTCCGAACTGAACACATCCCCCCTGAAGGTGGCCGTGATCGTCGGCAGCACCCGAGAGGGCCGCTTCGGCGGCACCGTGGCCGACTGGTTCGTGGCCCGGGCCTCGGCCCGGGCCGACCTGGAGATCGACGTCATCGATCTGGCCGCCACCGACCTGCCCGCCGCGCTGTCCCGCCGGGCCGACCCCAACGTGGCGTCGTATGCGGCCCGCATCGACCACGCCGACGCCTACGTGGTGGTGACACCCGAATACAACCACGGCTATCCGGCGTCGCTCAAGCAGGCCATCGACCTGGCCCACGATGAGTGGAAGGCCAAGCCGGTCGGCTTCGTCTCCTACGGAGGGATGGCCGGTGGGCTGCGCGCCGTCGAACAGCTCCGCCAGGTGTTCGCCGAGCTGCACGTGGTCACCATGCGCGACACCGTCAGCTTCCACCAGTTCTTCCAGCTCTTCGACGAGCAGGGCCAGCCCAAGGATCCTGCGGGCTGCGAGGCGGCGGCCACCGTCATGCTCGACCAGCTGGTGTGGTGGGGCCGGGCCCTTCGGGTTGCTCGGGCCGAGCTGGTGCCGGCCTGACCGGCCTGACCGGCCAGCCCGCCGGGGCGGGGGCGGCGCCCGGCGTGGGCGTGGGCGGCGTGGGCGTGGGCGGCGTGCGGCGCCGGTGGGCGGCGTGGGGCGGGGGCCCGGCGAACTTGGCTGCGCAAAACTCCCTGGGCGTGGCTTAGCGCAGCCAAGTTCGATTGGGAACCAACCGTTCGGCCTCGGCCGCATCCCGGTGCCGTCGAGTTGTGGCCCGCCCCTCAGAACGAGGCGCCCCCGTCGAGCGCCGCAGGCAGGTGGTCAGTGGCGCAGGTGACCACCAGCCGGCCGGGCTGCAGGCTGGCCCCGCCGATGCAGGGCAGCAGGTCGGTGAGGGGAAGGGTGATCGAGATGGGTTTCAAGGGGGGCACCTGGATTCGGATGCGGTTGTTGACCACCGCCACGGTGGCCGGGACCTGGGCGCCGGCCACACCGACGGTGCCCGCCCCCAAGGTGAGCGGCAGGCCAACCTGACGGTCGAGCGACGCCTGCGACACGACACCGGTGATGGTGGCTTGGCGGATAGAACGGATCTGGACCTTGCCATTGACCAGCTCGTTGCGATCCACCTTGACATCGGTGACCACCACATCGACGGTGTCGAAGCGGACCGATTCGGCTACCACGCCGGTGACGTGGGCGGCGAGCTTGGAAACGTTGCCCGATGCGGCCAGGCGCCCGAGGAAGGGGAACGACGAGATGCGAACCTGCGCCGACGACCCCGGCACCCCCTGGTCGATCTTGGTGGCGATGGTGGTCTCCACCCGGTGGCGGATGACCACGTCGGCCAGGCCGGCCAGGCCCACGATCAGGGTCGCAACGATGAGGAAGACAAGCAGCCTGCGCACGGCCCGCATCAGACCGACGCCGGGATCGAGACGCCCAGGGCGTCGTTGAGGTTGCCCGACCTGAATCCCTCGAGGTCGAGGGTCACATACCGGTAGCCAGCCCCCTTGACCGTGGCCACAATGCCCTGCCGGGCCTCGACGGCGGCGGCCAGGTCGGCCGGATCGATCTCGATGCGGGCCAGATCGCCGTAGTGGCGGACCCGGACCTGGGCGAAACCGAGGCTCCGGAGGCCGTCTTCGGCATCGGCCACCCGACGCAGCGTGGTGACGGTGACCGGCGTCCCGTACGGCAGGCGCGAGGCCAGGCAGGCGGCGGCCGGCTTGTCCCACACCTCGAGGCCCAGGCGGCGAGCGGTGTCGCGCACGTGGGCCTTGGTGAAGCCGGCATCCACCAGGGGAAAGACCGCCCCGGCTTCGGCTGCCGCCCGCTGACCGGGGCGGTGTTCTCCGAGGTCATCGAGGTTGACGCCCAGCACCACCGTGGCCGACTCGGCAACGGCAAGGGGCCCCAGGGCGTCCATGAGCGCCGACTTGCAGTGGAAGCATCGGTCCCTGCCGTTGGCCACGTACTCGGGCCGGCGGGCCTCGTCGGTCTCCACCGCAGCCCAGCGCACCCCCCGGCCCAGAGCCCAGCGGCGGGCCGAGTCGAGCTCGCTCGGAGCCAGCGACGGCGACACCGCAGTGGCGGCCAAGACCCGGCCGGCGCCCAGGGTTTCATGGGCCACCCAGGTGAGCAGCGCCGAATCGACACCGCCGCTGAAGGCCACCACCACCCGGTCGAGGTCGCCCAGTCGCCGCCGAAGGGCGTCGAGCGAACCCGGTGAGGGGGCCAGTGAGGGGTCCGGTGAGGGGGCCGGGGCGCCTGGGCGCTGATCGCTCAACGGGGCCCGACCAAAGCGAGAACCTCGTCGATGTCGCCCACGATCCCCGAGTAGAAGGGGCCGAATTCGGCGTAACGGGTCGACGCCTCGTCGAAGCGCATGGTGTAGACGGTGTCTTTCAGGTCGTCGGGATGGGTGGCAAAGAGGGTGACACCCCACTCGAAGGCGTCGAGGCCGGTGGATCCGGTGATGAGTTGCACCACCCGATCGCTGAAGCGGCGCCCGGAGCGGCCGTGGTCGAGCATCAACTCCTTGCGGGCGTCGAAGTCGAGGGCGTACCAGTTGTCGCTCTCCCCTCGGCGCTTCGACATCGGATAGAAGCAGTAGGCCCGCTTGCCGTCCGGAGGCAGGCGGGGGTGGAGGCGGACCTCGAGGCGCTCTGCGGGCATCCCCTGGGCGTATTCGGAGACCTCGGTCAGCGACACGTAGGAATCGACCACGGCCAGGCCGGCCCCACTCAGGTCGGCCTGCAGGCGGCGGAGGCGGACCCAGTCGGAGCCGAGCGCCATCACCCCCAGGTCGGCCTTGTGGCCGAGCACCGAGAACGGGATCACCTGGTGGTCGTCCTCCCCGGCGGTCTTGATGGCTGCGCAGACGGCGTCGGCGTCGAGCGCCGGCGTCAGCTTGCAGAACAGATGGAGGACCGCCCATCCGACCGATGGGCTCAGGGTGGACGACATGTGCTCCAAGTGTAGGAGCCAGGCCGGCCAACGCCCGCCAAAGCCCTGGGTCGGCCCCTGAGCGACAGGCAACGACCACGGCCCGAACCCCCGCAAAAGGGGCCCGGGCCGTGTTCAGACCGCAGTGTGCGGGAGAGGCGGACTTAGTAGTCCTCCATCCCCCCGCCGGGCATGGCGCCGGCGCCCTCATCGGCGGGCTTGTCGACGATGACAGCCTCGGTGGTAAGAAACAGGGCAGCGATGGACGCTGCGTTCTGCAGTGCCGACCGCGTCACCTTGGCGGCGTCGATGACGCCGGCTTTGAAGAGGTCCTCGTACTCACCGGTGGCGGCATTGAGGCCCTCGGGTGCGGACTTGAGGTTTCGGACCTTCTCCGCAACCACGCCGCCCTCCAGGCCGGCGTTGACGGCGATCTGCTTGAGAGGCTCCTCGATGGCCCGGGCCACGATGTGGGCGCCCGTCGCCTCGTCACCCTCGAGCTTCTCTGCCGCTTCGAGCACCGCAGGGCGGGCTCGGAGCAGGGCCACGCCGCCGCCGGGTACGACACCCTCTTCGACGGCGGCCTTGGTGGTGGAGACGGCATCTTCGATGCGGTGCTTCTTCTCCTTGAGCTCCACCTCGGTGGCCGCGCCGACCTTGATGACAGCGACGCCGCCCGACAGCTTGGCCAGGCGCTCCTGGAGCTTCTCGCGGTCGTAGTCCGAGTCGGTGTTCTCGATCTCGGCGCGGATCTGGTTGATCCGGCCCTTGATGTCCTCGTCGGTGCCCCCGCCCTCAACAACGGTGGTCTCGTCCTTGGTGACCACGACCTTGCGGGCCCGGCCGAGCAGGTCGAGCGTGGTGTTTTCCAGCTTGAGGCCGACTTCCTCGGTGATCACCTGACCGCCGGTGAGGATGGCCATGTCCTGGAGCATGGCCTTGCGGCGCTCGCCGAAACCGGGGGCCTTGACGGCCACGCTCTTGAACGTGCCACGGATCTTGTTGACCACCAGGGTGGCCAGGGCCTCGCCCTCGACGTCCTCGGCGATGATGACCAGCGGCTTGGAGGACTGCATGACCTTCTCCAACAGCGGCAGCAGGTCGCGCACGGCGGTGATCTTGGAACCGACGAAGAGGATGTAGGGATCGTCGAGCGACGATTCCATGCGCTCGGTGTCGGTGGCGAAGTAGGGGGAGATGTAGCCCTTGTCGAAGCGCATGCCCTCGACCAGCTCCAGGTCCATGCCGAAGGTCTGCGACTCCTCGACGGTGATCACGCCGTCCTTGCCCACCTTGTCGATGGCCTCGGAGATGAGTCCGCCGATCTCGGTGTCGGCCGCGGAGATCGATGCCACCTGGGCGATCTGCTCCTTGGTCTCGGTCTCCTTGGAGATCTCCCGGAGGGCGCCCACGGCTGCGTCGACCGCGGCTTCGATGCCCCGCTTGAGCGACATGGGGTTGGCGCCGGCGGCCACGTTGCGCAGGCCCTCGCGGACCATGGCCCAAGCCAGCACGGTGGCGGTCGTGGTGCCGTCACCGGCGACGTCGTCGGTCTTTTTGGCTACTTCCTTCACCAGTTCGGCACCGATGTTCTCGAAGGGGTCCTCGAGCTCGATGTCCTTGGCGATCGAAACGCCGTCGTTGGTGATGGTGGGGGCGCCCCACTTCTTGTCGAGCACCACATTGCGGCCCTTGGGGCCGAGAGTGACGCGCACGGCGTCGGCGAGCTGGTTCATGCCGCGCTCGAGGGAGCGGCGTGCGTTCTCGTCGAACGCAATCATCTTGGGCATCGGTAGATCGTCCTCCGTTGGGTGACGGGTCTTCGAGAGTGGCCGAGCCCTGGGAATGACCTCCCGGGGTTAGCACTCTCGCATGTCGAGTGCTAACAGTTAACCGCCTCCGGGCGCCAAACGCAAACCTCCCCGGCCCCGCGTCCGCCTCAGCCGCCCGCCACCGCGGGGATGATCGAGACCGTCGTGCCCGACGCCACCTGGGCATCGGTGCCCCCCAGGTACCGGATGTCCTCGTCGTTGACGAACACGTTGACGAAGCGACGGAGCTGGCCGCCGTCGTCGAAGAGCCGGGCGGTGAAGCCCGGGTGGGCCTGGTCGAGGGCGGCGAGCACCTCGGCCACGGTCGAACCCTCGACCCCGACGGTGCTCTCCCCCCCTGACAGGGTGCGCAGCTGGCTCGGAACGCGGACGGTGATGGACATTTCAGCGAACTTCCTCGAGGTCGATGGCCGCTTCGAAGGCGGCCAGGGTGGGGGCGATGGTGGCGGTGGGCTCGCACTTGTCGGCCACCGCGTCGACGGTCTTGAGCCCATTGCCGGTGATGAAGGCGACGACGCGCTCATCGGGACGGACCACCCCGGAGCGGGCCAGCTTGGCCAGCGAGGCGATGGTCACCCCGCCGGCCGTCTCGGCGAAGATCCCCTCCGTGCGGGCCAGCATCCCGATGCCGGCGACGATCTCCTCGTCGGTCACCGCCGCGAACCCGCCGCCGGTGCGGCGGACGGCGTCGAGGGCGTAGGGACCGTCGGCCGGGTTTCCGATGGCCAGGGACTTGGCGATGGTGTCGGGGCGCACCGGGGTGACGAAGTCCCGGTTCTCGTTGAAGGCGGTGGCGATAGGTGAACAGCCGGCGGCCTGGGCCCCGGAGATGCGGACCGACGGTGCCTTGTCGAGCAGGCCGACGCGGTGAAGCTCCCGGAACCCCTTGTCGACCTTGGTCAACTGGCTGCCCGAGGCCACGGGGACGACCACGTGATCGGGAGCTTCCCAACCGAGCTGCTCGGCCACCTCGAAGGCCAGGGTCTTGGATCCCTCGGCGTAGTAGGTGCGGACGTTGACGTTGACGAATGCCCAGGTCGGATGGCTGTCGGCCAGCTCCGCACACAAGCGGTTGACATCGTCATAGTTGCCCTGCAGGGCCACCAGGGTGCCGCCGTAGATCGCCGTGCTGACGATCTTGGCGGGCTCGAGATCGGCGGGGATGCACACCAACGAGCGCATCCCGGCGTGGGCCGCGTGGGCGGCCACCGAGTTGGCCAGGTTCCCCGTCGACGCGCACGCCGCCACCTTGAAGCCGAGCTCCTGGGCCTTGGTCAGCGCCACCGAGACCACCCGGTCCTTGAACGAACCGGTGGGGTTCAGGATGTCGTTTTTGATCCACAGCTCACCGAGGCCAAGCTCGGCGGCCAGGCGGTCGGCGCGCACCAGGGGGGTGAAGCCCGCACCGAGATCCACCGCCCCTTCCGGAGAGGCCGGCAGGAGGTCGGCGTAGCGCCAGATCGTCCGCGGTCCATCGGCGATGCGGGTCCGGGTGACCACCCGGGCGATGGCCTCGTAGTCGTAGACGACCTCGAGGGGCCCGAAGCAGTACTCGCAGACGTGCAGAGCATCGGCTGGATACGGACGCGCGCATTCACGGCAGCGGAGTCCTTGGACAAACGGCACGACTTCCTCCTCATCGAAGCGGGCATTGGCACCTGGCAGAGTCCATGGGGCTCCGTGCTGGTTGCCGCGGCGTCGACGGGCCCGTCCCTCAGCCGCTCTTGATGACCCGTAGATCGTTGCACGATCACCCCCGGGTCGTCAATCCGGTTCTACCGCAAGCCCGGCGTGGCAGGATGGCGCTTCGCCATGGTGGGTTCCTTCGCAGCCCGAGACTTCCCCCCCGCCCGGGTCCTCGAGGCCAAGGGCGGCCGACGGGTATCGGTGTGCGTGCCCGCCCGCGACGAGGAAGCCACCATCGCCGCCGTGGTCGAGGTCCTCGTCGGCGACCTCCTTGGCCCCGGTCTGATCGACGAGGTGGTGGTGATCGACGATGCATCGAGCGACGCCACCGCGGCCCGGGCCGGAGCCGCCGGCGCCGCGGTGCGGCCTGCCGCCTCCGTGCTGAGCGCGTATCCCGCCGGCCCCGGCAAGGGGGAGGCCATGTGGCGGGGCGTTCACATCACCGATGGCGACATCGTGGTCTTCTGTGACGCCGACGTGGTGCACTTCGACGCCGCTTTCGTGCTTGGCCTGGTCGGCCCCCTCCTCGAGCGCGACGACCTGGCCCTCGTCAAGGCCCACTACCAACGACCCCTCGACGGCCGGGACGGGGAGGGGGGCCGGGTCACCGAGCTGATGGCCAGGCCCCTGATCGCCGCCCTGTTCCCCCATCTGAGCGGCATGCTCCAACCCCTGGCCGGGGAGTTCGCAGCCCGCCGGGAGGTGCTCGGCGCCGTGCCGTTTGCCGGAGGCTATGCCGTGGACCTCGGCCTGCTGATCGACATCTCCGCCCGCTGGGGTGCCCAGGCCATCGCTCAGTGCGATCTGGGCCGGCGCATCCACCGCAACCGGCCCCTGGCCGAGCTCGGCCCCCAGGCTCTGGCCATCCTCCTCCTGGGCCTCGAGCGCGCCGGCATGGGTGGGCTCCACCACCAGGGCGAGGGCCGGTGGATCAGCGCCCTGCAGCGCCCGGGGAGCCCCGACGCCGTTGTGTCACTCATCACCCTCCCGCCGCTGCACCTCCTCGATGCGGGCCGCCGGCCGGCGTAGTGCGCCGCTCCGTTTCTGCAGCTCTTCGACCACCATCCGGCGGATGCCGGCGAGAGTCTCGGAGCGGGCGGCTTGGGGGCCGAAGCGCTCCGTGAGACTTCGAACCGGGACCGGATGGTCGCCGTCGGCATCGCCGACCACGGCCAGGACCTCGACACCACATTCGCCGGCCAGCTCGGCGACCCCGCCCACCGCCTTGCCGTTGAAGGACTGCTCGTCCAAGAAGCCCTCGCCGGTGATGACCAGGTCGGCCCCCTCGAGGTAGCCGACGAGGTCGACCGCCTCGGCCACCACCTCGAACCCCGGTCGCAGCGTGGCTCCGACGGCGGCCAGGCCACCGGCCAGGCCACCGGCGGCCCCCGATCCCCGCAGCGCCGAGACGTCGACGCCGAAGCGGTCGAGATACACCTGGACCAGCCGTTCCAACCGGCGGGTCAGAAGCTCGACCTGAGCCGGCGACGCCCCTTTCTGGGGCGCGAAGATGGCGGCCGCGTCGACGAACCTGGTGGTCACGTCGCAGGCCACCACCAGCTCCACGCCCCCCAGGCGGCTGTGGGGTTCGAGGACTTCTACCGCGGCCAGGCCGCCGTCGGTGCCCGCCGAGCCTCCGACGCCGACGAGCACGCGCCGGGCCCCGGCTCTGACGGCGGCGGCGATGAGCTCCCCCGTGCCGCGGGTGTCGGCCCGAACGGGGTCATTCCCCACCTCCCCACCGAGCAGAGCCAGGCCCGACGCCGAGGCCATCTCCACCACCGCGGTGGTCTCGCCGTCAATCAGGCGCCATGGCGCGGTGACTGGATCACCGAGGGGGCCGTGGACCACCGTGGTGCGCCGGCGACCCCCGAACGCATCGCAGAAGCCCTCCCCCCCGTCCGACATCGGGATCTGATCGCACGTCCACCCCACCTCGTGGGCGGCGGCGGCGATGGCGGCGGCAACCTCCCGGCCCGTCGCCGTACCCCGAAACTTGTCCGGGGCGGCAACGACGCGGGCCATCCCTCATGTTGGCCCATCGGTCTGCTCGGCCGGCCGGCCTGCCGGTATGGTCGGGGCAGCGACCGTGGTGACCGGCCGGCCGGCCGGAGCAACCGCCTCGGTGCGGCTGCTCCGGTGGAGAATGGCTCAGTCGGTGGTCCCGGGCACGGTGACGAGGCCCACGGGGGTGACGTTGGGCGTCGAGTAACCGCTGTAGGGGGTGCCCAGGTAGGGGAAGGTGGGCAGGTAGGCCTCGGTGCCCTTGGCCGTCAGGTCCTTGCCATCGGCCGGGGAGGTGAGGCTGAAGTCGACGGCCTTAGCCGGCGCGTCGGCCACATAGCCAGCAACGACCAGGCCCAGGATGGCTCCGGCCACCACCCGCAAGTCGATGGTGGCGACGTCGTCGAATACCCGGCGGCCGTTGGGGAAGCCGGCGACATCGCCGCCGATGACGCCCAGGGAGTTGGCTGCAGCGAGCGCCGTGGGGGGAATGGATGTGTTGAGGCGGAGCAACTCGGCCTTGATCCCGGTCCCGTTGTAGGTCGTGAAGTTGGCCCCGGCCACGCCCTTGGGGATGCCGGTGAGGAAGACGGCCTGGATGTCGGGGCGGGGCGGGGTGCTGGTCGGCGCCGCGTTGTAGGCCTTCAGGTTGGGGAAAGCGCTGGCGCCCGTGGGTGTTCCGTTTGCCGTGTACAGCGAGGGGAGCAGCTGGCCGAGGAGCGGGTTCTGGAAGAACCCGAGCAGCGGCGGGGCGCCGTCGGCGGTGGGCTGCGAGGCGTTCCACTTGTCCTTCAGGCCGATCCCGATGAGCAACTCGTTGACCAGGGGGTTGGCTAGGCGCGACACCTGGGTCCACGGTCCGCTGGTGGCATCCAGGCCGTTGCTCTGGCCCTCGGTGATGCGCACCTTCTGGCGGGCCGCCGAGGTCCACACCCCGATGACCGGGCCGGCGGCCGAGTTGGGAGCGGTGAGCTGGGTGGTGGGGATCTGCAGGGCCAGGGAGTGGACGTTGACCGCGGCGGTCGAGTTGACGCCGGGCATCCCCTTCATGAGACCGGCGGCCGGACCACCGACGTGCAGGTCCTCGAAGCCCCGGAGGCCGCCCAGGTCGAACAAGGCGCCCAGGTCCACATAGAAGCCCTCGGCCCGCTGGCCGGCGAAGGTCGTGCCGGTGAACCCGTTGGCGGAGAAGGGCTTGATGGCCTGACCGGCCAGAGCGGCGTACTTCGGTGTGGAAAGCGGACCGATGTTGCAGGGCGGTACCGGAAGGTTGGTCCCAAGCGTGGTGCTGGTGGCGGCGCCGGTCCCGGTGATGTCGATCCGGGTCAGGCTGTAGGTCTGCTGGCGGTTCCACGTGTTGCCGGCGGCGCCGCCCGTAGGTGACGTCACCGAGGTGATCGGCCCGGTGTTATAGAGGAACACATCCGGGAAGTTGTTCACGGTGGTGAAGCGGAACTGATAGATGATCTCCGCTTTGCCATCACCGTTGTTGTCGATGTTGATGTTGTACTGCACGTCGTCGGCGAACTCGTAGAAGTTGGGGCCGCCGTCGGGTGCCTGGAGGGGGATGTAGTTGGCGATCAGGGTGACGCTGTCGGGCTTGTCGTAGCTGACGAAGGCATAGACGTCGGTGCTGTCGGCGGTCGGGTCTTTGGAAATCTGGGGGGCTTCACGATGTGAAGACATGGTTCACCTCAAGAGTGGTTGGCGGAAACAGCAGCGGAAAACAGCAGGGGGGAATGCGAACTTTCAACGACCGGCCGCACGGGCCAGCCTTTGGACCAACGCCGGATCGTTGACGACGATCTGGTGCTCGCCCACATAGACGCTCAGCTCTCCGGTCTCGACGTTGGTGATGTGGGCGACCATGTTGGCGATCCCCCCGCCGGCACCGCTGGTATCGGCCACGGCGGCATTGACCGCCGGGGCGTCGTTTTCGGCGGTGGCCAAAAATCCCGAGAGCCCGGGGACGGCGGCCACGGCACCGGCGGCGGCGGCGGTCATGGCGGAGGTCCGCATGAAGGTCCGCCGGCTGACGTCAGCAAGCGCGCCCCGGAGTCCGCCGACCCCGGCGTGCTCGGCCGGCGTCGACGACGAAGCGAGCTCGCCGGTGGGGAGGGTGGAAGTGGGAGTGGGAGTAGAGCCCCCGGCCCCGCCGGGCTCGTGGCCGGCCTCTAGGTTGGGCTCGGGGGTCTGGGAAGTGGGTTCGGGGATCACGCCGTCACCTGCTGGCCCTCGCCACCGACCACAGGACCGGTGAAGCCCACGCTGTTGCCGGGCAGGGCCGAGAAGAAGGGTGCGTTCCCGTGGGTGAACACCCCGCCGTCAGCGGCGAAGAGCCAGTATCCGAGGCCGTTGGCCGTGGTGCTGATGGACACGATGGGCTTTCGGAGCCGCGCCGAGCCCTCCGAGCCCAGGAACGGGGCGTCGCCGTGGGTGAACACTCCGCCGTCGGAGGCCACCAGGTAGTAGCCCTTGCCGCTCGGGGTGACGGCGATGCCGACCACCGGCTTGTTGAGGCGCGTCCCGCCCTCCGAGCCGTTGAACTGGGCGTCGCCGTGAGTGAACACGCCCCCGTCGGAGGCAGCCAGGTAGTAGCCCTTGCCGCTCGGGGTGACGGCGATGCCGACGATCGGCTTGTTGAGGCGCGTTCCGCCCTCCGAGCCGTTGAACTGGGCGTCGCCGTGGGTGAACACGCCCCCGTCGGAGGCCACCAGGAAGTAGCCCTGGCCGCTGGGCGTGGCGGCGATGCCGACAATCGGCTTGTTGAGTCGGGTGCCGCCCTCCGAGCCGTTGAACCGGGCATCACCGAAGGTGAAGACCCCTCCGTCGGAGGCCACCAGGAAGTAGCCCTGGCCGCTGGGCGTGGGAGCCAGGCCGACGATCGGCTTGTTGAGATGACCGAGGGCCGGCGAGACCAGGATGCCGCCGGCGGTGATGGTGGCCACCTGGCCGTTGGGTCCGGCCAGGCGGTACGAGGTCGTGGTGGTGGGAGGCGTGACCGGGGGAACCGGGGCGGCCAGAACCGTGAGCGTTCCGGCCGTTCCGTCAGCGACATAGGTGCTCGCCGGGGTGTCGCCGCCCACGGCGATGGCCCGTGGGTTCGGCCCTACGTTCACGGCTGCCGGCGCGCATCCCGACAAGGTGGTGACGTTGCAGGATGCGGCATTGATGACACCGATCTTGCCGGTGGTGGCGTCGGCGAAGTCCAAGGCGTCGGCACTGGCGTCATAGGCCGAGGCGGTGAGCTTGTCGGCCGGGCTGGTCACCGGCACGCGCGTTGCCGGGGTGATGCAGTCGGCCCGGCTGGTACCGCTGCACCCGGCAGTGTCGACCAGCGAGATGGTCCCCTGGGCTCCGGTCACGAACAAGGTGTGCTCGGTGGCGCTGCCCACGGCCAGCGAGCTGGGCGAGGGGCCCACGGAAACCGTCGGCGACGAGGCACAGCCGCTCTGCGCAGTGGTCCGGCAGGTGATCGTGCTCAGGACCGTAACGGTGCCGTCACCGCTGTTGGCCACATACGCTGACTTCGACGTCGGATCCACGATGACGGCCGAGGGTGCGCTGCCCACCACGACCGACGGCGGAGGGCTCGAGGCCGCGCCGACGGTGGGAACCAGGCTGACGATTCCGATGGCGTCGGCGACGTAGGCCGTGCCCCCGGCCCCGTCAACGGCGATGGCGGTAACCACGGCGCCGCTGGTGGTGATCGAGGTGGAGGTGGCACATGCCGACGATGACGCCGTACAGGTGGTGGCATCGACGCGCAGCACGGAGCCATCACTCTCGCCGACGAAGACGGTCCTGCTCACCGGGTCGTAGGCCACCGCGGAGGCGGCGTTGGCCAACAGGAGGCTCTTCACCTTGGCGGTGGCACATCCGGTGGAGGTCGTGGCATTGCACGCCGAGGTGTCGATCACCTCGAGGACATTGCTGGCCCCGGCGCTGGCCCCCACGTACGCCGTGTGGTTGGCGGTGTCGAGCGCCACCGAGTTCTCCGAAGGCTGCTGGCCGAGGTTGACCGAACCGCCGGTGGCCACCAGGGTGGGCACGCTGGCGGCGGCGCTGTGGGTCGAGTTGGTCCCGGCGGGGGCGGCGATGGCGGGCTGGGTGCCCAACACCCCGAGCGACAGGGCCGGGACAGCCAGGAGGCCGGCGAGAGCCTTCGGTCCCCCGAATCTCCATCGAGCTCTCTGACCGTCGACCGATGCCAGCATACAAACCTCCGTTGTCGGGGGGACCGGTGGCGGGCGCGCACCGTCCGATGTACCTGTTGACTCTCGCAAAATATGTCCGGGTACCATTCGGCGCATGCCGTGTCCGTGGATGACCGTGCGGGCACATTTCTTGGAATACGCGGATCCCACCAGCCGCGACCCAGCCCTACCCCGCTTCGCTGCCCGGGCACTCCGGCGGGCTCGGGCGGGCGAAGGGCTCGGGTCTTACGACTCGGGCGCCCGAGCCAGTTGGCGCAGGAGCTCCAGGGCCGCCTCCGGCCCGTCAAGGACCACATCGGCCTGGGCGAGCAGTTCGGAGGGAGACTCAGCGCTGGCCACGGCCACCGCCAACGTGGCCACGCCGCCGGCGCGCAGCTCCCGGAGGGCGGCGAAGGCGGGCAGGTCCCCGCGGTCGTCGCCCAGGAAGCAGACGGCGGCCAAGCCGCGGGCCACATCGGCCACCACCGTGCCCTTATCGGTGTCCACCGGAGGGCGGATCTCCACCGACTTGCGCCCGGGGTGGGCACGCAGGCCGGCCGACGGTACGGCGCGGTCCACGAAACCATCCATCCAGGACTGAGCATCGGGGGCGTTTCGCACGTGCAGGGTGACGGCCAGGCCCTTGCGCTCCACTGCGACTCCGGCCGGGGCCTCGGCCTCGGCCAGGTCGGCCACATCTTCGAGGACCCGCCGCCAGCGGGCCAGCCCGTCGAGCTCGGAGGCGACGCCGCCGTCGGCGCGCTCGAAACCGTAGAGGCCGCGCAGCGTCAGGCGGGGGGCCACGGGGGCCAGCCGGGCCAGAAGATAGGAGACCGGGCGCCCCGAGATCACCGCTACCCGCCCGAAGCGGCCCGCCAGGTGGTCAAGCACCTCGATGGTACCGGGCAGCGCCACGGCGGCCCCCGGATCGGCGACGATCGGCGCAATGGTGCCGTCGAAATCAGTCAGGATCCCGGAGTGCTGCGGCCTCTCCAGGAGGGGAGCCAGGAGGCTGACATCAAGGGGCGGGGTAAGACGTTCGGCGCCGCCGCTCAATCGGGGATCAGGCCTTGGTGGCCAGATCGGGCCCGACGACGAGAATGAGGTTGGCGACCGCCTTCTCGGCTGCGGGGACCGGCGACGACGTCGGCACATTGACGGTGACCGAGGTCGCCGGTAGGCCGAGGGTCTGGGCCAGGAACTGGGCCTCGTTCGCGTACTGGGAGCTGACGGCGTAGATGGCCGACATCGGCACCGCCGCAGTGGCGTCGTCGGGGGTCTGGGTAAGGTAGCCCGGGTTAGCTTTCAACTTGGTGGTGAATTGCCCGGCGACGACGCCCTTGAGCGTCCCGTTGAGGACGAGGAGCTTGATCTGATTGGGCGGGATCAGCGCCATCGTGCTCGATGTGGTGGAGGGGGCGATGGTGGGCCGGGTGGTGGCCGCCGGCTTCGACGTCTTGGTGTTCGACGCCGGCTGGTGGTTCAACAACACGACGGCGACCAAGACGGCAGCGAGGATCAAGACCACGGCCTTGCCCGTCTGGGTGCTGGCATCCCGGGCGAACGAGGAGCCGTCGTCTCCACTGCGACCGGACCCGCTCATGGCCGCTCGCCGGTGGGCCGGTGCTCACCCATGGGCCGGCGGGGGACCACCCGACCCTCGAACTGGCGGCGGCGGCGGTGGGCCTGGAGCCTGCGCAGCCGCCGAACCACCAAGGGATCGTAGGCGTCCGCCTCAGGAGACTCGATCAGGTTTCTGAGCAGGCTGTAGTAGCGGGTCGACGACAGGGAGAGCTGAGCTCGGATTGCCCGCTCCTTGGAGCCGGGGACGGTCCACCATGAGCGCTCAAAATCGAGGATCGCACGATCGCGCTCAGAGAGTTTCATCCCGCGAGCCTGCCACCCTCACCGGCGCGGGGCAAGCATCCTCTCTGACCAGCCATTGCGGGCCTCTGCCGGCCGAACTTCGACCTCTCTCGGCGCCGGGTTGGGAGTAGGGTCCAAACGAGGAAGGGGGCCGACATGACCGAGAAGTCACCCCGCAAGGACAGCGCCAAAAAACCCGGCAAATCTCTCAAGGAGAAGCGCCGGGACAAGAAGGACAAGGTGGAGACCCGCAAAGGCCTGAAGATCTGATCGGCGCCGGCCGGTCCTCTCCATGCCGGCCGGCCCTGTGATCGCCGTGGCCGGCTCCGAGCTATCCGGGTAGGAGCTTGGGGTAGATGTCCCGCGGGCTGAGAGGCTTGATGAGATAGGCGTCCGCCCCCCGGTCGATTGCCTCTTGGCGAGTCTTGGCGTCATCGTGAAACGTGCAGACCACGATCCGCAAGCTCGGGTGGTCCCGTCGAAGGGCGGTGATGGTATCGAGACCCTGGGCCACGGGGAGCTGGATATCCATCACCACGGCCTGCGCGTCCAGTCGGTCCACGGCGGCCACCGCCGCCTCCGGGTCGTCCGCGTAGCCGACAACGGAGATGTCATCGCCTCCCAGACCAATCACGTAGCTCATGAGCTGCCGGCGCTCATGGCGGTGGTCGATCACCACGACTCGCACCTGGGTGCTCGATGGAGCACTCGGGTCCTCGGTCACGATCGATGTGCTTGGCGCTCCCATGGGAACCGCCGATCTGCCCCCCAGGGGGACGGTGGGCGTCCGAGATGGACGACATGTCGACCCTACACCCGACAGGCGCACTCGCCGGGCCCCGGCCGGCGCTGGGCGCGGATGCCGGGGCGGGATCGTCGACGGAGCGAGGCTCCATCCGGCGACTACCTTGTGATGGTGGCTGTGCGTTGCTTTGGGTGCGGTCTTCCTGTTCCCGATGACCAGCTCATGCGCCGTGACATCGAGGTGAGCAGCGTCGGGCGCAGCATCACCAGCCGCTGGGGTGGCCACAACACGAGGCGGGTCAACCTTTGTCCCGACTGCGCAGCGACGTACCTGTCGCCGGTGGTCAAGGCGGCCAGATGGCTGGGGCGAAAGGTACCCAGGCGCCGACGGTGACACCGCCGAGCGGCACCGGCCGAGACGGTACCCTCCGGAGGCCAGGGGGATCTCTTCTGCCCGAGTAGCTCAGTTGGTCAGAGCAGGCGCCTTGTAAGCGTCAGGTCGTCGGTTCGACTCCGACCTCGGGCTCTCAGGAGCTAGGAGGCTCCCGACGTCCGGGCAGATGAGAACCTCACATCGAGGTCTTGGGCGGTCAAGCCCTGCGCCCTGGTCACCACGTCCTCCATAACGCTCAAGAGCGCGTGGCCGAGCTCTTCGTAGTAACCCCGACGGACAGCAACGAGCCGCCGGGTGAACGCAGTGCCATCGTCAGCTCCGACCCATACCTCTGCGAGGAAACTCTCATGGGCGCTGTTAGGGGACTCCGCACCGAGGAGTGGCGTAAAGCTGAAGACGACGTAACGGTCGAGCTTTGGGGCGTCCTCGGGCTTCACAAACGTAGCTTCGACGCTTCCGTGGCGCTCAGCCCCAGCGTTAGAGATGAGGGTGTAGTCGGACTCGGCTATCCGCTCCTCGAGATCGTGGATGACTTTTTTGCCGAGGTAGTCAGAGGCACTCATCGAACTTCGACCTCCCATCCGGGCTTGACGACGGCATGGTTCGGGAAGCCGTCCAGCAGGATGAACTCGATACCGTTGCCCAGCCGTACCCACCGCGGCCCTGCCAACCGATGACCGGCCATCTGCGCTGGGTCGAGCAGGAGCACGTGAGTGGGGGGGTCCATCGGGTTCGGGAGTGCCAACCACGACACCGCCTCATCGCCTGCGTAGGGCGTCACCGTCACATACTGAGGGGTGGTGGTCCCACCGGAGAGCGCCCCGATTTGGTGAGACCTCACGTAACGAAGCAGGAGGCGGGGAACGGCCTTCGCGAAGTGCGCAGCATCGTCAGTATCGAGCTGGCCGTCGGGCGTCCGCGCCGAGTCAATCTTCAGCCTCCGCAGAGCGAACATCTCGATGTCGAGGTTCGTTGCGATGAGGCTAGACGTTCCCACCCATACTCTCCTTCTCGGACGCAGACTCCTTCACCCTAGCGCTCGTCCCCCGGTCGGCTCATCAGAGCCCACACTTGATCAATGGGTGCACGGGCCTGCGAAGGTGCTGGTCGAGGCCGGTGACCACTCTGCGTCGTCCGCCGGCCGGGCCGGACCCTCAGGCGGCTGCGCTGGCATGCCACCCGCTGCGCTCCGCAAGAGCCCGGAACAGAGTCCAGGTCACCCGGTCTGAGATAACATGGAGAGACGCCAACGGACACCCAGCCGGCGCCTTGTAAGCGTCAGGTCGTCAGGTCGTCAGTTCGACTCCGACCTCGGGCTCCAGCCCAGCAAGCCCGGCGTGCCTTGCGGAGAGGACCGGTCGGCGAACAACGCCGTCGCCATGGCTCGGTCCCAGCTATCGGGCAGCCGCCGACGGGCCGTCGCCGTCCGCTGACGTCATGGCCGATCGACGACGCAGCAGGGCTGCGAACTCGTCGGGAGGCAGTTGCGCCACTCGGGAGCGACGTTGCTCGGCCAGTTCCGCTTCCTGCGCCGGGGTCAGGTGCTCGATCATCCGCTTGCGTCCCTCGGTCAGCTCGTGGAGCTCTTCGGGTGTGAAGCGATCTGCCATCGTGGTCATCTCCTTGATCAGGTTGAGTAATACGGTCGGAGTTGGTGGGTCGCTCGACGCGCTGACCGTGACCAGAAGCCGAGCGAGGATGCGGCGCAGCCGCTGTTGGATGACGAGGCGCTGCTCGACCTGCTGCAACTGCCGGCGAATGACCTCGGATAGGTCGAGGTCCGGAAGATCGAGGACGGTTCCGACGGCGGCCAGCGAGAGTCCGAGGCCGCGCAGGGCCAAGATGAGGTGCAGACGACTCACATCCGAGGCCGTGTAGCGACGATGCCCGGCATCGGAGCGGGCGGCGGGCACCAGGAGGCCGATCTCGTCGTAGTGGCGCAGGGTTCGCACGGTAAGGTTGCTCTCGGCGGCCAATGCTCCGACTCGCCACGTACGCTCCTCCTCCCCGCTGTGCACGATTCCAATGCTAGGACCGGCCGTTACGTCCGAAGCAAGGCCCTGTTTCCCGAATATCGGGGTTTCTTCGAAGCGCGCCGGCTACGAGGGCGGGACGAAGACTTCGACGCTGGTATCGCGCTGGCGAACCTGAATGCGGGGCAGGGGGGCCGGGGCCTCCGGGAGCCGGGAGTAGAGAACCTTCCCGTCGTAGCCGAAGGCGGTGCGGTGACAGGGGCAGTCGAGACGCCCGGCGGCCGGATTCGCTCGCAGCTCGCAGCCCAAGTGGGTGCAGATCCCGGAGACGGCAACGAGCTGGCCCCCTTGTTCGGTAACGAAGCCGGCGACACTCGACGTGGCGAAGCGGCGCGGTCCGCCGCCGCCTTCGGTGTCGCTGAGGCTGACAGGTACCCAAGCACCGGTGTCGGGTTGGAGAATTTCTGACCCACGGTTTTGAGATGCACGGTTTTGAGATGCACGGTTTTGAGATGCACGGTGTTGAGATGCACGCTGTTGAGATGCACGCTGTTGAGGTTGGTTCGGGCGTGGCGCGGACAGCGTGCGGTCGGCGATCACGCCGGCCACGCCGGCGGCGATGGTCCCCGCTCCAACGATGAGTCGGCGGCGGGAAACGACTCGAAGTGGACGGTTCTCGTCGGCGCCAACCCCTTGGGACTCGGCGTTGATCTGGTGGCGCAGGCGGGCGACGAAGGCGTTCGAGGGAAGGTCGGCGGAGGGTCGCGAGCCGCTCAGCTCGATCGCTGTTCGCAGATCGTCGAGGTATTCGGGTTCGATGCCTTCGTCAGGTGCCTCGGGGAGCGGGGCGTTCTCGGCGACAGCGTCGACATGGCGGTTTCGATGCCTCCTGCGCACGCTCATCGAGCATCTCCTCGTCGACGGCCGGCCATGCGCAAGGCTCGGTGCTGAGCACTTTTGCGTTGGCCACGGTGATGCTCATCGCTCGTGCTGCCTCTTTGATGGAGCATGCCTCGAGGAATCTCAGCTCCAGGATCCGCCGGTGCCGGTCAGAAAAGCCCGGCGAGGACGGAGGCCAACCGGGCGGGCGCGTCCGACTCGGTTGGTGCATTGTTGAGGAACTCGACGGCTGCGGCGACCTCGATGACTGTAGCGGCCGCGCCCAGCCGGCGACTCCAGTAACGGGCGAGGGCGCTTTGGGACGTGGCCGCCAGATAGGCGCGCACCTCGGGACGCGAGGCAGTCGGCCGTAGCGGCCCGAGTGCGGCCAGGAAGACCTCGGAGGTGAGGTCCTCGGCATCTTGGCGGTTGCCGAGCTTCGAATACAACAGCCGGTAGAGCCGCACCACATTGTCGACGTAGAGCTCATCCCAGCTCCCATAGGCGCCGGCGGGCACGAGGTGCAGCCGAGCTCCCTCGTCGATCTCAGAGGCGGATGCGTCCGAAGTCCCTGCCGGGATGGCCCGGTCATCGCCATGACCCGTGTCGGGCGGCTCACTGCCGCTATCGGTCACGGCCCACGACGGCGGGCGTTGGCGGCGAACCCGGCCCGCGGGCCGAGGGGGTCGGATCGCGCCTGCGGTCGCTCCCGGCGTCCCGGCCGCCCCCTGAACGGGCAGCGCGGTGAGGAACTCCGATGGTGGTGCATCCATGCCGAGATACCCGCCAGGGTTACACATCGCCAGGTTTGCGAGGTTGTCCTCTCCGGCGGGATCAGGTGTAACCCGACGCCGTATCTCTCCCTGGCTGCTCGACACCGGGCGCCCTACGAGGAGGAGGTCTGATGCCTATCAGACGACGTCGGAAATCCATGTTCGCTCTGCGGGCGGCAACACTGGGCGCAGTGGCTGCTCTCGGGCTGGCCGCCTGCGGGGGAGGAGGCAGTTCCGCCAAAGCGGCAACCTCGCCCGGCGCGCCATCGCTGACCACCACTCAGGCGACGCCAGCCGCCCCGACAACGAGCGGGCCTGGGTCTGCGTCGCCAGCATCCCCGGGCGCCGCCACCATGGCGGTCGAGATCGTCAGCTTCAAGTTCGCGCCTCCCGGGCTCAGCATCAAGGCCGGGTCCACGGTGACGTGGACGAACCAAGACGAGGAGCCCCACACCGTGTTCTTCGCCGACGATGGCACCAAGTCGCCGACCCTCGGCAACCAGGGATCGACCTTCAGCCACACGTTCACCAAGCCGGGCACCTTCTCCTACAACTGCACGATCCACCCGTTCATGCACGGCACGCTCACGGTGACCCCCTGATGGCGCCGGACCAGCCGCGGGACGAACCGGCCATGTCCCGACGCCGCTTCCTCCGGCACAGTGCCTGGGCGGGCGCGGCCATCGCCGTGGCCGTCACCGGCGGCATCGTCACCACCGAGGTGGTGAGCAGTGGCAGGAAGGCGAAGGTGGGCAGCGACTTCATGTTCGTTCAGATCTCCGACAGCCACATCGGCTTCAAGGGCGAGGCCAATGCCGACGTCGGGGCCACCTTCTCCCAGTCCATCGACCGGGTGAATTCGCTTGCCGAACGCCCCGACTTCGTCGTGCACACCGGCGACCTGACCCATTTCACCACCCCGGCCCAGTTCGATCAGGTGAAGCAGATGATGACGGGGCTGCGCACCGGCCAGGTCTTCACCATTCCCGGTGAGCATGATTCCACCGACGACGGCGGGCAGAAGTATCTCGCTGCGTTCGGAGCCGGCTCGCGTGGCAACGGTTGGTACAGCTTCGACCACAAAGGCGTCCACTTCATCTCATTGGTCAACACCGTCGGCCTCCAACAACTCGGTCACCTCGGCAACGACCAGCTGGCTTTTGTCCAAAGCGATGTGGCCCACCTGCACAGTGACACCCCGATCGTGGTGTTCAGCCACATTCCCCTGTTCATGATGTATCAGCCGTGGGGATGGGGTACCGACGACGCCACCCAGGCTCTCAGCTACTTGAAGCGGTTCGCCTCGGTCACCTGCCTCAACGGTCACGTCCACCAGATCATGAGCAAGACCGAGGGCAACGTGACATTCCACACCGCCGGGCCACCGCGTACCCGCTCCCCCCGGCCGGCGATGGGCCGGCGCCCAAACCCGTGGTGCTGCCCGCCGGTCAACTCCACGCCGCCCTCGGTATCCGCGACGTGAACTACGTCGTGAGCTCGCACGGCCTGGCCATCAAAGAGGAGCACCTCCCATGAAGGATCTCCTTTCCCGCCGGCCCATCGGCTGTCCCCGAACCCTGTTCTGGATGGCCGGCGCCGCCCTGCTGGTCGGCGGCTACATACACCTCGACCTGTACCGGCACGGCTACCGCGTGATCCCCATGATCGGCGTGCTCTTTGCGCTGAACGCGGCCGCTTCTGCGATCGCCGGACTCGCCATCCTGTTCCGCCAGGACCTTGTCGTGCGCGCTGGGGCGATCGCCGTGGCTGCCGGCACCCTCGTCGCCTTCGGCGCCAGCCACCTTCCCGGAGGGATCTTCAATTTTACCGAACATGGCCTCCAGCCCGCCCCGCAGTCGCTCATCTCCCTCCTGGCCGAGGGAGCCGCTGTGGCAGTGCTCGCGGTGACCTTTGCGTGGGATCTGCGGCGCCGGCTGCCCGTCGAAGCAGCCCCCATGCCGTCGGGCCGCGTCGAGTCGACCACGGGTCACGGTCCAGGAGATCACGGACTTCCAGAGCCAACAAACTACACGGCGTAGTTTCTCCTCTCTCGGCGATGGTCTAGGGTTCAGGCCCATTGTGAAATCTTCTACGAAGGCCTCCTCTCGTCGCGTCCACCGCCTGGCATGTTTTCTGACGGTCGCGCTGGGTGCCCCACTGGCGGCGCCGAGCCTGGCGTCGGCCGATCCGATCGGGGACAAGCGGGCCCAGGCGCAGGCCCTGGCCGACCAGATCAGCGTCCTTGGCAGCCAGGAAGCAGGCCTCTCCGAGCACTACGACGCGGCGATCCTGGCCGAGCAGCGGGCGGGCACCCAGGTCGATGTGGCCGCCAAGCAGGAAGCATCAGCTCAGGCCGCCGTGAATCAGGCTGGCGAGTCCCTGCGATCCGACGCCATCGCCGCCTACACCCGTGGGGGCAACACCGGCCAAGGCATGGGCGGGGGTGCCAATCTTGCCGATGCCCAGAGCAGCCTGCTGCGGGTCGAGTACGCCCGGACGTTGGCAACGTCGCAGGCCGACCACCGTGACCAGTACCGCCTGACCCAGGGCCAGGCGGCGACCAAGAAGGCCCAACTCGACGCCGCCCGCCGGGCCGCCGCCGAGCAGGCCGCCACCGCTGACAGCGCCCGAAGGGCCGTGGCTGGCTCCGCAGCGCAGCTCCAAGCCACCTACAAGCAGGTCCAGGGCGAGATGGCCACCCTGGTCGCCGAGGCCGAAGCAGCAAAGCAGGCGGAGCAGGCCCGAGCGGCCCAAGCGGCCGAGCAGGCCCGCCAGCAAGCGGCGCAGCGTCAGGCCGCCGCCCAGGCGTCGACGGCCCAGGTCCGCTCCTCCGCAAGCGCGGGGGTGGGGACGTCGCCTGGCGACGGGCCTGCTACCCAGACCACGCCGCAGGCGCCTCTGACCTCGCCGTCGATGCCCAACCGCCAGCCGGCCCCGGCCCCGGCCCCGGCCCCGGCCCCGGCCCCGGCCCCTGCCCCGACCGGCAGCGGCGGTGCGGCGGCGGTGGCCGCGGCCAGGACTCGACTCGGCGATCCCTATGTATGGGCCGCGGCCGGCCCCAACGCATTCGACTGCTCGGGGCTGACCATGTGGGCGTGGGCCCAGGCTGGGGTGTCACTACCCCACTACAGCGGCGCCCAGTACAGCTCGACGACGCACATCTCGATGAGCGAGCTTCAGCCGGGCGATCTGGTGTTCTTCGCTGATACGGGCGCGCACGAAGCCATGTACATCGGCGGAGGCCAGATCATCGAGGCGCCGTACACCGGGGCGAGCGTGCGCATCGAGCCGCTCTACTCGCAGTTCGTTCTGGCTAGTCGCCCCAGCTGATCCGGCGAAGCGCCGAGTGCATCGGCGCCGCAGGAGCTGCTACCGTCCCCGGCAAAGCCAGAGCCGCGGTGCGGGAGCGCGCTGCCGTCCTTCGACGATCGGCTCCCACCGTGGCCCCACAGGGAGGTCCTTGTCGTGGTGTTCGAGGTCGTCGTGTTAGAGGTCGTCGTGTTAGAGGTCGTGGTGTTAGAGGTTTGCGTCGGCATTGGAGGACAGACATGGTGATGGTGACGGAGCGTCCCCCGACACCGCGAGGGCCCGCCTCCGCTCGACCTCGGGTGAGCATCGCCGCCCGCCGTCGGCGCGTTGTCTGGGCCCTGGCGTCGGTTTCCGCCCTGGCCGCCGTGGTCGGCTCCCTACCGGGCCTGCACCCACTGTGGTGGCTGGCCGTGGCGCTGATCACGCTTGATCTCACGTACCTCCTACTCCTTCACCGACTCCGCAGGCTCGCCGAGCGGCGAGAGTTCGCCAGCGCCTTCCTCGTAGGTCCGCAACACTCCGGAGCTGACTGGTTCCTGGCCGGTGGCGATGGCTCCCTGGCCACGTCCGCGGGCCGCCCCCTCGACGAGCTCGACGAGATCGCTCCTGAGTCCTACGACCTCGGGCCCTGGGCGCTGGCCCGATTCTCCCTGGCCTGCCTGGCCGGGTGGTTCCTGACCCCGGTGACCATGCTGGTCCGCCTGGCGAGCGGCCGCTTGTCGCCGGGAAGCAGCTCGACGCTGTGGCTGGAGCGCCTGGAGGACCTTCAGGCTCGCCTCCGGCGCCAGTCGGTCAAGGCCTTGTCCGTCTCGGTCGTGGCCAGCGCCCTCGTCACCGGCGCCGGCTCGCTGGTCGCCGACGCCGCCCCTGGCGGACCTCACGCCTCGGCCCCCGTGGTCCAGGCCGCGGCATCGAGTTCAGCCACCTACCGGGTGCAGGCCGGCGACACCCTGAGCGCCATCGCCCAGCGATTCGGGACCACCTATGGGGCCCTGGCGTCGGCCAACCACATCTCCGATCCCAACGTGATCACCGTCGGCCAGGTTCTCGCCGTGTCCGGCACCGCCAGCCCCGCGGCCCCCGCCCCGGCCCAGGCCCCGGCGCCTCCCCCGCCCCCCGCGCCCGCTCCTGCGCCACGTCCGGCTCCTGCCGCGCCATCCCGAGCCACCGGTGCGGGCATCGCCCTTCCCCTGCCCGCTCAGTACCTCCATGGCGGAACGGTCGACGGAGGCGTCGACTACTCCGCTCCGGGGGGCACGCCGCTGTATGCCCTCGGCGCCGGAACCATCATCGACGAGGGCATCTCCGGTTTCGGACCCGCCACCCCGGTGCTGGAGATCTCCTCTGGTCCGTTGGCGGGGCGGACGGTCTACTACGGTCACGCCGGGCCGGACCTGGTGCCCGTGGGGGCACGGGTGGCCGCCGGCCAACAGATCAGCTCGGTCGGCAATGGGATCGTCGGTATCTCCTCTGGTCCTCACCTCGAGATCGGCTTCTACCCTCCCGAGCATGCACCCGCAGGCTCAGCCATGCTCGAGGTGCTCGACCGGGCCGCCGGGCACAACACCGGCGACTGACGACCACCCCGTCACCGCGGCGGGGTTCGGCGCCCGACGTGTCCGACCCCGTCATCGCCGCCTACCCTTCCGTGTCGTGGTAGCTAAAGGGTCGCAGGTGCGACGAGCAACCGAGCCCCAACCTCGGCCATCACGGGACTCGCATCGCCGGGTCCGCCGTCGGCGGTGGCTGCTGGCTTTCACCAGTACGACGGTCAGTGTCGCCGTAGCATCCGCCGTCCTCGTGGCCCACCGTCCCGGTCGAGGGACCCAGTCCCGCGAAGCGCAGGTTCCGGCCGCTACCGGAGCCGGCGGGACGGCTCCGGACTTCACCTTGAGCGACCTGCGCCTTCCTCCCAACAAGATCAGCCTTGGGCCGTATCTGGGTCGACCCGTGGTCCTCAACTTCTGGGCCTCGTGGTGTGTACCGTGCCGCACGGAGATGCCGGCGTTCGCCCAGGTCGCCGGCGAGTTCGCTCAGCGGGTGGTCTTCGTGGGAGTGGACGTGCAGGACACGCGAGCGTCGGCCCTGAACTTCGCCAGGACAGCCCGCGTGGGCTACCCGCTCGCCTCAGATCCAGATGCCAGCATCACGGCCCGCTACGACGTCGTCGGGTTCCCCACGACGGTCCTCATCGGCGCCAATGGCCGCATCGTGGCCAACCATCCTGGACCGCTCAGCGCCGCCAACCTTCGCAGCCTCATCGGCCCCACTGTCGGGACCGGTCAGGGGCGGCCGGCGGCACCTTGACGACGGTCACCGCCGGGCCCCCCTGAGACACCAGCGCCCTGGGACAGCATGTCGGCCTGACGGGGACCTCGGGGCCCTAGGAGCGCTTCACGGTCTCCGCCTCGGGACGCCGGCGGCGAGAAGCGGCCACCGACACCGCACCGGCCAGGAACAGGCCCGCCGCAGCCACCACCAGGGCGATCAGAGCCAGCGTGCGACCCCGGTGCCCGAGTTGCTGGCCAGCG
>JAABUQ010001352.1_pt1 | contig 53365 bp, 50 predicted proteins | sample 5560001 | NCBI WGS metagenome assembly JAABUQ01 (sample SAMN10711888, study PRJNA513371) | rock metagenome | isolation source: Antarctica rocks | place: Antarctica: Victoria Land, Finger Mt nord | collected 2015-12-18
GGCGGCATCCAGATCGGCGCGAAGCGGGAGCGGCATGACGAACCTCCTCTGTTCGCCATCACCGAATCAGATCAGCACCGCGTCGGGGAATCCCCCGAGAGTCACGAACTCAGGGACTTGGTATAAGGTCGGATACGGGATGTCGCCTTGGCGCGCTGAGCAAGCCACCGTGACGTCGGCAGGGTCCGGTCAGGGCGGCTCCGCTCCAAGTGTGACGCACTCCGGCACAGATCTTGCTCTGTAAACATTTGATCTCCACCGCTGCGGAGCGATCCGATGGGTGCCCGAACCTTCCATCTCGCATGGTTCCTGCAAGGTTCGAGCGTGCAGGCATGGGGCGAGCCTTGGACGGGCCGCATCGGCCAGACATGGATGGCGCCGGAGCTGTTCATGGACATGGCCCGCTGCCTCGAGCGCGCCTGCTTCGACTACATTCTGCTTGAAGACTCATCCTATGTCGGCGAGAGCTTCGGCGGCTCGACCGAGCTGTACCTGACGCATGGCATCGCCGTGCCGCGGCAGGACCCGTCCGTGTTGCGGCGCTGATGACGCAGGTGACGTCGCGGCTCGGCATCGTGCCGACCTTCGGCACCTACGCCTACCCGCCCTACCTGCTCGCCCGCTTGGTGGCGACGCTCGACCAGGTCTCGTCCGGGCGGATCGGCTGGAACGCGGTCACCGGCAGCTCGGATTTCGCCGCGATGAATTTCGGCATGAACGGGATGCCGGAACACGATCTGCGCTACGACATGGCGGACGAATACATGGAGGTCGTGCGTCGCCTCTGGGCGTCGTGGGAGCCGGGCGCGATCGTCGCCGACCGGGACAGCGGCACGCTCGTCGATCACACAAAAGTCCATGCCGTCAACTTCGAGGGCAGGTTCTTCAAAACGCGCGGCCCGTTGAACTCGGGTCCATGTCCGCAAGGGCAGCCGGTGATCGCGCAGGCCGGCGGCTCGCCGCGCGGCCGGCGCTTCGCCGCCGCCCACGCCGACACGATCGTCGTTAACGCAAAAGGCATCGACGCGATGCGGACCTATCGCGACGACGTGCGGCGGCTGATGGTCGCGGCGGGACGACGGGGTGACGACTGCAAGATCCTGTACCTGGTCAATCCGATCCTCGGCGAGACCGCGCGGGAAGCCGTCGAGCGCCGGGCGATCCGGCTCGCCCGGGCGGCCGAGCAGGTTCCGCAGCGGCTCGCTCATCTCGGCAAGGTGACGAACATCGATTTCGGCCGGTTCGACCTCGACCGACCGCTGCCCGACGACGTGACGACGAACGGGCACCAGCAGACGCTCGACCAGTTTCGCAAGAAGGCGTCTGGGCGCGCCATCCGCGAGACGATGGCCGACTACAATGCGACGGAACTCTCGGTCGAGCTGGTCGGAACGCCCGATGCGGTCGCCGCACAGATGGGCGAGGTGATGGAAGCGGTCGGCGGCGACGGTTTTCTGCTCTCGATGCCGAATGTCAGCCGCCGCATCCTGGCCGAGATCGAGGATGGGCTGGTGCCCGCGCTTCAGGCGCGTGGCCTGGCCCGCGAGTCGTACGCGCACGCGCATTTCCGCGACAACCTGCTGGATTTCTGACCCTCCCAGAACGCACCGAGGCAGCCATGACCGCACCGACTGACTGGCCCGACGTCCTTCGCCCCCGCGCTTTCGGCAGGCGCGCCGCACTGGGACTCGCTGCGAGCGCGCTGGCCGCGCCGCTCGTCTTGCCTATTGGTTCGCGCGCGGAGGCGGCGCTGCCGGAGATCGCGTCGATCCCGGATGCGTTCAAAGGCACCGGAGAGGTGCGGATCGCGACCTTCGGCGGAGCCATGCAGCAGGCGCAGCGGCGCGCGTATTTCGAGCCGTTCGAAAGGCTCAGCGGCATCACCGTGCGCGACTTCGCCGGCTCCGACGTCACCAAGATCAAGGCGATGGTGGAGACCGGGACCGTCGACTGGGACATGGCGCAGCTCGGCCGCAGCACCGTTCTCAACCTGCAAAAGCGCGGCGACTACTTCGAGAAGATCGACTACGACATTGTCGATCCCGACGTGGAGCCTGGATACCGGTTCGAGTACGGACTCGAAATGCTGGTCTGGGCGGAGGTGATGGGTTACCGCACCGACGCTTTTGGCGGGGCCGTTCCCTCCGGCTGGGCGGATTTCTGGGACACGAAGAAATTCCCCGGAGACCGCGCGCTGATCGGCGCCGGCAGCGGCAACTCGCCCGAGCTCGAGTTCGCGGTGATGGCTGCGGGGGTGCCGCCTGAAAAGGTCTACCCGATCGACATGGACCTCGCCTTCGCGAGCTACGACAAGATCAAGGCCGATGTCGTGAAATGGTGGGAAACCGGCGCGGTGCCGCCGCAGATGCTGACGGACCGCGAGGTGGTGCTCACCAGCGTGTGGAACGGCCGGATGGCGGCGCTGCAGCAGGCCGGCGTGCCGGCCGCGGTGAGCTGGAAGCAGGGATTGCTCAAGCGGGACTGCTGGTCGGTGCCGAAAGGCGCCAAGAACAGCGCGAACGCAATGAAGTTCATCGCCTTCTCGACGATGGCGGTCCCGCAGGCGCGGCTGTCGATGCTCATCCCGTATGGTTTTGTGAACCGAAAATCGGTCGATTACGTGCCGCCGGCGCGGATGGAAGTGCTGCCGAGCGCGCCCGGGATCAGGTCGCAGCTTCTGACGTACGACTACGCGTGGTGGGTCGACAACCGCGATGCCGTGGTCACACGCTTCAACAAGTGGCTGCTTGGTTGAACAGCGCGAAGCGGGGTTCGGCCGCATGGACGGAACGGGCGCGCTGACCTCTGGCCGGGGCGCCTCGTTGTCGCTGGCGGGGATCGAGAAATCATTCGATCGCGTCGGCGCGGTGCGCGGCGTCTCGCTCGACGTCCGCTCGGGCGAGTTCCTGACGCTGCTGGGGCCGAGCGGGTCGGGCAAGACCACGAGCCTGATGATGATCGCCGGTTTCGAGACGCCGACCGCCGGCGATATCGCGATCGACGGGCGCTCGGTCCTGCAAGTGCCGCCGCACCGGCGCAACATCGGCATGGTGTTCCAGAATTACGCGCTGTTCCCGCATATGACGGTGACCGAGAATATCGGCTTCCCACTGAAGCAGCGCGGCATGAAGCGCGCGGAGCGCTCGACGCGGGTGGCAGCGGTGCTGGAGCTGATGCATTTGCCCGGCTATGGCGGTCGCTATCCGCGGCAGCTCTCCGGCGGACAGCAGCAACGGGTGGCACTTGCCCGCGCGATAGTCTTCGAGCCTCGTCTGCTGCTGATGGACGAGCCGCTCGGTGCGCTCGACAAGCAGCTTCGCGAAACCCTCCAGCTGGAGATGCGCCGCCTGCACGCCGAGCTCGGCATCACCTTCATCTACGTGACGCACGACCAGGAGGAGGCGCTGACGATGTCGGACCGCATCGCGGTGCTGCACGAGGGCAAGGTCGCGCAGGTGGGGCCGGAGGACCTCTACGACCGGCCGTGCAGCCGCTTCGTCGCGTCGTTCATCGGCGAGTCGAACTTTCTGCCCGCCATCGTGCGCGGCATCGAGGACGACGTCCTCGTCGCGGAGTGCGGCGACGGGCTCGTGCGTGCGCTGTCGTCGTCCCGGCGGTCGGCCGGCGAGCGGGTGGTGCTGACCACGCGGCCGGAACGGATGCGCTTTGCCGAAGCCGGGCGGCCGGACGGGCCGTCGCAGAACCGCATCCGCGTGACCATTGCCGAGACGGTGTTTTCAGGAGAACGCTGCCGCTACCGGCTGCAAGCGGCCGGCGGTACGCCGGTGACGTTGAAGGAAGTGTCGGGTGCCGCGGTGCGCCGCCGATCCGTCGGCGAGACGGCCGAGATCACCTGGTCCGTTGCCGACACGATCGTTGTCTGAGGCGCTGGCATCCGGTTCCGTCGTGCCGACGCGACGGCGCGGCTCCGGCACCGTGCGGCCGGCCATGCCAATCCTGCTGGTCGCGCCGCTGCTTTTGTTCATGCTGGTGTTCTACGTGCTGCCGGTGGCATCGATGCTGCTGCGGAGCGTCGACGAGCCGGCCTGGTCGCTGGCGAACTATGCGGCGCTGGCCACTGATACGGTGTTCCTGAACGTGTTTCGGAACACGGTGGTCACTGCGGTCCTGGTGACGATCGGCACCCTGCTGCTCGGCTACCCGGTGGCGCTCGCCCTCGTTCGCGCCCGCAGGTCGGCCGGGCTGGTGCTGGTCGTGGTGCTTCTCCCGTTCTGGACCAGCATCCTCGTCCGCAGCTATGCGTGGATGGTGTTGCTGGGGCGGCACGGCCTGGTGAACGAGGCACTGGTCGCGACGGGGATCGTCGGCCGACCGCTGAAACTCCTGAACACCTCCATCGCGGTGCAAATCGCGATGATCCACATCCTGCTGCCTTACATGATCCTGCCGATCGCCAATGCGCTGCGGCAAATCGACCCATCGCTGGCACCCGCGGCTGCGGGGCTGGGGGCGAGCCGCTGGCGTGTGTTTCAGCAGGTGATCCTGCCGCTCTCCATGTCGGGAGTGGGCGCGGGCACCCTGCTGGTGTTCGTGCTCTCGCTCGGGTTCTACATCACGCCGGCGCTGGTCGGCGGACCGCGCGACACCACGTTGTCCATGCTGATCGTGCAGCAGGTCGATCAGCTCAACTGGCCTTCCGCGGCCTGCCTCTCCGCGACGCTGCTGGCGGCCGCGCTGGCCATCATCGGACTGTTCCGGCGCGTGCCCGGCGTCGGCGGCGCATTCCGGATGGCGGAGCGGTGATTGCAGCGCGGCTCCTGTCGGTTGCGTCCGTGACGATCATCCTGCTGTTTCTCGCGTTCCCGATCGTCGTGGTCGTCGTCGCCTCGTTCTCGTCGGCGAGCTATCTGAGCTTTCCGCCGCCAGCGTTCGGGCTGCGCTGGTATCGAGAATATCTGGGCAGCAAGGACTGGCTGGATGCGACGTGGCTCAGCCTGGCGGTGGCCGCTTCGGTCGTGATCCTCTCCACCCTGCTCGGCACGTTGGCCTCGCTTGGCCTCCCGCGGCTGCCACCCATGCTTCGGGCCGTCGCCACCGGGATGGTCCTGTCGCCGTTGATCGTGCCGGTGATCGTGGTCGCAATAGGGATGTATTACGCGTTCTCCCGGTTCGGGCTGGTGGGGACGCCGGTGGGCCTGGTGCTCGCCCACACCTGCCTTGCCGCGCCGTTCGTCGTGACGAGCGTCAGCGCCAGCCTCGCCGGGTTCGACCGGCGGCTCGAGCGGGCGGCGCTCAGCCTCGGCGCGACGCCGTGGGCCACGTTCCGGCAAGTGACGCTGCCGCTCATCGCTCCGGGCGTGGCGGTGGGCGCGCTGTTCGCGTTCATCACCTCGTTCGACGAGTTGGTCGTGGCACTGTTCCTGTCGGGATCAGGCGCGGTCACGCTGCCGCGGCGGATGTGGGAGGATTTGCGGTTCGCGATCGATCCGACCATCGCCGCAGTCTCCACGGTGACGATCGGGTTAACCTGCGTGCTGCTCTACGGCGTCCACTTCATGCGCCGGCGCGGCGATCGGGTACGGACGGTTTGAAACGAACGGGAGTCGGAGATGCTTCTGGCGAACAAGGTCGCGCTGATCACCGGCGCGCAGAAGGGGATCGGTCGCGCGATCGCGCTGGCGTTCGCGCGCGAGGATGGGCTCACCACTTCGAAGACGATGATGGCGTCTGGGACCACGCGGTCCCAATCGCTGAATTTCGCGCCGGTGACGACGGCGTCCGGGTAACGCACGGTCCCTCCGACCGTGGCCACACCGGCATCGGAGCCGAGAGGCTCGCAGCTCTTGCCTTCCAAGCGGTTCCCGAGCTGACGGTTGATGTTTCGAATGAGGCGACTGTGGCCGAGGTTCCCGCCGGTCATTGCTACGGGTTGGAAGCCGTCGAACTCGTAGCGTCCGTCCTGGACCTCAGCCCAGTCGAAGAATTCCTCCCGAGTCGTGGGCTTGCGGAGTGCGACGTTCATGCACGCAGCCTAGCACTGGCGGGCATGAATGGGATCTCCCTTTTGTGGCAGATGGCTCCCTTCTGTGACGGTCGGCTAGGTCGGCCTGGTCTCGTGCAGCTGGTGCAGGTCCCACGTCGGCAAGAGGACCGCCGGGAGGAGAAAGGTTACGGTCTGGCCGTGGCCGAGCGCGACGAGCTGGCTCGGCTGCGGCGTGAGAACAAGCACCTTCGGCTGGAGCGCGACATCCGCTCCCGCAACCGGGGGAACAGGTCCAGGACCATGTCGCGATCGCATCTCACCGTCCTGTCGCGGCGCGGCCACAGGCGGCGGAACGCGCCCATTTCCAGATTCTAGGCCACCGTCATGGGCGCGAAGACCCGGCGCCCTTGCGGAGACGGCGGCCAACAGCCCCTTGGCGAGGCGTGCGGCCCGCCGAGACGGGCGGCCTGCATCACCGCATGCACCGTGCGCCGGCGGGTCATCGGCGACCATGGCCACAGGCGCACACCGCGTTCCTTGCCACGGCGGGCTGCAGCTCGCGGCCGCCATGGACTCGGGCAAATAAGTCCCACTCCGGTGTGCGTGCGTTTCGCGGAATGGCCGAGCTTGATGTCGGTGTCGCTGGACGCCTGGGCCATACTCGCCGGCGATCGCGCAACGGGAGTCCAGGAGCCCGGCCGCAACGCAGAGGTCATCGCCGTGCGACGGGTGATCACGTGCCACTGACGCGACAAGGGCGTCGTCGGCCACCGTGTCCACGTCGCGGTATCGGAGGTGCGCGTCGGAGAGACGGCTGTAACGACGCTGGCCTTGGTCATCCACGAGTTGGCGGCCAACTCGATCCAAGTATGCGCCCTGTCCGCGGCGGGCGGCACGCCGGCGCCGTCCGGATGCAGCGCCGATGGCCGCGCGCACGCCTTGGATTATACTCCGCCGCCATGCTCGCCCTTGCACTCGGTCCGGGTCCGCGGCACCGCGCAGCCGTCGCAGCGGAGAGGGTAACGCTCCTCCGCTCAGCCGGCGAACGCGCCACTCGGTTGGCCAGAGCTCTTACTGAGCTGCGCCGCCAACGCAAGGGAACTTAGATTGCTTCACCACGACCGACGGTCCGCAGCCACATCCTGTATGCAGCGGGTGCGAGCTTTATGTTGGCGATATACATAGCGCATTCGGGCCTATTGCAACTCGGACATTGGCAAGACGAGTTCCTGATATTTACACGATACAGATCGTCATCGTTCGCGGCCGTAGTCCATCGAGTTATAACATGGAGCCCAAGACCGTTTTCGGAGTCGCTCATCTATCTCTACTTCGTGTTGAGCGAGCACGCGGGCCGACCGCTGTTCGCCGAGGTCCTTACGTTTACATGGGTACTGCTCACCGTACCGGCTTGCGTCTATATCCTCAGAGCCCGCACCAACCCGGTTTCCGGCAACGATTTAGCGCTGAAGAGCTATGTGGCTATTTCGGTTCCGGTTCTATGCATCTTGAATGCGCCGCTCAACGAAATGTTTCTGTGGCCGATGGGCGCACTGGCTTACGTGCCCGGCGCTACCAGCGTCATGGCACTTCTGTTTGTGACAGCGAACGATTCCGGATTCGCGCGACGCACTTGGATCACACTCTGCTGCTGTGGCGTTCTGGGCTCGTTTTCCGTCGAGGTCGCGAGCGTGGTGTGCGGCATCTTTTTCTCTCTTTCGCTGCTATCGCTGCTGGTGTGGCATGATGGGAGAAATGAGGCCACGGGCGGACAGGCCGCGATAATGTCCTGTCTCGTGCCGATCTTGTCTACGCTGCTGGTTTTCATTCTGCTGAAAACACACCGGGCCGAGAGTGGGAGTCCACTTTCCGAAAATCTGGAATACGTGCATCATGGATGGCGGAGTTTCACGGCAGCGATCCCGATCTTCTTGCGGTCACTCGTCGGAAGTTACGCGAGTGGCTATCAAGCAACCGCAGTGTTCAGGAATGCAGTGTCCTCCGTCTGCTATCTAGCAGGCATGATCGCCTTAGCGGACGTGTTTGCGTCGGCTAAATCAGCGTTACAAACCAGGGCCTTCGCGGCCCTGGCGATCGCGTGCTTTGCGGGCTCTTTCATTTCCGTGTTTGCCACGCTCTACCAGTTTGGCGTGATGTGCTGTGAGCGGCACGACAGCTTCCGCGATTGTTTGCAGATCATCGGGCTGGCGTCCCTTGCGCTATGGATTGCCCGAGGTCCGTTGAAAAGCTTTCACCCGCCGGATCGCCTCCGTGGCATGACACCGCTCGTCGGTGTCTCTCTGATAGCTGCAGCTTGCTTATTTGCTACTGCCTAGCCGACTGTCACAGATAGAAGCAGTTTACGGCCACTTCCATGAACTGAGGACCGCCACGAAGGAGACGTGGCGATCCGGCGAAGACCCGGCGACCAAAAGCATGGTCTATGTCGTGCCGCCACTTGGCTTGATCGTGGGAGGCTGGACTAGCCAAAGTGGAGCTTATCATCATGGGGACGGCAGCTCATGGTATCCGGATGCGATCCTGGACTACTTCAGGAAAGAGCAGGTTACCTTCATACACCTGGCTCCTTGGAAGTAGGATATCACCTACCGCCAACAGCGCCCCAACGGAGGGGAACGCAAGCGGTGCGCCCGCGCGTGGTCCTCTCCATCGTTGTCCCCTGCTATGACGAAGCTGAAGGAATCGAGACCTTCCACGCGCGGCTCGCGGCGGTGATGCACGGGCTTCGCCTGCCCTGGGAGGTGATCTACGTCAACGACGGCAGCCGCGATCTTACCCTGCGGTGCCTGGAGCGGCTGCACGACCGGGACCCGAGGATCGCGCTGGTCAATCTGTCGCGCAATTTCGGCAAGGAAATCGCGCTCACGGCGGGGCTCGACCGTGCGGACGCGGAAGCCGTGGTGGTGATCGACGCCGATCTGCAAGACCCGCCCGAACTCATTCCTGATCTGGTCTCCGCGTGGCGGGACGGATTCGACATGGTTTACGCTCAGCGCCGCAGCCGCGCCGGTGACAACTGGATCAAGCGCGGTACGGCCGGTCTGTTTTACCGCCTCATGCAGCGGCTCGGCGGCGGAGTGCAGCTTCCACGCGACACGGGCGATTTCCGGCTGATCAGCCGGCGCGCGGTGGCCGCCTTGCTGGGAATGCGCGAGCAGCATCGTTTCATGAAAGGCCTGTTTGCCTGGGTGGGCTTTCCGAGTTGCGGCGTGCCCTACGATCGCGCAACCCGGTTCCGCGGCCGGACCAGCTGGAACTACTGGAAGCTGTGGAATTTCGCCGTGGAGGGCATCACCGGCTACACGGTCGTGCCGCTGAAGGTCGCGACCTATCTCGGTCTTCTCGTCGCGGTCGGCACGCTGATCTATGGCGGGTTCCTGACCGTCCGTACCCTGCTGTTCGGCAACCCGGTCCCTGGCTATCCGAGCCTGATGGTCGCCGTCCTGTTCCTGGGCGGCGCCCAACTGATCACGCTCGGGGTGATCGGCGAGTATCTCGGTCAGGTCTTCAACGAATCGAAACGGCGACCGCTCTACTGGGTGGAGTCGTTCCGGGAAAGCCGTCAATCCATCTCGTCATCGAGCGGCCTTCAATGAACCGCCGCCCGCTAACCAAATCGCGCGCCGGGCACCACCGTTAATTTAACGGTTCGCCATCCATCCAAGCTTGGCGAACAGGTCCGGCAAGCCGGTCAGCGTGGGCAGCGTCTCGTCGGCGGTATAATCGGCGAGTGGCTTCCGGTAAGTGTCGCGATCGATCCAGACACAACGAAAGGGCTGGTCGCGCGCTGCGGCGTGGTCGAGCCCGGGGCTGGCACAGACATGCACCATCTGATCATAGTCGATGCCGAGCGCCGATCGCGCATGCTCGAATATGAGCCGCGACGGCTTGTAGGAGCGGGCTTGCTCGGCGGTCACGACGTGATCGACATGACCTCCGAGTTGGGCGACGTTGCCAGCGATCAGATCGTCGTCGGTGTTGGAGATAAGCGCGATCCGAAAACCACCTGCCTTGAGCGCGGCAAGCGTATCGAGCGTGTCCGGAAACGGGATGAAGCTGGATATGGCATCAAGCAGTGTCCGACCGTCCTCCTCGGTGGCATCGACACCGAGTTCGCCAAGGGCCGTCCGGAACGCCGCCGGGGCTAACTGGCGGAATGTCTTGAAGGGTGCGTTCTTCTCCAGCTCGCTCTCGTGCTGGTCATAGGGCTCGACGATCGCGTCCGGATCGGCGTCGGCGCGCCTGGCTCCGATCACGCGGGCGGCCGTTTCCTTCAGGCCCTCGTCCCACTGGATCAGCGTGCCGTAACAGTCGAAGGTCAGCCATTCAGGGCGGTCGCCTGATGTAAGCGGCATGAGCGATCCCTGAGGTTTGGAGGCTAATCCGGCGCTCAGGCCATCCAAGCCGGCACGGGCAAGCCCTTCTCGCGCAGGAACGCAACGTTGAACAGCTTGGACGCGTAGCGGGCGCCGCCGTCGCAGAGGATGGTCACGACGGTGTGGCCGGGGCCGAGGTCGCGCGCCACCCGGATCGCCGCGGCGATGTTGATGCCCGCCGATGTGCCGACTGACAGGCCCTCGTGGATCAGCACGTCGTAGATCTGCTCCAGCGCCTCGGCGTCCGGGATGCGCACCGCATCGTCGATCTCGACGCCCTCGAGATTGGCCGGCACGCGTGACTGGCCGATGCCCTCGGTGATCGAGCTGCCGGTGACGGTCAGATCATTGCTCTTCACCCAGCCGTAGAGCGCGCTGCCCTCGCAATCGGCGAGCACCATTTTCACCGCCGCGTTCAACGGCTTGAGCGCAAGCGAGACCCCGGCGAGCGTGCCGCCGGTGCCGCAGGCGCAGGTGAACGCGTCCACGCGCCCCTCGGTCTGTTGCCAGATCTCCGGGCCGGTGGTGGCGCGGTGGCCCGCCCGGTTGGCTAGGTTGTCGAACTGGTTGGCCCAGACCGCGCCCATCTCCTCGGCCATCCGGCGCGAAAGGTGGACGTAGTTGCCGGGATCCCTGAACGGCTTGGCCGGCACTAAACGCAGGTCCGCGCCGATCATGCGCAGGAAGTCGATCTTCTCGCGGCTCTGGGTTTCCGGCATCACGATCACCGACCGATAGCCGCGCGCGTTGCCGACCAGGGTGAGCCCGATCCCGGTGTTGCCGGCGGTGCCCTCGACGACGGTGCCGCCCGGCTTGAGCGTGCCGCGACGCTCGGCGTCCTGGATGATGGCGAGGCCGGCGCGGTCCTTCACCGAGCCGCCGGGATTCATGAACTCGGCCTTGCCGAGGATGGTGCAGCCGGTCGCCTCGGACGCGCCGCGCAGCTTGATGAGCGGCGTGTTGCCGATCGCCGCCGCGAGGTCCTCGCTGCTGCGTCGGCTGAAGAAAGAAGCGGACAAGGCGTCCTCCCGTGCGGCCGGCGGTTGAACGCGCAAGCCGCTTGTGCGATGGCCGATTACGCACGCTCAGCCGGAGATGACAAGATGGCCGACAACGTTCCCCCCGACGCTGCCTGGGACGCGCTCAGCAGCGATCCGCAAGCCCGACTGGTGGATGTCCGCACCGAGGCGGAGTGGCACGCGGTCGGCGTCCCCGATACGGCGGCGGCCGGCGCGGAGACGCTGTTGCTGCCTTGGCAGTTCGGCCCGGGCGCGCCGAACCCGGCGTTCGTCGAGGGATTGGCGGCGGCTGGGTTGAAGCCGGGGGATCATCTCTACTTCATCTGCCGCAGTGGCGCGCGCAGCATGGCGGCCGCGGAAGCGGCTCGGGCCGCCGGGTATCCGACCGTCTACAACGTCGACAGCGGCTACGAGGGCAGCCGGTCCTCCGCGGGCTGGAAGGCGGCCGGCCTGCCCTGGAAGCAGGTCTGAGCTACGACCGCGCCGACAGCACGAACACGGGCGAACGGTCGGGCTGCGTGGTGATGACCGGCTTCGGCGTCACCGGCTGCTCGCCGTCGAGCCCGACCTCGAACGCCTGAACTAGCGCCGCCAACACCAGCGTGACTTCGGCCAGGGCGAACTGCGCGCCGACGCACACGCGCGGGCCGGCGCCGAACGGCAGGTAGGCGAAGCGCGGCGGCGTGGCCGCGGCGGGCAGGAAACGCGCCGGGTCGAACGCGTCCGGCTCGCGCCAAAGGCGACGGTGGCGGTGCAGCACCCAGGGCGCGATCATCAGCACGGTGTTCTTCGGGATGTCGAGATCGCCGGCGCGGTCCGGGCCGATGGCGGCGCGGACCAGTGTGAAAGCAGGCGGATACAGCCGCAGCGCCTCGCTGACCACCGCGCGGGTCTGCACGAGTTGGCTCAACGCTGCGGGCGCGCCGTCCGGTCCGAGATCGAGGCCCGTCGTCTCGGACGCGATCGCCTCCTGCCATCGGGGCGCGTGCGCCAGCAGGTAGAGCGACCAGAACAGCGTGATCGCCGTCGTCTCGTGGCCGGCGACGATCATGGTCGCTATCTGGTCGCGCAGTTGCGCACGGGTGAACGCGGCGCCCGTCTCCGGGTCGCGCGCCGCGCGAAGCAGGTCGAACAGGTCGCGCGGCGCCTCGTCCCGGTGGTCGGCCAGGCGCGCGTCGATGATGCGGTCGATCAGCGCCATCCAGCGCCGCTGGAACCGCCGCCGCCCGAAGTCGCGCGGCGACGGGATCGAGGGCGGCAGCAGCATGTCGAGCAGACGCGGCTGGGCCAGCGTCGCGCCGAACTCCGCCAGCATGGTCCGCATGGCGGGGCCGAACGCGCCCATCTCGAGCGAGAACATCGATCGTCCGGCGATCTCGAGCGCCGCGAACTGCATGGCTTGCAGCAGGTCCAGCCGCTCGCCTGTCCGGGCGCCGAGCGCGGCCACGGTTTCCCGCGCGACGCTGGCGATATGGCGCGCCAGCATCGGGATCACGCGCGGCGCCATCGACGGCGCGATGGTGCGCCGCTGGTGGCGCCACGCCTCGCCCTCGCTGAGCAGCAGGCCGTCGCCGGCGATGGGGCGCAGGATGCGGTACGAAGCGGGCGTGCGCCGATAGTTGTCCGGGTTGTCCACCAGGACGTGATGGATCGCGTCGGGGGTGTTGAGCAGCATCTGCGTCTTGCCCATCGAGCGGCTGATCAGCACGTCCCGCTCATAGGCGGTGTCGGGCCACATCAGGATGGCGTTGGTGCGTGCTGCCCGGAGGAACTGACGCAGCGACGGCGGATCGCGCGGGTAATCCGGCCGCGGCGGCGCGTAGGCGGCGGGCTCGGCGATTGCGGTGCTCATCGCGGCTTCCCCGGCGCTGGATCGTCCGCCGCCTAGCCCCGCAGCTCGCCCGCCCGCACGCTGGCGACCGCGTTCTGCAGGATGCGGACGATCGAATCCTCGTCCATGCTGCGGGCGAGCAACGCCAGCGACCCGCCCAGCAAAGCCGAGGCGATGGCGAGCGGGCCGATGTTCTGGCTCACCATGTACTCGATCGCCTTGTCGATGATCGCACCGGCGTGGCTGAGATCGGCCGTCGGCGGGTCTGGGTGCTCGGTCGCCCTCTTCATTGATTGTCCTCCCGGGTCAGTTTGCTGCCATCTCGACTTCATCCGCCTGCTCGGCCTGCTCGCCCTGCGAGGCCTGCGAGGCCCACATGCGGGCATAGCGATCGCGACGGGCGAACAGGGCGGTGTGGGTGCCGCGCTCCACAACGCGGCCCTGCTCCAGCACGATGATCTCGTCCGCGTCGACCACGGTGGACAGGCGGTGCGCGATCACCACGGTGGTGCGGTGCCGGGCCACGGTGCGCAGCGCCGCCTGGATGTCCTGTTCGGTGTGCGTATCGAGCGCGCTCGTCGCCTCGTCCAGGATGAGGATGCGCGGGTCCTTCAGCAAGGTGCGCGCGATGGCGACGCGCTGCTTCTCTCCGCCGGAGAGTTTTAGCCCGCGCTCGCCGACGCGCGTATCGTAACCCTCCGGCAGGTGGGTGACGAAGTCGTGCACCTGCGCGGCGCGCGCGGCCTGCTCGATTTCCGCCTGCGTAGCGCCCGGGCGGCCGTAGGCGATGTTGTAGCGGATGGTGTCGTTGAACAGCACGGTGTCCTGCGGCACCACGCCGATGGCGGCGCGCAGGCTGTCCTGCTGGACGTCGCGAACGTCCTGTCCGTCCACCACGATGCGGCCGCCGGTGACGTCGTAGAAGCGAAAGATCAGCCGCGCGATGGTGGACTTGCCGGCGCCCGTCGCGCCGACGATGGCGAGCTTGCCGCCGGCCGGGACCGTGAAGCTGACACCCTTGAGGATTTCCCGGTCCGGCCGATAGCCGAAGCGGACGTCCTCGAACACGATGGAGCCGGCCGGCCCGTCCGCCAGGTGCGCCGCGAGCACCGTGGCACCCGGACGGTCGGCGATCTCCTGCGCCACGTCCATGAGCCGGAACATGCTCTCCATGTCGACCAGGCTCTGCTTGATCTCCCGATACACGAAGCCGAGGAAGTTGAGCGGCTGGTAGAGCTGCATCAGGTAGGTGTTCACCAGCACGAACTTGCCGACCGTCATGGTGCCGCTGGCGACGCCGTCGGCCGCCATCAGCATCACCGCGGCGAGCCCGAGTGCCACGATCGCGGACTGGCCGAGGTTGAGCAGGTTGAGCGACACCTGCGAGCGGACCGCGGCGCGCTCGTAGCGGGCTAGGGACTGGTCGAAGCGGTCCGTCTCGTGCCGCTCGTTGCCGAAATACTTGACGGTTTCGTAGTTCAGCAGGCTGTCGATGGCGCGGGTCTGCGCCTCTGTGTCCATCTCGTTCATCGCCCGGCGATAGCGCACCCGCATGTTGCTGAAGCCGACGGTGAAGCCGAGATAGCTCGCCACGCCCACGAACGTCACCAGGGCGAAGCGCCAGTCGAACACGCGCCACACGATCGCCGTCACCATCACCAGTTCGAGCAGGGTCGGGATGACGTTGAACACCGCGAGGCGGAGCACGGACTGGATGCCGCCCTGCCCGCGCTCGATCACCCGCGACAGCCCGCCGGTCTGCCGGTCGAGGTGGAAGCGGAGCGAGAGCCGGTGCAGGTGGCGGAATGTCTGCAGCGCCAGCCGCCGTGCGGTGCGCTGCTGCACCGAGGCGAACACCGCGTCGCGCAACTCGGCGAACCCGGAGGAGGCGAGGCGAACCAGGCCGTAGCCGACGATCAGCGCGAACGGCACCGCCAGCACGCCACCGTGGTGTGGCGCCAGCGCGTCGACGGCGCGGCTGTAGAGCATGGGGACGTAGACGGCGGCGACCTTGGCGAGCACGAGCAGCAGCACGGCGATGCCGAGGCGGACGCGCGCCCCGATATCTGCCTGGGGCCAAAGATACGGGAGCAGGGAGGCGACGGTGCGCAGGCCCGAGCGTTGGCGTCCGGCGCGTCCGCGGGCATGGACATCTGGCGCGTGGACCAGAGATATGGGCGACATGAAGCGCATGTGGCGTGCCGATTGCGAATTGGAAAGGCAACCTGGTGAAAGGCGAGCCGGTGAAAGGCGACCCGGTGAACAGCGTGAGCGGCTTCCTGCACCATGTCGAAGCCTGCCACAGCGCCCGGCTGCCGGCGGACCGGCTGCCGCTCCGCATCGCCGGCGTCACGGTCGGCTGGCTCGCGCCGCGCATCGTCCAGGCGCTCGCGGCCTATCCCGGCATCGGGATCGGCGCGGAGGCGGTCACGCTCGCCGAACCCGCGGCACTTCCGGCCATCGCCGCCGACCTGGCGCGGGGCGGCCTGTTCCGTTGGCGCGGTGAGGCGTTCGACGTGCGGGGCGATCTCGACGGACCGGCGTTGGCGCAGATCGACCGGGGCGCCCTGCCGTCGTTCGGGGTCGCGGCGGAGGGCGCGCACCTGAACGGCCTCGTGCGCCGAGCCGATGGGCTGCATCTTTGGGTTGCATATCGGGCAGCCGACAAGGCGCTCGATCCCGGCAAGCTCGACCACGTCACGGCCGGCGGCGTTCCGGCCGGGATGACGCCTTTCGAGACGCTGGTGAAGGAGGCCGCGGAAGAGGCGGCCATCCCGCCGGATCTGGCTCGCCAAGCGGTGCAGGTCGCGCGGATCGCCTACGCGATGGACCGGCCCGAAGGCCTGCGGCGAGACCGGATTCATTGCTACGACCTTGATTTGCCCGAAGATTTCGTGCCGTGCGCGGCTGACGGCGAGGTCGAGAAATTTGAGCTCTGGCCGCTCCGGCGCGTACTGGAGACGGTGCGCGACACCGATCGCTTCAAGTTCAACGTCAACCTCGTGCTGATCGACCTATTCTTGCGCACCGGCTTGATCAGGGGCGGAACGGCCGCGCTGCTCCGGCGTGGCCTCGATGCGGGCGAGGGCTGAGCCGATGCGCAACGTGATCGCGTGTTACCGCTGTCGGCCGTCGACGGCCAGGCGCGCATGATCGGGCTCGTCCTTGGCGGGCTGGCCCTTTTGCTCCTGCTCGGGGGTTTGCGTGCCTTCGAGCGCGCGTCCGTGGTGACGATCAAGTCGCTGCTGGCCTGGATCGCCGCGTTCGCCGGGCTCAGCCTGACCTTGCTCCTGGTCCTGTCCGGCCGCGGCCCAATCGCGTTTTTCGCCCTCAGCCTGCTGTTCCCGCTGCTGCGCGAGCGTTGGCGGGCATCGCGCCCGGCATCGGCTCGGCCGCCCCCGCGACGGCCCGATGCGCGCGGCTCGATGAGCCGGGCCGAGGCGCTGCAGGTGCTCGGCTTGCGCCCGGATGCCGGCGAGGTGGAGATCCAGCTTGCCTATATCCGGCTCATACGCACCGCGCACCCGGACAACGGCGGGTCCGACTGGCTGGCCGCCCGCATCAATCAGGCGCGAGACGTGCTTCTCGACGGTTCAAGGGGCAGGGCCGGCCGTGCTTAAACGATTGTTCACCGTGAGGGGTTTGTTGTTGGACGCGACCGGCGCGTGGCACGAAGCGTTTCTCTTGTCGGCGTGTGACGGCCGACTGCCGCGACAACCGGTCTGGAGCAACGAGAGGATGCCATTGTGAGCAAGCCATTGCGGAAAGCGGTGCTTCCGGTCGCCGGCCTCGGCACGCGGTTCCTGCCGGCGACCAAGGCGACGGCCAAGGAGATGCTTCCGGTCGTCGACAAGCCGCTGATCCAATACGCGGTCGAGGAGGCGCGGGCCGCCGGCATCGAGCAGTTCTGCATGGTGACGGGGCGGGGCAAGACGGCCCTGGTCGAGCATTTCGACGTGGCGTTCGAGCTGGAGCAGAACCTCAAGGAGCGCGGCAAGCAGGCCGAGCTCGCCATGCTGCGCGAGCTGGCGGTCGAGCCCGGTTGTATCGTGACGGTGCGCCAGCAGGTGCCGCTCGGCCTCGGGCACGCCATCTGGTGCGCCCGCGCATTCATCGGCGACGACCCGTTCGCGGTGCTGCTGCCGGACGTGCTCGTGCTGTCGGATACGCCGTGCCTCGCACAGCTCGCCGAGGTGTATGGCCGCACCGGCGGCAACGTCATCGCCATCGCCGAGGTGCCGCACGAGCATACCAACCGCTACGGCATCGTCGGCGTCGGCGAGGATGACGGCAAGCTGGTCGAAGTCACCGCGCTGGTCGAGAAGCCGGCCCCGCAGAACGCGCCCTCCAATCTCTCCGTGATCGGCCGCTACATCCTGCTGCCCGAGGTGATCGAGCATCTCGCGCGCATGGAGCGCGGCGCCGGCAACGAGGTGCAGCTCACCGACGGCATGGCGCGGATGATCGGGCACACGCCGTTCCACGGCCTGCGCTACGAGGGGCGCGAGTTCGACTGCGGCGACAAGATCGGCTTCCTTGAGGCGCAGATCGCCTACGCGCTGAAGCGCCCCGACATGGCGCCGGCGGTGCGGGCGTTCCTGAAGAAGTATACCCGCGACTGCACCTGAAGGGGCTCCCACGCCGATGGCATTCAACCACCGCTTCGACCCGACCGTGCTGCGCGAATACGACATCCGCGGCGTCGTCGGCCGCACGCTGCACCGGGCGGACGCGTTCGCCATCGGCCGCTGCTTCGGCAGCATCGTCGCCGGCGACGGCGGCAAGACAGTCGCGGTCGGCTACGACGGCCGGCTGTCGAGCCCCGACCTCGAACCGGCCCTGGTCGACGGCCTGAAGGCGAGCGGCATGGAGGTGGTGCGCATCGGCCGGGGTCCGACGCCGATGCTCTACTTCGCCGCGACCACGATGGAGACGGCCGGCGGGATCATGATCACGGGGAGCCACAACCCGCCCGACTACAACGGCTTCAAGATGATGCTCGGCCGCAAGCCGTTCTTCGGCGAGCAGATCCGCCGCCTGGGCGAGATGGCGGCGACCGGCTCCGTGGTCGAGGAGGCCGCTGGCTCCGACCGCAGCGTCGACGTGACGCACGACTACGTGGCCCGGCTCGCCTCGGACTGGGACGGCGGGGACCGGCTGCTGAAGGTCATATGGGACAACGGCAACGGGGCGGCGGGCGAGGTGCTGCAGCAGCTGGTGGCCGGGCTGCCCGGCGAGCACACGGTGCTCAACGCGGCGATCGACGGCCGCTTTCCGGCGCACCATCCCGATCCGACGGTGCCGAAGAACCTCGAGCAGATCATCGCCGCCGTGCACGAGCACCAGGCCGACGTCGGCATCGCGTTCGACGGCGACGCCGACCGCATCGGTGTGGTGGATGACAAGGGCCAGATCCTGTTCGGCGATCAGCTGCTGGTCATTCTCTGCCGCGACATGCTGCGCGAGCATCCGGGGGCGACGATCGTCGCCGACGTCAAGGCGAGCCAGGTGCTGTTCGACGAGATCGCGCGCGCGGGCGGCCAGCCTCTGATGTGGAAGACCGGCCACAGCCTCATCAAGGCGAAGATGGCCGAGATCGGCTCGCCGCTCGGGGGCGAGATGTCGGGCCACGTGTTCTTCGCCGACCGCTGGTACGGGTTCGACGACGCGCTCTACGCCGCCGTCCGCCTGCTCGGCATCGTCGCGCGCATGGACGGCACGCTGTCCGCGGTGCGCGACGCGCTGCCGCAGGTCGTCAACACGCCCGAGTTGCGCTTCGATTGCGACGATACGCGCAAGTTCGCCGTGGTCGAGGAAGTCGCCGCGCGGCTGAAGGCCGAGGGCGCCAAGGTCGCCGACATCGACGGCGTGCGCGTGCTCACCGCCGACGGCTGGTGGCTGCTGCGTCCCTCCAACACGCAAGCCGTGCTGGTGGCCCGCGCCGAGGCGAAATCCGAAGAAGGGCTGGAGCGGCTGAAGCAGGCGCTGGCGGCGCAGCTGGAGGCGTCCGGCCTGGCCGCACCGGATTTCTCGGGCAGCAACGCGGGGCATTGAGGCTCAAAGCGGCTTCCCGCTTCTTCGGCGCCCGGTGCTCTACTCGTCTCCGTAGCGACACGGGGACGCAGCTTGAACCAGATCTCCCGCCCCGATCCATCCAGCAAGTCGCGCATCGCATTGGCGAGCGGGGTCGCATCCTCGGACGCCTCCGCCCGCCATTCGTCGATCCCTCGTCCAACAATCGCATCACGCGCGCGCGCCTCAGCCTCGCGTTCAGAACCGTCACGGCCGAAGCGGGTTCCTGCGCCGTCACTCGGCAGCAGCGGAAGTCGGCGCGTGCTCGCTCGCCGGGAGATGGGGGAGCAGCGGCAGCAAGGTCGTGAGATCGCGCTCCGCCACGCAAACCAGGTACTGGGTGATGCCCGGCAGCTCCTCCCCGGTTTCCGGGACGGGCAGGCCATCCGGGCCGAGCGGAAGCGCGGTCAGGCCGAGATCGCCGTAGATGTTGAGCAACCCGGACCCCGCCTTCCATACCGCGGGATCGAGACCTTCCTGCTGGGCCAAATCGCGCAGCCGCCAGATCGCCGAGACACGGTCGCTTTCCGGGCCGGCCGGGTCGCCTAAGGCAAGCAGGATGCGGCCGTAGCGGCGGAACGGGATTCCCGCGAGGTCGGCCTCGCCCCAGACCACGCCGTCCGCCTCCGCCGGCGGCCTGCCGCCGAGCAGGGCCAGCCGGCGGCGGACCTCGACGCTCCACGGCAGCCAGCTCACCCGGCCGGGCCGGATCAGCCGCCACATCGCCGCGAGCGCCAGCACGACCGTCAGCGCGACCGTCGCCCGCAGCGAGTTGGGCACGTCGCGCGACAGCACGACTTCCCACCAGCTATTGTCAGCAAGGAACCGCACATGCCGTTCGAACCCGGCGAGGGTCAGGACGCACACGATCAGCGCAAGCAACGGCACCGCCGTCGAAGGCTGCAACGGCCCGCTCAGCAATCGCGCGTGGCGATAGAAGCAGCTGCGGAACGGAGCGACCAGCACAGTGGCCACGACCAGCACGCCGGCGATCCACAACCGCTCGCCTTGCGCGACCGTGAAGGCGGCCCCGGCCATCAGCATGACGAGGGTCGCCCCCCACGCGAGGTTCACCCGCTGCGACAAGCCGGTCGCCAGCACCAGCAGGGCCGCGCCGATCAGCGACGGGACGAACTGCCCGGCTTGCGTCGCGAAATCGGCTAGGTCGGGATCGATCCAGGAGAAATCCGGGGCCGGCGCGATCACGCCGAGCGAGAGCAGCATGACGCCGCACAGCGCCACCGCGCCGGTCACGGCGGCCACCGTGAAATCCGGCTCGCTCCAGCGGGTGAGGCGATTGGCCGAACGGAACATCCTCCCGCCGCGCAGCAGGATCTCGTTGCCTGCGAACAGTCCGCCGGCCAGGAACAACGGGATCACGTAATAGTAGAGTCGGAACACGAGGATGGCGCCGACGATGTCCGGCGCCTCGAGCCAGGGCGAAAGGCCGAGCAGCATCGCCGTATCGAACACGCCGATGCCGCCGGGGAGATTGGCGGCAAGCCCCGCCGTGTAGGAGGCGACGTAGACGCCGAGGAAGCGCAGCCAGGTCAGGCCGGGCGCGCCCGGCAGCAGCGCGTAGAATATAGACGCCGTAACCGCGACGTCCACGGTCGCCAGCAGCACCTGGACGATCGCCATGCGCCAGCCCGGCAGCTCGACCACATGGCCGAACACGCGCACCGTGCCGAATATCCGCGACAACGTGGTGTAGCCCGCGACGATCGCCCAGAGCAGGGCGCCGACGGCGTACATGACCCAGTGCGGCAAGTGCTGGCCGAAGAACGGGATGGCGCTCGGTTCGAGGAACAGGATCGAACCCCCCAGCACCATGCCGCCGAGACCGAAAGTGAGGCTGCAGAAGGCGACCGTCTTGGCGATCTCGACCGGAGTGAGACCCCAATGCGCGTAAAGCCGGTACCGGACGGCCGCACCCGAGACGGCAGCGAAGCCGAGATTGTGCGACAGCGCGTAGGCGCAGAACGAGGCGAAGGAGACGCGCGCGTAGGAGACCTTGTGGCCGGCGTAGATCGTGCCGAGTCGGTCGTAGAAGGTCAGCACGCCGTACGACAGCACGGTGAAGGCGAACGACAGAACCAGCGCCTGCATCGGAATGGCGTGGACCGCCGCCGAGATATCGTCGACCTTGAGGTTGCGGAACTCGCGCTGCACGACGTAGATCGCGCCGCACAGCAACGCCACCCCGAGTATTGCGGGCAGGCGGCGAGCGTAGCTCTTGATCGTTCTCCCCAACCCTGCCCCTCGTGCCTCAGGCCGCGTCGGCCGGGCGGCTCAGCGCGGCGTCGATAAGCGCGATGGTTTCGCCGATGCCGTACAGGGCGACGAAGCCGCCGAAACGCGGCCCCTCCTGCTGGCCGAGCAGCACTTGATACAGGCAGCCGAACCAGGCGCGAAGGTTTTCCGCGAACCCGTGCCGCTTGCCGACTTCGAAAACGATGTTCTGGATCGCCTCGGCATCCGGCGCGGCGTCGAAGCCGCGCAAAGTCTCGGCGAGGTCGGCGAGCGCCGCCCGTTCCTCGGTCGAGGGGAAGCGATAATGCTTCGCGGGACGCACGAAATCCCGATAGTAGGCCAAGGCGTGCTGCACCAGCCGGTCGAGGAAGGGCATCGCCGCCGGGCTGGCGCCCTTGTTGTAGCGCCGGATGAAACCCCACAGGACGTCCGGCGTGTTCGCGTTGGCCACGCTGGCGAGGTTGAGCAGCATCGCGAACGAGACCGGCGACTCCGCCCGCGCCGGGTGGCCGGCCTGGATGTGCCACGCCGGGTTGGTGCGCCGCTCGGCCTCGCCCTGGAGGCGTTCGCGAGCGGCATTTGCGATGTAGTCGTCCGTGGCGCGCGGGATCACGTCGAAGTAGAGCCGCTTCGCCCGTTGCGGCGCGTTGAACATGAACTGCGCCAGCGCCTCCGGCGGTGCGTAACGCAACCAGTCCTCGACGGACAGGCCGTTGCCCTTGGACTTGCTGATCTTCTGCCCGTGCTCGTCCAGGAACAATTCATACGTGTAGCTCTCCGGCGGCGCGCTGCCGAGGACGCGGCAGATGCGGGAGGACAGGCGCACGCTGTCGATAAGATCCTTGCCCGACATCTCGTAGTCGATGCCGAGCGCGTGCCAGCGCATCGCCCAGTCGGCCTTCCATTGCAACTTCGCCGCCCCGCCGCGCACCGAGGTCTCGAACCGCTCGCCGCTTTCGGGGTCCGTCCAGCGCACCGTCCCCGCCGCGACGTCCAGGCCGTCGAGCTTGACCTGCATCACCCGCCCGGTGCGCGGATGCAGCGGCAGGATGGGGGAGTAGGTGGCGCGCCGCTCGGGGCCGAGCGTCGGCAGGATCACCGCCACGATCGCGTCGTGGTTCTCGAGCACGCGGACCAGCGCCGCGTCGAACCGGCCCGATGCGTAATACTCCGTCGCCGAGGCGAACTCGTAGTCGAAACCGAATGAGTCGAGGAAGCTGCGCAGCCGCGCGTTGTTGTGCGCGCCGAAGCTTTCATGGGTGCCGAACGGGTCGGGGATGCGGGTCAGCGGCTTGCCGAGGTATTCGGTCAGCATCGCGCGGTTCGGCACGTTGTCCGGCACCTTGCGCAAGCCGTCCATGTCGTCGCTGAACGCGATCAGGCGGGACGGCAGCCCGGTGACTTCCGTGAAGGCGCGCCGCACCCAGCTAGTTCGCGCGACCTCGCCGAAGGTGCCGATATGCGGCAGGCCGGAGGGGCCGTATCCGCTCTCGAACAGCGCCTCGCGCTTGCCGGACACAACCATGCGGTCGCGCAGCTTGGCCGCCTCCTCGAACGGCCACGCCTTCGGCAGCGCCGCGCCTTCCCCTCCGGTTTGTAACTGGGACATGGGCGGAAGCTAGAAACGAGGGGAGGCTTGGTCAATCCGCACTTGTATCTGTGTAAGATACGTGAAGTGGCGCGAGAGGAATGTGGCGATGATTGAAGCCGAACAGTTGGTCGGAACCTGGCGCACGTTTGGTCCGGTCGGTCCGGTCTACGAGGTGTGCAGGCAGGTCGCCTCCTGCCACACGGCGACCGCCTCATGCGGGTGCGTGTGCTCGAAAGCGGGGAAGAAGTCGACTACAAGCTGACAGAGATGCTGGACGACCCGCGGGAGCGCTGATGTTCGCCGTCGCTTTCGATCTGGTGGTGTCCGACACGGCTGAGAACCATCTCAAGGGCGTCTCGCAGGCTTACGCCGATATCGGCGCAACGCTCTCCGGGTTCGGATTCAATCGGGAAGGCAGCCTATACCTGACGGACAAGGATGATCTCGCTAATCTCTTCGGAGCGATTATGGCACTCAAGGCGCTGCCCTGGTTCCCGCAATCGGTTCGGGACATCCGCGCCTTCAAGGTCGAGCATTGGTCGGACTTCACGCGGTTGATCAAGGGCTGAGCACGCCGTCCGGAGCTCCGTGCGTAGTGGCGGGGCATGGACGCGCCGCTATCCTGACCTCGGATGGAGAGCTGCTGGCGCTGCCCGGTGCCGAAATCGCCGCCCTACTGCGGACCTTGCCGCCTCCTATGATGGTCCACGGACCGGCAACGTTGCGGCGCCTCGGGCTGCGCGCGATGCCCGTGCTCGACCTTCTGGAGCTGTTCGCCTTCGTCCATCCGGCGCGGAGCGCGGTGCCGACGCCGCGTGGCCTTTGCCTCGCTCTCGACCTCGATCCGCCGGCCCGGGGCTTGGAGGCCGAAGCAGCGGCGCTGCCCGGCATCGCCGCCGCCCTGCTGCACCGGCTGGCGGCCGCCGCCTCGCTCGCTCCGAACCGCGACGCCGGCGCGATCGCCGCCTGGATGGGCCAGGCGGGTTGGGGCTGGGCAGGCGCGATCGCCGCCGCCCTCGGCTCGCCGGAGCGGCGGCCCGACCGGAGCGCGATCGCCGTGTGGCGCAGCCTGCCCGAATGGGAGGAGGTCGCGCCGGTGCCTCCGCCCGCCTCGCACCCGGTCAGCGACGCCGAGGCGCGGGTTCGGCTGACCGCGATACTGGGGCAAGAGGCCGAGCAGCGGCCGAGCCAGGCGGACTACGCCGGCGCCGCGGCCGCCGCGTTCGCACCGCGCGAGCAGCGCGGCGACCCGCATCTGGTGCTCGCCGAGGCCGGCACCGGGACCGGCAAGACTCTGGGCTACATCGCGCCCGCGCTTCTGTGGGCGGAGAAGAACCGCGGTCCGGTGTGGATCAGCACCTTCACCCGGCACCTGCAGCGGCAGATCGACGCCGAGCTGGAGCGCGTGTTCCCCGACCCCGCCGACCGCCGCCGTCGCGTGGTGCTGCGCAAGGGGCGCGAGAACTACCTCTGCCTGCTCAACCTCGAGGACGCGGTGCGCGCCGCTCAGGGCGGGTTCGGAACCAGCGCCATCCCGCTCGGCCTCGTGCTCCGCTGGGCGGTCGCGACACGGGACGGCGACGTGCAGGGCGGCGACCTGCCCGGATGGCTCGCCGAGCTGTTCGGCGCCGGCGTGCTGGCGAACCTGGCGGACCGGCGCGGCGAGTGCATCCACGCCGCGTGCCCGCACTACCGCCGCTGCTTCGTCGAGCACACCATCCGCCGCGCCCGCTCCGCCGAGCTCGTGGTCGCAAACCACGCCCTGGTCATGGCGCAGGCGGTGTGGGGCGGGCTCGACGATGCTGCCGTGCCGGCGCGTTACGTGTTCGACGAGGGCCATCACCTGTTCGACGCCGCCGACGGAGCGTTCGCCGCCGAGCTGTCGGGGGCCGAGGCGGCCGAGCTGCGCCGCTGGCTCCTGGGCGCGGAAGGCGGGCGGTCGCGGGCGCGCGGGCTGCGGCGGCGCCTGGACGAGCTGGTGCTCGACCGCCCCGAGCTGGAAGCGCCGCTCGACGCCGCCCTCACCGCCGCGCGCGCCTTGCCCGCGCCCGGCTGGTCGGCCCGGCTGGCGGACGCGGCGCCGGAACTCGGCGGCCTCGAAGCCGGACGGCCGAACCCGACGGAGGCGTTCCTGGCCCGCGTCCGCGCCCAGGTCCTGGCGCGAACCCCGGGCGAAGCCGAGCCACCGGCGCGCGGCGCGCTCGAATGCGACCTCTACCCGGTCGCCCCCGACCTGCCCGAAGCGGCGGTCCGGCTGGAGCGGGCGCTGGCGCGGATCGAGGAGCCTTTGACCCGCTTGCGCGAGCGCTTGCTGGCCCGGCTGGAGGACGACGCGGACGAGCTCGACACCGCCACGCGCGGGCGGATCGAGGCGACCGCGCGCACGCTCGCCCGCCGGGCGATCGGACCGCTGAAAGTCTGGCAGGCGATGCTGCGCGCGGTGGCCTCGCCGCCGCCCGAGCCGGGGATGCGGCCCGATCACGTGCTGTTCCTCCGCCTCGACCGGCGGGACGCGACCGACCGGGATGTCGGGCTGCACCGGCACTGGCTCGACCCGACCGTGCCGTTCGCCGCCACCCTGGCGCAGCCGGCCCAAGGGCTGCTGGTGACTTCCGCCACGTTGCGCGACAGCGGCAACCTCGATGCCGAGAGCGCCTGGGAGGCGGCGGAGCAGCGGGTCGGCGCCCCGCACCTGCCGTCGCCGGCGATCCGCGCCGCCGTCGCCAGCCCGTTCGACTACGCCGCGCAAACCCGCGCCTTCGTCGTGACCGACGTCCCCGCCGGCAACATCGGCGCGCTCGCCGCGGCCTACCGGACACTGTTCGTCGCGTCGGGCGGCGGCGCGCTCGGCCTGTTCACCGCGATCCGGCGGTTGCAGGCGGTCCAGGAACGGATCGCGCCGGAGCTGGAGGCAGCCGGCATCCCGTTGCTGGCGCAGCACGTCGACGCGATGGACAACGCCACCCTGGTCGACATCTTCCGCGCCGAGCAGGAAAGCTGCCTGCTGGGGACCGACGCGATGCGCGACGGCGTGGACGTGCCCGGCCGCTCGCTCCGCCTGGTGGTGTTCGAGCGGGTGCCCTGGCCGCGTCCGGACATCCTGCACCGCGAGCGCCGGGTGTATCTCTCGTCCGGCGATCCCAAGGCCTACGACGACCGCATCGCGCGGATGCGGCTGCGCCAGGCGTTCGGCCGGCTGATCCGGCGCGCCTCGGATCGCGGCGTGTTCGTGCTGCTCGACCGGCAGATGCCGACCCGGCTGCTGTCCGCCTTCCCCGCGGGCGTGGCGGTCCGCCGGGTCGGGCTGGCCGAGGCGGCAGCGACCACGCGGGATTTCCTCGCCCAAGCGTGACGCGCCGGATCGCTTGATCTGCGGCACGGCTTGCCGCAGGGTTCGCCGGACCTGAACGGAGATATGATTCATGCTCGCGCGCACCGGCCTTGATCCGCAGGAGGCGCTGGTCTGCACCATGGTGCTGGTCGCCGCCGCCGACGGAGGGATGAGCGACCGGGAGATCGGCGTCATGGCCGGCCAAGTACAAACCCTGCCGGTGTTCGAGGATTTCTCCACCGACCGGCTCAGCGCCGCGACCGACGCCGCGGTCGGCCTGCTCGGCGAGGAGGAGGGATTGAGCCACGCCGGCCGGCTGGTGCGCGAGGCGCTGTCGCCGCGGCTGCGCGAGACCGCCTACGCGCTGGCCTGCGAGGTTGTCGCCGCCGACGAGGAGGTGGGCCAGCAATCGCTGGAGATGCTCGAATTCGTCATGCACGAGCTGCACCTTGATCCGCTGGTCGCGGCCGCCATCGAGCGCGGCGTGCGCGCCCGCTACCGGCAGGCGTGAGCCGGATCGAGCACAGCCGGGTGGCGGCTAACGGCGTCACCCTGCATGTGGCGCGCGCGGGCTCCGGGCCTCCACTCGTACTGCTGCACGGCTGGCCGGAGTTCTGGCTGACCTGGGAGCCTGTGATGCGGCGGCTCGCCGACCGCTTCACCGTGATCGCACCCGACCTGCGTGGTTTCGGCGAAAGCGACAAGCCCGACGCGGGTCCGTCGGATCGCGCCGGGGCGGACGTCCACGCCGCCGACGTGCTGGCGCTCCTGGACGCGCTCAAGCTCGATCGGGTCGGGTTGGTGGCGCACGACGTCGGGGGCAGCGTCGCCCAATCGCTCGCCCGCGCGGCACCCGGGCGGCTTGCCGGGCTGTTCCTGTTCGACACGCCCCATCCCGGCATCGGCGCCCGCATGGCGGAACCCGGCCAACTGAAGGAGATCTGGTATCAGTCTTTCCACCAGCTGCCCTGGGCGGCGTCGGTGGTCGGCGCCTCGCGGGACAGCTGCCGGACCTATTTCGCGCACTTCCTGCGCCATTGGTCGGTACGCAAGACGGCGTTCGACGACGTCCTGGAAACGTGGGTCGACAATTTTCTCCTGCCGGGCAATCTGCAAGGCGGGTTCAACTGGTATATCAGCGCCAACGCGACCCGGCTGGCGATGATGCGCGGCGAGACGCCGGCGCTGCCGCCGATCGCGCTGCCAACCTGCGTGCGGTGGGGCTCCGGCGACCCCGTGCTGAGGGTCGAATGGGCGGACCGGCTGGGCGAGACCTTCGCCGACCTGGACTTCGCGCCGTTCGCCGGCGTGGGCCACTTCCCGCACCGGGAGGCGCCGGACGAAGCGGCGGCGATGATCGCCGCGTTCTTCGGGCGGGTCTCGTCGGCATAGCAGGCGGATGCGTTCGTGCTGCTCGGGCGGGAGCAGGATGGGCAGCGCTTGTTCGGACGACTGCTCGCATTGCGCAACACGTCGGCCTCTATTCCGAGGAGTACGACGTGGCGGCAGGGCGCTTGGTCGGCAACTTCCCGCAGGCTTTCTCCCATATCGCCCTGGTCAACCCGGCTCACAACATCGCCCGCGTCAGCAAGCCCGCCGAGCAGCGGGCCGGAGCGGCCGAACCGGGAACGTAGGTCGCCGCGGATCGCTTCGAATCGGCAGCCGAAGAAGCGCTTTGGACGCCTGGGGAGTTGAGGGAGCATGACCGATTCCATGCTTCGTACGCTTGCCGTTGTTGTCGCGATCTCGCTGCTCGTCGTCCTGCTGCAGGACGCGTTCGAGGTCATGCTGTTGCCGCGCCGCGTGCAGCGCCGTCTCCGGCTCATGCGGATCTATTTCGACATTGCCTGGAGCCTGTGGACGGAGCTGGCCCGGCGCCTGACGGCCGGCCGTCGCCGGGAAAACTTCCTCAGCCACTTCGGCGCGCTATCCATGCTGCTGTTGTTCGGGATCTGGGCGGCCGGGCTGATTGCCGGATTCGGGTTGCTGGAGTGGAGCCTGCAAAGCAGGGCATCCGGCCTCCCGGTCTCGCCGCTTGCCGAGCAGCTTTACATGAGCGGCGTGACTTTCTTTACGCTCGGCTACGGGGACGTGGTGCCGCACACAGGCCTCGTCCGCCTGGTCACCGTTCTCGAGGCCGGCACAGGCATCGGGTTCATCGCCGTGGTGATCGGGTACTTGCCGGTACTCTATCAGCTGTTCTCCCGTCGCGAGGCGCACGTCATCCAGCTCGACGGCCGCGCCGGATCGCCGCCTACCGCGGGCACCATGCTGGTCCGCCACGCCGAAGCCGGCGGGCTCGAAACGCTCGACGATCTGTTGCGCGAGTGGGAGCTCTGGGGATCGGACCTGCTGGAAAGCCATCTCTCGTATCCCATGCTGGCCTACTACCGCAGCCAGCACGACAATCAGTCCTGGCTGGCCGCATTGGGGTGCGTGATGGACGCTTGCGCCCTGGTGCTCGTGGGCGTCCCGGAGCTGCGGCCGCTGCAAGCGCGCATGACTTTCACGATGGCACGGCAGATCCTTGTCGAGATGGCGCGCTCTTTCGGCGTGCAGCCGTCGCGTTACACCGGCGGCGACCGCCTGGACTCTGCGGCCTACGAGCGGCTCGAAGCGGCGCTCGTCGAGGCCGGCGTGGATTGGACTCCCGGCGACGAGGGCCGGGATATGCTGGCCGCGTTGCGCGCCACCTACGAGCCCCTGCTGGCCGGGTTGTCGCAGCACCTCTTGCTGCCGCTGCCCGGCTGGCTTCCGGACGCGGAGGGTAGCGACCAATGGGCGCGCGGCCATCGCGGGCTGATCGCGAGCCGGCTCGTCGAGGAGCTTTCGGCCCGCGCGGGTCCGGCGGCTGCGGAGGGCGACGCGGGCGACGTGCGCCCCTGGCGCAAACTGCGGCGGCGGCTGCAGGCGGATGAGGAGGACCGGCCTGACGAAACCAAGCCTTGACTGCCGCCCGCCATGCCGGCGCAACCGGCCCTCAAGCCTTGATAAGCATGGCCTGTGACGTCGACAGCTCGATCGCCCGCTCCCGTTGCCCGGCAAGAAACTCGGTGAACGCCTCGCGCACACCGTCCAGCACAGAAGTCATGGGTCAGGATGACCCCGCCGGGCACCATGCGCGGGTAGAAGAAGTCGAGACAGTCGCGCGTGCTCGATTTCAGGTCCACATCCAGGTGCACGAACGAGAACCGGCGATCCCGCACCTGGTCCGACGCGGCGGCGAACAGGCCCGGGTGGAACACCACGTTCAACCGGTCCGCAAGATAGCGCTGCACCCCGTCCAGCGCCGAGGCGTATTGCCGTTCCGCCAGGATGCGGCCTTCACGCGCGTCGGGCGCCGGCAGGCCAGCGAAGGTGTCGAACAAGTGCAACTCCGTGTCGGAACCCCCGAGGCTGATCAGCCGCGCGGAGCAGCCTTGATAAACACCCACCTCCGCCATGTCGCCTTCGAGCGCGCTTTGCGCCCGTGCCATGGCATAGACGTGGAAAGCCTCGTTGACGCCGAGCAGCGACTCCCGCTCCCGTTGCACGCTGCGGATCAGATCCAGCGTGTCGCCCTCTTCGTGCCCGCGTAACAGCAGCGCTTCGAGGCGAGCCATCGTGGCAAACAAGGGTCTACGCAAGGATCGGTTACGGCCGACGACGCGCTGGAGCCGGACGCCTCTCATCCACACGGAATGTGCGTTTTCATCGCGGAATCCCGGATCCGAGCACGCATCTCGAATAGACACGGCAATAATTGTTATATTGCTGTGCTTGTGAAGGGACGCAAGCGTCCAAAAGGTTGCAATAAGCTCACGATGCCCCAGGCCGTTTCACTCGCGATGTGATCGCCGCTTAAAAGTCGCCGCGATGAGTGAGGACAAGGCGCGTCTTAGCCTCTCGATGGCGGAGGGGCTGCCAAGGTCATGGACTGGCGACCGTATGAAACTTCGACATGATAGCTGGCCCAGTTGCCGGCGTAGTCGGCCGGCACGGGAATCAGCGCGGAGGCGATGTATTGGTCGCTCACCTCCGACGGCGTCGGGCTGCCGACCGGGACGCTCAGGCCGAGACCTGAACCGATACCGGAGCAGCAGCCCGTGAAGCCGAAGCCGCCGATGCCGAGCCCGATCGAGGGGGGTGGATTGTAGAGGACGTGCGGACCGCTCAGGAGGGAGAGGCCCGCGGCGGGATAACGCGTCCCGTCCCCGGACACCAGCGCCGCACCCGACGGGGGCTGCAGGCTGCTGACCAGCACCTGCACAGCTCGATCCGGCGCATTGTAGCGGGCATCGGCGCTGTTGGGCCGCGGAAGTTGGGGACCGGAGCACGCGGCCAAACCGAGCACGACGAAGATCAAGAACGCCCTCATGACCGGCCTCCCTCGAATGCAAGTAAAACCCAGACACTACCGCCCGCCCGCTGGCTCGCAACCGCACCGCATCCCGTGTTAGCGTTCCGCCTGTCGCCTAATGGCACATCGGGAGTGAAACCAATGTCGGACGCAGCTACGGTCGAGGCATCCACACTCGTCAATCAAGGCACTGAACTCGCCTACGCAACGGCGGAGAGCGCGCCGTTCGTGCCGGGGCGGCGGGACTTCCTCAAATACCGCGATCTCGGCGTGACCAAGGCCAGCGGCGGGCGGATGCGGGCGCAGATCACGGTGGCGACCGGGGCGATGCGGCCGACCGGCTGGCACTACCATCTTTGCGACTCGCAACTCGTCTACGCCCTCAATGGCTGGGTCGACCTGGCGTTCGAGGACGGTCGCACCATCCGGGTGAAGGCGGGCGAATCGCTGTTCATTCCAGGCGGCCTAAAGCACAACGAGATCGGGATGTCGGAGGATTTCGAAATCCTGGAGGTCTCGGTCCCAGCCGAGATGGGCACCAAGGCCTGCAATCCGCCGGCGGGCATGGCGGGTTAAGAGAGCACGCGCACTTTATTCAGCGGTGAAACGAAAGCCGATCACCCGTCGATAAGCCTCGCCCGGGCGAAGCACGACAGACGGGAACTCGGGACGGTTGGGCGCGTCGGGAAACCCTTGCGCCTCGAAGGCCAAGCCGGCTGACTGACGGAACGCGACGCCACCCCTGCCCACCACCGACCCGTCCAGGGAATTGCCGGAGTAGAGCTGCAGGCCGGGCTGCGTGGTGAGAACCGCGACAGCCCGTCCGCTGGCCGGATCGCGCGCGCTCGCGACCAGCCGGGGCTCGTCGGTTCCGCCGCCGTCGAGGTCGAAGCAGACATCGTAACCGCGGCCGTGCAGCAACTGCGGCTCGTCTTCCCGGATGCGTGCGCCGATGGCGAGCGGTTGGCGGAAGTCGAACGGCGTGCCGTCCACGGCCCACACCTCTCCGGTGGGGATCTGCCGTTCGTCGGTCGGCAGGAAGCGGTCGGCGTGGATCGTGACCTCGTGCGAGAGAACGTCGTGGCGCTCCACGCCGGCCAGGTTGAAGTAGGGGTGCGCACTCAGGTTGACGACGGTGGGTCGGTCGGTGCTCGCCTCAAGCGTGAGCCATAGCGTGTCGGCCGCGAGATGATAGCGCGCGCGAACGTCCAGGGTGCCAGGGAAACCCTGATCGCCATCCGGGCTGACGTGGGACAAGGTCACGCCCGGCGTGTCGCCGCCTCCTGCCTCGGCGAATTGCCAGAGGGCTTGGCCGAAGCCGACCGGGCCGCCGTGCAACGTGCTGCCCCTATCGTTGCTGCTCAGGTGAAAGACCTTGCCGTCGAGCTCGAAGCGAGCGCGACCGATACGGTTGGCGCAGCGTCCGAGAACCGCGCCGAACGAGCCGCCTGCCGTGGCGTAGGCGGCCGCGTCGTCGAAGCCGAGCAGCACGTGAGCCCGCTTCCCCTGGCGATCGGGGGCCTTGACCGCCACCATGCGGGCGCCGAAGTCGGTGATCCCGACCCGCAAGCGCCCGTTATCGAGGACATGCACCGAAGCGGCCCGGCCATCCGGTAGCGATCCGAAGGGCTTTACGTCGTGAGATGACGGCATGAGGCGCTCCGTTCCGTTGACCGACGACAGCCGGCGAGGCAGCCCCCGGGTGGATCAGCGTAGGGCTTGGCGTGTGCGCCCGGCTCCGCCGAGGTCGCGATCCGCGCCCGGGCGATCACTGACGTCGGGCACGGTCGCCCCGCCGGCTTCGGAGTCCCGGGTCTCCTCCAGCCACCAAGCCAGCGCCAGCGCGACGGCGACCGGCACGGCCAGCGCCAGGAAGGCACCGGTCCAGCCCAGCCAGCGTATCAGCAGACCGCCGGTCACGCCGGACAGCGCGCCGCCCGCGCCCTGCAAGGCATTCACGGCACCGAGCGCCGTCTGCGTCCGCCCCGACGTCCAGGTCAGGTCGGCGACCAGCACCGGCACCGCCACTCCCAGCACGCCGGAACCGATGCCGTCCAGCACCTCGGCGCCGATCAGCCAATACGGGTTGTCGACCAGTGCCGACAGCACCGCGCGGGCGACCAGCGCGACACAGGCGAGCAGGAGCAGATGACGGCGCCCTCGCCTGTCGGCGAGCGAACCGGCCCACAGCGCCACCGGGATCATGGTGAGCTGTGCGATGATGATGTAGGCCGCCGTCCACCGCAGGGCGGGATGGCCGGTCGCGACCAGCTTCTGGCCCAACAACGGCAGCATGGACCCGTTGCTCAGCGCGAACAGGGTCAGCGCGATCGTCACGAACATCAGTCGGCGATTGGCCAGAACCGCCAGGACCGGGTGGCTGTGGTCGTCCTTGTCCGGCTCCCCCTCGTTCCAACCATGCGCCCGGCGGCCGTTCCACGCCGTTCCGGGCGTGGTGGCCACCGCCACGATGGCGGCCACCGTCATGCCGGCCAGCACCCAGAACGCGGTCTGCGGCCCGAGAATTGCCCCGCCGCTGCCGATCAGCAGGGCCGCCGACAGGATGCCCCCGTGATTGAAGGCCTGGTTGCGGCCTTGCTGGTGCGGGAATTGCTGCTTGCCGACGATGCCGAGAGTCAACGAGGTCAACGCCGGGACCACCAGCGTGCCGCCAGAAGCCGCCATGAAGCCACGGCCAGCAACAGCCGCGGTCGTCCGAGCCGGTCGACCAACGCCCCCGCAGGCCCGTTCGGCACCAGCGTGCCCAGGCCGACCAGCGTCGTCACCGAGCCGACGCGACTGGGGCTCCAATGTCCGTGCGCGGCAAGCCCACGGTTCGCGATGGTGCTGGCGACCACACCGGCCGACAAGGCATTCCGCCCGATGAGTGCCAGCCGCTGCGCAATGGTGCATACCTAAGCAAGAGCGTTACGAATCAGGAGCGGGTCGATGGCAGTCACAACATCAGGACAACGTGAGGCCGAGGCGCGCGAGTTGCGTCGCGCGATCCGGGCCGGAACCATCACCGGCCATACCTCCGGCCTCGCCGACGGCTTCGTGCAGGGCAACGTCGCCATCGTCCCCGCCGTCCACGCGCCGGCCTTCGAGCAATACTGCCAGAACAATGCGCAAGCCTGCCCGCTGCTCGCGATGTCCCAACCCGGCGACCCGAGCCTGCCGGCCTTGGGCCAGGAGATCGACATCCGGCACGATCTGCCGCGCTATCGCGTGTTCGAGGATGGCCGGCTTGCCGGCGAGCCGATCAGCGTCGCCGACTTGTGGCGCGACGACCTGGTGACGTTCGTCATCGGCTGCTCGTTCACCTTCGAGCACGCGCTGATGGATGCCGGGATCGCGTTGCGTCACGTGCAGCAGCGCCGCAGCGTCGCGATGTACCGGACCACGGTGGCGACCGAGCCGGCCGGCCCGTTCCATGGCCCGCTGGTGGTGTCCATGCGCGCGGTCGCAGCGGGCGACGTGGAGCGCGCCTCGGAAGTGACGGGCCGCTTTCCGGACATGCACGGCCGCCCCGTGCACCACGGCGACCCCGCCGCGATCGGCATTCCGGATCTGGGCCAGCCGGATTATGGCGACGTCGTCGAGGTCTGGCCCGGCGAGGTGCCGGTATTCTGGGCCTGCGGCGTGACCAGCCAAACCGCCCTGGAAGCGGCGCGCATCCCGTTCTTCATCGCGCACGCGCCGGGATCCATGCTCGTCACCGACCTGCGCCATCCGGCCCGATAGTAAGGCGATCGGCCTAGCCCGGCACTTCCGATCCACCCTCGCATTCGCCTTGGCCGGCGCCCGTGTCGAGGAATCCGAACGTATCGACCATCGAGGCGTGCAACGCCGCGCGGGCCGGGCCATCCTCGGCGCGCACGGGCAGGTCCGCCGCGAGCGTGGCCGGCTGTCCCGACAGGACCAGCAGGCGCGAAACGAACGCGAGAGCCTGACCGAGGTCATGCGTTGCCAGCAGGACGGCAGCCCCCGTCCGTCGTGCCCACCCTGCGACGACGCTGCCGAGCGCGGCCGCGAGCTGCGGGTCCAGGGACGCGAACGGCTCGTCCAGAACCAGCAACTCGGGCGACACCGCCAACGCCCGCGCGAGCGACGCGCGGCGCGCCATGCCGAGCGAGAGCTGCCGCGGGTAAAGCGCTTCCGCGTTCGGCAGCCGCACCGCATCGAGCAGAGCGCCGATGTCCGGCGTCGGCATCCCGTCCTTGCCGACGACGCGCAGATTGTCGCCTACGGTCAGCCAGGGCAGCAATCGCGGCTCCTGGAACATGACACCCACACGCTCCGTGCCCCGGCGGACGGTCCCGTCGAACGCGGCATCGAGGCCCAACGCGATGCGCAGGATCGTACTCTTGCCGATGCCGGACGCGCCGAGAAGGCCCACCACTTCGCCGGCCGCGACGGAAAAGGCGACATGGCCGAGCACCGAGCGGCGGACGCCATCGGGCGAGACGAACGCCTTGCCATCGATCCGCAGCTCAAGCACTCGTTTTTCAAGCACTCGCGCGCCACGCGTTCGCGCTCCGCTCGAGCGGCTGCAGGATGGCGGCTTCCACCACCAGCATGAGCGCGGCGAACGCAAGCCCGTACGCCAGAATGCCCGTCACGTTGAAGTTCTGGAACATCAGGTTCAGCGCGTAGCCGACCCCGTTGGGACGGCCGAGCAGTTCGACCACCAGCACGATCTTCCAGGTGATCGACAATCCGCTGCGACCGGCGGCGGCGAGATACGGCATCAGTTGCGGCAACACGACGAAGCGCAGCCGGCGACGCAACGGCACGCGGAACACGCGAGCCATCTCCGTCAGCCCCGGATCAAGCGCGCGGGCGCCTTCGCGCACCGTCACCACCACCGTCGGCATCTTGGCCAGCACGACCGCGAGCACGGCGGCGGCGTCGTTCAGCCCGATCCAGATGTAGGCAAGCACGATCACCACCAGCACCGGCAGGTTCAGCGCGATCACGATCCACGGATCGACCAGCGCGTTGGTCCGCGCCGACCGGCCGATGACGTAACCGACGATGCTGCCGCCGACCATCGCAAGCGTGAACGCGATCGCCACACGCGACAACGTCGCCGCGAACGCGCGCGGGAGATCACCACTGCCGACTTCCTGCCAAGCGAACGCAGCGACGCGCGGCGGCGAGGGCAGCAGCGCGGGCGAGCCGGCCAGGCGCGAGCCCAACCACCACAGCGCCAGGAAACCGAGCAGCGAGATGAGGCGGTCGCGCGCGGCGAACGCCTCAGCCCGCCGCATCTCTCACGGGCCAGAAGATCCCGGAAGGCAACGCATCGATGCCGCCGGTGGCGCGCGACCCGCCGGTCTCGCGCAGGATGGCGAACAGACGGCTCGCCGATTGCTGCTGCGCCGCCGCATCCGGATGCGCGGCCCCTTCGCGGAATCGCTGCTGCAGCCGCGCGAAAACCGCGTCGTCTTCCGCCTGCATCAGTGGCCGCACGGGCTGCCACTCCGCGTCCGAACCAACGAGCAGTCGCTGCGCTTCTTCGGACGCTGCGAGAAAACCGTCGATCGCGCTTCGATTCGCGGATGCCCAATCCTCATGGAATACGTAGCCGACAAGGCTCATCTGCGATGGCAAGCCGAGTGCCGCCGCGCATTGCGCGACCGGGATAATCTCGCGGAAGCCGGCGGCGTCCAGCTTGGCGGCGAAGTTCCAATAGGTGAGCACCGCGTCGAGTTCTCCCTGCTGCAGCTTGGCGCCGAGCAGCGGCGGGGCGCCGTAGATCACGTCGGCCGCCGACGCGAGATCGACGCCTTGCGTCGCGCGGCCCGCGGCTTGGACAAGAATCCAGGACTTGTCCGCCGGGCCGCCCGCGACCCCGAGCCGGCGTCCGCGCAGGTCCGCCAACGTGCGGATCGGCGATCCGGGCGCCGTCATGATGCCGCCGGACGCGCTGCTGAACGGCGCGAAGCACAGCTTGGTGCCGGCCGCGCGTTGCACCGCGACGAACAGCCAGTCGGAGACCACGACGTCGACGCTCTCCGCCATCAGCGCGACGCGACCGCCTTCGGTGTTGGCCAGCTTGACCATGCGCAGTGCGAGGCCGTGCTTGGTGTCGAGGTCGTGCCGCCGGATGACGTCGCTGACCCATTGCACGGTGCCGAACTGCAGGATGCCGAGGCGGAGCTCGGGCAACGAAGCGGCGGCGCGCGCGCGTCGGACGGCTAGGGAAGCGCCGAGGCCGGCCAACGTCGCGCGCCGACTTGCCCGTAGAATCACCCCGAACCTCCGCCGCGTCGAACCAGCAAGCCGCGCGCCGGATCGTAGGCGAGGATGGCGCCGACCAGGAACAGCGTCGTCATCCCCACGACGACGGCGAGCGCCACGACATCGAGCTTGCCGTATAGCGCGAACCGGATGAGCTCCACGCCGTAGGTGAACGGGTTTAGGCGGCAGATGAAATAGACCACCGGACTCGATTGCTGGACCAGCCACAGCGGGTACAGCGCGGAAGAGGCGAAGAACATTGGGAATATCACGAAGTTCATCACGCCGGCGAAGTTCTCCAGCTGCTTGATCGCCGATGAAAGCAGCATCCCGAGCGCGCCGAGCATCAACCCGACCAGCACCAGCGCCGGCAGCACCGATACGAATGACCAGGGCGGCAAATCCACACCCCAGAAATAGGCGACCAGCATGAACGCCGCCACTTGCAGGATGGAGACGGCCGTGCTCGCGAGCAGTTTCGAGATTAGCAGAAACCAGCGAGGGAACGGACTGACCAGAAGCATCCGCATGTTGCCCATCTCGCGGTCGTACACCATCGACAGCGACGATTGCATGCCGTTGAACAGCTGGATCATCGCGATCAGTCCCGGCGTGACGTACACCTCGTAAAGCACGTAGGTGTCGTAGGGCGGGATAATGGAAACACCGAGGATCTGACGGAACCCGGCGGCGAAGATGAACAGCCAGACCAGGGGGCGGACCAGCGCCGAGACGAAGCGTTCGCGTTGGTGGACGAACCGCAACGCCTCGCGCCACATGATGCCGCGCAGGCAAATGAGATATCCGCCTCGGGACAACCCGCTCGAGGCGGTCGCGGATGCGCTCATGTCGTTTTCCGCGGCTCGACCGCGCCGGTCAGGGAAGCGAACGCGGACCGCAGGTCGGCCGCACCCGTCGCTGCGACGAGATCGGCGGTGTTGCCGGCTCCGACTTGCTTGCCCTCGTGCAGGATCACGACGTTGTCGGACGGCTCGACCTCGTCCAGCAGATGCGTCGCCCACAACACGGCGACGCCGCGCTCGCGCACCAGGGCGCGGACATGCGTGATGATCGCGAGCTTGGAGGCGATGTCGAGGCCGACCGTCGGCTCGTCGAGCACCAGGAGCTGCGGTCCGTGCAGCAGCGCGCGAGCGATCTCGACGCGCCGCATCTGTCCGCCCGAGAGCCGCCGGGCCGCATCGCGCGCACGATCGGCAAGCTCGACCTCCGCCAGCACCACTCTCGCACGCGACTTGGCCTCGCGTCCGCCGATGCCGTGCAGCGCCGCATGGAACAACAGATTATCCATCACCGACAGATCGAGATCGAGGGTGCGCGCCTGGAACACGACGCCGAGCCGTCGCAGCGCCTCGCCCGGCTCGCGGTCGATCCGGTGGCCGAGCACGCTGATGCTGCCGACCCTGGTGTCGAACAGCCGCGTGATCAGGGAGAACAGCGTCGTCTTCCCCGCCCCGTTGAGGCCGAGCAGCGCGGTGAACGTTCCCTGCCGCACCGTGAACGTCACCTCGCCCAGCGCGCGGCGCGCGCCGTAGGCGTGGCCGACGCCGGCCACCGAGAGAGCCGGCGCCGCGTCTGCCTGCGACGCGGGTGCCCTGTGACTGTCCGTGCTCGGTGTGCTGCGAAGCGCGTCGGTGATCACGCTCATGGACAATTTATCGCCGCCGTTCGTCGTGGCGTCAATTACAGCAAACCAGGCTAGAAAAGGAGCGTGCCGATCCGTGCCCAAGATGGTTGACGACCCGGCCACGCGGCGCGGCCTGCTGCGACGTGCGGCCGCCTGGTCCGCCATGCCTCCCGCCTCGCATTCCTCGATGCCACGGGTCTCCGTCTCTGCCCGGCCCGGAGCCTCGTTCCAGGCGGCCGAGTTCGGCTTCGTCGGCGTTTTCGGGCTCGATTGGCTGCTTGAACCGAGCTTCGCTAGATTGCTGGACAACATCGCCGCCTCGCCCGGCGCCGTTCGCGGCGTGCGGACCTTCGGCGCGCTCAGCGGCGGGCGCGGCAAGACATTCCCGACCTCCAGCACCCACGTTTGGGAGCGTGCAGACGAACCGCCCGATTTCACCCGCATGCTGCAAGCCCTCGATGCGCTCGTCAGCCGAGGTCTGACGCCGTTCCTGCCGCTGACGTTCTTCCCGCCCGCGGTGTCGGCCCAGGTGATCGAACCTCCGCCGTCGCTGGACAACTGGCAGCTCTTGGTGCGGACTTTCCTCGACGCCGCGATCGCGCGGTTCGGGGCTGCGGAGGTCGCGGGCTGGTGGTTCGAGGTCTGGAACGAGCCCAACATGCCGCCGTTCTGGAGCGGTTCGTTCGATCGCTACCTCGACCTGTATCGCGCGACATCCGACGCCGTGCTGGCGTCCGGGCACACCGTCAGGTTGGGCGGCCCGGTCATCGCGTACACGCCGGAGGAAGGCCCGGCGCTGATGGAGCGTTTCCTGGAGTTTCTGCGCGACGAACCGCGCATCAAGTGCGACTTCATCTCGTACCATCGCAAGGGCGCCTGGAGCGACGCGGAAGCCGAGCCGGACCTGGCTCGACTGATCGTGGCAGCCGAGGCCACGGCGGCTGCCGTGTTGCGCCTGGTACCGGAACGCGCCGGCGGGCTCGCGTTCGTCAACGACGAAGCGGACATGAAGGTGGGGTTCGACCAGCCCTACCCACCGCGCAACACTGCACAATCCGCGTCGTGGCTGGCCGCCTCCATGATCGCGCACGACCGGCTCACCAATGCCTATGCCCGACACCGGATGCGATTTCTTGCCGCCTCCGACAACGCCAATCTGCAGCTCGCGCGCGAGCCGTTCGACGGCCGCCGAATGTTGATGACACCGCTCTCATCCGCGCCTGCGGACCAGGTGAAACTGCCGGTGCTGGGCTTCTACGAGCTGCTGCGGTGTTTGAGTGACCGGCACGGGGCGGCGAACAAAGCGTCGGACGCAATCTCCCACCTTGTGACGGTCGGTGCTGACGGGATCGCGGTGCTGTTCACACGCTATCGGGACACCGGCAGCGCCGATCTCGATTGCGTCGTACGCGACATTCCGTGGCGGCGCGTCAACGTCGTCCAGTTTCGCATCGACGCCGCGCACACGAACGCCGCGCGAGGCGCGCCGGACGCCCGGCGCATGCGGCTGGCGCAGGAGCTCGGGGTGCTCGCACCCTTGCGGTCGGGGTTGTCCGTGGCAGGCACGCTGCGCGAGCGCGTTCCACTCGGTCCGTTCGCGACCGCGTTGCTATGGATCACGCCGCATCACGGAAACCGACCCCCCACGCCTTCATGGCTGGAAGCCAAGCGGGAAACCGGCAACGTCGTCCTGCGCTGGACCGCCGACCGAGCGCCGTCGTTCTACTCGTATGAGGTCAGCCGAAACCGAGCTGTGGCAGGCAGCGTCAGGATATCGCCCCATCCGCTGCGCGCCGCGATGTGGATCGACACCGCTGCCCCGGACGGGCCGCTCGTTTACATTGTCCGCGCCGTCTCGGCATCGGGCGTCGCGAGCAGGCCGGCATCAACCGGCCCGGTATGAGTAACCCGGCTACTTACCCTCCTTGTTGGTCTTGGCGCTCGCGTCCTCGTTCATCGACTTGACGGTCGAAGGCTGGTTGGTGGATCCGGTCGTTTGCGTGGTCGACGCGGGCGGCGCTGCGCTCGGAACCGACGTCTGCGACGAGGGCGTTTTCTCGGGCCGAGTGGCCGTCGTGCTCGTCGGTGCGCCCGACGTGGTCTGAGCGTCGACGTGCCGCGCACACAGCAACGGCGCCGTCAGGATCAGAACCGCCAACACCGCCGTCATCCGCTCGCGCATCGATTTCGCTCCTCTTCGCCGCACTCCACCCGCGCTCATGTTTCGAGCTGCTTGCCGATCGGCAAGCTCCGTATCCGTTTCCCGGTTGCGGCAAAGATCGCGTTGATCAGCGCCGGGGCGAACGGCGGCACGCCGGGTTCACCGACCCCGCTCGGCGGCACGTCGGGGTCGGCGGGCACGATGTAGACGTTCGTCACCACCGGCGCCTCGTCGATGCGCACGACCGGGTAATCGTCAAAATTCCCCTGTTGCACCTTGCCGTCCTTGAAGGTGATCTCGCCATACTTGGCGAGGCTGAGGCCCATGATCGCGGCGCCCTCGATCTGCGACTGGATCCGCTCGGGATTGACGAACATCCCGCAATCGATCGCCGTGTCCACGCGCTCCACCTTGAGCTCGTTCTTGTCGCTGACCGACACCTCGACGATGGTCGCGATGTAGCTGACGAAGCTGCGATGCGCGGCGATGCCGAGCCCGTGCCCCTTCGGCACGGAGCGGCCCCAGCCTCCCTTGTCCGCCACCACCTCGACGACGCGACGGAGGCGGCCCGCATCGTTGGGGTAGCTCTCGAGCGGCTCCCCGTAGTTCCACAGGCCCTTGACCGAAGCGTTCATCTTGACGACGCGCGCCGGCCCGATCAGGTCGAGCAGCATCTGCTTCGGATCGCGCCCGGTCGCCGCCGCGATCTCGGCCACCATCGATTGCACGGCGAAGGCGTGCGGGATGTTGGAAACCGAGCGGAACCAGCCGATCCGCGTATGTGCCGCAGCCTCCGGGTTCTCGCAGCGGATATTGGCGATGTCGAACGGCAGATCGACCAACCCCATGCCGAGCTCGAACGGCGCCTCGTGCACGGCATTGGGCTTGAACGTCGAAAAGATGGTCGGCGCCACGCTCCGATGCCGCCAGGCGACGACCTTGCCGCTCTTGTCCAACCCCGCTTCGATCCGCTCCACCGATACGGTGTGCAGGAAATCGTGCCGCACGTCGTCCTCACGGGTCCATTGCAGCTTCACCGGCGCGCCGATCGTGCGCGAGATCAGCGCCGCCTCCAGCACGAAGTCGCATTTTGACTTCCGGCCGAAGCCACCGCCGAGCAGGGTCACGTTGACGGTGACGTCCGTGTCCGGAATGCCGAGCGTCTTCGCGAGGTCCTCGCGCGTGCCGCCCGGGCTCTGCACGGGCGCCCAGACCTCGACCTTGTCGCCTGCGAAGTTGGCGGTCGCGACCGGCGTCTCCATGCTCGCGTGCGCGAGGTGGGGGAGGTAGTATTCGCCGACCACCACCTTGTCGGCGGTCTTCAGCGCCGCCTCCACGTCGCCATCGTCGCGCACCACAGTTCCGGGTTTGCGCGCCGCGGCCTCGAGTTCCTGACGATACGCCGCGGAGTCGTAATGGCCGTTCGGGCCGTCCTCCCAGACGATCTTCAGCGCATCGCGCCCCTTGATCGCGGCCCCCGTGTTGCGCGCGACCACCGCGACGCCGCCGAGCGGCTGAAACTTGGACGGCCAGGGCCAGCCCTGAACCTCGATCACCTTCTCGACGCCCGGCACCGCCAGCGCGTCCTTCGGATCGAACGAGACGAGCTTGCCGCCGACCACGGGCGGCCGGGCGACGACGGCGTATTTCATCCCCGGCAGCCGCGTGTCGCCGCCGTAAACGGCGGTCCCCGTGGTGATGCCGCGCAGGTCGACTATGCCGACCTGCCCCTTGCCGATGTAACGGAAGTCCTTCGGGCTCTTCAGTCGCAGGTCCGCGGCGTCCGCGACCGGCTGCGCGGCGGCGTCCGAGGCAAGCTCGCCGAAGCCGAGCCGGCGATTGCTCGAGGCGTGCACCACCTCGTGATTGACGGCCTTGACCTCCGATACCGGCACGCCCCACCGCTTGGCCGCCGCGGCTTCCAGCATGGTGCGCGCCGACGCGCCGATCTGGCGCATGGGTATCAGATAATGCCGCGTGCTGCGCGAACCGTCGGTGTCCTGGTTGCCGAACTTGGCCTCGTCGCCAGGGGCCTGCTCGACATGGACGCGCGCCCAGTCTGCCTCCATTTCATCGGCAACGATCATCGGCAGGCTGGTGCGCACCCCGGTGCCCATTTCCGAGCGGTGCGCCACGATGGTCACGACGCCGTCGGGAGCGATCGCGACGAACACGCGCGGGTTGTTCACCGTACCGTGCGGCATCTCGCCGGCGCCGGTCGCATACGCCGCGACGGCACGCCCGGGCAGCAGCGGAGCCGCTAGCACCAGCGCGCCGGTGATGCCGAGGCCTTGCAGGAGCCGGCGACGGGAGACGTTCTCGACAGGAGATGCAGACTGCATGGTCAGGCTCCTGTCGATGCGAGGCGCACCGCGTTCTCGATGCGCTGGTAGCAGCCGCAACGGCAGATGTTGCCGGACATCGCCTCGCGGATCTGCTTGGTCGTCGGGTGCGGGTTCTCGTTCAGCAGCGCGGCGCCCTGCATGATCTGCCCGGCCTGACAGAAGCCGCACTGCGGCACGTTGATCTCGCGCCACGCCTTTTGCACGGGATGGTCGCCATGCGGATGCAGCCCCTCGATGGTCGTCACCTCGCGATCGCCGACGTCCGAAACCGCGGTGATGCAGGATCGCGTCGCCTGGCCATCGATGTGCACGGTGCAGGCGCCGCACAACGCCTGCCCGCAACCAAACTTCGTCCCGGTGAGCCCGGTTTCGTCACGCAGGAACCAGAGCAGAGGCAGCGACGGATCGCCGTCCCAACTGTGCTCCTGCCCGTTGACCTTCAGCTTGATCATGATGTTCCCCGCTTGATGTCGCTTGCTTGACGCCGAATGCAGGCGCCCGCCGAACGATTCCTATGCAGCCGCAGACCGGGAGTTAGGCGACGGTGGCCGGCCCGTTCCCAGAGGGACGACCGGCCGCGCCAGTCACTTCTTTAGTGCAAACACCCAAACGACGCCACCTTGCGGCACGTTGTTCTCGACGCCGACATTGTCCTTGACCAAGGCATCCTGGATACGCTGCGCGTCGACGCCCCAGCCCGACTGCACGGCAATGTACTCGGTGCCGTCCACCTCGTAGGCGATCGGCATGCCGACGATCCCCGAGTTAGTCTTTTGCTCCCAAAGCAATTCGCCCGTCTTGGCGTCGAAGGCGTGGAGGTTTCGGTCGTTGGTGCCGCCGACGAAAATGAGATCGCCCGCCGTCGCGGTCACCGAACCGAACAGCTGCGACTTGGCGAAATCGTGCGACCACGCCTTCTTGCCTGTCGCCGGATCCCAGGCCTGCAGCTCTCCGTAATGGTCCGCTCCGGGGCGGACTTGCAGGCCGACCTCCTCGGCCTTGGCCCCCAACCAGAGCTTGCCCGGAACAAGCGGCACCTTCTGGCCGGTGAAGCCGCCGCAGAAGTTCTCGTTGGCCGGCACGTAGACCAACCCAGTCTTTTGACTGTACGCGGCGGACGGCCAATCCTTGCCGCCCCATAGCGAGGGGCAGAAATCGACCCGCTTGCCGAGCACGGGCTTATGGGCCGGGTCGACAATCGGGGTGCCGCTCCCGGACTCGATGCCTTTCCAGACATCGTTGGCGACGAAAGGCCAGCCAGCCACGTAGTTGATTGCGTCCGGCTTGCGCTCGAGGACCCAGAAGATGGCGTCGCGGCCCGGGTGGACGAGGCTCTTGACGGTGTGGCCATCGCGATGGAGGTCGATCAGCATCGGCGCGTCCACCTCGTCCCAGTCCCAGGAATCGTTCTGGTGATACTGGTGATAGGCCTTGATCTTGCCGTTATCGGGATCGAGCCCGAGAACCGAACTCGTGTACAGGTTGTCGCCGGGATGCATGTCGCCCGGCCATGGCGCGGCGTTCCCGACGCCCCAGTACACCGTCTTCGTGTCCGGGTCGTAGTTGCCGGTCATCCAGGCGGAGCCGCCGCCGGTTTTCCAGTCATCCCCTTTCCAGGTGTCATGGCCGGGCTCGCCTTCGGCCGGGATCGTGTAGGTGCGCCACAGCTCCTTGCCGTCATTGGCATCGAACGCAACGATATAGCCGCGCACCCCGAGTTCGCCGCCCGAGCCGCCCACGATGACCTTCCCGTCGACGACCAGCGGCATCAAGGTCATGTACTGACCCTTCTTGTATTCCTGGACTTTCTTGTCCCAAGCCATCTTGCCGGTCTTGGCGTCGAGCGCCACGAGGTGGTCATCCGTGGTCGCGAGGTAAAGCTTGTCCTGCCAGAGCCCGACGCCCCGGCTGGTCGGGTGCAGCTGGAACAAATCATCCGGCAGCTCTCGCTTGTAACGCCAGATCTCGTCGCCGGTCTTGGCATTGAGGGCGATCACCTGGCCCTCGGGGGTCGCCACGAACATGACGCCGTTATTGATGATCGGCGGCGCCTCATGGCCTTCGACGACGCCGGTCGAGAACGTCCAGACCGGCGTGAGGCTTTTCACGTTGGACGTGTTGATCTGGTCGAGCCCGCTGTATCCCTGGCCGTCGTAGGTGCGGCGGTACAGCATCCAGTTGCCAGGCTCAGGGTTCTTGAGACGATCGCTCGTGACCGGGCTGTAGTTGGTGATTTCGCCGGCACCGGCCGCGAGCGGGACCAGGCACGTCGAAGCGAACAACGCCGACATCAGCCACTGCTTTATGCTCATGATCATTTCCCCATGTGTCGTTTCTTATGTCTGCCCGCCTCGGCACCAAGCCGCCGAGGCTCATCTCAAGCCGATTGCTGCGCTCCGACCTTTCCGACGAAACCCTGCGAAATCGTAATGGACTCGCCGACCAGCGCAAGCGGTAGCGCCGCCAAGTGCCGAGGTGCCGGACCGAATACGACCTGCGCGCCCTGCCGAGGATCGTATTCGGAGTTGTGGCAGAGGCACTTAAGGACGGCCTTGTCGTCCTGCTTTACCCACGCAGTCACCGGACAGCCCGCATGCGAACAGATTGCCGAGTAAGCGACAATGCCCTCGGCGGCGCGGGCCTTCGTATCGTCGTCGAGCTCGGTCGACGCGAGCCGCAGCACGAGCACTTGGTTCAAGCGCGAGCCGTTGCGCACCACCTTGGTCTTGGGGTCCATCGGCCAAGCCAGGACTTGCGGGCCACCCAGCGGGAGATCGTCGGGCTTGATGATCTTGCCCTCTTGGTCACCCTCCGCCACGACAAGCAGGTCGCCCGGTTGCGGTCGCTCTTCGCTGCCCGGCAACGGCTCATCGTCCGCCTGGGCCGAACCGGCCACGGCTACGCCGGTCGCCAGAGCCGCCAGCAGTAGCTGACGCCGCGCAGGCAGAGCCAGCCCCGCATCGCCGCCTGCTTCTACTGCCGTCCCGTCGGACCCGTTGCCGCCCGTCACTGCGCTTGTCATCGACCCTTACTGCGCCGGTTGCCGACTGTTCCGCGCGATCAACGGGCCCGAGCGCCCTACCTAGTCACACGCGAAACAATCTCCAAGTCTTGCAAAATTGCCGAAGCGTGTCCATCCACACTTACATAGCCATTGCCAAGCACGGCATCCCACCCACGAGTCTCAGTCTCCCGCGAGCGCGGTTCGAGCGAACGCCGGCAGCACCGCCGGCGTTCGCGGAGGCACGTACGTCAGCCCAGCGGCCCCGGCGAGCGCGCCGATCGCGTTGCGGGACTGAAGTTCGGCGATAACCGCGTCCGCTTGCTCGATCAGCCTTGAGTTCGACGCGAGCCCGACGAAACCCATGTTGAAACCGATGGAATGAACGTAGCCCGTGGGCGCCAGCCCGGCCGCGCCATGTTTCAGACGCCAGGCATCGAGCTCGCGCAATCCCACGAAACCGGCATCGAGTTCGCCGCGCTGCACGCGGTCGAACAGCGCGTGCGCATCGGGCAGGTGAACGACCCGCTCCGCCAGCTGCCCGTCGGCGTAGCTCATCGCAATGGCGTCGGCCAGCGTGGCGATCTCGACGCCGACCTTCAGGCCGGCGAGGTCGGCCAGTTTGCGGACCGGTCGATCGGCGTTGCGGGCCGACAGCACGACCGTGAGCGTGTCCAGGCGATACGGCTGCGTCGCGACCAGCTCTCTGAGCTTGACCCACCGGCGACGATCCTCCGGCGCGGCGCCATCGAACGGCGGCAGCTTGCCGAGCGATGCGGTCTGGCGACCGAGCGTATCCGCAACGAGCGGGAATTCGGCGACGAGCTGGCATCGCCCGTCGGACAGCAGCGCGTTGGCCTCCTTGACCAGGCTTGCATCCGGGTCGTCGCGGCTGACGAACCACTGCACGCGCAGGTCACGGTGCAAGCGCTCCGCGATCCTGCGCGACAACGCGACGGCAAAACCATCCGGACCGTTGCCGTCCCGCAGGGAAAGCGGCGGATCGTTGGTCTGCAGGCACACGCTCAGCGGTTTCCCGGGGCCGTCCGACGCGTCCTCCGACGCAGGCGCCGCGAGCGGCACGCCGAGCACCACGAGGCATGCCAGGAGTGCCGCGCCGGCCGTCACTGCGGAGACGAGCCGTGGGTCCGAACGTAGGCCCAGATCGCCTCGATCTCGTCCGGATGCAGCACGTCCTTCCACGGCGGCATGCTCTTCTTGCCGTTCTCCACCGAGTTCAGGAAGCGCGCGTGGTCGGCATGCGGGAACTTGCGGAGGTCGAACGATCCGTTCCCGGGATTGACCATGTGCTTGCCGTGGCAGGCCGAGCAGATGCTGTTGAAGAGCTGGTCCCCTGCCGCGACCTGGTCCGGCGAGGGTGGCGGTTCCGTCGTGTCCGACTGTGCAAGCGCGGCGGAGGCGCACAGTAGCGACCCAACCACCAGAAATACGGCAAGCCTCATCCATTCTCCGTTTCATGCAGATGGAACGAGACGCCCTTGCGCGGGCGCCTCGCCGCTCAGTCACTGCGGCGCAAGCGCGAACACCCATAGCGAGCCGCCAGGCGGGACGGCGGCCAACCGCTCGTCGGCGGAGAAGATCGCGTAAACCCCGCCGATGCCGCTCGACACCGCGACATACTGCACGCCGTCCTGCTCCCAGGTGACCGGCTGCCCTTCGATGCCTGAGCCGGTCTTGAACTGCCAAAGCTTGTTGCCGGTGTCGGCATCGAACGCCTCGAGCTCGCCGGTCAGCTTGCCGGCGAACACCACGCCGCCGGCTGTGGACATGACGCCGGAAAACCGCGGAATATCGCTCGGCACTTCCCACTTCGACTTGCCCGTCATCGGGTCAATCGCCTTGAGGAAGCCGCGCGGCCCGTCCGGCCAGACCCAATCGATGTCGGCGCCCCAATATGTCAGGCCGGCCCGGTACTGCGGCGTGGTCGGCTTGTAGTGCATTCCGAAGTTGAGCGTGTTGGCGTAGACGAGGCCGTTATTCGGGTCGAACGAGACCGGCTCCCAATTCTTGGCGCCCAGGGCACTGGGCCAGACCTCCTGCGGTTGTCCCTGACGCACCTTGTCCGTCACCTCGGTCGGGATCGGGCGGCCGCTTTGCAGATCGACGCCCTTCGCCCAGGTGATTTTCTGGATATAGGGGTTGGCCGCGAGCAGTTTGCCGTTGGTGCGGTCGAGCACGTAGAAGAAACCGTTGCGGTTGGCGTTCATCACCACCTTGGTCGGCTTGCCGTCGACGTTCAGGGTCGCGAGCACCATCTCGGCCACGCTGTCATAGTCGTACGGGTCGTTGGGCGAGAACTGGTAGTGCCACTTGATCTGGCCCGTCTTCGGATCGAGCGCCAGCACGGAACAGGTATAGAGATTGTCGCCCGGGTGCGTCGTCGGGTTCCAGGAGCCGGTATTCCCGGTGCCCCAGTAAACCATGTGGAGATCCGGGTCGAAGGAGCCGGTGATCCAAGCCGAGCCGCCGCCATGCTGCCAGGTATCACCGGGCCAGCTCTTGGCCTGCGGGTCGCCCGGCCCGGCGACGGTGTAGGTGCGCCATAGATGTTTGCCGGTGTCGGGGTCCCAGCCGTCGATGAAGCCGCGGATGCCGTACTCGGCACCGGAGATGCCGGTGATCACCACCCCCTCCGCCACCAACGGCGCGACCGTCATGGAGTAGCCGGCCTTGTAGTCGATCGCGTTCGCCTTCCAGAGCTCCTTGCCCGTCTTGGCGTCGAGCGCCATCACGTTCGCATCGAGCGTCGTGCGAAACAGCTTGCCGTCATACAGCGCCGCCCCGCGATTGATGATGCCGCAGCACACGATCCGCGGCGTCTCGGGGGGATAGTCGATCTTGTTCTTCCAGAGCTGCTGCCCGGTCTTCGCGTCCAACGCCATAGTGGCGGCGTTGGTCGTGACATAGAGCACGCCTTGATAGACGAGCGGCTGCGATTCCTCGCTCTTGTTGTCGTCGTAACTGTAGTTCCACACCGGAACCAGCCGCTTGACGGTATCGCGGTTGATCTGCGTCAGCGGACTGAAACGCTGCAGATCGTAGCCCATTCCGTAGTTCAGTATTTCGGAGCTGTCCTTCGACCCCTTGGTCAGGTCGGCAGCGGTCTGAGCATGTCCAGCGAGTGGCACCGCCATGGCCAGCGCCGCCGCGAGCAGAATCCTTCGCACGTCCTGTCCCCCGTTCCGCGTGCCATCGACCGGCACGTATTTGCTCTTAAGTCCGCTGTCGTCTGAGGACAGCTTCAAGGTGCAGCCTAGCGCGAGGGTGCGACCTTTGCGATAGGGCTAATCGCACATTCCTGACAACTTTCCGCCGCCCTGGCACCCGCGCGAGGCTCAGGGCGGCACGCCTCCAATCCGGCGATAGATGAAGCTGGGAGGGACAATGTCCGCCTCCTGCACCGCGACATCGAGCAAACCGTGATGCGGCGATTTGCCGCAAGCGGGGTCGGTCGCCGCCGCGTCGCCGGTCAGCGCGAAGGCCTGGCAGCGGCAGCCGCCCCAATCGATCTCGCGGCGCTCGCAGCCGGCGCAGGGAGCCGGCATCCAACCGGTGCCCCGGAAGCGGTTGAACGCCTCCGAGCGCTCCCAGATCTCGGCGAGCGAGCGGTCGCGCACGGAAGGAAAATCGAAGCCGGGCAGGCTCTCGGCCGCGTGGCAAGGCAGCACGCGACCGGTCGGGGTCACGACGAGGAACTGCCGCCCCCAGCCGCCCATGCAGGATTTCGGCAGACGGGCATGGTAGTCGGGCACGACGTAGTCGATCACCACGGCTCCGGCGAGACGCACCCGTGTCGCTTCCACTTCCGCCGTCGCCGCGTCCAGCTGGGCGCGGGACGGCAGCAGCGCGACCCGGTTGGCCAGCGCCCAGCCATAGTACTGCACGTGCGCGACCTCGATCCGCGCGGCGCCGACCTCCACCGCCATCTCCAGCATCACCGGAAGATTGGCTAGGTTCTGGCGGTGCACGACGAGATTGACGGTAAGCGGCAGGCCGGCGCGGCGGACCATCGCCGCGACTTCCCGTTTCTTTCGCTGCGCGCCCGCCATGCCGGCCACCCGGTCGCCATTGGCGTCGTCGGCGTCCTGGAAGCTGATCTGCACGTGATCGAGCCCGGCATCGACGAGTGCCCCAAGCCGCGCCTGATCGAGCGGGACGCCCGACGTGATCAGGTTCGTATAGAGACCCGCATCGACCGCGTGGCGGACCAGATCGGCCAAGTCGCGGCGTGCAGCGGGCTCGCCGCCGGAAAAATGCACCTGAAGCACGCCGAGTTTGGCCGCCTGTGTCAGCACGCCTTGCCATTCCGCCGTGGCCAGCTCACCCGACGCGCCGCCCAATTGCGTGGGATTGGAGCAGTACGGACACTGCAGCGGGCAGCGATGGGTCAGCTCGGCAAGGATCGCGACCGGCAGCTCCAGAAAAGTTGTGCTCTCGGACATCACGGGTTCCCGCTCATCCCCTATGGCTTCCCGCTGGCGTGGTCTGCTAGTAGTCTATTCTCGACTCAGCCGGAAGCTGCGGCGAGCAAACAACAATGGGAGCGTAGACAATGTCCTGGCGCAAACCGATCGTCACCCGCATCGCCGTCGGCTGCGAGATCAACGCCTACGGCTGCGCAGTCGTCTGAAATCGACTGACATCGTTCCGGGTCGCGCGGTCGAGACCGCGTAGCACCCGGAACCGCTACGGCGGGGGCCGCGCATCAGCGCCCGCGTCCTCCAGCACGGCATCGTCGGCGAGATCCTGCAACATCCCGAGAACATCGGCCAGGATTTCGTCGCGTGGAGCACCGAACCGCACCGTCAACTGGTTCACGATCGTGGCCACGGACCGGCTGCCATCGACGAGCTTCAGCACTTCCACGGCGACCTCATCGGGCACCATCAGCCGCTCGGGCGCCAGTATCAGCCAAGCTTGCCGGGCCGCGTCGAACCGGAACTTCGTGCCGCGCGGAAATCGCGGGGTTGATCCGGGCACGATCACGGCTCGACTGCGTGCGGTCAATGGTCGGACGGCACGAATGCGCCGGGCGGTACGAATTTGGGCACCACATAGGCAAGCCAGAGCGCATCCATCTGCGCCCATAACACGTCGCACTTGAAACGCAGTGCGGCGAGCACGCCCTCCTGCTCCCCGCGCGTCCGCGCCTGAGCCTTGCAGTAATCGAGCGCGAACTGCACGTCCTGCGGCGCCTGGGTCAGCCGCGGCTGGAAATACGCCAAGGTCTCGCGGCTCACGAAATCGTAATTCGCGAGCATTCCCTCGACCCGCTCGGCGATGATGACCGGCGAGAACATCTCGGTCAGCGACGACGCGATGGCGTCCAGCAGCGACTGGTCGCGCACGAACGCCACGTAGGCGTCGACCGCGAACCGTGTGGCCGGGAGCAGTCCCCGTGTGGAGATGACGTATTCGCGGTCGAGCCCCATGCCGTCCGTCAGCCGCAGCCAGCGTTCAATGCCGCCGGGCTGCTCCCCGTCTCCGTCGTGATCGATCAGCCGCGACCGCCAGGACCGGCGCAACTCCTGTGTCGGTAGCCGGGCGATCAAGGTCGCGTCCTTCGCCGGGATCCGGCACTGGTAGTAGTAGCGGTTCAGCGCCCACGCCTGGATTTGGCCGCGCGTGAGCTTGCCGCTGTACATGCGCTGATGAAAAGGATGGTTGCTGTGATACCGCTCCGCCCCGATCACCCGCAGCGCCGCCTCCAGTTCGTCCGCGCTCAGCACGCCTGTAGCCCGATCCGGCGCGTCACTCACAGTGTCACCTCCATCCCGTCATAGGCGACCTCCCAGTCGGCCTGTGCAGTCATCGCCCGCTCCGGCGAGTCGTCGAGCAACACGGGGTTGCTGTTGTTGATGTGGATCAGCACCTTCCGGCGAACGCCGAGATCGCGGAACGCTGCGATCGTGCCGTCCGGATCGGCGACGCTCATGTGCCCCATCCGCTTGCCGGTCTTGGTGCCCGAACCCTCCCGGATCAACTCGTCATCCGTCCAGAGCGTGCCGTCGAAGAACACCAGGGCCTCCCCTCGCAGCCTGTCCGCCAAGCCGGGCGTCATACGGGCGCAGCCGGGGATGAAGTAGCAACGCGCGCCGGAAACGTCCCGCAGACATAGTCCGACCGTATCCTCCGCCTCGCCCGCAAGGTCGGCGCCGTCGCGCTCGAGGTAGAGCGCGACCTTGCCGGGAACCGCGAACAACTCGGCGACGATGCCGCCGGGCAGTTCGAACGATTGCTCGAGTGCCACGGTCCGTCGCTGCACGAAATCCGCAGACAACGCCCGGAAGATCGGATTGGCGCGCAGCACCGCCTGGACGCGGCCGGTGGCGAACAGCGTGAAGGGCTGGCTCTCGCGCAGGACCAGCAGGCCGGCCACCGCGTCCACCTCGCTCCCGGTCAGGATCACGCCCGCGATGGTCGAGTGTCGCAGGCCGTCACGCGGATGCAGGGCCGGACAGGCTTCGATCTGTTGCCGCAGGTCGGGACTGGCGTTCACAAGTATCCATCGCTCCCCATCACCGGAAACCGCAATGCCGCACTGGGTGCGCGGTCGCGCCGCGGGGTCGCCAGCACGCGCCCGTCGGCACGCAGCGTTGTTCGCGTTCCATTGCGGGAAGCCCCCGCCCGCTGCGGCCCCGAGCACGACGACGCGCAGCAGGCTATCCTCCCGGTTCGCGAGCGGCGTTCGATCCGCCCGAACGGACTTCACCACGTTGACCGGCGGACGGCCACAGCCAATACTTCGTCAACCGGCAAACCGGTCGGCAGTTGTTTGAAGCATCTGTCACGAGGACAAAAAACCGTCCCAGGAGGAAACAAAAATGTTCGAAATCGGTGTCTTCCACAATGGCGCATCCAGCCTTCCGGTGATCGTCACCAAGGACGGGGTCGCCGTGAACGACGGATCGCTCGCCGACGTCCACACCGCCGCGCAGGACGTCCTGGTCAGCCAGGTCCGCCAGGGCATTCTCGCCGAGAAGCTGGGCTTCCAGTCGTTCTGGCTGACCGAGCATCATTTCCAGCCGGAAGGTGCCGAGATGAGCGACCTTGGTGCATGGACCGGACGGTTGGCGGCAGGGGCGTTGCCGGTTAGGAGAGTGGCCCCTCGGACCCGGACGCCCGTCGTGCCGTTCAAAGCAAACCAGGATCGCCGCCACCATATCCCG
>JAABUQ010001353.1_pt1 | contig 53365 bp, 49 predicted proteins | sample 5560001 | NCBI WGS metagenome assembly JAABUQ01 (sample SAMN10711888, study PRJNA513371) | rock metagenome | isolation source: Antarctica rocks | place: Antarctica: Victoria Land, Finger Mt nord | collected 2015-12-18
TCCGCCATCAGGCTGTCGTTCTGCGGCGTCTTGAACACCCACCGGCGCTGCGCGTCCATCGGCTCGATCAGCCGGGCGGAGGCGGCGAGCGCGATCATCGGCACCTGCTTCTCCGCCGCCACGTCGACCATCGCGAGCGACGCCGGGGTGACGGAGGAGCCGACCAGCGCGTCCACGCCCTCGTCGATCAGCTTGCGGGCGTTGGCGACCGCCTTGGTGCTGTCCCCGGCGTCGTCCAGCACGACGTATTCGACCGTCTGCCCGGCAACCGTGGACGGCATCAGCGCGACCGAGTTGCGCTCCGGCACGCCGAGGCTGGCGCCCGGCCCGGTGGTGGAGAGCGTCACGCCGATCCGGACCTGCGCCTGGGCGACTCCGGCAGTGCCCAACGCGGCGACCGCCAGCAACATGATCGCGAGACGACGCATGATCCCATCCCCCCAACGCCGCCTGCGCGCCCGCGAGGCGGCGCCGTGCGGCGGCCTTTGTTTATACCGCAGTGGTATGGGGCGGTCCGCGGCGTGTCAATTTCAGAGCACACCTCCCCTCCTGTTTGGCGCCTTCGCGCGGCCGTACGCCATCTGGACTTGCGGCGCGGGGCCGCATCCGCTTTAGCCTCGCGGCATGGTTGAACGATCCGTCCTCGCATCCCTTGTGGCCCTGAGCGCGAAGCGGGCGTCCGCCGTGCTGCTGGTGGGCGCCGTGCTGGCCGCATTGTCCGCCATGCTGGCCACGCGCCTGAGCGTCACGACCGACATCAACGGGCTGTTCAACGCCAACCTGCCCTGGAAGCAGCGCGAAACCGAGATGCGCCGCCTGTTCCCGCAGCGCGAGGGCCTGCTGGTCGCCGTGGTCGACGCGCCGGTGCCAGAGGCCGCGGAGGCCGCCGCCGCCGGGCTGGCCGCGGCGCTGGCGCGGGACACGGCGCATTTCCAATCCGTCCGCCGCCCCGACGCCTCGCCGTTCTTCGACCAGAACGGGCTGCTGTTCCTCGACACCCCGGCGCTTTCGGCGGTGCTGGACCAGACCATCGACGCGCAGCCGTTCCTGGGCCAGCTCGTCGCCGACCCCAGCGCGCGGGGCCTGTTCGCGGCGCTGTCGTTGGTGGCCATCGGCGTGGACAAGGGGGCCGAGCTGACACCGTTCGACGCTCCGCTGCGCGGCTTCCACCAGGCGATGCTCAGCGCGCTTCGCGGCGAGCCGCAGCCGCTCTCCTGGCAGCGCCTGCTGGCCGGCCCGGTGGCGGAGATGGGCGGACCCTACCGCTTCGTGCTGGCGCAGCCGCGGCTCGACTTCGCCGCCCTCCAGCCCGGCGCCGCCGCGACACAGGCCCTGCGCGACGCCGCGGGGCAGCAGGAGTTCGTCCGCTCCGGCCTGGCGCATGTCCGGGTGACGGGCGCCGTGGCGCTGTCGGACGAGGAGCTGGCCTCCGCCGCCAACGGCGCCATCGCCGGGCTGATCGGCAGCACGCTGCTGGTGGTGGTCTGGCTGGTGCTGGCAGTGCGGAGCTGGCGGCTGATGGTGCCGATCCTGCTGACCCTCCTGCTCGGGCTGCTGCTGACCACGGCGTTCGCGGCGCTGACCACGAGCCCGCTGAACATGATCTCCGTCGCCTTCGCCATCCTGTTCGTCGGCATCGCCGTCGATTTCGCCATCCAGTTCAGCGTGCGCCTACGGGAAGCGCAGACGGAGGCTCCCGACCTGCGCGCCGCGCTGGCCGTCACGGGGAAGCGGGCCGGGGTGCAGATCCTGGTGGCGGCGGCGGCCACGGCGGCGGGGTTCCTTGCCTTCGTGCCGACCGATTTCAGCGGCGTGGCGGAGCTGGGCTTGATCGCCGGCGCCGGCATGCTAATCGCGTTCGCCTGCACGCTGGTGTTCCTGCCGGCGGCGCTGGTGGTGTTCCGTCCCCGCGCGCCGGGGCGGGAGGTCGGCTTCGCCTGGGCCGCGCCGCTCGACCAGGGGCTGGCCCGGCGGCGCTGGCTGATCCTGGCGCTGAGCGGCATCGCCGCCGGGTTCGGCTTGGCGTCGCTGCCGCGCCTGACCTTCGACAGCGACCCGCTGCACCTGAAGAACGCCTCGACGGAGGCCATGCGGACGCTCGCGGACCTCGCGGCGAATCCGCTGACCAACCCCTACACCATCGACGTCCTGGCGCCGGACGCGGCGGCGGCGCAGGCGGTCACGGCGGCGGTGCAGACGCTGCCGCTGGTGGCCCAGGTCCTCAGCCTGCAGAGCTTCGTGCCGCAGGACCAGCCGGCGAAGCTGGCGCTGGTCGCCGACGCGGCCGGGCTGCTGGCGCCGACGCTGGCGCCGCGGGGGCCGGCGGCGGCGGTCACGGTCGGGGACCTGCGGCTCGCGGCCCGCACGGCGCTGGCGCAGTTGCAGCGCGTTGCGCCGCGGCTGCCGCCCGACGGTCCGCTGGCCGCCATCGCGTCCGACCTGGCGGCGCTGGAAGCGGCAAGCGACGAGACGCTGCTGGCCGCAAATGGGGCGCTGACCCGCTTCCTGCCGCAGCAGATCGCCCGGCTGCGTGCGGCGCTCCGCGCCGGCCCGGTCACGCCCGCCGACGTGCCCCCGGACATCGCGCAGGACTGGGTGCTGCCGGACGGGCGGATGCGGGTGCAGGTCAGCGCCAAGCCGGACGCCGCCCGCGCGGAAGGGCTGCACGCCTTCGTGGACCAGGTCAGCGCCGTGGTGCCCGACGCCGGCGGCCCGGCGCCTACCATCGTCGCCACGGCGGAAACCATCACCTCCGCGTTCAAGCGCGCGGCGCTCGGCGCCATCGTCGCCATCACGCTGATCCTGTTCGTGGCGCTGCGCCGGGTGCTCGACGTGGCGCTGGTCCTGGCGCCGCTGCTGCTGTCCGCGCTGCTGACGGTGATCGCCGCGGCGTGGCTGCCGCTGCCGCTCAACTTCGCCAACGTGATCGCCTTGCCGCTGCTGCTGGGCGTAGGCGTGTCGTTCAACATCTACTTCGTCATGAACTGGCGGGCCGGGCTGGGGTCGCATCTGGCGTCGCCCACGGCGCGGGCGGTGATGTTCTCGGCGCTCACTACGGCCACGGCGTTCGGCTCGCTGGCGCTGTCGGGCCATCCAGGCACTGCGAGCATGGGTGCCCTGCTTCTGATTAGCCTTTGCTGCACTCTGATCGCGAGCATGGTATTTGTCCCGGCGCTGCTTGCCACAATATCGTCACCTCGGCGCTAAAAGCCGCCGCAATCCCCGGGCAATCTCCGGGGCGTCGTTTAACAGGGTTCAGGCTATGGCGTTTGTTCGGACTTGCATGATCATCGTGGCGTTGGTGCTGGGCTGGGTGGCCGTGCGATCGCAATCGGCGGCGCATACCGTGCCGACGCAGTCCGCGCAATTCCACGTGCCGGTCGCCTACAAGGCGTCGTAGCTCGTCTGCACCGCGCCCGCACGGGCGAAGGCCTGGCGGACGGCAGGATCGATCAGCGCGGCCAATTCCGCCTCATGCTCATAATCCGGCATCAGCCGGGTCAGGCGCGCGTCCCGATGGGTAGCCGGATGGAAATAGATTTCGCTCACCCCGGGCGGCAAGCGTGCGGCTAAACGGGTGACGCGCTCCGCGGTCATGTGGCCGCTCCAGGCGATGCCGAATGCATGGTCGTTGGTCCGCACCCCGGCCCGGCGTGCCTGGGCGCGCAGCACCCGAGTGCCGGCGTAGAGCAGGCGGTCGCCCAGGCGCTGCGTCGCGCCGCAGTCCAGCATGGTGGCGGGAGGCTCGGCGGGGATGCGAATGGCCGGCAAGCCGTGCGCCCCCCCCGCCTCCAGCATGAGCCGGCCGACCGTAGGGTGCAGGTGCATATGCTTATGGGCGTTGGCATGGTCGAGACGCAGCCCGGTGGCAGCAAAGGCGGCGAACTGCGCGCGGATTTCCGCCGCGAGCGCCCGGCGTGCGCCCGGGCGGAAGAAGTAGTCGATGCCGAGCCGCAATTGAGCGGATGGGAACTGCCCGTCCGCATTCAGCAAGCCCGGCGCCGGGCCGACCGCCGGGCCTTCAATCACCACAAGATGCAGCCCGACCCGCAATTGCGGCAGCCTGCGCGCCCGGCGCACCGCGTCGGCGGCGGCAGGGCCGGCGACCATCAGGCTGGCGGTGGTCAGCAGGCCGTCGCGGCAGGCCCGCTCCACGGCCTCGTTCACCCCTTCCGACAACCCGAAGTCGTCGGCGGAGATGATGACCCGTTTTGCCGTCAGGGCAGCGCTGCCGCCGGGCGGTCAGGCCGCCTTTTGGCGCTCCCGCAGGAACTGGAAGAACTCCACGCCTTCGCGCAGGCGGCGCTTCATCATCTGCGGGCTGCGTACCATCTCGCCGACGATGGAAGCGATCTTCGGCGCACGGAAATAGAACCGCTTGTAGAACTCCTCGACGCTGCCGAAGATTTCCGTGTGCGACAGATGCGGATAATGCAGCGGCGCGATCTGCACCCCGCGCTCGTCGATCAGCTCGGCGTGTTCCGCGTCCAGCCAGCCGTTCTCCACCGCCTGGTCATACAGGAACGTGCCGGGGTACGGCGCGGCCAGGCTGACCTGCAGGGTGTGCGGGTTGATCTCGGTCGCGAAACGGATCGTTTCCTCGATGGTCTCCTTGCTCTCGCCGGGCAGGCCGAGGATGAAGGTGCCGTGGATCTTGATGCCCAGCTCGTGACAATCCTTGGTGAACTGCCGCGCGACCTCGATCCGCATGCCCTTCTTGATGTTATGCAGGATCTGCTGGTTGCCGCTCTCGTAGCCGACCAGCAGCAATCGGAGGCCGTTGTCCTTCAAGACCTTGAGCGTCGCCCGCGGCACGTTGGCCTTGGCGTTGCAAGACCAGGTGACGCCGAGCTTGCCGAGTTCCCGCGCGATAGCCTCGGCCCGCGGCAGATTGTCGGTGAAGGTGTCGTCGTCGAAGAAGATCTCCCGCACCTGCGGGAAGTTGCGCTGGATGGAGCGCACCTCCTCCGCCACATGGCCCGGGCTGCGCACCCGGTAGGTATGGCCGCCCACTGTCTGCGGCCACAGGCAGAACGTGCACCGGCTCTTGCAGCCCCGCCCGGTGTAGATCGAGACGTAGGGATGCATCAGGTAGCCGATGAAGTAGTCCTCGATGCGCAGGTCGCGCTTGTACACGTCCGACACGAACGGCAGTTGGTCCATGTTCTGCAGGATCGCCCGGTCCTTGTTGTGCACCAGCCGGCCGTTGCCGTCGCGGAAGGAGATGCCGTCGATGCCGGCGAAGTCGCGGCCCTCGGCGACCTCCAGGCAGGTGAAATCGAACTCGTTGCGTGCGACGAAGTCGATGGGGACGCCCTGCTGCAGGCTCTCGGCCGGCTGCACCGCGACCTTGGCGCCGACGAAGCCGATCTTCAGCGCCGGGTTCGCGTCCTTCATCGCCTGCGCCACCTTCACGTCCGACGCGAAGGAGGGGGTGCTGGTGTGGATCACGCAAAGCTCATGCTGCCGGGCCGCGGCGAGCACCGGCTCCATGCCGAGGTTGGCAGGCGGCGCGTCGATCAGCTTGGCGCCGGGCACCAGCGCCGCCGGCTGCGCCAGCCAGGTCGGATACCAGAACGATTTGATCTCGCGCTTCGCCTGGTACCGCGAGCCGGCGCCGCCGTCGAAGCCGCCGAACGACGGGGGTTGCAGAAACAGAGTCTTCATCATGCCAATCTATCCCTTACCCGGTCCAACCCGCGCCGGATGGTGTGCTTGCCTGGCGCGAGGCGCGGCCCCTTCGCGCTGAGGATCTGCCCGCGCCAGGCCACCTGGTCCGTCCGGTAGCTCGCCAGCATCACCGTGATGGACATGAGGTCGCGGAACGGCAAGCACCAGAGGCCGGCGCTGGGCGCCAAGCCAAGCGCGCGGTCGATTCCGCAGCCCGCAGCCCCCCGCACCAGCCAGGCCAAGCCGAACGCCAGCCACGCCCAGCCGGCCCCGCCCGACAGGCCCACCGCCAACGCAGACCAGAACAGCGGATACTGCACGCTCGACATGACGAAGCCCACGGCCTCAAGGCTTTGGATCGTGCGCGCCCAGCGCAGTTCGTGCTCGAACAGGTCCGGCAAATGCGCCTCCGCCACGGTGGTCGCGGGCACCGTCCCGGCGAGCGCAATGGACAGGCCGCGCGCCTTGACCAGCCGGCCCAGCACCGCGTCGTCCGCCAAGTGGTTCGCCAGCGCATGCAGGCCGCCGACGCTGTCCAGCGTCTGCCGCCGCAGCGCCATGGTGGCGCCCAGGCAGTCCTGCCGTCCCAGCCCGCGCGCCATCAGCGCGCCCGGCAGGAACGCATGGTTGATCTGCTCCGCGCCGAGCCGCCCGGTCAGCGTCCGTCCGGACGGCAGCCCGGCATACAGCGTGGTCGCCAAGCCGACACCCGGCGCCATCAGCGCGGCGACCAGTTGGGTCAGGTAGCCCGGCGCCGCATGGATGTCGCTGTCGGCGATGACCAGCACGTCGTGCCGGATCTGCGGCGCCATGTTGATGAGGTTCGCGACCTTGCGGTTGGTGCCGTGCGGGGTGGGGTCCACCACCACCACCATGTCGAGCGCCGGGAAACGCTGGCGCAGCCGGGCCAGCACCGCCAGCGCCGGGTCGGCCGGGTCCTGGAGGCCGAACACGATCTGGAACTCGGGGTAGTCCTGGGCGCAGAAGCTGGCCAGCGCCTCCTCCAGCAGCGGCTCGTCGCCATGCAGCGGCTTGAGGATCGTGACCGGCGGGCAGTGGTCCGGGACCATCGCGGCGCGCCGGGCGAACCGCTCGACCGCAAGCCATCCGGCGCTGGACTGCGCCAGGCCGGCAACCGTCAACCCGGCCGCTCCCATCGTCAGAACATCGAACAAGCGGAATGTCCTATCAGGCCAGCGTGCCGCCGGAAAGGTCGGCCGTCTTGCGTTGCAGGCTTTGGATCAGCGGCCCCGCGTCCCCGGACCCGAGCAAGGAGCGGAAATCCGACCGCTGCACGGCGACGCGGCTGATCGAGCCGTTGAGCAGCACGTCCACCGCGCGCCAGCCCGCAGGCGTCCGGCGCATCACGTAGTCGATCCGCGTCGGCGCCCCGCCCGACGGCACGATCTGCGTCGCGACCACCTGGTCGGCGCCGACGTTGCGGCTGATCGGCAGCACCTCCAGCATCTCGCCGTTGAAGCTGTCGAAATTGGCGACGTAGCTCGCGATGGTGAAGCGGCGGAACACGTCGAGCAGTTGCGACTGCTGCGCCGGCGGCAAGGCCGCCCAGCGGGGGCCGACCGAGGCCTGCAGAATGCCCGGAATGTCGAACGCCCCTTCCACCAACGGCGCCAGCGTGTTGTACCGCTGCGGGAACGGGGTGGCCTTGCCGGCCCGCATCCCGGCGATCAGGCCGCGGTTCAAGGCGTTGATCGGCGCCGCCGCGTCCGCATCGGCGGCAAGCGCCAGGCGTCCCAGGCCGGGCAGCAGCAGGCCGCTGAGCAATGCACCCAGAGACGCACGTCTCGCGAGGCTCATCGCGCGGGTACCAGAAGCGTTGTTTTGGCTTCGTCCTTGCCGAGCGCCTTCATGACGGTGGCCACGATGTCCTTCGCGCCCAGCCCGGCCTCGATGATCTGCGCCGCCGGCGTGCTGTGGTCGATGAACCGGTCAGGCAGGGTCATGGACCGAACCCGCACGCCGCCGTCGAGCAGCCCGCACCCCGACAGGTGCTGCAAAATCGCGGCGCCGAACCCGCCGATGGAGCCTTCCTCGATGACCACCAGCACGGCATGGTGCCGGGCGAGCTGCTCGACCATGGCGGTGTCGAACGGCTTGGCAAAGCGTGCGTCGGCGACGGTGGTGGACAGGCCGCGCGCCGCAAGCTCGTCCGCGGCGCGCAGGCTGTCGGCCAGGCGGGTGCCGAGGCTCAGGATGGCGACGGCCGAGCCTTCGCGCAGGATGCGGCCCTGGCCGACCGCGATGGGCGTGCCGCGCACCGGCAGGTCGAGCCCGGTGCTCTCGCCGCGTGGATAGCGCACGGCGCTGGGCCGGTCGTCGATCCCGGCGGAGGTCGCGACCATGTGCATCAGCTCAAGCTCGTCCGACGGCGCCATCAGCACGATGCCGGGCAGGCAGCCGAGGTAGGCGAGGTCGAAGCTCCCAGCATGGGTCGCCCCGTCCGCGCCGACCAGCCCGGCGCGGTCGATGCCGAAGCGCACCGGCAGGCCCTGGATCGCCACGTCGTGCACCACTTGGTCGTAGGCGCGCTGCAAAAACGTGCTGTAGATCGCGCAGAACGGGCGCAGCCCTTCCGTCGCCATGCCGGCGGCGAAGGTCACGGCGTGCTGCTCGGCGATGCCCACGTCGAAGCAGCGGTCGGGGAAGCGCTTGGCGAAGCGGTCGAGGCCGGTGCCGTTCGGCATGGCGGCGGTGACGGCGACGATCTGGTCGTCCGCCTCCGCCTCGGCGATCAGCGCGTCGGCGAACACGCGGGTGTATTGCGGCGGCCCCGGCGGCGCCTTGCCCTGCTCGCCGGTGATCACGTTGAACTTGCTGACGGCGTGGTACTTGTCCGGGCTGGCCTCCGCCGGGGCGTAGCCATGGCCCTTCTTGGTGATGACGTGCAAGAGGATCGGCCCGGCTTCCTCCGCTTCCCGCACGTTGCGCAGCACGGGCAGCAGGTGGTCCAGGTTGTGCCCGTCGATAGGGCCGACGTAGTAGAAGCCCAGCTCCTCGAACAAGGTGCCGCCGGTCAGGATGCCGCGGGCGTACTCCTCCGCCCGCCGCGCCGTGCGCTGGATGCCGCGCGGGAAGCGCGTCGCCATGCGGGAGGCGAGGTCCCGCAGGTTCAGGAACGACCGGCTGCTCATCAGGCGCGACAGGTAGGCGCTCATGGCGCCGACCGGCGGCGCGATGGACATGTCGTTGTCGTTGAGGATCACCAGCAGGCGCGACTTGCGGGCGCCCGCGTTGTTCATCGCCTCGTAGGCCATGCCGGCGCTCATCGCGCCGTCGCCGATCACTGCGACCACGTGGCGGTCGCCCTGGCCATGCAGGTCATGCGCGACAGCCATGCCCAGCCCGGCGGAGATGCTGGTGCTACTGTGCGCCGCGCCGAACGGGTCGTACTCGCTTTCGCTGCGCCGGGTGAAGCCTGAGAGTCCGCCGGGCTGCCGCAGGGTGCGGATGCGGTCGCGCCGGCCGGTCAGGATCTTATGCGGGTAGGCCTGGTGCCCGACGTCCCACAGCACGCGGTCGCGCGGCGTGTCGAACACGGCGTGCAGGGCGACCGTCAGCTCGACGACGCCGAGCGACGCGCCCAGGTGCCCGCCTGTGGTGCTGACCGCGTCCACCGTCTCGGCCCGCAGCTCGTCGGCGATCTGGCGAAGCTGCTCCGCGGAGAAGTTGCGCAGGTCGGACGGAATGTTGACGCGGTCGAGCATCGGGGTGGCGGGACGGGATGGGAGCGGGATGCTCGCGTTCATTGGGTCACTCAGCTCCCCACGCAGGGCGTACCGCGTGGCTAGGTGGTTTCTGGAACGGATATGTCGGGCTATAACGCGAAGTCGTTAAAATAGAACAAGTTTTGCCGCCGTCACCCGGGCCGCGCCGATTTGCCGGTTCCGTGCGGCGGTTAAGCCACGGGCTTGCCGGCCAAGGCGGCTGCGATCGCGTCCTGGCCCCCGAGGCTGTAGCCGCGTCGCAGTTCTGATGGCAACACCCATGCGCGCACGTTGTCTCGTCCGTGTAACACATTGCGACACTAGTCAACCAGTTGCCCTCTCGCCAGGGCGTCCGTCTCATCTTGCCTCTTTGTTGCAACGGGGCCACAGTCATGAGTCATAACCGACACAATGCTGGTTTGCGGCACCCCGTTGTCCCAGGTGAATGCGATATGGTCGGCGGGGCCGTGTTCGGCTGTCGGAGAGAATTGCGGATGATGCGTGTGATCCTGGCCCAACCCAGAGGCTTCTGCGCCGGTGTGGAACGGGCCATCGAGATCGTGGAACGCGCGCTCGCCAAGTTCGGGCCGCCCATCTATGTCCGGCACGAGATCGTGCATAACAGGCATGTCGTGGAGGACCTGCGTACCCGCGGCGCCGTCTTCGTAGACGAGCTAGACGAAATTCCGCCGGGTTCCATGACAGTGTTCAGCGCGCACGGCGTCGCCAAGCGGGTGGAGGAATTGGCCGCCGAGCGCCGGCTGCCGGTGTTCGACGCGACCTGCCCGCTGGTCGCCAAGGTCCATGCGGAAGGCCGGCGCTACGCCGCGCAAGGACGCGAGATCGTGCTGGTCGGCCATGCCGGCCATGCGGAGGTCGAGGGCACGGTCGGGCAGATCCCCGGCAAGGTGCACCTGGTGCAGACGGTGGCCGACGTGGGAACGCTGGATGTCGGCTCGCCGGACCGGCTGGCCTACGTCACGCAGACGACGCTTTCGGTCGATGACACGCGGGGCATCATCTCCGCGTTGCAGGGCCGGTTCCCGTCCATCGTGGGTCCCGACGTGCGCGACATCTGTTATGCCACGCAGAACCGGCAGCAAGCGGTGCACGACCTGGCGAAGCTGGTCGACCTGATCCTGGTCGTGGGGTCGAAGAACAGCTCGAACTCTAACCGCCTGCGGGAGATCGGGCAGGAGCTGGGCAAGCCGAGCTACCTGATTGACGACGCCTCGGCCCTGGAACGCGGTTGGTTCGCCGGCGTCGAGTCCGTGGGCCTGACGGCCGGGGCCAGCGCGCCCGAGATGCTGGTGCAGGGCGTGCTGGATGGGTTGCGGCGGTTCCGCCAGGTGGATGTCTCCACCCTGGCGGGCGCCGCGGAAGACGTGAAGTTCAAGTTTCCGGCCGAGTTGAGCGAGGCCGAGGGGGTTTAATCAATGTCCGTTCCAATGAGGCAAGTCGCGCGCGTGGGTGCCTATGTGGTCAAGCAGCATGTGCTGGGCCGCAAACGCTATCCGCTCGTGCTCATGCTTGAGCCGTTGTTCCGCTGCAACCTCGCATGCTCCGGCTGCGGCAAGATCGACTACCCCGCGGCGATCCTGAACCAGCGCCTGTCGGTGGCGGACGCGCTGGCGGCGGCGGACGAGTGCGGCGCGCCCGTGGTGTCCATCGCCGGCGGCGAGCCGCTGCTGCACAAGGAGATGCCGCAGATCGTCGAGGGCCTGCTGGCGCGCAAGAAGTTCATCTATCTCTGCACCAACGCGCTGCTGCTCGAGAAGAAGATGGACGATTACACGCCGCATCCGGACTTCTCCTGGGACGTGCACCTGGACGGCGACCGGGAGGTGCATGACCGCTCGGTGAGCCAGGCCGGCACCTACGACCGGGCGGTGGCCGCCATCAAGGAGGCCAAGCGCCGCGGCTTCCGCGTCAGCATCAACTGCACCCTGTTCGACGGCGCGGAGCCGGAGCGGGTGGCGAAGTTCTTCGACGACGTGATGGCGATGGGCGTGGACGGGATCATGACCTCGCCGGGCTATGCGTACGAGCGCGCGCCGGACCAGGCGCACTTCCTGTCGCGGCAGAAGACCAAGCAGTTGTTCCGCGACATCCTGACCTACGGCCGCGGCAAGAACTGGAAGTTCACCCAGTCGCCGCTGTTCATGAGCTTCCTCGCCGGCAACGAGAACTACCAGTGCTCGCCTTGGGGCAAGCCGACCCGCAACGTGTTTGGCTGGCAGCGGCCCTGTTATTTGCTTGGGGAGGGCTACGCCCAGACGTTTGCCGAGCTGATGGACAGCACGGACTGGGACAAGTACGGCACCGGCAACTACGAGAAGTGCGCCGACTGCATGGTGCACTCCGGATACGAGAGCACGGCGGTGATGGATGCGGTGAAGTCGCCGCTCAAGACGATGGCGACCGTGCTGCGCGGCCCGAAGCTCGCTGGCCCGATGGCGCCGGAGATCGACCTCGCGCATCAGCGCCCGGCCGAATACGTGTTCAGCCGGCACGTGCAGGAGAAGATGGCCGAGCTGAAGCACAAGCCGCGGGGCAAGCCGCAGGTGGCTGACGCGGCGGACTGAGCTTAAAACCGAAACTCAGGCAACGACCATCAGCCGCTCCAGCCCTCGGAAGAACGGCAGGCGGCGCCATTCCGGCGCTCCGTCCGGATCGGCCAGCCTCAGGCCAGGGAACCGCTCAAACAGCTTCAGCAGCGCCACTTGCGCTTCAAGCCGGGCCAAAGGCGCGCCGATGCAGATGTGCGCGCCGCCGCCGAACGCCAAATGCGGCTCGCAGCGGCGGTCGATGACGAACGCATGCGGATCGTCGAAGGCCTGCGGGTCGCGGTTGGCGGCCCGCAGGCACAGGGTGAGGCTCTGGGCCGGGTCGATGGCCACGCCGCCGACCTCCATTCCTGCCGACGCGATCCGGCCGGTGATGTCGACGGGCGGCTCAAAACGCAGGGTTTCCTCCACGGCCGAGGCGATCAGGCCCGGGTCGGAGCGCAGCTTGGCACGCTCCTGCGGATGCAGGATCAGCAAGCGGGCGGCGTTGCCGATCAGGTCGGTGGTCGTCAGGTTCCCGCCGATCAGGAGCGCGCCGAGGTTGATCCGCAGCTCTGCGTCAGTCACCTGCATTCCCTCGGATTGCAGCCGCACCATGTCGGAGATCAGGTCGTCGCCTGGCGCGGCCTTCCGTGCAGCGATGGCGGCCGTGAAGTAGGCCGACAGCGCCGCGTCGCACCGCTGCATGTCCGCCGTCTGCTCCTCGGTCCGATAAGGATTCAAGGAGTGGATCACGCCCTCCGACCACGTGCGGAACTCATCGAGCATGGTGCGGTCGACGCCCAGGATGGATGCGATGCCGTCCACCGGGATCGGCGCGCAGAACGTGGCGATCAGGTCGAAGGGCGCCGCCGGGTCGATGCGCTCCAACGTCTCGTCAACGATGCGCTCGATCGCGGGGCGGAACCTGGCGATGCGCGCGTAGAACGCCCGGTTGAGCGGGCGCCGGATGCGTTGGTGGTCGGGATCGTCCAGGAACAGGATGCTGGTGGTCTCAGCGGACGAGAAGCCGTCGACATGGCCCTCCACCTGGCGCCTCGCCAAATGCGCTGTCTCCCCGGCACGCGCCGGACTGCGCCACAGGGTGCGGTCCGTGACGAGCGTCCGGACGTCGGCGTAGCGGGTCAGCAGGAGGGTGCCCGAGGTCTCGTCATGGTGCACGGGGCAGCGCGACCGCAAGTCGTCGAGCATGGCATGCGGGTCGGCACGGTATTCCTCGTTCAACGGCGTCAGGTCGAACATCGACGGCAGAGGCTGCGGCGCCATCCCACGTTTCCTTCAAGGATGGCTCGAACAATAGACAAATTAAAACAATTTTTACAATTGTTGTGTTGTCGCCAATGGCCGTGCCTGTCGTAGACGGCCAACATTACCGGGCGCGTGCCACCCGCGCCGCGGCAACCACGCACAGCACCTCGAACAGCATCGACGCGCCGTGGAACGCGGTGATCCCCCCCACGTCGAACGGCGGCGACACCTCCACCACGTCCGCCGCCACCACGTCGAGGCCCATCAGGCCGCGCACGATGCGCTGCGCCTCGATGGTGGAAAGGCCGCCGGCCTCCGGCGTACCGGTGCCGGGCGCCCAAACCGGGTCGAGGCTGTCGATGTCGAAAGACAGGTAGCACGGGCCGTCGCCCACCACCCGGCGCGCTTCCTCCACCGCCCAGCGCCAGCCGCGGTCGTGCAGCTCCTCCATCGGCATCACCCGCATGCCGCTCTGTTCGCTGAACTCCCACAGGCTGCCCGGCACCGTGCTGGTGCCGCGCAGGCCGATCTGGATGACCCGATTGGGATCGAGCAGCCCGTCCTCCACCGCCCGGCGGAACGGCGTGCCGTGGTGGATGCGCGACCCCATGTAGTCGTCGCCGGTGTCGCCATGCGCGTCGATGTGCACCATGCCGACCGGGCGCTGGGCCGCGACGGCGCGCAGGATCGGCCAGGCAATCGAGTGGTCGCCGCCCACCGTGACCGGCGTGACGCCCGCGGCCACGACCTGGCGGTAGAACGCCTCGATCTCCGCCAGCGCGCCGGCCAGGTTGTACGGCTCCTCGATCCAGCAATCGCCGAGGTCGCGGATGCGCAGGTCGTGGAACGGCTGCGCGCCGGTCGCGGTGTTGATGGGGCGGAGCAGGCTGGACTGGTTGCGAACCTCGCGCGGGCCGTGCCGGGCGCCGGGGCGGTTGGTGACGCCGCCGTCGAACGGCACGCCGATCAGGCCGATGTCCACCGCTGAAAGGTCCTGGGTGTGCGGCGCGCGGAAGAAGGTCGGGATCCCCACGTAGCGCGGCTGCGCCTGCGGATTCGACATGATGGGATAGTTGCGGGCGGGTTTCAAAGCGTCCATGCGCTGCGCTATAGCCGACCGATGGCCCGCACGCGAGCGACGAGTGCATGACGGGCGCGGGCCGCGTCGCCGCCAAGCCGGACCAGCTCCGGGATCTCCCAAGGCCGCGACGCCGCCGCCCAGGCCACGCGCAGTCCTACGATCCGCCCGGCACCGTCCAATGCCACCAGCGCGGCCCGCGGCAGGTCGCGTCCGGCGCCGTCGCACACCGCACGCAGCACGGCGAAAGGCAGGCCGTGCCGCCGGGCGGTGCGTGCCACCGCGGCGCTTTCCAGGTCAACCGCGACGGCGCCGGTGCAGGCAAGCGCGGCTTTGGCAGCGGCGGTGGCGACGACCTCGCCACCGCCATACAGCGCCCCCGGCGTCGCGCCGCCCAACCGTTGCAGCAGCGCGTCGTCGGTATCCCACCGTTCGCTGCCGAGCAGCACGACCGACGGCGCCAGCACCATGCCGGGCGTCAGCGCCGGATCGAGGCCGCCCGCAAGGCCGAAGCTGACCAGCCCGGACACGCCGCGCTCAACCAGGCGCTGCGCCGCCGCCGCCGCGCCCTCGGCCCGGCCGCCGCCGACCTCGACCGGGACGCCGAGGCGCCGGGCGATCCGCGCCTCCGCCTCAAGCCCGGTGACGATGCCGACCGGGCGCTCCGGCGCCAGCGTTCAGAACCCGAAGCTGACCCGGCGGCTGTTGCCATGCCGCAGGTTGCGGAATCGCGCCAGCGCCAGCAGCGGAAAGAACAGCCGGTAGCCATGGTAGCGCAGGTAGAACACCCGGGGGAATCCGACCGCGGTATAGGGCAGTTCGTCCCACTCGCCGTCCTCCCGCTGGGTGCGGGCGAGGTATTGGGCGGCGCGGTCCACGGCCGGGCCGGTTTCCCCGACCGCCATCAGGCCCAGCATGGCCCATGCGGTCTGCGACGGCGTGCTGGCGCGGTACTCGCCGGGCGCGCTGGCGGCATAGCTTTCCTCGTCCTCGCCCCAGCCGCCGTCGTCGCGCTGCCGGGTCAGCAGCCAGTCGCGGGCACGCCGGACCGCCGGGTCGTCATGCGACAGCCCGGCAGCGTTCAGCGCGCACAGCACGGACCAGGTGCCATAGATGTAGTTGGTGCCCCACCGGCCGAACCAGCTCCCGTCCGGCTCCTGGTCGGCGCGGAGGTAGGCGATGGCGCGGGCCATCGCCGGCTCCTCCGCGGCGTGGCCGAGCTGCGCCAGGAACGACACGCAGCGCGCGGTCACATCGGCGGTGGGCGGGTCCAGCAGCGCGCCATGGTCGGCGAACGGGATGTGGTTGAGGAAGTCGTGGTTGTTGTCCGCATCGAACGCGCCCCAGCCGCCGTTGCGGCTCTGCATCCCCAAGACCCAGTCCCGGGCACGGTTCACGCTCGCCGCATGGGCCGGGTCGCCGTTGCGGTGCAGCAGCATGCCGACCACGGCGGTGTCGTCCACGTCGGGGTAATGCGGGTTCTCGTACTGGAACGCCCAACCGCCGGGCGGCGCATCCGGCCGGGACAGCGCCCAGTCGCCGCGCACCACCGTCACCTGCCGCTCCACGAGCCAGGCGCAGGCGGCGTCGATCCCTGGAGTCGCGGCGCCCTCCGCCTCGGCGACTGCATGGCCGGCAAGGCTCGTGTCCCAGATCGGCGATAGGCAGGGCTGGCAATACGCCTCGGTGTCCGTCACCACCAGCAGCTTGCGCACCGCGCCCCAGGCCGTGACTGCGTCCGGATGCTCGGGGCGATAGCCGAGCGCGTCGAACATCATCACGGTGTTCGCCATGGCTGGGTAGATGGCGCCCAGGCCGTCGTCGCCGTTCAGGCGCTCGATCACGAAGGCGACCGCGTCCTCGATGGCGTGGGCGCGGACCACCTTGGGAAAAGCCGGCTCGACGGCGCGGACGACGCTGTCCACCACCTTGAACACATGGCCCCAGGCGGAACGGTACGGGCCGCGCACCCAGTCGCGCACCTGCTCGGGCGGCGTGCAGAACAGTTCCGGCACCTCGACATGGCGCGGGTTGCGGGCGCGCGGGCGCAGCGCCATCAGCACGAGCAGCGGCACCAGCACGGTGCGGGACCAATACGACACCTTGGACAGGTGGAAGAAGAACCACTGCGGCAGGTGCATGATCTCGACCGGCATGACCGGCACGGCCCGCCAGGGCACCTGGCCGAACAGCGCGAGCTGGATGCGGGTGAACACGTTGGTGCGCTCCGCCCCGCCGGCCGCCAGGATGGCGACGCGGGCGCGGACCATATGCGGGGCGCCCGGCAGGTCGCCGATGGCCTTCAGCGCATAATACGCCTTCACGCTGGCCGACAGGTCGAACGGCCCGTCATGGAACAACGGCCAGCCGCCATGCGCGCCCTGGATGCGCCGAAGGTACACTCCAATTTTTTCTTGCAACGGGCCGTCGATTCGGTCCAAGTAGTGCTCAAGAAGCACATATTCGGCGGGAATCGTCGCGTCGGCCTCCAACTCGAACACCCAATGCCCATCCGGGCGCTGCCGCCCGGCGAGGGCGGCGGCGGCGCGGTGGACGGCATACTCAAGGGCATCGTCCTCAAGCTGGTAAGCGTAAGGTCGGGTCAGGCTGTCGCTCGGCATGGGGTTCTGTTGCTCGTGTCAGGCGGCTAGAAGGGTGGATGCTGCATCGCAACCTGATCTGATGGCACCTTCGATGGTCGCGGGCAAGCCGGTGGCGGTCCAGTCCCCGGCCAGCGCCAGGTTCGGCCAGCGGGTCCGGGCTGCGGGGCGTCGACGGTCCTGCTCAGGCGTCGCGGCAAAGGTCGCGCGCTTTTCCTTCACCACGCGCCAAGGGGGCATAGTGCCCGGCATGGCCTCCGGCAGGCGCAGCACGGCGCGCACGTCCTGCCAGACCTCCGCCGCCAGCGCGTCCGCCGGCGCGTCCGCCCGGCGGTTGCCGGCGCTGATGGTGACGCTGACGATGCCGGGCTTCACGAACACCCATTCGGCCGTGCCGCCGATCAGCCCGGTGAACCCGGCCTCCCCCGGGTCGGCATCGCAGCGGAAATGCACGTTCAGGATCGCCTCGAACCGATCCGGCACCACCAACCCCGGCACCAGCGTGGCGGCGACGGAGGCCGGGACCGCGACGACCACCGCCTCGCCCTCTGCCACCGCCTGGTCGCCGATGGCCGTCGCCCGACCGTCTGTGAAGCCAAGGCTGCTGATCCGGCGGCCAAGCCGCACCTCCGCGCCGCGGGCGGCGAGCCAGGCCACCGCCGGGTCGATGAAGCTCTCGGACAGCCCGTCGCGCGGAAAGGCCGGGATGCAGGCGGCGCCCCCTAGCGCCAGGCTTTCTTCCATGACCGCGCCCAGCAACGCGGCGCTGGCCGTTTCGGGCGGAGTGTTCAACGCCGCGATCGCGAGCGGCTCCAATAGGCGGCGGTACAGCTCGCCCGGCTGTGCATTGGGCCGCAGCACGCCGGCCACTGTGGCATCCGGGCCACGGCGGCGGAGCATTGCAACCGGCAGGAACTCCCGCAGGCGCGCGCCGGGCACCCGGCGGCGTCGGCTGAGCAGCCACCAGGGCAATCGGCCCCGACTCGGGCGCACGGTCCAGCGCTCCCCGTTGGCGAGGTCCATGAACGGAAACACCGGGGCGCCCGGCCCGGCCATGGTGCCGCGGGCACCCACCCGGTCCAGGAAGGCATAGGCGCCGCGGTTGCCGGACAGCAGCAGGTGGTTGCCATTGTCCAGCCGGCAGCCCAGCTCGCGGTCGAAATAGGAGCGGCAGCGGCCCCCGGCGGCAGGCCCGGCCTCGTGCACCGTGACGCGCACGCCGCGCTCCACCAGCGCCATTGCGGCGGACAGCCCGGCCAGGCCGGCGCCGATGACGTGGACGTGTGACGGTGGGTTCATACGGCGTATCTGAGGGCGATCAGCAGTTTCTGCCACCTTGGCACCCGCACCGGCTGTTCCAGCCGCGTCCAGCCACGGCGTTCCAGCCGGTGCAGCAGGGCGGCGTAGGACGCGCCCATGAGCCGCGCCGGGCGCATCGCCGGGCGGGCGCAGCGGCGCATGGCGGCGTTGGCCTCGGTGAAATGCCGGCGCGCATCCGCCGCCATGCGGGCGCATACGGCGGGCAGGCCCGGATGACGCAGCGCCGCCGCCGGGTCCGCCGGCACGCCGGCGTCGCGCAGCCATTCCCGCGGCAGGTAAAGCCGCCCGCGCCCCGCGTCCTCCGCCACGTCGCGCAGAATATTGGTCAATTGCAAGGCGCGGCCCAGGTGCCAGGCCACGTCGTCGGCGGCCGGGGAGGCGTCGCCGAAGGCGCGGACCGACAGGCGCCCGACCGCGGCGGCGACCCGGTCGCAATACAGGTCCAGCTCCGCCCGGCCCGGCGCGACGATGACGGTCTCCGCATCCATCTGCATGCCGTCGATCACCGCCATGAAGTCGTCCTGGCGCAGCGCATAGCGCTGCACAGCCGGCAGCAGCACGCGGGTCACGGCGTCCTCGGCCCGTCCGGCGGCGTCTCCCGCGCGCCCGGCATACAGCCCGGCGATCCGGCCGCGCCACGCCGCCAGGCCGGCGATCTTCTCGCCCGGCGGTCCCGGCTCGTCCGCCACGTCGTCCACCATGCGGCAGAACGCGTAGATCGCGTACATCGCCGCGCGCCGGTCCGCCGCCAGCACCTTCATGCCGCGGTGGAACGAGGTGCCGGCACGCCGCACCAACGCCTCGACCTCCCGCAAATCCGAGGCCGCAGCGCCGAGCGGGGTCATGCCGCCCATCGCAGCGCCGCGAGCAGGCTGAAGGCGGCATCGGATTTCCGCAGCTTGACCCGGCCCGCCACCGGATCGCCGCGGCGCAGGCGCCAGGCCAGCCGGCGGGACAGCCCCAGGATGACGGCGACCTCCGTCCGCAGGCGGCGGTCGCGCGTTCGGCGCGGCAGGTCCGCGGCCTCGGCATGCAGTTGGTCCACGCGGTCGAGCAGCCCGGCGAACACCGTCCGCAGCCCCGGCGTTTCCGCCGTCCCGGCCAGGTCGGCGACCCGGCTTCCGGCCGCGGCCAGCATGTCCTCCGGCAGATAGCAGCGGTCCAGCGCCGCCAGGTCCCGGGCGCCGTCCTGCAAGTGGTTCAGCACCTGCAGCGCGGCGCAGAGCGGGTCGGACGGGGCGTGGGTGGCCGGGTCCTCCCCATGCAGGTCCAGCACGTAGCGGCCGACCGGCATGGCGGACAGGCGGCAGTAGTCGTGCAGCTCCTCCCAACTGGCATAGCGGTGCTTGGCCGCGTCCTGGCGGAACGCGGCCAGCAGGTCCTGCGCGTGGCGCGGGGTCACGCCGGTCTGCGCCAGGCTCCCGCGCAGCGCGGCGCCGCTCGGCGAGCCGCCGTCTGCCTTCCCGAGCAGCACGGCTTCCATCCGGTCCAGCCGGGCCACCTTGTCCGCCGGCTCCAGCGCCGGGCTGTCGGCGATGTCGTCGGCGTTGCGGGCGAAGGCGTAGAAGGCGTGGACATGGGGGCGCAGCGCCGGGCGGATCAGCGCGGAGCCGACCGGGAAGTTCTCGTCGCCCCGGTCCTTGCCGGACCAGCTCTCGACCGAGTCGATGGCCGCACTCATGCGCCAGCCCCCTGGTAAGCCCGGCGCTTCCACACGACGCCCCGGCCCCGGTGGTGGTCTATGGCGGAGCCGACCGTCGCCGCCAGGTAAAAGCAGGCGATGCCCGGCAGCGCCAAGGCCCAAAACGGCGATTGCCTGAACCGCCGCAGCGTCGGCAGGAACGACGCGGCCGACCCGGCCCAGGCCATCGCCCCCATCGCCTGCGCCGCCCCGTGCCCGAACAGCACCAGCAGCGGCGGCGCCAGCCACACCAATGCCAAGCCCAGCACGGTGCCGAGCAGGACGACGGGCGAGAACCGCAACTGCACATAGGCGGTCCGCGCCACCATGCGCCACACGTCGGCGGCGCCAGGGTAGGGCCGCACGCTGCGCGCCAGGCGGCTATGGCCGAGCCAGATGCGCCCGCCGCGCTTCACCGCCGCCGCCAGCGCCACGTCGTCGATCAGCGCGCCGCGCACCGCCTCGATCCCGCCGATGCGGTCCAGCGCCCGGCGGCGCAGCAGCACGGTGCCGCCCGCCGCCGCCGCCGTGCCGCGCGTCGGGTCGTTCACGGCGGCGAAGGGATAGAGCAGTTGGAAGAAGAACACGAAGGCCGGCACCAGCGCGCGCTCCGCCCAACTGGCGCAGCGCAGCTCGACCATCTCGGACACGAGGTCGAGGCCGTCCCGCTCGGCCTTGTCCACCAGCGTCGCGACGTGCGCCGGGTCGTGCACGATGTCGGCGTCCGTCAGCAGCACCAGCCCGGCCGTCGTGCGCGCGACCCCCTGGGACACCGCCCACAGCTTGCCGCTCCACCCCGCCGGGCGCGGCTTGCCGTCGAGCACCATGAGGTGCGGCCAGGCCAGGCCGGGGTCGATGAGGCCGCGCGCAATCGCCCCGGTGCCGTCGCTGCTGCCATCGTCCACCACGATCACCCGCAGCCGCCCGGGGTAGTCCTGCGCCAGCAAGGAGCGCAGCGCGTCGCCAACGCCCTCCGCCTCATCGCGGGCGGGGATGACCACATCCACGTCGGGAAGCGCCGCCGGGCGCACGGGTGCGAGCACGGGGCCGGCCTGCCAAAATCGCCCGTGCAGGGCCAGCAGATACGCCCAGGCGAGCAGCGCCAAAACCGCGAGCGCCGTCATGCCGGCAGCCACCCGGCATCTCGAAACCAGGCCACCGCGTCCGCCACCGCCTGCCGCGCCGGGCGGGGGGCGTAGCCGAGTTCGGCAATGGCCTTGGCCGGGCTGAAATACATCCGCTTCCTCGCCATCGCCAGCATCTCCCGCGTCACCAGAGGCTCAATGCCGAAGGCCCGGGCCGCGCCTTCCATGCCCAGCGCCACCGGCCACAGCAGGCCATGCGGCAGCCGGGCACGGCGCGGCGTCGGGCGGCCCATCACGTCGTCCACCATCGCGAGCACCTCCGGCATCCCAAGGTCGTGCCCGCCCAGGATGTAAGCCTCCCCGATCCGCCCGCGCTCCAGTGCCAGGACGTGCCCGGCGGCCACGTCATCGACATGCACGATGTTCAGCCCGGTATCGACGTAGGCCGGCATCCGCCCGGCGGCGGCGTCCAGCACCATCTTGCCGGTCGGCGTCGGCTTGATGTCGCGGGGTCCGACCGGGGTGGACGGGTTCACGATCACCGCCGGGACCGCGTGGTCCCGCACCAAGTCGCGCACCGCCTGCTCCGCCAGGTACTTCGAGCGTTTATACGCGCCCACGATGCCGTCGAGGCGGACCGGCGTGTCCTCCGTCCCCGGCGTGCCGTCGCCCACCAGGCCCAGGGCTGCGACGCTGCTGCAATACACGATGCGCTCCACCCCGGCGCTGGCTGCGGCCAGCAGCAGGGCGCGGGTGCCATCCACGTTGGCGGCCAGCATCGGCGCCGGGTCAGGCACCCAAAGCCGGTAATCGGCAGCGACGTGCAAAACGTAGCGGCACCCCGCGACCGCCGCCGCGAGCGACGCCGGGTCGCGCAGGTCGCCCTCCACCAGCTCCGCCCCGAGGCCCGCGACGTTGCGCCGGTCGCTGCTGGGCCGCACCAGGAGGCGCAGGCGGTGGCCGCGTTCGCGCAGGGCGCGGGCGACTGCGGACCCCACGAACCCCGTGGCGCCGGTGACAAGCGTAGGCTGGGTGGACGGCACGGGCACTCCTGGATCGCGAGTCTTGATCTATAGCTGGACGGGCCGGGCGGGTGTAGTGCCCCCGGCTTCCTTTGCAGGCTGCTGTGCATGAAACGCTTCACCGTGCTGCTGGCGCTCGCGGGGGTGGGCGTGTCCGCGCTGCTGGACGCGCTGGTGAGGCGCGGAGCGGCCCGGCCGTCCGCCGCTGACGCATCCCGAAACAACTTCTTAAGATATGCCGCGTATGGTACAGGCATGCCATTCCTGCATCGGATGTTTGAACTGGGATTGCCGGATCGCCGCAGGCAGCGGCTGAGCCGCTGGAGTTCTGCACTCGCCCTGGCCGCCGCCCTCGGCATCCTGCTGTGGCTGGGATGGGCCGGGACGGGAACCCGCGCGGAGATGCGGCTGGCAAGCCAGCGGGCCGTGCGCGTGGCCGAACTGCGCGGCAGCTTCGCCTATTACGACGAGTGGCGCACCATGTCCGCCCGCATGGCGGTGCTGTCCGGCGAGCCGCGATGGGTGGCCCGGTTCGAGGAGGCCGGCCCGAAGCTCGCGGCGGCCATCGCGGAGGCGGTCGCGCTCGCGACGCCGGAGGTCGGCTCGGCCCTCGCGATCACCGTGGAGGAGGCGAACGGCGACCTGACCGCGATGGAGCGGGCGGCCTTCGCGCTCCTTGCCGGCGGCGACCGCGGCGGCGCGCGGGCGCTGCTCGACAGCCCGGAGTTCTCCTACCTGCAGGCCGTCTTCGCTTCGGGGATCGAAGCCTTCGGCCAGGATCTCGAAACCCTTGCCACGGCCCGCGCCAAGGCTCTCAACGACCGTGCTTGGATGGAGATGTCGGGACTTGGCGCGAGCGCCTTGTTCCTTGTCGCTGCCATTTTCGCCCGCAAAGGGCGTGTGCGGCTGCGGGCCGCCCTTGCCACCACGGAAGCCGTGGCGCGCACCGACGCCCTGACCGGCCTGCCCAACCGGCGCGGGCTGTACGAGCAGTTGCGGGCGGCCCTGGCGCGGGCGGATCGGAGCGGCGGCGCGGCCGCGCTGCTGCTGTGCGGCCTCGACCGGTTCAAGGGAGTGAACGACGCGCACGGCCACGCCGTCGGCGACCAGCTCCTGCAGCTCGCGGCGGCCCGGCTCCACGACGCCGCGGGCGTCGGCAGCACCATCGCCCGCCTGGGCGGAGACGAGTTCGCGCTGGTGGTCCCGCTGGACGCCGCGGAGCCGTCCGGTCCGGCGGGCGAGGCGGCGGCGCAGATCGCCCGGCGGGTCATCGCCGTGCTGGGACAGCCGTTCGCGCTCCAGGACGGGCCGGTGGCGCAGGTCGGCGTCAGCATCGGCATCGCATTCGCGTGGGGCGCGAAGGACGGGGATGCCGACGCGCTGGTGCGCCGCGCCGACGTGGCGCTGTACCAGGCCAAGGCCGACGGGCGCGGCCGTTTCCACGTCTTCGACCCCGGCCTCGACGCCCATATCCAGGCACGCGCGCTGCTGGAAGGCGAGCTGCGCCAGGCCATCGCCCGCGACGCCTTGCGCCCGTACTTCCAGCCGCTGGTCGACATGGCGAGTGGGCGCCTGATCGGCTTCGAGATGCTGGCGCGCTGGCCGCACCCTACCCGCGGCATCGTCCCGCCGGGCGAGTTCATCCCTGTTGCCGAGGAAAGCGGCTTGATCGGCCCGATGACCGAAGGCCTGCTGCGCCGGGCTTGCCGCGCCGCCGCCGCCTGGCCGCCTGACACCTTCATCGCCTGCAACCTGTCGCCGCTCCAGTTGCGCGACCGCCGCCTGCCTGCGGCTGTGCAGGCCATCCTGACTGAGACCGGGTTGCCGCCGCACCGCCTGGAACTGGAAATCACCGAAAGCGCGCTGGTGGGCGACGTCGAGTTGGCCCGGGACCTGCTCGGCAAGCTGAAGGCGTTGGGCGTGCGGCTGGCGCTCGACGACTTCGGCACGGGCTATTCGAGCCTGCGGCATTTGCAGTTGCTGCCCATCGACAAGCTGAAGATCGACGCGAGCTTCGTACGGGCGATGGGCGGCGACACGGAAAGCCGCAAGATCGTCGCCGCGGTGATCGGGTTGAGCCACAGCCTCGGCCTGCTGACCGTGGCGGAGGGGGTGGAGGACGAGAGCACGGCGGCGCTGCTCCGCGACCTCGGCTGCGATGTCGGCCAGGGCTGGCTGTATGGACGCCCGGCGTCGGAGGAAGCGGCCGGCGCGCTGCTGTTCGAAACCGTGCGGAGCTGAGGACGACTGCTTTGGGCAAGGGCCGGGCGTGTCCCGCCGCGTGAGACCGATGTTTGCAAGTGCAGCGGCACGATCATACCCTGCCGGGCATGTGGGGATTGCAGCAGGCCGAGGCCGGGAACCTGATCGTCAGCGTGACGCGCTTGCGCCTACGGTCCTGGCGGCATGCCGCGGGCTTCGCCCGGCACACCGCGGCGTCGTTGGGCCAGGCGGTTACGGCGCCCGGCTTCGTCGATGGGCGACTGCTTGCGGGGCGGCGCCTCACCTTCTGGACCGTCACCCGCTGGTCCTCCGACGACGCGATGCGCCGTTGGCGGTCCGCCGGCGCGCACGGGCGGGCGATGCCGTTCCTGGTCGAATGGTGCGACGAGGCCTCGGTCGCCCGCTGGGAGCAGCCCGGCGGCGCGCGGTTCCCGACCTGGCAGGACTGCGGCCGGCAGATGGCGGGCGAGGGACGCGCGTCGCGGGTGCGCCAGCCCTCCGACGCGCAAAGCGTGGGCGCCGCGCCGGAGCCGCCGCCGGGGTGGGGACGCCGGCTGGTGCTGCCGCTCCGGGGGATCAGGCCGGGCTGAGCGCGGGCTGCCGGCTCAGTGCAGCCCGCCAGCCTGCTCGATGAAGGCCGCGACCTCCGCCACGCCTTGCCCCGCGCGGACGTTGGCGAACACGAAGGGCCGGTCGCCCCGCATCCGGCGGCTGTCCCGGTCCATCACCTCCAAGCTCGCGCCCACATGCGGGGCGAGGTCGATCTTGTTGATGACCAGAAGATCGCTGCGGGTAATGCCAGGGCCGCCCTTGCGCGGGATCTTGTCGCCGGCGGACACGTCGATGACGTAGATCGTGAGATCGGCCAGCTCGGGGCTGAAGGTCGCGGCCAGGTTGTCGCCGCCGCTCTCGATCAGGATCAAATCGAGGCCTGGGAAGCGGCGGCGCATGGTGGCGATGCCGGCCAGGTTGATGCTCGCGTCCTCGCGGATCGCGGTATGCGGGCAGCCGCCGGTCTCGATGCCGAGGATGCGCTCCGGCGCCAGCGACCCGGCGCGGGTCAGGAACTCCGCGTCCTCCTTGGTATAGATGTCGTTGGTGATCGCCGCGATGTCGAAGCGGGGCGAGAAGCGCTTGCACAAAGCGTCCATCAGCGCGGTCTTGCCGGTGCCGACGGGGCCGCCGACGCCGACGCGGAGGGGGCCGTGGGGCGATGTCATGAGCGGAACAGCCTCGTGTACTGGGTTTCGTGCCGCATGGCGGCGATGTCGGAACGGAAGCACGCGCCGCCCAGGTCGTCCAGCGTGGCGCCGCGGGTCGCCTCCGCCACGTTCCGCACGGCCGGCTCCAGCGCCGATTGGACGCGCAGCCCGGCGGTCTGGCCCAGCGGCACCAGCCGCACCGCAGCACTCACCAGGTTGGCGGCGAAGCCGTGCAGGAAGGCCAGCGCCGCCGGGTCCACGGCGACGCCATGCGCCGCGGCCAGCGCGCCGACCGCGACGGGGTAGGCGATTGGCTGGCCGCTTGCGCGCAATGCCGCCAGCAGCGGGGCGCCCCAGACCTCGGCGGCGATGGCGAAGGCGTCGCCCTGGCCCAGCGTCTCGGCCCGGCGCTCGCGTCCAGGCTGCGCCGCGGCGGCAAGCTCGGCGACTGCGGCGAGCGCCGCCGGGTCGCGAGCGGCGTGGGCATGGCGCAGCAGGATGGCGTCGGCGCGGCCCGACCCGTGGCGCAGCACGTCGCCGAGCCAGGCGAGCAGGTCGGCCTCGGTTCTGACATCCCCGGCCTCGACCGCCCATTCCAGTCCGTGGGAGTAGGCGTAGGCGCCGGTCGGGAAGGCGGGGGACAGCCAAGTGAGCAGCTTGGCCAGGTCAGTGGTCATGCGGGTGGGCGTGGCCGTCCTCATCGTCGTGAACATGCGCGTGGCCGCCCGCGTAGGCGCCGCCCTCCGGGTCGAACGGCGCCTCGATCTCCGCGACATGGCCGCCAAGGGCGCGCACCATATCGGCGATCACGTGGTCGCGCCGGATGCGGAGGTGCGTGCCGAGCAGTTGCACGGGCAGATGCCGGTTGCCGAGGTGCCAGGCGATGCGGACCAGCGCGGCGGCGTCGTGGGCGTTGATATCCAGCAGCGGTTCCGGCTGGGCCTGCACCAGGACGACGCCGCCGTCGTCCAGCAGGAGGCCGTCGCCATGGCGGAGGCGGGCGGCTTGCGGCAGGTCGAGCAAGAGGTCATGCCCGGCCGCGGTGCGCAGCACGATGCGGCGGCGGTGGCGGCGGTCGAAGTCGATCCAGACTTGATCGCGCCCGCATGCCGGGTCCCAGGTCCCACCCGGGAGAAGCTGCGCCGACCGCATCATTTGTCTGCAGATGCCAAAAGCTTTGGTTGGCCAGGGTCGTCCCGGCCATCCGGGACGCGCTCGGGTTCTTGGATTGGCAAGGCTTCGAAAACGCGCTTCGCGATTTCACCGACGGCCTTGGTGCTGAGCGCATCGACCGTGCCGCCCACCAAGCCGCCGACGACCGGCACGAACTTCGTCAGGTTGACGGCGCCTTGGGTTCCCGCCTTGGTCAGCAGCCGCGACCCGACGGCCTGGTTGATCTTGGCGATGAGGACGCCGGCGATCTGGCCGATTGCCCTTTGCCCCACCCTGACGCCGGCCTCCTTGAGGATGTCGAGCGCGGCGTTTCCCGTGAGGCATGCCAGCGCGAGGGTGCGCGCTTCCGGCCCATGCAGATCATAGCCCCTCGCGGACGCGACCTCCGCGATCAGCCCCAACTGCAACGCGGCGACGCCCAACAGATTCGCCGGCAGAGTGATGGGGAGCGTCAAGGCGCCGCCGACGTTCGTGACGAAGCCGGCCGTTCCAGCCAGGGTGCAGTAGTACGCGATCCGGCGGTCGATCTCGGCATTTGACCGCAGCACCTTGGCGGCAGCAGCGTCCTGAGATCCAACGACCCGATCGTACAGCCAATTCAACGCCTCGATCAGCGCGGCCTGGGCCTTGCTCTTGATGCCGTCATCTGCCTCTGCCATGCGGGATGCCGACTCCGATCAGAACAGGAAATACCGCTGCGCCATCGGCAGCACGGACGCTGGCTCGCACGTCAGCAGCACGCCGTCCGCCCGCACCTCGTAGGTTTCCGGGTCGACCTCGATCACCGGCGTCGCGTCGTTGTGGATCATGCTGCGCTTGCCGATCTGCCCCCGGGTGTCGCGCACCGCCGAGAGGCGCCGGGTCAGGCCGAGGCGCTGGCCGATGCCGTCGTCCAGCGCCGCCTGCGACACGAAGGTGATGCAGCTTGCGGCCAGCGCCGCACCGAACTGCCCGAACATCGGGCGGTAGTGCACCGGCTGCGGCGTGGGAATGCTGGCGTTCGGGTCGCCCATCGGCGCGCAGACGATGGTGCCGGCCTTCAGCACCAGGTCCGGTTTCACCCCGAAGAACATCGGCGACCACAGCACGAGGTCGGCGAGCTTGCCCGGCTCGACCGAGCCGACCTCGTGCGACAGGCCCTGCGCGATGGCCGGGTTAATGGTGTACTTGGCGATGTACCGCTTGATCCGCGCGTTGTCCGCCCGCCCGTCGCCCGGCAGCGAGCCGCGTTGCTGCTTCATCTTGTGCGCCGTCTGCCAAGTGCGGACCGCCACCTCGCCGACGCGCCCCATCGCCTGGCTGTCCGACGAGATCATGCTGAGCGCGCCCAGGTCGTGCAGGATGTCTTCGGCGGCGATGGTCTCCCGACGGATGCGGCTTTCGGCGAAGGCCACGTCCTCGGGAATGGCCGGGTCGAGGTGATGGCAGACCATGAGCATGTCGAGATGCTCGTCCAGCGTGTTGGCGGTGTAGGGCCGCGTCGGGTTGGTGCTGGAAGGCAAGACGTTGGGCAGCCCGGCGACGCGGATGATGTCCGGCGCGTGGCCGCCGCCGGCGCCCTCCGTGTGGAAGGCGTGGATGGTGCGGCCCCCGAACGCCGCAATGGTATCCTCGACGAAGCCGCTCTCGTTCAGCGTGTCGGTGTGGATCATCACCTGCACGTCGAAGCGGTCGGCAACCGAGAGCGCGCAGTCGATGCTGGCGGGCGTGGTGCCCCAGTCCTCGTGCAGCTTGAGGCTGCTCGCCCCGGCGCGGATCATCTCCTCCAGCGCCGCCGGGCGGGACGCGTTGCCCTTGCCGGCGAAGGCGAGGTTGACCGGCAGGCCTTCGGCGGCCTGCAGCATCCGGGCGAGGTGCCAGGGGCCGGGCGTGCAGGTGGTGGCGCTGGTGCCGGTCGCGGGGCCGGTGCCGCCGCCGACCAGGGTGGTGATGCCGGACGCCAGCGCCTCCTCGACCTGCTGCGGGCAGATGAAGTGGATGTGGCTGTCGATGCCGCCGGCGGTGAGGATCTTGCCTTCCCCGGCGATGACCTCGGTGCCGGGGCCGATGATGATGGTGACGCCCGGCTGCACGTCGGGGTTGCCGGCCTTGCCGATGGCGTGGATGCGGCCGTTCAGGATCGCCACGTCCGCCTTGACGATGCCCCAATGGTCCACGATCAGCGCGTTGGTGATGACGGTATCGACGGCGCCCTCCGCCTGGGACGCCTGCGACTGGCCCATGCCGTCGCGGATCACCTTGCCGCCGCCGAACTTCACTTCCTCGCCGTAGGTGGTGAGGTCGCGCTCCACCTCCGCGAACAGGTCGGTGTCGGCCAGGCGGACGCGGTCGCCCGTGGTGGGGCCGTACATGTCGGCATAGGCGCGGCGCGGGATGCGGGTCATGCTGACCCCATCGGGATGCGGGTCATAGCGGCCCCATGATGTCGCCGCGGAAACCCTGAACGATGCGGGCGCCGCGATACGGGATGAGCGTGACTTCGCGGGACTGGCCCGGCTCGAACCGCACGGCGGTGCCGGCGGCGATGTCGAGCCGCTGGCCGCGGGCCTGCGCGCGGTCGAACTGCAGCGCCGCGTTGGTTTCGGCGAAATGGTAGTGGCTGCCGACCTGGATCGGACGGTCGCCGGTGTTGGCGACGGTCAGCACCGTGCGCGGCAGCCCGGCGTTCAATTCGATGTCGCCGTCCTCGGTGAGGACCTCGCCGGGAATCATCGTATCGGCTCGTGCACGGTGACGAGCTTGGTGCCGTCGGGGAAGGTGGCCTCCACCTGGATGTCGGCGATCATCTCGGCGATGCCCTCCATCACCTGGTCGCGGGTCAGCACGGCCGCCCCGGCCTCCATCAGGTCGGCGACGCTGCGGCCGTCGCGGGCGCCCTCCACCACGAAGTCGGAAATGAGCGCGACGGCCTCCGGGTGGTTCAGCTTGACCCCGCGCTCCAGCCGGCGCCGGGCGACGCCCGCGGCCATGGCGATCAGCAGCTTGTCCTTTTCGCGCGGGGTCAGGTGCATCGGCGTTCCTCAAGCACTCGGGTTTGGGCGAGGCTGGCCCAAAGCACCGGCCTCCGTCCACCACGCCATGTCAGCACGCGGGCCGCTGCCAGCGATAGAGGATATCCGGCTCGCGCTCCTTGTTGCCGCTGCCGTCGCCTTCTTCTTCCAGCGCGACGAAGCCCCGGTTTTCGTAGAAGCGGCGCGCGGGCGTGTTGCGTTGGAAGGTCCATAGGCGCAGCTCCGGGTAGGCGGCTTTGGCGATGTCCAGCAGAGCCTCGCCCACACCCTGGCCCTGCCGCGCTGGCAGCACGTAGAACTGGTCGATCCATCCCTCACGGAACGCGATGAAGCCGATCAGCCCGCCATCGACGGCCCCCCAAACCTCGCACTGCGCGAACCACCGGTCCCGGAAATAGGCGCGGTCCTCCGCGGGCGTATGCAGCCCGGCCAGCCACGGCAGCCGCTTGTCGAACGCCGCCCGGTGCACAAGGGCGGCTTGGTCCATCTCGTCCCGCGACAAGCGGCGGATGGAGGCGGGGGGCGTCAGGGGCATCTCCGGTCCTCAGCACAGCCAAACGCGCGGCAAGGGGCGGGCGGCGCGCAACACAGCCAATCCTGCCACGGCCGCGGCGCGGAGGCACGCGCCATCTGCCGCCACGATGCGGGCCACTAGCAGCCCGTCCCAGGCGGACGCCCCGGCGTCGTATCCGGCCAGCGCCTCGCGCAACGCATCAAGCCTGGCCTCCGCATCAGGCGCCGCATGGACCAAGGTCGCGACCCCGCGCCCCGCCCCGCCCGTCGCCCGGCGGTCCAGCAAGGACTGCACCGGCCCATCCAAGCGGATCGCGTCGTGCAGCAGCAGGCGCCCGTCGCGGCGCAGCTCGATCCGGTCGCGCACCCAAGCGTCGCGCACCGCCTCGCCCATCGCCGTGCGCCCGAACACGAGCTGCTCGACGCCCAGAAACCAGGCATCCCCGGCCAAATCCACGCTCAGCCGCCGCCGCACGGCGCAGCGGTCGAACAGGATGCTTTCCTGCGGCAGCCATTCCAGCGCCGCCCCCGGCGCCACATTGAGCATGGTCGAGACCCGGGCCGGCGCCGTGCCGGGCAGGGCGCGGTAGAAGCGTTCCGCCGCCTGCGACGCGACCGTCGCCCGGGTGCCGGGGCCGACCGTGACCGCCGTGTCCAGGGCGTCGCCGCCGGCCACGCCGCCGGAGCTGTTCAACGTGATCGCGCCGGCCCATGCGCCGTGCTCGGCGCGCGGGAAGCGCGCCTTGAGACAGCCTTCCTGGCGCAGGCCGTCCAGCACGGTGGTGCCGCCGCGGCGCTTGAACGATAGGCGGAGCGTGCCGTGCGCGCGCTGGTGCGCGCCGGGCAAGGCGTTCATGGCGCAGGTTACCCGCCGATCAGCGTCCTCAGCTTCGCGCGAACCTCCGCCAGCTCGCCCGCGCTGACCCGGCCTTTGCGCTTAGCCTGGCGTATGCCCCAATCCTGGCTTTTGACCTGATCAGCCAGCACTACACTCGGCGGCTGTCCGGCAATCGCCACCTCGAACGGGTAGCCCTTGATGCGCGTGGTCGTGGGACAGCAGATCATCATGCTGGACAACCTGTTGTAGCTGGCTGGGCTGAGCACCACGGCGGGCCGATGCCCGGCTTGCTCACGCCCAGCTTGCGGGTCGAACTGCAGCCAAACGATATCTCCGGCCTCCGGCACATAGGCCGCCATCACCAAACCTCTCGGCCAACGGGCGGTCCCATATCGACCGCATCGTGCCGATTGTCATCGGTGATCCCAGCAAGCAGCGTCGCAAGGTCGTAAGCCGGTTCCTGGATCGGCTCGATGATGATCCTGCCCGCCTCCTCCCGCACGTCCACCGGCTGATCCAAGTGCAGCCGAGCGGCTTCCAGAACTGACGCTGGAATGCGGACCGAGGCGCTGTTGCCCCATTTCTTCACAATGACCCTCATGGCGCTCCCGCAATCGACCGACGTCTTCCATGTTGTATCGACCTTGTCGATACAAAACCAGTCCTCACACCGAAAGCCGCCGCCGCACCTCCGCCTCGTCCAGCGTGCCCGGCGCCCCGCTCAGCACGATGTCGCCGCGGTCCATCACCGCCAGCGTGTCCGCCAGCTCCCGCGCGAAGTCGTAGTACTGCTCGACCAGCAGGATCGCCATGCCGCCCCGGCTGCGCAGCAGCGCGATCACCCGGCCGATGTCCTTGATGATGCTCGGCTGGATGCCCTCCGTCGGCTCGTCCAGCACCAGCAGCCGGGGCCGCATCACCAGCGCCCGGGCGATGGCAAGCTGCTGCTGCTGCCCGCCCGACAGGTCGCCGCCCCGGCGGCGCAGCATGGTGCGCAGGATCGGGAACAGCTCGAAGATCTCGTCATCCACCCGGCGCTGCGCCCGCGGCAGCACGGCGAACCCGGTTTCCAGGTTCTCCCGCACCGTCAGCAGCGGGAAGATGTCGCGCCCCTGCGGCACCCAGGCGATGCCGCGCTGCGCCCGGGCATGGGTCGGCAGCCGCGTGATGTCGGCCCCCTCCCACCGGATGCGCCCCCGCGTCACCGGGTGCGCCCCGGTGATGGCGCGGAGCAGGCTGGTCTTGCCGACGCCGTTGCGGCCCAGCAAGCAAGTGACCGCCCCCGCCTGCACGCCGATGGAGACGCTGCGGAGCGCGATGGCCGCGCCGTAGTGCAGGTCCACGCCCTCGACGGCCAACTCACCGGCCAAGATAAACCTCGACCACCCGCGGGTCCTCGCTCACATGGTCGATGCTGCCCTCGCTCAGCACCGACCCCTCGTGCAGCACCGTCACCTTCACGTCGAGCGCCCGGACGAACGCCATGTCGTGCTCCACCACGACGACGCTGCGGGTGCGGTTGATCTCGCGCAGCAGCTCGGCCGTCTGCTCAGTTTCGGCGTCGGTCATGCCGGCCACCGGCTCGTCCACCAGCAGCAGGCGCGGGTCCTGCGCCAGCAGCATGCCGATCTCCAGCCACTGCTTCTGCCCATGGCTCAGGTCCCCCGCCCGGCGCCCGCGATGCTCGCGCAGCCGCGTGGTGTCCAGGATGCCCTCGATGCGCGCCCGCTCCTCCGGCGTCTGCCGCGCGCCGAGGGCGAACCAGGGCCGGCGGTCGCCCGAGAGCGCCAGCAGCAGGTTGTCCCAAACCGTGTGCGGCTCGAACACCGTCGGCTTCTGGAACTTGCGCCCGATGCCGAGGCTCGCGATGGCGGGTTCGTCGAGCCGGGTGAGGTCGGTCTCGGCGGCATAGACGACGCGCCCGGCGTCGGGCCGGGTCTTGCCGGTGATGACGTCCATCATCGTCGTCTTGCCTGCGCCGTTCGGCCCGATCACCGCGCGCATCTCGCCCGGCGCCAGCACCAGCGACAGGTTGTTCAGCGCCCGGAAGCCGTCGAAGCTGACGCTCACCCCGTCGAGGTACAGCAGGGTGTCGGACACGGCTCCCAAGGCGGTCACGGCGCGGCCTCCCCGGGCATGGCGCTTTCCTCGGACACGACGGGCGGCCTCGGCACCCGGGAATGCGGCGTCAACCCCATCAGGCCGCGCGGCAGGAACAGGGTGACGGCGATGAACAGCCCGCCCAGCGCGAACAGCCACAGCTCCGGAAGCTGCCCGGTGAAATACGTCTTGGCGAGGTTGACCAGCACGGCGCCGAGGATCGCGCCGTGCAGCGTGCCGCGCCCTCCGACGGCCACCCAGATTACCGCCTCGATGGAGCCGGCCGGCGCGAACTCGCCGGGGTTGATGATGCCGACCTGCGGCACGTAAAGCGCGCCGCCCAGCCCGGCCATCACGGCGGACAAGGTCCAGACGACGAGCTTGTAGCTCTCCGGACGGTAGCCGAGGAACCGGGTGCGGCTCTCGGCGTCGCGCACCGCGATCAGCACCTTGCCGAAGCGCGACCGGGTGAGCCAGCGGGCGAGCAGGTATAGCGCGCACAGCAGCACCGCCGTGACCAGCAGCAGCCCGGAGCGCGTGGCGTCGGACGACAGCGGCGCGCCCACGATCTCCTTGAAGTCGGTCAGCCCGTTGTTGCCGCCGAACCCCATGTCGTTGCGGAAGAACGCCAGCATCAGCGCGTAGGTCAGCGCCTGGGTGATGATGGACAGGTACACCCCCGTCACCCGGCTGCGGAAGGCGAGCCAGCCGAACAGCAGCGCCAACAACCCCGGCGCCAGCATCGCCATCAGCAGCGCGAACGGGAACTGGCCGAACCCGTACCAGTACCACGGCAGCGAATGCCAGTTCAGGAACACCATGAAGTCCGGCAGCGCCGCGCCATACTGCCCGCGCCCGGCGATCTGCAGCATGAGGTACATGCCCATCGCGTAGCCGCCGAGCGCGAAGAACGCGGCGTGGCCGAGGCTCAGGATGCCGGCGAACCCCCACACCAGATCGACCGCCAGCGCCAGGATGGCGAAGCACAAGTACTTGCCGACCAGCGAGACGACGTAGGTCGGCACATGCAGGCCGCTGCCCGGCGCCGTGCCCAAGTTCAGCCCGGCCAGCAGCAGCGCCCCGCCCAGCACCAGCAGCAGCGTCGCGGGCGTCGCGACCCTCGTCATGGTTTCCTGGCCCTCACGTCTCCACCGCCCGGCCCTTCAACGGGAACATGCCGCGCGGGCGGCGCTGGATGAACAGGATCAGCAGCACCAGCACCACGATCTTGCCCAAGACCGCGCCGGCCACCGGCTCCAGGAACTTGTTGACCACGCCCAGCGTCAGCGCCCCCAGCGCCGTGCCCCACAAATTGCCGACGCCGCCGAACACCACCACCATGAAGCTGTCGATGATGTAGCCCTGGCCGAGGTTGGGGCTGACGTTGTCGATCTGGCTGAGCGCCACCCCCGCCATGCCGGCGACGCCGGAGCCGAGGCCGAAGGTCAGCGCGTCGATGCCGCCGGTGCGGATGCCCATGGCCGCGGCCATGCGCCGGTTCTGCGTCACCGCCCGCATCCGCAGCCCCAGCGGCGTGAAGCGCAGCACCGCCATCAGCCCGAGCAGCACCAGGAGCGCGAACACGATGATCGCCACCCGGTTGTAGGTCAGCGTCACCTGCCCGATCCGCCCGGCGCCGCTCATCCAGGCCGGCGTGCCGACCTCCCGGTTGGATGGCCCGAAGATCGACCGCACCGCCTGTTGCAGCACAAGCGACAGGCCGAAGGTGGCGAGCAGCGTCTCCAGCGGACGGCCATACAGGAAGCGGATCATGCCGCGCTCGATCAGCACGCCGAGGCCGCCCGACACCAGGAAGGTGAGCGGAATTGCGATGAACAGGCTGGCGCCGAACAGGCCGGGCGCATAGGCGCGGATCGCCTCCTGCACCACGAACGTCACGTAGGCGCCGATCATCACCATCTCGCCGTGCGCCATGTTGATGACGCCCATCACGCCGAAGGTGATGGCAAGCCCGGCCGCTGCCAGCAGCAGCACGGAGCCGAGGCTGAGGCCGTAGAACGCTCCCTGCGCCAAGCCCCAAAGCTGCAAGGTCCGGTCGATGACGGCCACCGCCTCGGTTGCCGCCGTGGCCACGGCGGGGGAGGGGGCGGGCAAGGAGGCCAACACCCCGCGGGCCTCCAGGTCGCCGCGGGCGCGCAGCACCGCGACGGCGGCGAGCTTGTCCGCATCCGCCGCGTCGGGGCTGGCGAGCACGGCGGCGGCGCGGGCCTGCCGCATGATGCCGCGCACGCCCGGGTCGCGTTCCCCGGCCAGCGCGCGGTCGAGCGCCGGGAGGGCGGCGGCATCGCGGGACTTGAACACCGCCTGCGCGGCCTCGGCGCGGACGCCGGGGTCGGGGGCGAACAGGCGCAGGCCCCCCATGGCGGCGTCCACCGCCCGGCGCACGGCGTTGTTGACCCGAACGGGGTGGGCGTCGGCGGCATCGGCGGGCGCGCCGGTCTCGGCGGAGACGGTGGAGCCGCCGGGTTCGCGGATGAACAGCGCGCCGCCGGGCTGCACCAGCAGCCGCCCGGCCTGCAACGCGTCCAGCACCGGGCCGGCGCGCGGGTCGCCGGACACCGCCAGCGCCTCCACCCCGTGCCGGATGTCGTCGAACGACTGGCTGCCGAATGGAGCCAGCAAAGGCGATTGCGCCCAGGCCGGCCCGCTCAGCAGAAGGGCGACGAGGAGAAGCCGCCCCCAAAATCGCCTGGGCAGCATCAGCTCCCGCTGCCGCCGCACTTGCCGGTCTTCACGTTGAAGTTGCCGCACGACATCGGCGGGCGCCAATCGGCGATCAGATCGCGCGAGCCTTCCAGGTACGGCGACCATTCCTGCGCCACGATGGTGCCCGGCGTGGCGGACACGACGTTGAACTGCCCGTCCGCCTGGATCTCGCCGATCAGCACCGGCTTGGTGATGTGGTGGTTCGGCATCATGGCCGACAGCCCGCCCGAGAGGTTCGGCACCGACACGCCGATCATGGCGTCGATGACCTTGGGCGGATCGAAGCTGCCGGCCTTTTCCACCGCCTTCACCCACATGGCGAAGCCGATGACGTGCGCCTCCATCGGGTCGTTCGTCACGCGCTTCGGGTTCTTGGTGTAGGCCTGCCAGCGCGCGATGAACGCCTTGTTCTCGGGGGTGTCCACGCTCATGAAATAGTTCCAGGCGGCCAGGTGCCCGAGCAGCGGCTTGGTGTCGACGCCGGCCAGCTCCTCCTCGCCGACGCTGAACGCCACCACCGGGATGTCGGTCGCCTTGATGCCCTGGTTGCCCAGCTCCTTGTAGAACGGCACGTTGGCGTCGCCGTTGATGGTGCTGACCACCGCCGTCTTCTTGCCCGCCGAGCCGAACTTCTTGATGTCGGCCACGATGGTCTGCCAGTCGCTGTGGCCGAACGGCGTGTAGTTGATCAGGATGTCCTCCTGCTTCACGCCCTTGGACTTCAGGTAGGCCTCAAGGATCTTGTTCGTCGTGCGCGGGTACACGTAGTCGGTGCCGGCCAGCACCCAGCGCTGCACGTTCTCCTCCGCCATCAGGTAGTCCACCGCGGGGATCGCCTGCTGGTTCGGCGCGGCGCCGGTGTAGAACACGTTCTTGCTGCTTTCCTCGCCCTCGTACTGGACGGGGTAGAACAGGATGTTGCCGGTCTCCTCGAACACCGGCAGCACGGACTTGCGCGACACCGACGTCCAGCAGCCGAACACGGCGGCGACCTTCTGCACGGTGATCAGCTCGCGCGCCTTTTCCGCGAACAGCGGCCAGTTGGAGGCGGGATCGACCACCACGGCCTCCAGCTTGCGCCCGAGCACGCCGCCGCGCTTGTTCTGCTCGTCGATCAGCATCAGCATGACGTCCTTCAGCGTCGTCTCGCTGATCGCCATGGTGCCGGACAGGCTGTGCAGGATGCCGATCTTCACGGGACCGGCGGGCTGCGCCTGCGCCTCCGGCGCCAGCAGGACCGCCGCAGCCATCACGGCCGCGCAGCCCGCGCCGCGCAGCCAAGTTCGGACGAACGCCATGTGCTCTCCCCTTCCCAGACGTATGGTTTGAACGATCCATGCAGGTTGCATGCCATGGCGTCGCGTCGGCGTGACAGGCACGCCGGACATAGCGCGGTCGGAACCGTCTCAAAATGGCGTCGTTTTAGGCATGGTTCAGCGGCGGATCAGGCCTTGGACCCGAGCCAGCAGCGCGGCGGGGTGCCGGCGGGGCGCCACCGCCAGCCAATGCAGCACCCGCTCGGCGTTCGACAGGCTGCGCTTGTAGCGGTCCGCGCCGCCCAGGAAATCGTAGCTGGTCCCGCCGCGCGCCCGGTGCATCTCGATGGCCAAGCGATGGCAGGTCAGCCCCGGCCTCCCATGCGGCCCGGCGCCGGGGTAGTCGAAACCGCTCTGGTAGGCGCAGGCCCATCCCCCGTGCACCAAGTTGTAGAGATAGCCGACCACCCGGCCGCCCGCGGTGATCCGCAGCAGCTCGACTTCGCCCGGCGCCCCGCGCCCGATCAGGCAGCGGTGGAACCGCCGCACCGGCTCGGTGGCAAACGCGCCCGGCTTGCCGCGCGCCGCCCAGGTCGCGGCATGCAGCACGATCAGCGCGTCGAGAAACGCCTGCGCCTGCCCGGCGTCCGCCGCCCGCTCGATCCGCAGCGCCCCCTGGGCGGCATAGGCGCGGTCGGACCGGCGCAGTTGCTGGCGCGTGTTGCGGCTCAACTGCTCAAGGTAGGCCACGCCCGGCGGAACCCGGGCGAGGTCCACGTAGGGCGCTGCGCGGTCAGGGCCGGGCAGGGGGACGGTGCCGGCCTGCAAGGCCGCGTCCCGCATCGCCGCGCCGACGCCGGACAGCACGAGGCGCGGCGTCCGCCCGTCCCGCGGCCCGAGCGCCGCCCGCAGCATCGCGGCCAGCAGGCCCTCCGGCGCGCGCCGGGCCAGCAGGGGATCGTTGTGCTCGGTGAACACGGCGTCGAGCGCCGGGTCGCCGCTTTCGTGCAGCCACAAGCTGTCGCCGGCGAGCCAGGACCGGCGGCGGTTCCATAGGGCGATCCCGACCAGGCCCTCCGCGTCATGCGCCTCGATCAGCAGCGGGTCGGCGAACCGCTCGGCGGCGCAGCCGATCCAGGTCCAGGTTTGAAAAGGGGATGGGTCGGCCGCGGCTTCCAGGATGCGCCAGCGCGCGCCCAGCACGGCCAGGCCGGACGCGTCGAGCTTGGGGCGGGACAGGACAATTCGAGGTGGACCGGCGGACATGGGATAGGCGAGACATAGCCTGAATCCCGCGGTCGCGCACAACCTCAAGTAGTTATCGTTTAATAGTTTATAACTTTCGCGACTTGCCAAAATCAGGCAGAGAGGGCACCTGCCTCCCGGAGTCACTTTGTCGGTCAACACGGTTTTCACGGCGCTGGCGCTGCCGCCGGCGAGCCTGGCGCTTGCGGCGCTGCTGGCGCTGCTGCTGCTTCGGGGACGGGCGGGGCGCGCCTTGGCGCTGCTGGCCCTCGTGGCACTGGTGCTGCTGTCCTTGCCTGTTGTGTCCATGGCGCTGCTGGCCTCGCTCGACGTGCCGCCCGCGGCGTCCGCCGAGCCGCCGCCCCAGGCCATCGTCGTGCTGGGCGCCGACGTGGTCCGCCTGCCCAGCCCGCCCGGCGCCGCCCTCGGCGCCCTCAGCCTGGAGCGGGTGCGCGCGGGCGCCGCGCTCCACCGGCAAACCAGCCTGCCGGTCCTGGTGTCCGGCGGCGTCGTCGATGACCTGCCGCTGACCGTGGGCGCGCTGATGGCCGACAGCATGGCGGAGGACTTCAACGTCCCCGTCCGCTGGACGGAGGCGGCGTCGCCCACGACCTGGGAGAACGCCGAGTATAGCGCGTCGGTGCTCAAGGCCGCCGACGTCAGCCGCGTGTTTCTGGTGACGCATGCCTGGCACATGCGGCGGTCGCTGCTGGCGTTCGGACGGGCCGGCATCGACGCCGTGCCGGCGCCGGTCCGCCCGGACCCGTGGCCGAAGCTCCGGCCGGGCGAATTCCTGCCGCGGACGTCCGCCTGGCTCAACAGCTTTTTTGCCATGCACGAGTGGATCGGCCTGGCCTACTACGCGGCCCGGCGGTGACGGCCCGCGTGGCCACGGCCGAGCTGCACGAGGTGTCCGCGGAGTGGGACGCGCTGTTCGCCGCGGGGCCTGGCTTCCAATCGAGCCGCGCGTGGTTCGAGGCGACGGTCGAGGCCGCGCTGCCGCCGGGCTGCCGCGCCGAGTTCCTGCTGTGCCGCGACAACGGGCGTCCGGCGGCGGTCCTGCCGCTGCTCCGCGGGCCAGGCTGCCAGGCGCGCGGGCTTTCAACGGTCTATACGTGCCTGTTCCAACCCCTGCTGGCGCCTGGCCTGGCCGACCCGGACATCCGGCGGGCCGGGACGGCGCTGGGCGCGTATTGCCGGCGCTGGCCGACGCTGGTGCTCGACGCGCTCGATCCGTCATGGCCCGGGCTGCCGCCGCTGCTCGCGGGCCTGCGGGACGGCGGCCTCCTTGCCCGGCGGTTCGAGCATTTCGGCAACTGGCACCAGCCGGTCGCGGGCTGCGGCTGGCCGGACTACCTGGCCGCCCGTCCGAGCCGGCTGCGCGAGACGATCCGCCGCAAGACCCGCGCCTGCGGGCGCGACCGCCGGGTGCGGATCGAGTTGGTGCGCTCGCGCGACGGCCTGGAGCGCGCGATGGCGGCGTACGAGGACGTGTACCGGCGAAGCTGGAAGCCGCAGGAGGCCGCGCCCGGCTTCACCGCCGCGCTGCTGCCGCGCGCCGCGGCGGCGGGGGTGCTGCGGCTGGGTGTCCTGTGGTCCGGCGCGCAGGCGGTGGCGGCGCAGTACTGGACGGTGGACTGGACGGTGGCGGGCGGCTCGGCCACCGTGCTGAAGCTGGCCCATGACGACGCTTGGCGCCCGCTGTCGCCGGGCACGGTGCTGACCGGGCACATGATCCAGGACCTGCTGGGGGAGGGCGTCGCGGAGATTGATTTCGGCCGGGGCGACGACGTCTACAAGGCCGCGTGGTCCGGCCTGCGGCGGCGGCGCATCGGGGTGCTCCTGGCCAACCCCCGCGATCCCCGGGGATTGCTGGCCTTGGCGCGGCAGTCCGCCGGTGCGACGCTGCGGGAAACGCTCAATCGGATGGCATAATCGGGTTCATGTCGAAATTATTGTATTTTGCTGGAGAATTGGTCGCGGGATGTGGTATATGGGATGCGATCTGATCTCAGGTCGTGAAGCCTGCTTGCCTTTTTGCCGCCTGGGATATCGCGTTTTTCGGCACCGTGGCCATGCCGCGCCCGCCCCGGGCAGGCGCGGCCGCACTGATCGGAGTGGGACCTAATGTGCGGCATCGTTGGCGTGATCGGCATTGAACCGGCGGCTCCCCTGCTGCTGGAAGCGCTGAGGCGGCTGGAGTACCGCGGCTACGACAGCGCGGGCATCGCCACGCTGCTGGAGGGCGGCATCGCGCGCCGCCGCGCGCCGGGGAAGCTCGCCAACCTCGCCGAGGTGCTGGAACGGGAGCCGCTGCTGGGCGTCGTCGGCATCGGCCACACGCGCTGGGCCACCCACGGCGCGCCCACTCAGCGCAACGCCCACCCGCACGGCACCCCCCGCGTCAGCGTCGTGCACAACGGCATCATCGAGAACCATGCCGAGCTGCGCGCCGAGCTGGAGGCGGAGGGCCAGGTGTTCGAGACGGAAACGGACACGGAAACGGTGGCGCAGCTCGTGGACCTGCATCTCCGCCAGGGCATGGACCCGGTGGACGCGGCGCGCCGGGCGTTCGGCCGGCTGGAAGGGGCGTACGCGCTCGCCATGGTGTTCGCCGGGCACCCGGAGCTGATGGTGGGCGCGCAGCACGGCGCCCCGCTGGCGGTGGGCTTTGGCGAGACAGCGATGTACCTCGGCAGCGACAGCCTGGCGCTGGCGCCGCTGACCCGGCGCATCGCCTACATGCAGGACGGCGACTGGACGGTGGTGACGCGGGAGGGTGCTGTGTTCTTCGGACCCGCCGGGCAGGCCGTGAACCGCGAAGTGCGGCTGACCGTGCAGACCGGCGCCGTGGTCGGCAAGGACGGCTACCGCCATTTCATGGAAAAGGAGCTGCACGAGCACCCCGCCGCCATCGGCCAGACGCTGGCGCGCATGTTGGACCCGGCCACCCGTAGCGTGCTGCTGCCCATCCTGCCGTTCGATTGGGCGACGGTGCCGCGGATGACGATTGCCGCATGCGGCGGGGCGTATTTTGCCGGGCTGGCCGGCCGCCATTGGATGGAGGAACTGGCGCGGCTGCCGGCCGATATCGACTTTGCCAGCGAGCTTCGTTATCGCATGCCGCCCATGCCCAATGGGGGGCTGGGCCTTCTGGTGAGCCAGAGCGGGGAAACTGCGGACACCCTGGCGGCGCTCCGCTTCCTGCGCGGCGCCGGGCAGCATGTGATGTCGGTGCTGAACGTGCCGGAAAGCACGATGGCGCGGGAAAGCGACGTGGTGCTGGAAACCGTGGCCGGCCCGGAGATCGGGGTGGCCAGCACCAAGGCGTTCACCGCGCAGTTGACGGTGATGGCGTGCCTCGCAGTCGGCGCCGCCCGGGCGCGCGGCACGATCAGCGAGGCTCGGGAGGCGGCGTTGGTCGCGGCGCTGCTGGAACTGCCGTCCAAGGCGGGCGAGGTGCTGGCGAACACCGCCCCGATCCACCGCCTGGCGGAGCGGATGGCGGAGGCGCGGGACGTGCTGTGCCTGGGCCGCGGCGCCTGCCACGCCATCGCGTTGGAGGCGGCGCTGAAGCTCAAGGAAATCTGCTACATCCACGCGGAGGGCTACGCCGCCGGGGAGATGAAGCATGGCCCCATCGCGCTGATCGACCGGCAGGTGCCGATCCTGGCCATCGCGCCGTCCGGCCCGCTGTTCGAGAAGACGGCGTCGAACGTGCAGGAGGCCGGCGCCCGCGGCGGCCAGGTGGTGGTGCTGAGCGACGCCGCCGGCTGCGCCAAGCTGCGGTCGATCTCGGCGGAGGTGATCGAGCTGCCGACGGTGGACCCGTTCGTGGCCCCGGTCCTGCACGCCATTGCGGCGCAGATGCTGGCCTATCACACCGCCGTGCTGCGCGGCACGGACGTGGACCAGCCGCGCAACCTGGCGAAAAGCGTCACGGTCGAATGAGCACCTGGGGAATAGGCGGCCGGCCAGCCGGCGGCCACGGGCCGGCGTTCGGATTTCGGCACGTCGCGTAACGGAGGCGGGATTGATGACCTACACGATCACCGGCGGCGCCGGCTTCATCGGCTCGCATTTGGCGGACGCCTTGCTGGCCCTTGGATACCATGTGCGCGTGCTGGACGACTTCTCGACCGGGCGGGCCGAGAACCTGGACCCGCGCTGCGAGGTGCTGCGCGGCGATGTCTGCGACCCCGCCGCGGTCCGGCGTGCGCTGCGCGGCGCGTCCGGCTGCTTCCATTTGGCGGCGGTGGCGTCCGTGGTGCGGGCCAACGAGGACTGGCTCGGCACGCACCGGGTCAACTTGGGCGGCACGATCACGGTGTACGACGCGGCCCGCGCGCTGGGCGGCCTGCCGGTGGTTTATGCCTCCTCGGCGGCGGTGTACGGCAACGTGGCGGGGTTCGCGCGGGAGGACGCGGTGCCGGCGCCGCGCACGGCCTACGGCGCCGACAAGCTGGGGAGCGAGCAGCACGCCGGGGTGGGCCTGCTGGTCCATGGCGTGCCCTCGGTCGGGTTCCGCTTCTTCAACGTGTATGGGCCGCGCCAGGACCCGTCCTCGCCATACAGCGGCGTCATCTCGATTTTCGCCCGTGCCATCGGGACCGGCCAGCCGGTGACGCTGCACGGGGACGGCTCGCAGACCCGGGATTTCGTGTTCGTGGGCGACGTGGTGAAGCACCTGGTCGCCGGGATGCAGCACCTTGCCGACCAGCCCGGCGCCTACCTGCTGAACGTGTGCACGGGGCAGGAAACCTCGGTGGCGGAACTGGCGCACGCCATCGGCGTCGCGACCCGGCGCCAGCCGGTCATCCGCCGCGGGCCGCCACGCCCCGGCGACATCGCGCAGTCCGTGGGATCGCCACGGCTCGCGTCGTTGACGCTCGGCATCAGGGCGCGGACCTCCTTGGCCGACGGCCTGGCGGCGACGCTGGCGGCGCTGCCCATGCAGGCGTCGCCCGAGCACGCCACCCCGGGTTAGGACCCCAGGTTAGGAATCGTCAAGCGCATCGTTTGCACGCGATTTAGTGTAAGCGGGCAGCAATCCTGTGGCATAGTCCGGTGCCGTCGCGATGGAGGCGTGTAGCTCAATGGCAGAGCGCTGCCATCACATGGCAGAGGCCGGGGGTTCAACTCCTTCCGCGCCTACCATCGCGCGGCATGGGCGAGTTGAACCCGGCGGTTGGGTCAGGACGAAGACGGGGCGATGATGGTGGCCAAGAACTGGAGGCGAATGGGTTGGCGCTGGGCCGCGATGCTGGCGTTGACCGTGCCGGCGCTGGTGGGCTGCCACCGGGGCGGCGCCCCGGAAGCGTCATCCGTCCGGCCATCGACCGGGCTGGCGGCGAGCGTGCCCTACCTGATCGGACCCGGCGACCAACTGAGCGTGTTCGTCTACCAGTCCCCGCAACTGAGCGTGCCGAACCTCGCCGTGCGCCCCGATGGGCGGATCTCGCTGCCGCTGATCCCCGACATCGTCGCCGCCGGCAAGACGCCGACGGCGCTGTCCAAGGACATCGAAGGAAAGCTCAAGGAATACGTGAAGGAACCGAACGTTTCGGTGATCGTCAGCGGGTTCGTCGGGCCGCTGGACCGGCAGATCCGGGTCATCGGCGAAGCGACGGAGCCGCTGGCCATCCCATACCGGGACAAGATGACGGTGCTGGACGTGATGATCCAGACCAAGGGTCTGACCCGCTACGCCGCGGGCAACAGTTCGGTGATCGTACGCGACGTGGACGGGACGCGGCAGACCCTCAAGGTCCGGCTGAGCGACCTGCTGCGGGACGGGGACATCGACCAGAACGTCGCGATGCTGCCGGGCGACACGCTGATCATCCCGCAAAGCTGGTTCTGAGAGGCACGCTTCGATGCACGCATTGCAGGTCCTGCTGCGCAAGCAGATCACTGCGGCCTGGCGCTATCGCTGGCCGGCGGTGTTCTTCTCCTGGCTGGTCTGCTTGGTCGGCTGGGCCATAACGTTCACCATCCCGAACACCTACGAGGCGAGCGCCCGGCTCTACGTCGATGCCGACGTCGTGCTGACGCCGCTGCTGCGCGGCATCGCGGTCGATAGCTCCTCCGCCGCCCAGCTCGATGTGCTGCAGCGCACGCTGCTGAGCCGGCCGAACCTGGAGAAGCTGATCTCCAAGACCGACCTTGAGCTGGACCTGAAAAGTGCGTCCGACCGCGAGTCGCTGGTGGCCCAACTGGCGGCCGATATCCGGATCACGCCGCAAACCCGCAACCTGTTCACCATCGCCTACCGCAGCACGTCGCCCAAGCTGGCGTTCGACGTGGTGCGGACCATGCTGACCACGTTCGTCGAGAGCAAGACCGGCAACAACCGCAACGATTTGGAGAATGCCGGCAAGTTCCTGGGCGCGCAGATCGCCCTGTATGAGCGCCAGTTGCAGGAGGCCGAACGCAAGCGGGCCGAGTTCCGCGCCAAGTATGTCGATATCCTGCCGGCCGGGGACGGCGGCGCGTCGCGGCTTGAAGCGCAGCAGGGCAACGTCCGCGCGCTGCAAGGGCAGTTGCTGGACGCCATCGCCCGGCGCGAGGCGCTCGCCCACGAGCTGTCCACCACGCAGCAGCTCATCGTGACCGAGATGGATGGCGTGGGCGGTGTCGGCGGCCCGTCGCGCCTGCATGAGGCCGAACGCACGTTGCAGGAACTGCGGCTGCGCTACACCGAGCAAAGCCCGGATGTGGTGGCGCAGCGCAAGCTGGTCGCAGCCCTGCAGTCGGGAGGGGCGGGCAGCAGCGATTCCGGCGCCGCGCCGCGCAGCGGATCGCGCGGCCGTTCGGTTTCCAACCCGGTGTTCGAACAGCTCAAGGTGCGCAACATCGAGAACGACGCGGTGCTCGCCTCCCTGCAACGGCAGATCCAGGATGCGACCCGCGAACGCGACCGCCTGGAGGAGATCGCGCGGGGCGCTCCGCAATTGCAGGCGGACTATGCCAACGTGAACCGGGACTACGAGGTGCTGCGCCGGAACTACGACGACCTGCTGGCCCGCCGCGAGTCGATGCGCATCTCAAGCGCGGCGGAGGCGGACGGGGACAAGGTGAAGGTGCAGGTCATCGACCCCCCGCAGGTGCCGCAGAACCCCGTCGCGCCCAAGCGGGTGCTGCTGATGTCCGGCGTGCTGGCGGCGGGCTTCGCCGCCGGGATCGGCTTGGCGCTGCTGCTCGTGCAAATGGACCAATCGTTCCACACGGTCGAGGACCTGCGCGCCATGGGCTTCCTGGTCGTGGGCGGCGTGTCGTTCCTGGGGGAAACCGTGCCGTTCAGCCGGCGTGCCCTGGCCATCGGCGTGTTCGCGCTGGCCGTGTCGGTGCCGATGATCCTTTACACCGGCCTGCTGATGCGGCTCGTCAAGACGGCCGTGGTGGTTTGAAAGAACGATGGAAGGCGTGCGGTGGCGGCGGTGAGGCGGTTTCCGGTGTAGCTGCCGGCGCACCTCACGGGACCCGCACCGATGACCGCATCCGACCGGCCGCAGCGACGCCGCGCTCCCGTCCGTAAGGCCAGCCGTTGACGATCCGGCAGTGCGCGGTCCTGGTGGGCGGCCTCGGCACCCGCCTCGGCGCCGCTGCGGCGACGACGCCGAAGCCGCTGCTGACCGTCGGCGGCCGGCCGTTCCTGGCGTGGCTGCTGCGGGAGGTGGCGCGCTACGGCATCACCGACGTGCTCCTGCTGACCGGCCATCTGTCGGAGGTCCTGCAAGCCGGCCTGCAGGACCTGCGCGAGCGGCTGCCGCGGGCCATGGCGCTTGCGGTCAGCGAGGAGCTGGTCCGCGCCGGCACTGGCGGCGCGCTGCACCATGCCCGGGAGCACCTGCATGACAGCTTCCTGCTGCTGAACGGGGACTCGCTGTTCGACTGCGACCTGGCCCCGCTGCTCGTCCCCGAACCCGGCGTGATGGGCCGCCTGGCGCTGCGCCGCTTGGCGGACGCCTCGCGCTACGGCGTGGCCGAGTTGGACGGCGACCGCGTCACGGCGTTCCGGGAACGCCCGGCGCCCGGCGCGAACCGGGACGGTTCCGCCGGCGCAAACGCGGAGCGTTTCGCCGGCTTGCCCGGCCTCATCAACGGCGGCGTCTACCGGCTGGACCGGCGGGTGGTGGACCGCACGGCGCCGGTGTGCTCGCTGGAGCGGGACGTGCTGCCCGGCCTGGCCCGCGACGGCCTGCTGCGCGGGACGGAAAGCGCCGGCTGGTTCATCGACATCGGCGTGCCCCCCGACTTGGAGCGCGCCCAATCCGAGCTGCCCCGGCGGCTCGCCCGGCCCGCGCTGTTCTTCGACCGGGACGGGGTGTGCAACATCGACCATGGCTGGGTCGGCACGCGGGACCGCTTCGAATGGATGCCCGGCGCCAAGGCGGCGATCCGCTTGGCCCATGCAAGCGGCTGGCACGTCTTCGTCGTCACCAACCAGTCCGGCGTCGCCCGCGGCCTGTATGACGAGGCGGCGGTGCAGGACCTGCACCGCTGGATGCTGGAGGAGGCGCTGCACGCCGGCGGCACGATCGACGACGTGCGCTACTGCCCGTTCCACCCCGAGGCCGCCGTTCCGGCCTACCGGCGCAGCAGTTCATGGCGCAAGCCGGAGCCTGGCATGATCCTGGACCTGCTGCGCGCCTGGGATCTCGACCCCGGGCGATGCGCGCTGGTCGGCGATCAGGGGACCGACATGGCTGCGGCGGCGGCAGCCGGCGTCGCCGGGCATCTGTTCCCCGGCGGCGACCTGGCGGAGTTCGTCCGGCCCATCCTCGACGCGCACGGAGCGGGGCCGTCCGCATGACGCCGTTCCCGGCTACTGCTGCGCGCTCTGCGCCAACGCCGCGACCCGTGCTGTCAGATCGGTCTGCGCGTCCACGAAGCCGCGCAGCAGGGCGTCGGCCCGCTGCTGCTCGGCGGGGTTGAGCCGTTTGGGCGGCTCGATGGCGGCGGTGATGAGGACCGGCGCGTAGGCGGTGCCGAACAGGCTGTCGCGGGCCTGGCGGATGCGGCCGGCCATGCCGTCTTGCGCCGGCGCGCCGCCGGTCCAGCTTGCGGCCGCGACGGTGCGGGCCGGGCCGACCGTGTGGATCAGCGACCAGTCGCCCTCGGCCTGCGCCGCCGGCAACGCGGCAACCGTCGCTTCCTCGGCGGAGAGTTCGCCCGTGATGCGCCGGCGCTCCCGCACCAGGCTGTTCGCGGTGGAGCGGCGCGGGAACGCCTCGGCCGTCACGACCAATGACTGCCCCGCGCAGGACAGGGTAGCGGTCAGACGCGGCGCCGGCAGCGTGGGCGCCGGCGCGGAGTCAACCGTGCAGCCCGGCGGCGCCGCGAACGCCAGGGCCTCGGTGAACAGGGCCGGCGTGACCTGGCGCGCAAGCAGCATCGCGGCGGCCGGGCCGGCGGCGAGCAGGAGAACGACCGCGGCGGCAGCCCAAACCGGCCGGGTTTCCGCGGATGCCGCCCCCGGCTGGCCGGACGGCGCCGGCTCCGGCGGGTCCTCGCGGAACGGCATCCCGCCTGCGACCAGCAGCAGCATGACCAGGGAGAAGAACACCCAGCCATAGATGATGTGGTCGGCCGCCGCCGCATTGGCGCTGCCGAGGATGGCCCCGAGCACGACGATGCCCAGCGCACGGACCCCGTTGGCGAACACCGGCACCACGACCGACGCGGCGACGAACAGCAGGCGGCGCCCCGGGCTGCGGTAGTTCAGCAGGGCGTAGAACACGCCGAAGGCCACGGCGGCGATCAGGAAACGCAGGCCGGCGCAGGCCTCGGCCACGTAGAACACGCCCGCGGAGATCTCGATCGTGTAGTCGGTGGCGTAGTTCGCGACGCCGAGGACGTTCAGCCCCCGGACGATGAACCCCGCGGTGAACTGCTGCAACGCCGGCGTGATGAAGGCGCCAAACGGCACGAGGAACACCAGGAATAGCAGCGGCGCCCTGAGCGCGCGGAACAAGCGCCAGCCGAGCGCCGCCAGAGCCATCAGCTCCAGCGCCGCGATGGCGGCCAGTTGCCGCCCTTCCATGATGCCCAGCCGCTCCGAAAGGAACCAGACGGCCGCAACCGGCAGCGCGAGCGGCGCCAGGGCGGGCAGGGGCCAGGGCGTCAAGCCGGCCAAGGCGGTCCGGCGGTCCCAGGCGAGGTAGGCCGCCATGGGAATGATGAGGAAGCAATGCCCGTAGGTGTCCGAGGCCCGCCAAACGCCCACCGCCGCCACGCATTCCGGCAGGAACAGCAAAACCCAGGCGAGGAGGCCCAGCGAAAGCCCGGCGACCGCGGAAACGGACACCGGACGCAGGCTGGGAAGGGTGACGCCGCTCATGCATGAGAAGCTACCACATTCGTTTCGAGAACGGTGTGAAGGATCGCGTCCAGCTTGGCCAGCGTCTTGGGCCAGGCATAGGATTGCAGCATGGCCGCCCGCGCTGCCGCGCCCAGCCCCGGATGCGCGCCGGCCAGCAAGGCCGTGATCGCGCCGCACATCGCCTCGGCCCCGTCGGCGACCAGCAGGTCCCGTCCCGCCGCTGCGCGCACGCCCTCGAACGCCTGGGAAGAGGCGATCACCGGGCGGCCCATCGCCATGGCTTCCAACACCTTGTTCTGGATGCCCCGGGCGATGCGGAGCGGCGCCACGCAGGCGTCGGCATGGGCGAGATAGGGCCGCACGTCCGGCACACGGCCGGTCACGCGCACGCCGGGCCGGTCGGCCAGGCGCAGCAGCGCCGGGCCGGGGTTGGCGCCGACGATGTGGAACTCGGCCGTGGGATGCCGCTGCCGGAGCAGCGGGACCACCTCGGCCGCGAACCAGCGGACCGCGTCGGCATTGGGCCAGTAGTCCATGTTGCCGGTGAACACGAGATGCGGCCCGGCGGCGCGGAACGGCGTCTCGAAGCCCTGTCCCGGCGAGAAGCGCTCCAGGTCCACGCCGTTCTCCACCGCGTGCACCCGGCCCGCAGTCTCCGGCGCCAGCTCGACGAAGCGGTCGCACTCCTGCTGGGACACGAACAGCGTATGGCCGCAGCGCATCGCGGCCCGGCGCTCGTACGTCAGCAGCGTTCGGCCCTCCCGCGCCCAGACGGCGCGCATGGGGAGCCGCGCTTCCCCGGCGTAGGTGGCCCATTTCTCCGAGTCGATATCCTGCGCGTCGAGGATCAGGCCGGGACGCCGCAGGTTTTCGACGTAGGGCGCCATGGCAACGGAGTAGATGTACACGATGTCCATGTGCCGCCGGGCCATGCTGTCCCGCACCCAGCGCCGCAGGCCCGGATGCCCGTAGTAGTCGAGCATCAAGGGCCGCCCGGGCCGCAGCATCGCCAGCGCCCGGAGCTTCTGCCGCCGCTTGTCGATGGGAAAGCCCGCGACCTCCGCGCACCATTCGCGCAGCGCCGGCAGGTGCTGCATGTCGCCGGGTTCATCGACCAGGCAGCCGAGGTGGATGCGGTAGGACCGCGACAGGTGCCGCAGCAAATGGAGGCCGCGGATTTTCTCGCCCTTGTCGGGCGGATACGGGATGCGGTGCGAGATGAAGAGGAGGTCGCGCATCAGCCGACGCCGCGGACGATGTGCGGGCCGAGCAGGTTGGCGACCGGCACCGGCAGGCGCTTCCAGGCGGCGATGAACAGGCGGTACTTCGGGTTGAGCGGGTTGTGGTCGGGAATGGCCGTGCCCGGCGCGAGGCGGTAGCGGTAGTGCAGCGGCGCCGGGGCGAAGCCCCAGTTCTTCTTGAAGGCGAACGCCCCGGTGTCGGCCTTGCTGCGGCCGAAGTCGAACAGGCGGCTGCCCCGCGCCGCCGCCCGGCGCATGACCTCCCAGTACATGAAGTCGTTGGCGTGGCTGGCCCGCGCCGCCGCGGTGCCGCCGCCGTAATAGGGCAGGACCTCGTCCCGGTCGTAGAAGTTCAGCACCGCGCTGACCGGCACGCCCGCGTCCAGCACCGTGACCACGTCCATGCGCCCGCGGAACGCCTCGGCCAGGATGCGGAAGTAGCGGCGGCTGAACACGGGGGTGCCGAGGTTGCGGACGCTCTCCGCGTAGATGGCATGCAGCCCGTCCACCCCGTCCGAGACCGTGGACACCAGCCCGCGCTCGATCCCCTTGCGCACCACCGCGCGCTGCTTGCGGGGGATCGCCTTCATGTTGGCCTCGTCGTCCGCCGCCATCGGTTTGCGGAACGTGACGTACAGGTCGGACCGGGTGGGCCAGTCGGCGTCCGCGAGCCAGCCCTCCGGCAGCGGGTGCAGGAAGCGGAATTCCATCGCCTTGGCGCCCACCCGCCGCATCAGCCCGGCGGCGTGGGCGTCGAGCGCCGCTGCGGCCTCCGCATCGGCGGCGAGCGGGCCGCCGTACACGCAGAACGGGCTGGACATCAGGCTGTTGCCGAACAGCAAAGACTTGACGTGCACGAGCGGCAGCACGCCGACGACCGCGCCGTCCCGTTCCGCCAGCGTGTAGTGGGGCGCATGGCCGAACGCCTGGGCGAACACCTCCGCCCAGGCGGCGCGGTGGAAGAAGGTGCCGGTCGGCATGGCGTCCACGAAGGCGTCCCAAGCGGTGGCGGTCGTGGCGTCGAGCGGTCGGCAACGGATCGGCATGGGCTAGAGGGCGGGAGCGGCCAAGGCGTCCGCGAACACGCGGTCCATCCGGTCCCACGCGAAGTCGCGCAGCAGGCGGTCCAGCCGGCCCTGCATGGCCGAAAGGTTCACGCCGTGGCGGAAGCGGGACAGGCGGGGCGCCGCGGCCACGCGGGGCTGGCCGGGGTCGATCTCCCAGGGGTGGAAATAGAACACGCCCGGCGCCGCATCCACGCGGTTGAACCGGCGCAGCAAGGCGCGGAACAGGGGGTAGGGCGTCAGCCGGAACCAGCCGCCCCCCGCGCAGGGCAGGTTGCGCCCGCCCAGCCGCACGGTGGTCATCGGGATCTCAAGCAGCGGCCCGCCCGCCGGACGGTGCGGGAAGCGCGGCGCGTCCGGGGCGCCATACAGGTCGTGCCGCACGGGAAACACGCTGGAGCTGTAGGCATGACCCTCCTCCGCCAGCACGTCGAACGCCCAAGAGTTGCGCGGCCCGATCGAGAAGGTGGGCGCGCGGTAGCCCACGACCGGCACGCCGCCCAGATCCTGCAAGACGCCGCGCGCCCGGCGCACGTCCTCCCGGAACTCGTCCGGGGTCTGGCCGTCAGCCCGGGCGTGGCCGTAGCCGTGGCTCGCCAGCTCGTGCCCGGCCGCCACGATGCGGCGCACCATGCCCGGGTAGCGGTCGGCGACCCAGCCCAGGGTGAAGAAGGTGGCGGCCACCCCCGCCTGGTCGAACTGCTGCAGGATGCGGTCCATGTTTGCCTCGACCCGGCAGGGAATCGCGTCCCAGCTCGCCCGGTCGATCACCCCGGCAAAGGCCTGCACCTGGAAGTAGTCCTCCACATCGACGGTCATTGCGTTGATTGGCATCGCGTTGACCGGCATCGCGTTGACCGGCATCGCGTTGACCGGCATCGCGTTGACCGGCATCGCGTTGGTTGGGACACGCGCCGGCGCCATCAGCCGTCCGCCCCGAGCATCCGGGTCAACCGGCGGAACACCTGCTCGCGCGCCGCCATCTGCTGCTCCAGCGCCTCGACGCGGGCCAGCAGGTCGGCATAGGACAGGACGGCGCCCGGACGGGCCGCGGCGCCGTTCGCAAGGCCCGGCATCGCCGCCGTGTCCGCACCCGAGCCTTCCAGGTCGTGCGCCAGTTCCAAAGCCGTCGCGTCCACCACCTCGCCGGTGATGTCGTGCGCCGCTTCCAGCACGCCGTACAGCAGCACGCGGGAGCACAGGCGGTTGATGCGGCGCGGGATGCCGCCGGTATGGGTGAACACCGCCTCGAACGCCGCGCCGTCCCAATGCGGGTCGCCGGCCCAGCCGACGGCGTGGAGGCGGTGCTCGATGTAGGCCCGGGTCTCGGCCTGGCTGAGCGGCCCCAGGTGGTAGGAGGTCAGCACCCGCTGGCGGAGCTGGTCGAGGTTGGGGCTGGCCAGCAGGCGGCGGAACTGCGGCTGGCCCAGCAGCACCGTCTGCAGCGACGTGCGGCCCTCCACCGTGAGGTTGGACAGCATCCGCAGCTCCTCCAGCGCGGCAAACGACAGGTTCTGCGCCTCGTCCACGATCAGCAGGCAGCGGCGTCCGGTCGCCCCGTGTTCCCGCAGCACGTCCTGGAATTGCTGCATCAGGGCCGCCTTGCCCCCGTCCTGCGTCAGGCCGAACCCGGCCATCGCCAGGCGGAACAGGTCGTCCTCCGACACCTGGGTGGTGTTGACGCGGGCGATGGTGAAGGCGGCCGGGTCCATTTGGGACCGCAGCCACTCGACCAGCGTGGTCTTGCCGGCGCCGACCTCGCCGGTGATGACGATGAAGCCCTCGCCCTGCGCCAGGCCGTAGTTCAGGTGGGCGATGGCCTTGCTGTGGCCGGTGCTGCCGAAGAAGAAGCGGCTGTCCGGGGTGAGCTGGAACGGCGTCGCGGACAGATTGTAGAATGTTTCGTACACGATATCGCGCCTTAAAAGCTTTTCCGCAGGCCGACAAGCAGCAGGTTCTCGGTCAGGTTCTGCCCCGTCTGGCCGTAGGGACCCGTCTGGCCGTAAGCGCCCGTCTGTCCGTAGGCGAACGAGCCGGCCGTCCGCCCCGCCCCGCCCGAGCGGTCGGTGAACAGATAGCGCGCGCTGCCGGTCAATGTCTCCGTGAAGATGTAGTTGAGCGCCATGGTGGTCTGCACCGTCCGCTGCGACCCGGAGGCCGCCGTGCCCGCCAGGTTGCCGTTGTTGTCCACGCCGTAGGACAAGGACGCCGTGCTGGACAGGGCCGGCGTCAGCTCGTGTTCCCAGGACAGCGTCCCGAACACGCCGCTGTCGCTGGCCGTCGCCGGCGCGGCCGTGCCGGCGAGGCCGGCCGGCACCGTGTTGACGCTTTGGCGGTCGTCCTGCTCCAGGCTGACGCTCACGGAGTCGCGGTTCAGCAGCAGCAGCCCGGTGATCGAGAAGCGGCGCAGGCGGTACAGCCCGTTCTGCGTGCCGAACGCGCCGCTGCTGGA
>JAABUQ010001354.1_pt1 | contig 53361 bp, 50 predicted proteins | sample 5560001 | NCBI WGS metagenome assembly JAABUQ01 (sample SAMN10711888, study PRJNA513371) | rock metagenome | isolation source: Antarctica rocks | place: Antarctica: Victoria Land, Finger Mt nord | collected 2015-12-18
CTGCGCCGTAAGAAAAACCTGCGCATCATGCGCTACGATCCACGGCTGCCGGCGCGCTTGGCAGCGGAACTACGCGTGCGCAGTGCGCTCGGCGGCGTGCTCGCCGAAGACGACGATCCCGATGCCAAACCCGAACGCTGGCGAATCGTCTCGCAGCGCGCCCCCGATGCACGCGAGCGGAACGATCTGCGCTTCGCGTGGGACGTCGTCCGGCATGTCAAGTCCAACGGCGTGGTGATCGTGCGCGACGGCATCACGCGCGGCATTTGCGCCGGACAAACCAACCGCGTGAGCGCCGTGCGCATCGCGGGCGAGCGCGCCGGCGAACTCGCTGGGGGCTCCGCCTGCGCGAGCGACGGCTTCTTCCCATTCGCCGACGGTCTCGAAGCCGCCGCGGACGCCGGCTGCAGCGCGATCGTCGCGCCCGAAGGCTCGATCCGCGACGCCGAAGTTATCGCTGCCGCCAACCGCCTCGGCATTGCGCTCATCTTCTCGACCCACCGCTATTTTTTGCACTGAGCGTGCCTGTTCTGACCTGCCGCCGTTCGCAGCGGCTCCCGCACGCCGTTAACGAGTAACGACGCCCCAATAGGCGGCTTCTCGCCGTTCGACGACGCTTGCGCTGTCGAGCTGGTTCGTGACCGCGGCGATCGTCGGGCGCGCTCCCAGACGCGCATGGAAATGGCGCCAGGCGGTCATGACTTTGACGACGTAGCGCGGCGTTTGACCGTTATTGGGAATTCCATTCGCATCGCGGACCGCGTACGGGCCTGCATTATAGCCCGCGATCGCGCGCATCATGGCGTGACGCGACGACCGGAAGAAGGCGAGCAGCCGGTGCAGATACGTCGCGACGCCGCGTAGATTGCTGCGTGGCGTCCAGGGATTCACGCCAAGTCCGCGGGCCGTCTCGGGTTTGAGTTGGCCGAGGCCTGCGGCACCATGGACGGACATCGCGCGCGTGTGCCAACCGGACTCGACCGTCACGACCGCCATGACGAGCGCCGGGTCAACGTGCACGCGCGCGGCTGAAGTGAGCAGAGCGGCGGCATACGCGCGGCTCTGTCCTCGTTGTAAGTGCGGGTTGACTGCGCGCATCGCTTGCGCATAAGCGGCGGTGCGGCCTGGCGCAAGAGCGACGGCCTGTGCGGGCACGGGCACGGCGGCAACGGCACCAACGGCACAAACGACGAGCGGAAGCGTCGCTCGAAAAAGTCGCGCGGCAGACGGCATGGCGCGCGACCTTCGCAGCGACGCGGAGATGCCCTTCCTCTACGTTGCCGCTCTTTAGGTTACTGGTGATGCGAAGCGTACGGTGTTGTCGGTACCGGGACAACAGGGTGTGCCGCGGAAGGAACGCGCTGACCGTCGTGGTTCGGCTGCGCATGCGATTCGTAGGATGGGCGCGAGCCATACGAAGCGGGACGTCCTTGCGACGACGCAGGACGCGCTTCGTAACCCGGCGGGACACCCGTATGCTGATCCGTGTTCGCGCGAGTCTTAGGAAGCGAGCGTGAATCGAAACGCGCGAACGGATCCGTTGTCGCGTGCGCGCGATCACGCGGGCTCTCCTCCACCGCGCTTTTGTTGGGGCGCGTGGAAGGTGTGACGTGATCGAAGCGGTCCCACGCGCTGTTGACAGGATGCGTCACGAGGGTCGCAGGCCGCATCGTTTCGGCGGCGCGCCCGGTCGCATCACGATGTTGGAGATTGCGCCGCTTTAGGCGCGAAGCGATCCCAGGGCGAAAGCTCGTTGGGTTGCGGCCGCGCTGTGCCCCATGTGGACGCAGCGTGAAGCGTTGCATGGTCGTGCGTTGTTCCGCCGGACTCGGCGGGATGCTCAGACGGCGAAGTGAGGCGTTGCACGACGTTCGTTACGGCAGCTTGCTGTTCGGCGAACATGCGGATGGGGAACCGCGGTGCGAGCGGCTTGAACCCTTTGAAGCGCGCCGCATCGATCGCGTTCGTCACCGGCGCGGTCGAAGGCGCATAGGCAAGGTTCCGGCGGCTCGGCACGATCGGCAGGATGTCCGCGACCACCTTGGCGGCACGCAGCTCCTTGGGCGTCACGGGGGTTAGGTGTGCAAAGCGGCCGGCTTTGAAGTTTGCCGCGTTCACCGCCACCATGCCGCCGGGCGCCCAGATGTTATGGTAGTTATTGATATTCGTGATGGTGTTGATGTTCGTGATATTGGTGACGTTCGTGACGTTGGTGATACTGGTGACCCGATTGAAGACCGGCGCACCGTAACCGTTCCCCCACCACGGGTTGAATGGCTCATACGGCGCGAGCGGCACCCAGCCGATGTTTCCGAAGCCGAAACTCAAGCCGCCGAAGGAGAAAAAGGCGACGAGCGCGGGCCGGTAGACCGGCGCTTCGTAGACGACGGGCTGCGGGTACCAGCACCAGCCTTCATCGGCCGCGTAGAACCAACGCCCGTAATGGTAGGGAGCCCAGCCCCACGGCTCGGCGCCGACCCACGTCCAACCGTAGTACGGTTCCCAAACCCACTGACCGTCGTGATAGGGTGCCCAACCGGCGGCATACGTCGGGTGCCAAACTTCACCGTAGTCCGGTTCGTCCACCCACGTGCCGTAGCGCCCGAGATCATCGGCACCGACGATCGCCGGATCCACGTACGCGTAGTCGGCGCCGGCCCCTTCGTACCGATCCCGGTCGTCGTTCCACGCATCGAAGCCGTCGCGGCCTATTTCGGCCACCGTTTGAACGCGCGCGTTTGAGGCGTCGCCCGACACCTCGAGGCTCGACGCGGCGCGGAGCGTCTGTGTCGTGTTCTGTGCGGCCACGTCGGCTTCACCGGACCGAACCGTTACGAGCGTATTTCCGTCGCGATCGACGCTGACCCGATAGCGCCCCTTCTCAGTCGGTCGCACGACAACGTTGGGGGTGTCGATCTCCGGGTGCGCGGCATCGTTTCCGAAGAGCCGCAGCTCCACGGTTCCCGCCGCGAGCTGCAGAGCGTTGGACGCTGCCTCGAGGTTCGTAAAACGAAGTTGCGTGCCGGCTCCGACGCGTAGCGACGTGCGGTCCGCGAGCTGCACTTCGGTGCGCGCATCAGGCTGCGTCGACAGGTAGTCGCCGACGCCCAGCGGCGCGTTGATCGCGGCGCCGAGCGTGTCACCCGAATCGGCGCGTTTGATGTTGACGCCGCCCTTGATCAGGCTGATGCGCGCGACACCGGGACCGGCATCGTCGGCTCGGGCCTGCTGCGCCGCCGCGCCGAAAACGGCGACCGTTGTAAAGCTCGTCAGAATCATCGTGCGAACGATGCGCTGCAGCGTGCAATCCATCGAACTCGGCCTCCCTGTGCCGTGCCTGGGAAACGTTCGCCGCCGCGAGGTTCGTCTCCACGCCTTTGGGCCCGTAGCGGATTTCTCAGGCAATTTTCATGTCGTCGTCGAAGTGAAATCCATGCCGCGCTATCTGCACACTTCGATCTTCGTCAACGACATGGCCGCGTCGATCGATTTTTACACCCGCAAACTCGGCCTAACATTGTTGGACGGTCCGCTTCACTACCCCGGTAACGCCGACATGGCGTTCGTCGGTAAGGATTGGGACGCGTACGTCGAGTTGGTCTACGATCTCGAAGACCACCCGCCGTATGAACTCGGCAATCGCTACGAGCACCTTGCGTTCGAAGTCGATGGCGATGTTGCGGCGGTCGTCGACCGGCTCGAGTCGCAGGGCGTCAATATCCTCAAACCTCCGAAGAAATCACCCGGCGGTTCGCGCACGAGCGCGTTCGTCGAAGATCCCAACGGCATCCCGATCGAGCTTCTCGAAGCGCGCGACACGAAAGTAGGCGGCTCAATCACGTAAAGTCAGCGGTAAAGGAACGGATCGGCCGGGGGCCTGACGGTTTTCCACCGGCCGAGGCGCAACGCTAATCCGCGCGCCGACGGCGCGAGCACGCCGCTCGCCACGACCCACGTGCCGTCGTCCACCGACAGATGTGACGTCAAGCGCACCACGATCGGCGCGGCGTCGGCGCGACAACACGTGATCTCGTAGCGTTCGAGCACGCTTGCGCCGCCGTCGCTGCGTTCAACGGTTCCGACGAACGACAAGCGTTCCCCCGGATAGGCGTCGGCTAATTGCGTTGCGTTCGCACGTTCACGCGGAACCGGCGAGCCGGCCGCCAGCGCGGCGAACAAGATTGCCGGGACGAGCGTTGCGCCGAAAGGCCACGGTCGCGCGATGTGGTGCCAGGCAACGACGGTGCGCCGGTGCATGAACGGCAAAGCGCGGCAGGCGCTCAGCAGCGCAAGGAGCGCGCCCAGGACGATGAGCGGCAACAGCCGCGGATTGACGAAACCTGCTGCGCCGCGTTGCGCGAGCAGTCCGAGCGCCGCTGCCATGGCAAGTCGAGCGGCGACGGCCGTCGCGGGCGTTACACCGGCGGGCCGCGGGCACAAGCGCAGCGCGTTGGGGAGTCGCACGAGTCCCCCGGTCAGCAACAGTCCGGCCGCGGCCGGCGCCAGGTGAGGCCCAAGGGCGGCGGCGATCGCGACCGCAGCCGTGGCGCACGGCGCGACGCTTCCGAGGGCAATCCCGAGGGCGAAAGCGGCGAGCGGCCCGAGCGGCGCCTGCATCAAATGGGGAGCGACCGGCAGCAGCGCGCTTGCCCCCACGGCCGCCGCCGCGGCGCAGGGCGCAAGCATGAGCAGCTCATCCAAAGCGTCGGGCGGCGCGGCGCTCGCGGTCCCCGTAACGTCGTGACGGGGCGGAGCGAAGTGCATCATGGCCAGCCCCGCGCCGAAGCGCGCCAGCGCGACCGGCGGTCCAAACGCGATCCAGCACAGTGCCGTCGCTGCGAGCGAAAGGGCGCCTGGAACGCGCCCCGCGCACCCGCAGCCCCCTAGCTGCACGGCGAATTGCAAGCGACGCGGTACGAGTTCGGCGGCAAGGACAAAGGGCGCCGCTTCGAAGAGACTACCCGCTGCCGCGGCGAGCGCTGCGTGCAGGGTGCCGGGTCCCAGCGCCGCGCATCCGAGGGCCAGTGCGAGTAGAGGCAGCACGCGACTCGACGAACGTTTCGTTCGAGGCATCGAGAACGTTCGCGCGCGAAGTAAGGACGTCATGAACAAGATTGCCGCCCCGCGGGGAACGGCAGACATCTATCCCCCCGACAGCGCACGTTGGCAAGCGCTCGAGGCGTGCGTTCGCGCGATCGCACGGCGCTACGGCTATGGCGAAATACGCACGCCGACGTTCGAGGCAACCGAACTCTTCGTGCGCGGCGTCGGTGAGACGACCGACATCGTCTCCAAAGAAATGTACGACTTCATCGACAAAGGGGGTCGCAGCTTGACGTTGCGCCCGGAGTGGACCGCGCCGGTCGTACGCGCGCTACTCGAACACAATCTGTTGAGCGCCGGGCCGCAGCGGCTTTACTACATCGGTTCGATCTATCGCTACGAGCGTCCGCAAGCGGGACGCTATCGGCAATCCCATCAGTTCGGCGTCGAATGTTTCGGTTTTGCCGGCCCCGAGGCCGATGCGGAAGTGATCGCCCTCGCTTATGACGTCATGCGCGAGAACGATGTTCCCGTCCAGCTGGCGCTCAACTCGATCGGCGATGAGCTGTGCCGCCCGCGTTACCGGCGAGTCCTGTACGAGTACTTTGCGCCGCACCGCGAGTTCCTGTCCGCGGCGTCGCAAGAGCGCCTCGAACGTAACCCGCTGCGCATCCTCGATAGTAAAGAACCGCAGGATCGGGCGCTCATTGCTGCCGCGCCGACCGTGCTCGACGTGTTGTGCGAGCCTTGCGCGGTGCACTTTGCAGCGGTTCGCGCGCTCTTGGACGCAAGCGGCGTGGCGTACGTTGTCGATACCGGCATCGTGCGTGGGTTGGATTATTACACGCGTACGGTGTTCGAATTCATTTCGGATGAACTCGGAGCGCAGGCAGCGGTGTGTGGCGGCGGCCGTTACGATGGACTGGTCGGATCGCTCGGTGGGCCGCCGACGCCGGGCATCGGCTTCGGGCTGGGCCTGGAACGGTTCTTGATGCTCCTTGCCAAGCGGGACGAAGGCGCAAGCGAAGCGCCGGCGGGTATTGCAGTCATCGCACTCGGCGACGCGGCACGGCGGCATACGGTACCCGTGATCGCTGCCTTGCGCCGTCGCAGCGGCGCGACGCCGATTTTGGCCGATTACGGTGAGTCGAAGATTGCGGCGCATTTACGGCGGGCCGAACGCGCGAACGTCCGGGCGGCGTTGATCGTCGGCGATGAGGAACTGGCTCGCGGCGAACTCGTGGTACGCGATCTGCAAGTGCGGGCACAGTGGACGCTGCCGCAGGACGAGCGTGCCGACGTTACCGCAGAAGCCGTTCTCGCCTGGTATGCCGCACTTCCGAATGCAGCACCGGAGGCTGCATGAACGACGAGCGCGAGGCGCTCGCCGCACTGCTCTCGATCCTGCATGACAACGACCTCGATGCGTTGACCGTGCGGCACGGTGAGGCCACGTACGAATTGGTGGCGCGGCCGGAGTCACCGGCGTCCGCTTTGCCGGCGGCGCCGACGACCGTCGTGCCGGCCGGCTCGGCGTCGGCCGCTGGCGCACCGTCTGCCGGTGCAGCGGCGGCTCCGGCGGCCGACTACAAACGTGTCACGGCGCCGTTCATCGGCGTGTTCTATCGCGCGCCGTCGCCCGGCGCCGAGCCGTTCGTCGAAGTCGGCGGCCGCATCGAGATCGGGCACCCACTGTGCATTCTCGAAGCGATGAAGTTGATGAACGAGATCACGAGCGACTACGCCGGCGTCGTGCGCCGCATCCTACCGGAAAACGGAGCGCTCGTGTCGCTCGGTGAGGAGATGTTTTGGATCGAACCGTAATCGCGCCCGCGGCGCGCGGTTTTCGCGAGCTGCTCGCCGACCGTCGGGGCCTGCTCGACGCCGACCGCTATGAAACCGTCGTCGAACGCATCGCCCAAACGCTGACGCACGCGTTCCGAACGGGACATAAGGTGCTGTGGTGCGGCAACGGCGGAAGCGCCGCCGACGCGCAACATTTGGCGGCCGAATTCTCGGGGCGTTTCTTGCGCGAGCGGCGGGCGCTATCGTCCGAGGCCCTATCCGTCAACAGCTCGGCCGTCACCGCGATTGCCAACGACTACGGGTTCGACCGCGTCTTCGCGCGTCAAGTCGAAGCCTTCGCTCTGCCCGGCGACGTCGTCGTCGGCATTTCGACGAGCGGCAATTCACGCAACATCGTGTTGGCCCTCGAAGCAGCGCGCCGCGGCGGCGCAAGCACCATCGCGTTCTCGGGCAACGGTGGCGGCGAAATCGCGGCGCTCGCCGACATCGCGCTGATCGGTCCCGATGGTTACTCGGCGCTCGTCCAAGAAGTGCACATCACGCTCGGTCACATTGTCTGCGACCTCGTCGAACAGAGTCTCTTCCCGGCCGCGCGTTGAGCAGCACGGCGCGCGGCAAGGCCGCCGCGTTTCTCGATCGCGACGGAACGTTGATGGAAGATTCAGGGTTCGTCGGGGACCCGCGTCGCGTCCGCGTGCTGGACGGCGTTGCGGAGGCGCTGATCGCGCTCGCCGGGGCCGGGTTCGCACGCATCGTCGTCACCAATCAGTCGGGCGTCGCGCGTGGTTTCTTCGGTGAGCCCGACGTCGTCATGGTCCATCACGCCCTGCGGGACGAGTTGGCGGTGCGCGGTGCGACGGTCGACGCGTTCTACTACTGTACGCACCTCGAAGGTTGCGAATGCCGCAAACCATTGCCCGGCCTGGTTCTGCAAGCCGTCGCCGACCACGCCCTCGACTTGCGCCGCAGCGTGATGTTCGGCGATCGCGGCGGCGACATCGCGCTGGCGCACACACTCGGCATTCCGGGCATCCTCGTCAATGAGCTGCCCGGCTACGACGGGCCGCCGCCGCTGCACCGTGCGCGCAGCCTGCGCGAAGGGGTTGCGTTTTTCTTGGAGTCGGTGCATGCGTGACGCGCTGGCGCTCGGTCGTGCGCGCGAACTCTTCGCGCGCATGCGGGGCAAGCGCGTGCTCGTCGTGGGCGACGTGATGCTCGACGAGTGGGTGTGGGGGGCGGTGTCGCGCATTTCGCCCGAAGCGCCGGTTCCCGTCGTCGCCGTGCACGATCATTCGTTCACCTTGGGCGGCGCGGGCAACGTTGCCAGCAATTTGTGTGCGGTCGGCGTACGCGTGTCGTTCGCCGGTGCCGTCGGCGACGATGCCGAAGGCCGTACGTTGCTCGGGCTTTTTGATGCGCAAGGCGTCGAGCGCAGCGCCGTGATCGCGCTCGACGATCGTCCGACGACGCGCAAGACGCGGATCGTGGCGCACAATCAGCAAGTCGTGCGCGCGGACTGGGAGTCGACCAAACCACTGGGTCCAAGCGACCGCGTGCGGATGTGCGCGCTCGTGGCCAAACGCGCCCGCGACGCCGATGCGGTCATCTTGTCCGATTATGCGAAGGGGCTCTTTTCGCGCGATCTCGTCGAAGCCGCCGGCGCTGCCGCCGTGGTGACCGCCGACCCAAAGCCGAAGAACATCGAACTTTTCGCCGGAGTGACGTGCGTTGCGCCCAACGCCGTCGAGACCGCCGAGGCGACCGGCATCGTGCTCGACGACGACGCGAGCCTCGACCGTGCCGGCGCGGCGCTGCTCGAGCGCCTGGGCTGCCGCTACGTCGTCGTCACGCGCGGCGAACGCGGCATGGCGTTCTTCGGTCCCGCCGGCGAGCGGCTGCACATTCCTTCGGTCGCGCGCACGGTCTTCGACGTGAGCGGCGCCGGCGATACGGTGATCGCGGTGCTGACGGCGGCGCTCGCGGCGGGCGCCGATGCCGCGCTCGCCGTTCAATTAGCGAACTTTGCGGCCGGTGCCGTCGTGGAAAAGCTCGGTACGGCGACCGCCTCGCCGCAAGAGATTCTCGACTTGGTCGCGCCCGATGCCTGAGGCGCAATCCTACGCGGCGCCCGTCCTCGGCCTCGAGGCTGCCGTGCGCTGGCGTGAAGACGTTCGCGGGCGCGGCATGCGCGTCGTGTTCACCAACGGCGTCTTCGACCTCGTGCACGCGGGCCACGTCGCCTACCTTGCGTGGGCGCGCACGCAGGGCGATGCATTGCTGCTCGGGCTCAACAGCGATGCTTCCGTGCGCGCACTCAAAGGCCCCGAGCGGCCGCTCGTCCCGTTCGACGACCGGGCCGCGGTCGTCGGCGGCCTGCGCAGCGTCGACGCCGTCGTCGGTTTTGCCGAACGCACGCCCGAGGTGCTGCTCGATCATATTCGGCCCGACGTGCATGTCAAAAGCGCCCAATACCGCGTCGAGGATCTGCCCGAACGCATCGTCGTGTTGCAGCACGGCGGCATCATCACGCTGGCGCCGCACCAGCACGGAAAAAGCACGACCGACATCATCGCCGAAATCCGGCGTCGCTACGGTCCCTAAGCGTTGCGCATTGCGATCTCCAGTAATGGTCCTGGGGAATTTTCCGGCTGGGTTCGCCCCCTCGTCGCGGCGCTTTTGCGGCTCGCGCCACAGACCGAGGTGAGCCTGTTCTTCGTGCCCGACGACTACGCGACGGGACGCGAAGCCGACGTGGCCGCCCGGCTCTTTCCGAGCGTGCGCATCGTTCCGCCACGCGCATACGTCGCTTTTGCGCTGGGCCGCCGTGCGCCGGGCGTGCCCGATACGGTTGATGTAGTCCAGTATCTGGGGGGCGACCTGCTGCATGCTGCGCGGTTGCGGAAGCGGTTGAGGGCGCATTTGCGAACGTACAAATTCGCGCCGCGACGCTATGCGCGCGGGCTCGAATGCGCCTACGCGCTCGATGTCGGCAATGCGCGAGAGTTGAGGGACGCCGGCGTTCCACCCCAGCACGTGGACATCGTCGGCAACCTCGCGATCGACGGCGCACTGGCCGAGGCGGCCGGCATGTTCCCCGCGAGCGACGAGCGCGAAGCGATCGTGCCCGGGGGCATCCTCATCATGCCGGGCGCGCGCAAACATGAAGTTGCCAACATGGTCCCGTTTTTTTTGCAGACGGCCGTGCACATGCGCAAGCTGCGACCCGATATACCGATCGCGTTTGCGATCTCACCCTTCACGACGCAGGCCGAACTCGGCCGCGCTCTGGGTGCCGGCGGGCATCGCAACGCCTGGGGCGCGCGCGGCAAACTCGTTACGCTGCCGGGTGGGCTCGGGATGCGAGCCGATGGGGAGGCGCAACCGTTCCCGGTCGTGCGCGACGCGATGCGGCATGCGCCGCACGCGCGAATGGCGCTCACGTTGCCGGGCACCAAGTGCATCGAACTCGCGGCCCTCGGCGTACCAGCCGTGGTTTGCGTGCCGCTCAATGCGCCGGAAGTCGCCGTCGTCAATGGGCCGCTGCAATATCTCGACCGGCTCCCGTTCGTCGGTATTGCGCTCAAGCGCGCGATCGTCATCCGCGTCGACGAGCGCTTCGCCGTGACGGCTCAGCCCAACATCGACGCCGGCTGCATGCTGATGCCGGAGTTGCGCGGCACGTTGATGCCCGGTGAAGTCGCGCGCCGGGCGCTGGCGTATGCCGACGATGCTTCGGCGCGCACCGCGGCATCGCAGCGGTTGCGAGCGTTGTACGCAGCGCACGCCGGTGCGGCCGAACGCATGGCGCGTTCATTGCTCGAGGCGCACGGATGAGGCTGAGCGTCATCATCGCAACCAAGGATCGGGCTGCGTTTCTGGCGCGCGCACTCGAGTCGCTCGAGGCGCAGCGCGCAGCGCCGGCCTTCGAGGTGGTGGTCGTCGACAACGGGTCGAGCGATGCAACGCCGGCGCTGCTGACCGCGCGTGCCGCAGCGGCACCATACCCGTTGCGTGTCGTGCGGGTGGCGCAACCCAATCGTGCCGCCGCGCGCAATGCGGGCATCGCGGTTTCAACGGGCGTGCTGGCGCTGTTCGTCGACGATGACGTGCGGCTGCCCGTCGATTTTCTCGCGGCCCATCATGCTGCCCACCGCGGACCCTTCCCAACGGCGGTGTCGGGCCCGATCCTCAATGTTCCAAACTACGACGCCCGCCCCAAGCCGACGTGGGCCAACTATTCGGGCGCGTTCTTCTGCACGTGCAACGTATCGGTGCCACGTTCCGCGCTCGTCGCCGTCGGCGCGTTCGACGAAGCGTTCAATCTCTACGGTTGGGAGGATACCGAACTGGGCCTGCGCCTGCGGCGCCACGACGTGCGCCGCGCTTTCGCCTGGGACGCCTACCTGTGGCACGTCAAACCGCCGCACAGCGAGACGCTCGACGTCGTTCATGTCAAGGTGGTCGAACGCGCGCGCATGGCGGCCCGCCTGCTGCGCAAGGACCGCAGCCTGCGCACGAAGCTGGCGACCGGAGCGTACGGTCCGAACCTGCTACGCTCGAGCGTGTTCTCGCCGGCATGGTCGCTCGCTGCCTATCGGGCCGTAGCGACCAACGAACGCGTGCCGAAAGCCGTGCGGTCGATGGCGCGCGCGCAGTTTCTGGACGGGGCATACACGAGCACGCTGCTGCGCGCGTTGCGAACGACGGCATGAAGGTTCTGCTCGTGCGCAATGACGGCATCGGGGATGCGCTGGCGTGCGCGCCGCTGGTGGCGGCGCTTCACGCGGCCGGACACACGCTGGGCGCAGTCTTGGGCCCCGGCAACGCGCGCATCTTCGCGCGTGACGTCTTCGCGCACGTGCATGTGCTCGAACGCATTCCGTGGCCCGCACACGGTTCGACGCCCGCTACGCGGCGTGCCGCGCTCGCCGATGCGCGGGCAGTCGGTTACGATGTCGCACTCATCGCGAGCGAAGAAATCGACGCCTATACGTTCGCGCGCGACGCCGGCATCGGGCGACGCGTCGGGTTTATCAACGGCTGGGAGAAACCGTTCAAGAGCCTGCGCGTACGCCGTTTGTTGACGCGCGCGCTCGTGCGCGAGGCACCGGCATGGCGCGCCCGCGACCATGAAGCCGCGGTTCTCTTTGCGCTTGGTGCCGGCTTGCACGCGGAGCGCCGGCCGACCCGCGACATCATGCGGTTGCGGCGTGTGATTCTCGACGGACCAGGCGAGTGCAACGGCTACGTCGTGCTGCAAGCTTCGCACAAGCACGCGCGCTGCGGACTGGATGAAGCGACCTATGCAGCGCTTGCGCGCACACTAGCGCACGTTGGGCACGCGGTGCTGCTTCTCGGTGACGATCCGGCGCTCGTCGAATCCGTTTCGCACGCTGCAGGCGTCGCGGCGGCGTCAAATCTCGACGCCGCTGCCTGGAAGTCGCGCATTGCGGGAGCGCGCGCCATCGTCACGCCCGACAGCGGGGCGGCCCACGTCGCCGGCTTCACCGGCGTGCCGTGCGTCGATTGCTTCGTGCCGCATTCCGTCACGGTGCGCGATATTGAGCGCTGGCGACCGTGGGCCGCGCCCTACCGCGCCCACGTGCTCGACCCGACGCGTGCGCCGGATGCGCTTGCGCACCGGTTGGCCGCCGACGTTTGCGCCCTTCTGCCGCAGGCGTGCCCGGCCGTCGCGTGAGCGCGCTCGTCATTTGCACCGGAGGCGGCATCGGCGACGTTTTGCTCGCGACGCCGGTCATGCGGGCGTTGCGGGCGCGCTACGGCGAGGTCGTCGCGCTGACGACGCCGCCGCATCGCGACGTGCTCGCGCACGATCCGGACCTAGCCGACGTGTGGACGACGTCCGCGTCGTTCTCCGATGACCTCGCGCGCACGGTAGCGCGCCGCTTCGATGCAGCGGTCGTAACGTGGGCTTCTTTGCGGTCGGCGACCCTGCCGTTGCTCGCGCGCATTCCGGCGCGCGTCGGCCAAGCTCGCCGCCTGTACTCGCACTTCTTCACGCGGCGGGTCGTCGTGCGTAGCGAGCGCGGAGACCACACGACCCATTGGACGCAGATTCTGCTCGACTTCGCGCGCGCGCTCGAGTGCGACGTGAGCGATGCGACCCCGATCTTTTGCGTCGACGACGAGGCCCGCGCCTCGCTGAGCCGCACCTTGGCAACGACGGGCGTCGCCACGCCGTACGTCGTCCTGCACCCGACGCGCGGTACCTCAGCCGCGCGCGAGCGGTGGCCCGTGCAGACGCTCGGAGCGCTCGCGCGCGAACTCGGGCGGCGCTTCGGGGGACCGGTCATCGTGACCGGGGCTGCTGTGGACCGCGCTATCGCCGAGCGCGTCGCCGAATTGGGCGATGCCGTGTCGCTGGCCGGCCGCACGTCGCTGCGCGAGTTCGCGGCGCTCGCCGCCGGAGCGAGAGCGGTCGTCGCGATGGACTCGGGACCGATGCATGTCGCCGCCGCCGTCGGCGCGCCGACGCTGGGACTCTTTGCGCTGCGCTGCGATGAGCCGTTGCGCTGGGCACCGCTGGGAGCGCGCACCGCCGTGCTGCGTGGCACGTATGCCTGCCCGCCGTCGCACCGCAAGGAAACGTGTCCGAACTTCGCTTGCGTCGAGGCGCTCGACCCCGCGCGCGTTGTGGCGGCGCTCGATGCGCTGCTAGCGCGAGAGCGGGCGCCACGCGCCTGATGCCGGCGCTGCGCGCGACGATTCAACTGTGCACGTATAATCGCGCGCATCTGCTCGGCCGGGTGCTCGAGGCGTGCTTCGAGCAAACGTTTTCGAGCGATGCGTACGAGGTCGTCCTCGTCGACGATGGTTCATCGGACGAAACGCCGCGGATCATTGAGGCGGCGCGTGAACGGGCGACGTGCCCGTTCACGGTCGTCACGCAATCCAACGCCGGCCTTGCACGCGCGCGCAACGCTGGAATCGCCCGCGCACGCGGCGAGCGGATCATCTTCATCGATGACGACGTGTTGCCGATTCCGGCCTTCGTCGCCGCGCACATGGCCGCGCATCGGCACGCGCCGTACGCCATCGTGCGCGGCGCGGTGATCAACACGCGAAGCTTCGAGCGCTTACCGACGCCGACGTGGACGCCGGCGAATTATTCGGGCAACTTCTTTTGGACGTCCAACGTGTCGCTGCCGCTGGAGACGTTGCGACGCGTCGGAAACTTCAGCGAGGCGTTCCACGAATACGGCTGGGAGGACATCGAATTGGGACTGCGGCTGCGCGCCGCTCGCGTGGCCGCGGTGTTCAACCGTTACGCGGTCGCTTTTCATTATAAACCGCGAGCACGCAGCGACGATGTCGCGGGCATGCTTCGGCGCGCGCGCGCGCAGGCGCGAACGGCGGTGCAGCTGCGCCGCCTGCACCCAACCTGGCGCGTCCGCTTGGCCACCGGTGAAGACCCGTTCCAGCTCGCGTTCCACCGGGCGCTTCGCGCGCTCGGCGTGATCGAGCGCTTGGAGCAGCGTATCGGCACGCCCGAGCCGGGGGGCGTCCTGGACCGTCGCCAGCTGCGTGCCGCGCGAGCGCTCGAACGGGAGACGTACTTTTGCGAACTCGCCGCGGCGCGTGTTCGGTGAACATTCTGCTGACGCGGCTCGATCGCGTGGGAGACCTGGTGTTGTCGACGCCGGCCATCGCGTCGGTGCGGCGCTCCTGGCCGAACGCGCACGTAACCATCGTCTGCAGCCGTTATAACGCCGGCGTCGTGCAGCGCAATCCCGACCTGGATGCCGTCGTTGCGGCCGACGACGTTCCGGCGGAAATGGGCCGCCGCTTTCGGGGTCGCTGCGACGTTGCGATTGCACTTGCGCCGCGGGCGGCCGACTTCAGGCTGGTCGGCGCGACCCGCGCGCCGGTCCGCGTTGGGTACACGTACGTGCGGCGCCGCCTGGCGCGGCTGAGCGCGCGCTTGTATCTGTCTCGCCTCGGCATCTCCGAGGCCGATCCCGATTTATCCGAACGCGATCCGTCCCGCCCGGTGCGGCACGAAGTCGACCAAGTCTTAGAGCTGGTGCGGCTCGCTGGCGGAACGGCAATCTCGCGTGACCTCGTTTTACCGATCGGGGACGCGGATCGTGCCGCCGTTTCGGCCGTGCCTGCGGGCGGCATCGCCGTGCACCTGGCCGCGCGCTGGTTTTGCGAGGGAAGCACGTTTGCGAACGTGCGCCAACTCGTAAGCGAGTTACGCCGCTTCGGTTGCCCGATCGTGGTGACGTACGGCGACGACGCGCGCGCCGCGGCCTTGGAACTAGGCGAGGCCGGAGTCGCCGATGCGCTGGCCGGCGGTCTAGCGTTCGCACATTGGGCCGCCGTTTTTGAAAAGAGCCGCGTCGTATTGACCGTCGACACCGGTGCAACGCATGTTGCAAGCGCCGTGCGCAGGCCGACGGTGGTTCTATTCGAACACCGCTATTTTCACCTCAGCTCGCAAGAGTGGTCGCCCTATCGCGTGCCGTCGGTGTGTCTGCGTAAACCGGCAAGCACGACTCCGGCGACCCTTGCGGCGTCGCGGGCGGCGATTGCCGCGGCGGTCGGTGAACTTCTGAACGAATCCGCCACTCCTGCCCGATAAGGCTACCGTTGAGCGACCCCGAACTGACCGTCGTCATTCCGACGTACAACCGCCTCGAGACGTTGCGCGAGGTGATACCCTCGCTGCTGGCCCAAGACGTGGGCGCCGAGCGGTACGAGGTCGTCGTCGCCGATTCCAATTCGGACGATGGAACGGCCGACTACCTCGCGGCGGTGGCGCGCGATGCCGGACGCGTGCGCCACGTACCGGGTGCCTACGGCGGCCGCGCGGCGGCACGCAACGCCGGCATCGCAGCCGCGCGCGGCGACCTCGTGCTCTTCACCGACGCCGACATCATCGCTGCGCCTGATCTCCTGCGCCGCCACCTCGAACGCCACCGTGAAGCCACGAGTCTCGCCGTCGTCGGCATGGAGCTGCAAGTGGGATCGCTCGCGGAGTACGAGCGCTTGCGCGATCACCCAGCCGACCGGCGTCCGCTCCATCCGCCGTCGCGCACGCGGCTCTCATGGTTGTACTTTCTCACAGGCAATGCCTCAGTGCATAAGCGAGATCTCGAGCGCGTCGGCTGCTTCGATGAATCGTTCACCGGTTACGGACACGAAGATCTCGAACTCGGGTACCGCCTCGAGCACGCCGGCGTCAGACTCGCCTACGAACCGCGCGCGGGCAACTATCACTGGCATCCCGTCCCCTACGACGAGCAGAAGTCGAAGATGACGTTGGCGGGCCGCTCGACGGTTCGTTTTTATCGCAAACATCCGCATTTCGGCGTGCGCGCGCGCCTCGGAATGACGCCGCTGTCGCTGGGGTTGCACGCTCTTTTGCGCCGCACGCCGGCTCTTGTGCAAAGGCTCGAACGTGCTGCAGCCGCCAAGCGTGGTCCGGCACGGGAACTCGTGCTGCAATATCATTATTTGAACGGCGTCACCGCGGCTTTGGAACGCGAACGTGCCTGACGTCGTCCGTGCATCGTGCGGTGCTTTGCGCCCCGGGCATGTCGGTGCGCGCGCCCAACTGCGCGGCTGGGTGCACCGGCGGCGCGATCATGGCGGTCTCGTGTTCATCGACGTGCGCGACCGTGACGGCATCGCGCAGATCGTGTTTGATCCGGTCGTCGCGCCCGCGTTCGACGTGGCGCAATCCCTGCGCAACGAAGACGTCGTTGCGGTAACGGGAACGGTTCGTGTGCGGCCGGCCGGAACGGAGAATCCGAAACTCGCGACCGGTGACGTCGAACTTGCGGCGCAGGACGTCTCCGTACTGGCTCGCTCGGAAACGCCGCCATTTCCGGTCAACGTGGACGCCGACGTTGACGAAGCGCTGCGTTTTCGGTACCGCTACCTCGACCTGCGGCGGCCGCGACTCCAGCGCAATCTGACGATCCGGCACAAACTCGTCAAGGCGATGCGCGACTTCTTCGACGAACGTGAGTTTCTGGAAGTCGAGACGCCGTGCTTGATCAAGTCGACGCCCGAAGGCGCGCGCGAGTATTTGGTGCCCAGCCGGCTGTACGCCGGCGATTTCTACGCGCTGCCTCAGTCGCCGCAGATGCTCAAACAGATCCTGATGATCGGCGGCATCGGCCGTTACATGCAGATCGCGCGGTGCTTCCGGGACGAAGATTCGCGCGCCGACCGCCAGCCTGAGTTCACGCAGCTCGACGTCGAGCTGTCGTTCGTCACCGAAGACGACGTGAGGGCCTTGATGGAAGACTGCATCGCGTACGTGTGGGAGCGGGCGCTCGGCATCGAACTCGCGCGACCGTTACCGCGGCTAACTCACGCGGAGGCATTGCGCGACTACGGCAGCGATAAGCCGGATCTACGCTTTGCATTGCCGCTCGTCGACGTCGCCGCCGCCTTTTCGGAAACATCGATTGCGTTTCTCGCCGAACACGCGCGCAGTTCGCAAAGCCGTATCGTCGCGGTGCGTTACCCCGGCGGAGCGGCGTTGTCACGGCGTGATTTCGATGCCCTCACCCAGGTGGCCAAGAGCTTCGGCGCGGGCGGCCTGGTCTGGGTGTCGTTTTCGGGAGAGGGTTGGAAGTCATCGACACGCTTGCTCGACGACAGGACCGTCGGTGCGTTGCGCGAGCTCGCGAACGCCGAAGACGGCGATGCCCTGCTGCTCGTCGCGGGACCGCGGGCGGCGGCCGGCGACGTCGCCGGGCGCTTGCGCTTGCACGTCGGCGACCGGCTCGGCTTACGCGATCCAGCGGCCTTCGCGTTCTGCTGGGTCGTCGGCTTCCCGCTTTTCGAGCGCGATCCCGATTCGGGCACGATCGTCTTCACGCATCATCCGTTTACCGCCCCGGCGCCGGGGCAGGAAGCGCTGATCGATACCGATCCGCTCGCGGTGCGCGCCCAACACTACGATTTGGTGCTCAACGGTTTCGAGCTCGGCAGCGGCTCGATCCGCATCCACGACGTCGCCTTGCAGAAAAAGATATTTGAGATTCTCGGACACTCTGAAGCAGAGATCGAAGCGCGCTTCGGTTTTTTCATGGAAGCTCTGCGCTTCGGCGCGCCGCCGCACGGCGGCATGGCCTGGGGCATCGACCGACTCGCCATGCTCGCATGCGGCGAGGCCTCGATCCGTGACGTCATCGCCTTTCCGAAGACGCAAACGTTCCGCGACCTGATGATGGATGCGCCGTCCGCGGTACCCGATACGCTTTTGCGTGAACTCGGATTACGCCGTGCACCGCCGAACTGAGCCCGAACGAACGCGTTGACGTAACCGCGCGAAACAAAAGCGTCCGGGCGCGGTACTTCGCACGTGAAACTCACATGGCTCGCGGCGCTTTGCGCGTGTATGGCCTTAGCCGTTCCGCTCGTCGCTCGGGCGTCGATCGCACTCGGTGTGCGAGTGCATGCGATCCGAACCGCTACGCCGCCGCCGGCGGATACGACGTTTTCCGCTCCGGTGTGGCGGACGGCGCTGCGCGCCGCCGACTTTGCTAATTTTACCACGCACGGACCCGCCCAGTCGGCGACGACCGCGCTGTTGTTGTACGACGACAAGAACGTGTATGTCGGATTCATTTGCGAGCAGCGTGGCGAGCCGCTCACGGCGACGCAAACGGTCAACGATGTCGGATATGGTCTCGATGACGAAGTGACGGTCGCCATCGACACGAGCGGCAACAGCTCGCGAACGTACACATTTACGTCGACCCCGCTCGGCGTCCGGTACGAGTCCTCGTCGGAATCGTCGCGTTACCAGCCGCCGTGGAGCACCGTCGCGACGACGTCGGCCGACGGATATCGCGTCCTGATGACGATTCCGCTCGCGGATATGCGCGTCTCCAGTGATAAAACGCAAAGTTGGCGCATCAACTTCAGCCGCCGCATCGCCGCCAGCGGCGATCTGCTGACGTGGGCATACGATGCCGGTTCGAACGCATACTGCCAGAACAATAACCAAGGGCCGACGATCTACTGCGATGCGACGCGCTGGCCGATACTCGACGATATTCGCCTGGTCGGTGTGGCCAAGGCACCGCCGCCGTACGCGGACGCCTACGTGTTAGGCAGCGCCGGGGCAGATCGTAAGGTCTTCGAGACGACGCCTGAAAAGTTTACGAGTCACACGCCGCGTTTCGTGGGCCTCGATGCGACGGTCCCGTTCACGCGGACACTGGCCTTCGTCGGTGCGCTCGGGCCCGACTTCTCCAACGTGGAAAACGATCAGACGACGATTGCCCCGCAAGAATTTACGCGGCGCTATCAGGAGTACCGGCCGTTCTTCGCGCAGGGAGCCAACTTCATCTCCGCGCTACCAAACTTTAACGTCAACGGTCAAGGAAACATCGTGTTCTATTCGCCGGCGCTCGGCATCCTCGATGATGGGTTCAAGATCGAAGGGACGGTCGGAGCCAATTCGATCGGTCTGCTTCAGGCCGAGGGCGACGGTTACAACGACCGCGTCTTCGGCTACGGCATTCAAAAGCCCGATGGGACGCTTCAGTTTGCGGCGGAGGGCGTCGATGCACACCATCCAGGCGTCAGCGATCGTACGATCGGCATCGGGGGATCGTATCAGAATTTGCACTCGGGATTCCAGCCGATCGTGACCTACGAACAGGAGACGGGTAGTCTCGTCGATGCGCCGCTCGCGGCGCGTCAGTTGGTCATCGGGGAAGTAACCAATCACGGACTGTGGCAGACGGGCGGCGTTTACCGGGATGTGGGACCCGAGTATGCTCCGATCGACGGCTACACGAACATCAACGATATTCGCGGCCCGCAAGCGTTTGCCGTCTACAACGGCGTCGGAACGGCGCGCGGTGCCATCAAGTCCTACCAACTCGCGTTGCTCGGCGATCGCTTCATCGATCGCAGTGGCGCCGCGCATCAAGTCGATGTCCTCACCTTCGACTCGCTGACGCTCAAGAATCTCTTATCGTTCAACGTGAGCAATAACGCGAGCGAGTTACGAACGTACGGCCAAGCGTTTCCCGACTATACGGGAACGCAATACGTCGCGTTCAATCAGCGCAGCATCGGGATCGGGTACCGCGACGGTACTCCCTCGCCGACCGACGTGAATTATTCGTTTGGGCCATTTGCGGTCGCATGCGCGAACGGCCCGAACGAGCCGCTGCCGTGCGCAGCGGCGGTCAACGCGTTTTCACCGGCCTACACGCAACAGCTTGACGTTTCGACGACGCGAGCGTTTCATGGTGGCTATGGCGCGACCGTCGAGTACGGCGGCACGCTCGAGCACGCGTTTGCGGGCGTGAGCGATTCGCAATGGCTGCGGCGATTGACGCTGACGCGGGCGCTTGGCAACGAAGGCGAATTGGCGCTCAGCTTACGCGAAATCAGCGGCACCGGTGGCTTCGCATCGGCGGGGGAAGATCTTGCCGTCTCCTACCATCGACGCTTCCGGAATCAAAATCAACTCTACGTCGAATACGGCAGCCCCGCTTCGTACACGACCTTACAGCGCTTCATCATCAAGTACGTGTACCATTTCGGGGCCGGGGGCGCTGGGACGTGAGCAACGCAGAGGAGGGCCACGCATCGTCGCTATGCGTGGGCCCTCTGCGTTGCTCCCTTTAACGGCGCTGCTATCGAGTCTTCGCGGTCGTTGCTGGTTTGCTGCCGTCGATCTCGCCTTGCGAAACGCGGCTCGTCTGACGTAAGGCTTCATCGATCCGCTGCTGAATCATCGAACTGGCGACCGAGGGCTTCGGGTCGGGCAGGTCCGGTACGTTACCGCCGGCTTTGGCCTCGGATTTTTGGAACTCCCAAAGCCCCTGCGCGTTGACCATGTCGAAGCCTGTGTCCGTCTCTTTTCCGTCGACCGATTCGTTGAAGTACGCGTGCGTGAAGCGTTCATCGGGCGGATAGTTACTCGATGGGAAGTTGTTCGGAATGGCGGCGAGGGCCGACTCGAACATCTTCTGGTGCGCGACCTCGCGCGTCATCAAGAACGTCAGCGCATCCTTGGCGCCGGCATCCGGGCAGAGCTTGAGCAGACGATCGTACAGCGCTTTCGCACGTGCCTCTGCGGCAATGTCAGAACGTAGGTCGGCAAGCGGGTGGCCGATCGTGTCGATGTATGCCGACGTCCAGGGGGCACCCATCGAGTCGGTCAAGCGCGGTCCGCCCCCGCCCTGGAGCAGCGGCCCGGAGTTCCAGGCCGCTTCCTCGTACTCGCCGCCTTTGCCGTTAAGGAAATCGCCGAGGTAGCCGCCCTCGACTTCGTCGATCGTCGCGCCCTTCGTGCCTTTGAGAAGACCAACGATGATCTGCGACATCATTTCGAGATGCGAGAGTTCTTCGGTGGCGATGTCGAGGAGCATGTCGCGGCGCGGGACATCACTCTCCGCCCAAGCTTGCGTAAAATAGCGCATGGCGGCGCCGAGTTCTCCGTGCGGGCCGCCGAACTGTTCGAGGCACATCTTCGCGAAGGCCGGATTCGGTGCGTCAACGTGCACGGTGTACTGTAGCTTTTTGTTATGGAAAAACATCTGGACTGGTAGTCCCCTTCTAGCGCCTCGCGGCGGCGGTCGATCCCGATACGTGGTGAATGCTTATCGTGCTATAGCGGGGGGTGGAACCCAACTCGGCCGCTTATCAACCAGGCGTAACCAGTTCGGAAGCGCGCGCGAAGATTGCGTCGAGCATGGCTTCACTCAGCACACCCGTGTTGGTGTTTTGCCGGCTGGGATGATACGACGCCAAGAGCGTGACCGCGCAACCCGAACGCCCACGTGCGATCGCTTCGGCGCCATGGGCGAACGCGGGGCGCACTTCGAAGGCGTACCCGCCGGCACGCAACGCCGAAGCGCCCGCGCGCCATCCGATCGCTCCGAGCCCGACGACGACGCGCAGATTTTCCAGCGCCACGACCTCATCGACGAGGTACGGAAAACAGCGCAGCAGTTGCGCCGGTGTCGGCTTGTTCTTCGGCGGTGCGCAGCGTAGCGCTGCCGTAATCAGCGCGTCATGGAGCTCCAGGCCGTCGCAGCGGTCACGCGCCGTCGGCTGGGATGCGAAACGGGCCCGGTAGAGCGCGCGGTACAGCCATTCGCCCGACGCGTCGCCCGTAAACGGTCGCCCGGTGCGGTTGGAGCCGTGCGCGCCCGGCGCAAGTCCCACCAGCAGCACGCGAGCGCGCGGGTCGCCGAAGGACGGCACGGGACGGCCCCAATAGTCGGCGTCGCGATGTTCGCGTTTCTTCTCCAGTGCGATGCGCGCGCAGTACGCACGCAATTCGGGACAGCGCTCGCAAGCGACGACCGTCGCGGCGCGCGCTGCGAAGTCTATTTCAATCGAGTTCGGGGAAGCCGATGTTTGCAAGCGCGGCATACGTTGCGATTCCGACGCAGGTCGACAGGTTGAGGCTGCGCACGATGCCCGCGCGCATCGGAATGCGAAGCCCTCGATCCGGCATGGCATCCAGGAGAGCCTGCGGCAGGCCGGCGGTTTCTTTTCCGAAGACCAGTCCGTCGCCGCGCGCGTACACCGCCTCGACATACGAGCGTTGCGCGCGCGTCGAGAAGAGCCAGAGCGGCGCCTGCCACGCCGACGAGAACGCCTGGAGAGAGCGGTGCAGCACAACGTCGATCGCGTCCCAGTAGTCGAGGCCGGCGCGTTTAAGCTCGCGGTCGTCGATCGAAAAGCCGAGCGGCTCGACCAGATGCAAGCGACAGCCGGTCGCCGCGCACAGGCGCGCCACGTTGCCCGTATTGGGCGGAATTTGCGGTTCGACGAGTACGATGTGTAGCGGCGCATGGCTGCTTGCCGCATCGCCCCTCCGAATTCGCTGCGCCGGCTGGGCGGAACGCGTGCTCATGCGTTGGCGAGGCGCAGTAACGCATTCTCGAGCGGTGCCGGCACGATGGCAAGCGCGATGCCGCCGTGCGAAAGCCACGCATCTTGGAAGGCGTCACGCGGGTACGTCATCGTCACGGGCGAGGCGGCCGGATCGTTGACGAGTGCATCGCCCCTGCCGTCGATACCGCGCAGCACGACGAGATGGCCCTTGCTGTGGGCAACGGGTGCACCCGGCAGGCCGCCGCCGAACGCGATCGAGAGCGCCAGCGGAATGTCGTCGGCCAAAAAAGCGTGCGCATGCGCGAGATCTCGTAGATGCACGACCGCCGCCCGAAACCCGAGCGTACCGGCAAAGGCAACGTTGAAGGCCCAGTTTCCGGTCCCGCCATAGCGCGCGTCGAAAACCTCGCGCGCGACGACGGGCACGTCGAGGGCGTAGTCGCGGTACGCGAGGAGCATTGCGAGCGCCGTCGGCGCGCACCACCCGCGTTCGTCGGGACGCTGGGAATCGTATTGTGAGTAGGGCGGCACGTCGAGCGCGACGGCAGGCAGCGCAATGATCGGCGACGGCGCGCCGTAATCGGGCGTGCTGACGAAAAGCGCGTCGAGCGATCCTTTCGAACGCACCCCGATCGTGACCGCATCGACGTCGGCCCGCACGACATCGGTGTCGACGTGAACGAACGTGTCCTTGGCATCGAGCGACCTTCTCGCATTTGCCTCGAAGTGTACGTACGGCAACCAGGCCGACGTCCGTCCGTCGCCGGCATTGACTCGTAACTCAATTGCCCCCGCGAGTTCCCGAGTATTCCACGAAACGACCGCCTCCCGAGTCGGCCCCACTGGGACCAGCATCTCCTCCCCCGCCTGCGGTCGTGCCAAGCTCAGCAAGCAAACGGTCCATTCCGAAACTTGCCGCAGCGACGCAGCGCCGCGGCGCTGCGGGGGCATTTCATATGCTCCATTCCCACGAGTTCCAGTCGTTCGTGATGTATTCGGCAGGCCGATAACCGCGTAAGTCGTCGTTGTAGGCCGCTATGCCGGTCTCCCAATAGACGAACACCGCGGGAACGACCTCGTGGATACGCGCCTCCTCGGTCTGATACAGCGCCTTACGCTTCGATCGGTCGAACGTGCGAAGCGCTTGCGCCGACGTGCGCGTAATGACCGGATCGCGAAGGAAACTCGTATTCAATCCGTGGGGTGGAATGAAGTCGGCGCTCCAGTTGGCTTCGTTATCCGGGTCGGGGCCATTCGTGTCGATCGCCCATCCGAGGTCGTAATGACCCGTATAGAGAGGACCGTCTTGCGCGAAGAAGAGGCTCGTCGGATAGTTCTTGACGGAAACTTTAATGCCGACGGCACGCAGATCTTGCTGCATCTGTACTTCGGCGTCGGCATTCCCCGGCTTGTTGGTCGCCTCGATCGTAAGTTCGAGCGGTATGCCGGCTTTGCGGCGGACGTCGTTTCCCATTGCATGCCAGCCCGCAGCATCGAGTAACCTGCGCGCAGCGGCAGGATCGTGCCGGTACAGCGGCACGTCGGGAGCGGCCCAGGAATCGGGCACGATGTCGCTGTGCGCCCGGATGTTGAAGCCGTGATAGACGGTGCGATTGATGCGGTCCCAATCCACGGCTTGTGCGACGGCGCGGCGGACGCGCACATCGTCGAGCGGCGGCTTCCCGCAGTTGATGCCGAGATGGCGCCAGTTGGCGAGCAAGGACTTGACGACGCGCACCCCCGCAACGCCCCCAAGTTGCGGCACGACTTCCTCCGGTACGGGGGCGACCAAGTCGATCTCGTGCGTGCGCAGCTCGGAAACGAGCGTGTCGGGATTCGGAACGATATCGTACTCCAATGCGCGCAGCTTCGGCGGCCCGCGCCAATAGTGGGGATTCGGCGCGAAGACGAGCGACGCGCCGTGATTCCACTTGGCCAGGAGCCACGGACCGCTCGAGATTGGGTGTGCGTTGAAGGCGGCATGGTTGAGGTCCGGCAGCTTGCCGAGCAGATGTTCCGGCAGGGGTGGATACGCGGATCCGCCGCCGCCGCCGAAGCTGCCCATAACGTCGGCGTTGGGCCGCGCCAGATGCACGATCGCGAGATCGTCGCGCGGCACGTCGATCGCCGTGATGTCGTCCCACCCGAACGTGCTTTTGGTGTTGTTGCGTTTGTCCATCACGGCCCGCCACGTGAACCGCAGATCGCGCGCCGTGAGCGGAACGCCGTCGGACCAGCGCACGCCGCGCCGAAAATGCAGCACGATCGTTTTGGAGTCTCGCGAGATGCCGCCGTTGCCGTACGTCGGCAGCTCCGTCACAAGTTCCGGGACGAAGTTGCCCTTGGGATCGTAGCGGAAGAGCGGTGCGAAGATGAACGCGTCGACCTCGTCTGTCGCGGCGGTGTGCGCGAACATCGGGTTGAGGTTGTCGGGCTCATCGGGACTTCCCATGCGCACGTGACCGGGAACCGTCCACGGGTGACGTCCGCCGGAACCCGCGCTGGAGCCCCCGACACGCGCGCAAGCAGCGCACACGATCAGCGCGGCAGCAAACGCGCTAATTCGGCGCACGCGATCCCCCAGGCTCATTGCAGCGGCACTCCCTTATGGGCGAGCGCGGGCGCGATGGCGTCGTAAAAGGCATCCGCGCCGTAGCGCACGACATCGTCGCAGGGTAAGCCGGTTTGCCGCCGAGCGTCGTCGATGGCACCGCGAGCTTGCGCATCGTCGAGCCCATGCGTGTTGAGCGCGATACCGCAGACCTTGGCGGGCTTGACCGTCTCACACAGCCGCTCGTAGAGGATGACCAGCTGCGCGAGCGGCAGCAGCGGCGTACCGAAGCCGTCCATCCGCTCGCGCGTCACGAGGTGCACGAGGATCAGTGCGTCGGGCGCGCAGCCGTACAAGAGTGCGAGGCTGACGGGCGCATAGGCCGGATGGTTGATGCCGCCCTGGCCTTCAACGAACAAGATCTCCGCATCCGGCGCGCTTTCCAGAACCAGTTGCTCGACCGCACCGCTGGCAAAGTCGGCGATGACCCGGTCGATCGCGATGCCGCGTCCGGCGATCATGATTCCGGTTTGTCCCGTCGCGACGAACTCGGCGCGGCGGCCCTGCGCGCGGGCCGCGGCCGTCAATTCAAGTGCAGCCGTCATCTTGCCGACGGCGCAATCGCTCCCGACGAAGAGCGCGATGGGCGCACGAACGGCATTCGCTTCACCAGTGAATAAACGCGGCGGCGGCGGAACCCGGACGTCCCAGATCGAGCCGTCGCCACGTTGCGCGGCCGCGGCGAACTCTGCATCATCGGCGAGAACTTCGTGCAATCCGCTGACGATCTCGAGATTCGCGTCGAGCGCTTGCAGGATCCAGGCGCGCCATGCAGCCGGCAGTGCACCGCCGGCAGGTGCGACGCCGATCAAGAGCGCCGTCGGCGCGTAGCGCAACGCCTCGTCGAGGTCGCGAACGATCGGCGCGTCGCTGTGCAAGTACAGCACGGCATCGCAAACCCGTTCGCCGGCGCGCGACGGATCGATGACCGCGACGGTTTGGTCGCGGGCATAGGCAATGACGCCGTGCGCCGTCTTAGCGCTACGCGATGCGAAAACTCCGGGCGCGAGAATCGCGTACCGGCGCAGCGCGGGCGCCTGGGCGGCAACCGCTGCCGTCACGCCGCTGCGGTAGCGCGCTCGACGACGCCGAGACCGGGACCGTCGGGGAGCACGAGCTGGCCGCGCTCATACGTGACGCCTGCGAACGGGTCGCGCGCCGTCAGGAACGGCCCGTCGAGGTCGGCCCAATCCACCAGCGGTGAGAGATGTGCGGCGGCCGTCGTGAGGATCGCGCTCTCGACCATGCAGCCGAGCATGATCCGCAGTCCGAGCGCGCGCGCCGTGTGGATCATCGCAAGCGCGGCGCGGATGCCGCCGCACTTCACGAGCTTGACGTTGACGCCGTCGACGCAGCCGGCGAGTGCGAGCAGGTCGCGCGCATCGCGCGAATCTTCATCGGTGACGAGCGGCACGCTCGAGCGTTCGCGGATCCAGCGCAACCGCTCGGGCGTGCCCGCCGGGATCGGTTGCTCGCAGAATTCGACCTCGGCCTTTGCCAGCTGCGCGAGTTTCGCGACCGTTTCTTCGGGCGTCCAACCTTCGTTCGCGTCGACGCGCAGCGTCCCGGTGTAACGCGCCCGTATCGCCGCGAGCACTTCGATATCATCGGGGAAACCCAACTTCACTTTGATGACGGGATGGTCGCGAATCTCTTCGAGCTTTGCGAGCATGACGTCGGGCGTGTCGATGCCGATCGTAAACGAGGTCGTCGGCGTACGCGACGGATCAAGACCGAACAACCGCCAGAGGGGGCGCTCGAGGTCTTTGCCGATCAGATCGTGGAGCGCAACGTCGAGCAGACAGCGTGGCCCCGCCGGCAGATCGTCCAGCAGCGCTTCGAGCGCGTACGGATCGTCGCCGCGCAGCGGGTGCGTTTCAAAGTAATTGCGTATGCTCTCGACGCTTTCGGCGTAGCGCGACGACGGCGCGCATTCTCCGAGGCCTTCTACGCCGTTCCAATGCAAACGGCCGACGAGCGACCGCGCCGTCGCCTCGGAGCCGCGCGCGATCGTAAACGTGTGGACCAGAGGGAGCGCGAGTTCGGAAAGCGCCAACTGCACGTGACGACGTTTCGCGACGAGCGAGCGCTTCCCCGCGAGGAGCCGGACCAGCGAGGTCGCAACGTCGTCGCATGCGGCCCTGCGCGCAAACCTCGCTTGTCTGGTTTCGGCGCGATCTACGGCTCGACGATCACGTCGCGCTCGAGCGTGCGGCGCGTGCCAGCGACCGGATCGTCTGCGCTTTCGTGCTCGATCCACCGCTCTTGCGCGGCCCCGACGTCAGTGACGCGATCGTCGCATTCTTTTTCGATGCGCTGGCCGAACTGCGCGCTGCTCTGCGCTCGAAAGGCAGCGATCTGGCGCTGCTCGAGGGCGACTGTACCGACCAGCTGTTGGCCCTCGCGAAGCGCGTCGACGCCGGCGCACTGTACTATAACGTCGACTACGAACCGCGTGCGGTCGAGCGCGACGGGCGCGTTGCCGCGGCAGCCCGCGCTGCCGGCATGAGAGTCGAGACGTTCACCGACCACGTCTACTACGGTGCGGGCGACGTGCTCAAGGCGGACGGTACTCCGTACACCGTCTTCACACCGTACAAGCGCCGCTGGTTAGAGCAGCGGGAAAACGATCCGCGGCCGCCGGTGGACTCGCTCACCGCAGTGCACTGCAAGCTGGCGGCGCGCGATGCGATCGGCATAACGCGCGATGTTCCCGAGCCGGCGGCATATGGTCACGTGCGGCCGCCGGACGTTCCGCGGGCCGGCGAGAATCAGGCGCAGGACCTGCTCGACGCGTTTCTTGGCGAACGCATCGCCGACTATGCGAAAGCGCGCGACTTCCCGGCGGCGGCAGGCACGTCGCATCTGTCGCCACACCTGCGTGCTGGGACGCTCGGCATCCGGACGTGCATTGCGCGCGCATACGAAACGCGGAGCGCGCGGAGCGCCGCCCGCAACGGCAGCGAGACGTGGGTCGGGGAACTGATTTGGCGCGATTTCTACCAACAGATACTCGCACACTTTCCGCGCGTTACGAGCGAGCCGTTCGACGAGCGCGCGCAGCGGATCCGATACCGCGATTTGCAGCGCGATTGGGACGCGTGGTCACAGGGTCTTACCGGGTACCCGATCGTCGACGCCGCCATGCGACAGATCAACACTTACGGCTGGATGCACAATCGCTTGCGCATGATCGTCGCGTCGTTTCTGACCAAGGATCTGCTGTTGGATTATCATCTGGGCGAACGGTACTTCGCACAGCACCTCGTCGACGGCGATAAGGCCGCCAACAACGGCGGCTGGCAATGGTCGGCGTCGACCGGGACCGATGCGGCACCGTACTTCCGCGTCTTCAATCCGGTGTTGCAGAGCAAGAAGTTCGACCCGAACGGAACGTTCATTCGGAACATGCTGCCGGAGCTCGCGAGTCTCGAAAGTGACGCACTGCACGCGCCGTGGACGCTCGCGCCGCTCGAAGCGCAAGCCCGCGGTTTTCGCTTAGGGCGTGATTATCCCGAACCGATCGTCGCTCACGACGAAGCCCGCCGGCGTGCGCTGGCGGCATACACGAGTGTGTTCGGCTCGCATGTCAAGTCTTGACCGGGATGGGATAATACGACGCAGACGGTGACTGCGCTCGTGCGCGTACTTGCTTAGGTGTAGGACCAACGTAGATACCAAGGGAGCACCAGCTCCGGATACGACGGTTGTGAGGAGGCGCTGTCCGACTCCCCGGCGCCCGGGCCGCACCCACCTGTCGTTGGCAGGTCTCTACCCGGGCATGCAGACGGCAGTGCGGTCACCGTCGCCGCGTCGTCGGTACTCCACAGCGTCTGTTATGCGGTCGTCGCGAGCGCACGGGCACGCAGGTGCGCGAATCGGTCGAAGGCATCATGGTACGCCGTCGTCGCGGCGGCAGGCTCCAATGCGTGCTCGAGGACGATGAAGCCGCGGAAGCGAGCCAGCGCCTTGATGAGAGCGAGCGCCTCCGCATCGTTCTCACGCGCAAAGCTATCGAACTCTCCCAGAACGTGCATCGCGATGACGGCCTTCGCAAGCAACGCCGCCGGATCGTCTGCGGCGCCGAGGGCTAGCGGCGGAAGCGCAAAACGCAGCCATGCGCTGTCGACGTCCTTTCCGATCCGCTTGTAGTCGGCGACGCTTTCGCATAACGTTCCCTGAGAGGCGCGCAACGCTAGCGTTACGTTGGTGCGTTTGGCGGCGCCCGAAGCGGCTTTGAGCGTATCGGCGAAGGCGCCCCACGCCTGCGGGTCGTCACTTCGCTCGGGCGCGCCGGCGATCAGCAGCGGAGCGCCCAGGGCAGCGGCAACGCCGAGACGTGCAGCGGCGTTCTGGGTCTCCAGCAGCCCGACCGCGAGCGCAGCAACGGTCAAACCGAGATCCGTCGCGCTTTTCTTGAGTTGCGCAAGATACTCGGCATCGTCGCGCGGGAAATCGCGTGTGTCGAAGATGATGCCGTCAACTTCGAGTTCGTTGGCGCAAATGTCGAGCCACTCGAGTTGCGTCAGCGTTCCCGCGGTGAATGCACGCGCGAAACTTGCGCTCGAGCAGGCGACTTTCATGAGCGACCCGGTTCGCGTGCGAACCGGGTCGTTCCGGTGCCGCACCGGAACCGGCGACCGTAGCGCAGAACCGGTTAGCCATGCAGACCCTCGAGCCGAGCCTGCTCGCCGAACGCGACCCGGCTATTTACGCTGCGATCACGAACGAAGAGCGCCGCCAGCGCGAGAATCTCGAGCTCATTGCGAGCGAGAACTACGCTAGCCGCGCCGTTCGCGAAGCGGCGGGTTCCGTGCTCACCAACAAATACGCCGAAGGTTATCCGGGCAAGCGCTATTACGGCGGCTGCGAATTCGTGGACGTCGCCGAGCAGCTTGCCATTGATCGCGCCAAAGCGATCTTCGGCGCCGAGCACGCGAACGTCCAAGCGCACGCCGGAGCGCAGGCGAACATGGCCGTATTCATGGCGGCGCTCCAGCCCGGCGACACCGTCCTTGGGATGTCGCTCGCGCATGGCGGGCACCTCACGCACGGCACCAAGGTCAGCTTCAGCGGGAAACTGTATCACGCCGTTGCCTACGGCGTCCGCAAGGATACCGAACTCATCGATTTTGATGAAGTGCGAAGGCTCGCGCATGAGCATCGGCCGAAGCTCATCATCGCCGGCGCCAGCGCCTATCCGCGCACGATGGAGTACGCCCCCTTCGCCGAGATCGCCGCGGAAGTCGACGCGCTCTTTTTGGTCGACATGGCGCACATCGCCGGACTCGTCGCGACCGGGTTGCATCCGTCACCGGTGCCGCACGCCGACTTCGTCACGACCACGACCCACAAGACGCTGCGCGGACCGCGCGGTGGGTTGATCTTGACCACGGCCGCTCGCGCGCAAGCCATCGACAAGACGATCTTTCCCGGCATTCAAGGTGGTCCGATGATGCACACGATTGCAGCCAAGGCGGTGGCGTTCGGCGAAGCGCAGCAGCCGGATTTCGTCACCTATCAGCAGCGCGTCATCGACAACGCGCGCGCGATGGGTGAGGAATTGCAGCGCGCGGGCACGCGCTTGGTGGCCGGTGGAACCGACACGCATTTGCTGCTCGTCGATCTCGGCCCCAAGAACGTGACGGGCAAAGCCGTCGAAGCCTACCTCGACGAGATCAAGATCACGGTCAACAAAAATGCGATTCCGTTCGATCCGCAAAAACCCGCCGTCGCAAGCGGCATCCGCATCGGAACGCCGGCGATTACGACGCGCGGCATGGGCGTCGCCGAAGCACGCGAAATCGGCAGCATCATCGGGGAAGCGCTCGACGACGTCGCAACGCGCGAAAAGATGCCGCATCTGCTCGCGCGCGTGGCCGAGCTGACCTCAGGGTTCGAGGTCCCCTAAGTTGCCGAGCCCTGGCCAAGCAGCGGGTGACGAACTTCGACCGATCGCAACGCCCGCTGCGATTCCCGAGGGCGCCGATCTCACCGGAAAAAGCTTCGTCTCGGTCGGGGGCGAGGATCGCTTCGAGCACCGTGAAAGCCGCGAGGCCGCCGAAGTGCTGGTCGAACATCTCTTTGCGCCGGTCCCGGTGCCGGTTCCGGGCATCGCGTATGCGATCCATTACCGGCTCGCCGAGGGGCGTGCGGGCGGAGACCTCGTCGATGTATACGGCTTCGATAATGCGTCGGTCGCATTCACCGTCGCCGATATCTCCGGCAAGGGGACGCGCGCCGCGGTCCAGGCAGCCATGGTCAAGTATGGATTGCGCGCCTACGCATCGGAGGGCTTCAATCCCGAAAAAGTGCTACGCTCGCTCGACCGGCTCTATCTCGAAAACACCGCCTTCGAATTGACGGAATCGTTTGCGACGGTGTTCTTCGGTCATCTCGATGCCGAGCGTTCGATGATGACGTATGCGTCCGCGGGCCACGAGGGCGTCGTCCTGGTGCCTCCTGGCGGCGAGCCTGTGGTTCTCGATGTCACGGCGCCGGCCGTGGGCGTGTTTGAAGATCAGCAGCATCTCTTCAAGCAGCGCAGCGTTGCGATCGCGCCCGGTACCCTGCTCGTTGCCGTGACCGACGGCATCACCGAATCGCGCCGTGGCCGGCGCGAGTTCTTCGGCATGGAACGTTGTCTCGACGTGCTGCGCGAGCAACGCGACGCGCAGGTCGATGTGGTGGCACGCACGCTCGCCGATCGGGCGCTGGCCTTTTCCGACCGGCCGGCGCACGACGACATCGCGATTCTCGTCGTGCGTATTGCGGCGAATGCTAGCGACGACGCGCCAGCGTCAACCAATCTTCGAGACACTCCTTGAGAACCGTCGCGCTTACGACCACCTCACGGCTCGGCGCAGAGCGGTCGGCGTAGAGGGCTGCAAGCGCACGATGAAACGCGGCGTGCGCTTCGAGAGTCTGCTCGTAGAGCGCCAACCCGCGGAACGCCGGGTGAAGTCCCAGACGCAACCACGTGTCGATTTCGCAGGCACGTTCGGACACGAAAGGCGGTGGCGTGCCGTCGGCGCCGGCCAACGCTCGGACCGTCGTCCGCCAAACCTGATGAACCTTCAGCGCATGCACCGCTTGCCGCTCGAGTGTTTCGAGCTGCTCGCGATCGCTCGCTTTAAGGTCGATCATAAACCGGTATGCGGCGGCTCGGCCCGCGATGCCTCCGCCGGCGAAGCCGGAATGCGGCCGCCGCGGCGTCGAATAGGCGTGCTGAAGTGAGCGTGCCGATCGAAGTGAGCGCGGTGGAGCGGCGAGCGGCGCGCCCCGGCTGGGATGAGTATTTCATGGAGGTCGCTCGGACGGTTGCCACTCGTGCGACGTGTCCGCGCGCGAGCGTGGGGGCCGTGCTGGTTCGCGAACATCGCATTTTGACGACGGGCTACAACGGTGCCCCGCGCCATGTCGCGCACTGCACCGAGATCGGATGCCAACTGGTCGGCGATCACTGCGTGCGTTCGACTCATGCCGAGGCCAATGCCGTCGTGCAGGCGGCGCTGCACGGCGTGCAGCTCGAGGGCGCGACGGCGTATTGTACGCACCAGCCGTGCGTCCATTGCGCGAAGCTGCTGATCAGTGCCGGCGTTGTACGCATCGTCTACGGTGCGGCGTATTCCGACCCGTTCGCCCAGGAATTGCTTGCGGAAGCGGGCGTGGCGCTCGTGCCGTTTGCGACGCTCGAGCACGCCCGCGCAGGAACGCGCGCATGAGTCTGCCCGAGCTCTACGCCTTAGCCACCGTCACGGCATTCGTCACGGCCTTCTTCGCGACGCCGCAGATCCGGAAGCTGGCGCTGAAAGTCGGCGTCCTCGACGCCATCGGCGAGCGGCGCATGCACGCCGAACCGAAACCACGTATTGGCGGCATCGCGGTCTATCTGGGTCTGGCCGCGGCGCTGTTCGTCACGATCGGCTTCGCGCTGCACACGTCGCTCTTTCACAGCGCAAACGACACGCAAGATTTCTTCGGCCTGCTCTTCGGCGGTACGCTGATCATGCTCGTCGGCGTGTGGGACGACATCATGGGGATGCGTCCGCGAAACAAGTTCGTCGCGCAGATCGTGGTCGCGATCATCTCGATGGTCTACGGGTTTCACATCGGTGACATCCGCGTACCGGGCGGCGAAGACTACGTACACTTTCCGCCGTGGATCGACTATCCGCTGACGCTCGTCTGGTATCTCGGCATGATGAACGCGATCAATTTCCTCGACGGACTCGATGGCTTACTCGCCGGCGTCGCGGCGATCTCGGGGGTCTTTTTGTTCGCGATCGCTTCGATGCACGGGCACGTCGGCGCGGCACTCGTGCTCTGCGCTCTCGTCGGCGGCGCACTGGGATTTTTGCCGTTCAACTTCAACCCAGCGAAGATATTTTTGGGTGACACGGGTTCGCTGTTCATCGGTTACGTGTTCGCGACCGTCTCACTCTTGATCACGGCCAAGGTCGCCGTCACCGTCAGCCTGCTCGTGCCGCTAGTCGCACTCGCGCTGCCTCTTGCGGACACGGCGGCTGCCATCGTACGCCGCATGCGAGCCGGCCGTGCGATCACCGAGGCTGACCGCGGCCACTTCCATCACCTCCTCGTCTTCCACTTCGGATTGGGCGTCAAGCAGGCCGTGCTGCTGATTTACGGCGTCTCATTTTTGCTCGGCATGGCGGCGTATCTGCTTTCCGGGGGCGCCGGCCACACCCGCATCGCCGGCCTCGTTTAAGGTACGGTGCCGGCGCCGCTACGCGTGATGGCCGTCTTCGGCACGCGCCCCGATACGATCAAAATGGCGCCGGTCGTCGCCGCCTTGCGAGCGCAGAGCCCGCGCATCGAACCGCTCGTCTGCGTGACGGCGCAGCACCGCGAGATGCTCGACGACCTGCTCGCGCTCTTCGGGATCGTGCCCGATTTCGATCTCGACGTCATGCGCTACGATCAGACGGTCACCGAGATCACGACGCGCGTGCTGCAGGGCATGGAGGATGTGCTCGCACGCGCGCGTCCCGACGTGGTCCTCGTGCACGGTGACACGTCGACGAGCACGGCTGCCGCGCTCGCCGCCTACTACGCGAAGATTCCGGTCGGGCACGTCGAGGCAGGGCTACGGACGTCGACCATCTGGCAGCCCTTTCCCGAAGAGATGAACCGCCGGCTCACCGGCCGCCTTGCATCTTTCCATTTCGCGCCGACGCCGCGTGCACGGCGCAATCTGGAAGCCGAAAATGTTGCCCCGGCGGACATCATCGTCACCGGCAACACCGTGATCGACGCCTTCCAGTCGGTTGCCGCCGTTCCGCCGCCTGCCGACATTCCGGCGTGGCGCGGTCTTGCGCCGGATTCCCCCTGGATTTTCGTGACGGCGCACCGCCGCGAAAACCACGATCGCATGCCCGAGATCTGCCGCGCGCTCGCGCGCATTGCCGCCTTCCCGCAGTCACCGCAAATCCTCTGGCCGGTGCACCCGAGTCCGCGCGTCGCGCCCGTCGCCCATGCGGTGCTCGACGGCATCCCGGGCGTGGCGCTCGTCGATCCGCTGCCGTACGACGTCACGGTGCAGAGCATCAAACGCAGTACGCTCGTCTTGACCGACAGCGGCGGTCTGCAAGAGGAAGCGCCGTGCCTGGGCAAGCCGGTGCTCGTCATGCGTGATGAAACCGAACGCCCCGAAGGCATCGAAGCCGGCACGCTGCAACTCGTCGGTCCCCACGGCGACGCGATCGTGGCCGCGACTGCGCGGCTGCTCTGCGACGAAGTCGCCTATGCGCGCATGTCGCACGCCAACAATCCGTACGGGGACGGCCGCGCCGCCGGACGCATCGTTGCGTGGCTGCTCGCGCGGCTGCGCGCGGCTCCGTATCCTGCCGAATTCGCCGTAACGCAAGCATAGAGCGCAATCACACCGGCAACGCCTCCATTTCGCGCGGCTCGAACTTTTCAAGGCCGCCGTGATACGTGCGACCGCGGCCGACGTAACCGGCGCGCGCATCGTTCAAGGTTTGCGTGAGCGGTCAGTTCGGCCGGTTCCAAGGGCCCCCGCGGAACGATAGCGTGACCGATGTTGAGCAGCGCGAGGCGATCCGCGTTGAGTGCGAAGGCCGGCGGCTGGCGTGCCATGTACGAAGCAACGATGGGCGGCCGCGGCGGTTTTACGCACCACCAAGGCTTGCGGTGGGCGCACACGTACCGCATGCAGATCGGATCGCTGCCGCGCTCAGCCGTGCGCAGATAGGCGTCGAGGGCAGTGTCCGCGGGCCGACACCAGCGTGTGATGCCGAGTTCCTGCGCCCGAGCGCGCGTCATAACGAAGAAGTCATTGGCGCCCGTCACTTGTCCGCGGTGAACGCGCGCAATCGTTCCCAGGGTGCGATGTTCCGCATCGGCGTCGGCGGCGACGAGGTAGGGAGACCAGCGTGGCGATCGTGCGAGTCGGCTCATCGCGATCGGCCGGTATGGTTGCCGGTCTCGCAGAGCGTCGATGCTTGCCAGCACGCGCACCATCAAGTCGTCCGAGTTTCGTCCGACTTGAAAATAGGTCACGGCTGCCGTGGTCATGGCGTCGGCGAATACCGCCGTCCGTGCGCGCACGCGCTTTGGTTTGCGAAGACAAAGCATGGTGACGGACGTACGGCGGATTTCCGATGAAAGCCGCACGCCTGCCGTCGCAATCCGGAAGTCGTACGGTCGTGTAGTCTCCGTTGAGCACGATTGCACGCGTCTCTTGCCGCACCGCGAGGCTCGCTCGCGTCAGCAACGTAGCGATCGGATCGACATCGACGGCTACGGCGCGCACCCGGCGATCCAGCGCTAGAGCGCGCAGCGCAAAGCGGCCGCTCCCGCACCCCGGATCGATAACGACCTGCGCGCCCCGCTCGAGCACCCAGCGCACCATCGGCTCGACGATCTCCGGGGCGGTATAAAAGGCCCCGCGCTGACGCCGCTCGCGCGGTCCGCGCAGCGCGCAAAAGGCTCCGCGCCCAAGGGGTCGGCGCCGTCGCGGATATCGCTTCGCAACTGCCCGAGTGAGGCTCCGGAGATCGGCAAAGCGATGCGCGCCGCCGACGCTTGGACGCGCAACTCGCGGGCGGAAAGCGGACCGCCGAACTGGGCCGCGCCCAGCGCCAAGGCGACTCGTGCGAGATGAACTTCGTCTGCGAACCGGCCCGCGGAATCATCGGGCGAGGCAGTCATCGATCGACCGCAATACGGTGACCGCTCGCCAAGGCCTGCGTTCATCGAATTGCGCAGCGTCGTTTCACCGCAGCGGTCCCGAAGTCGCCTGCTAAAGGGAACGCAGCCGGCCATCCCAAACCGGAAAGCGCCGTGTCAGAGGCCGATTTGCGCGCTTATTACGATCGCAAGCGTCCGCTGGGCGCCTGGTCCATCGCCATCGGCCTCGTGATCGGACTCGTGCTCGCGGCGGTCTCACCGCCGGCAGGACTCGCCTTCTTTACCGGAACGGTCTGCGGCGTGGGAAACGCGCTCTTGGCCATGCGCGGCAACGAGCGGCTGCTCGACCATCGCAGTGCGGCGGCGTTCGTCTTTAGCAGTATGCTGCGTATTGCCGTATTCGGTATAGTACCGGTGGTCTTTGCGGTGCATGGATCGGTTTGGTCCATGCCGGCGTACTTTGCCGGGTTCTTCACGCCGCTCGGGCTCTACGCCGTCTTCGTGCGGCGCGCCGTTCGGATGAGATAATGCAGGAGATCGGGTCTCACGCGACTTGGACGCTGCCGATCGTCGGGGCCGTCCACAGCGATACGATCATCACGACATGGGTGGCGATGCTGATCTGCCTCGCGCTGTTTGCATGGGTCGGAAGCAGCTATCGCAGCCCGCGTGTCACCAAACGGCAGACGGTGTTCGAAGGCATCGTCTCCTTCGTCTCCGATCTGGTGCACAATGCGCTCGGGCCGTCGGGCGAAGCGTACGTCCCGTTTTTCATCGCCGTCTTCGTCTTCGTCTTCTTACTCAACCAGTTCGATATCTTGCCGCTGCGTGCGATCGGCTCGCCGTTCGGCGGTTCGCCGACGGCCGATCTCAATACGGTCGTTCCGCTGACCCTTGCGGTGTACGTGCTGATCTTCGGGTCCGTCATCGGGCGACGGCGCGTGGGGCATTACGCCAAGCACTTCCTGCAGCCGTTTCCGGTATTGCTGCCGCTCAATATTCTCGATGAGGTCAGCCGCGTGCTGACGCTTGCCGCGCGCTTGTTCTTCAACATCTTCGTCGGCGAGATTCTGTTTTTCATCGCCTCGTCGATCATTCTGGGACGCATCTTCATAGGAGCGTTTCCTCTTTCGATCGCGGCGGCTGTTCTGCCGTTCTTCATCCAATTCTTCAACTTCTTCGTCGGAGCAGTGCAGGCGTTCGTCTTCACGCTCCTGGGCATCATCTATCTCTCGCTCGCCCTGGGCGAAGAGCACTAGAAAGGAAACGTCTTGACTTCGGAAAGCCTGGTTATCGCCGCTGCGCTGATCGCGTTCGGCCTCATCATCCTCGGCGTCGCCTTCGGTTCTGGGATCGGTGACGGGTTGGTCGCGTCCAAAGCGGTCGAAGCGATCGCCCGTCAACCCGAGGCGCGTGGAAACATCTTCACGTTCTTGTTCCTAGGCGTCGGCTTGGTCGAAGCCTTTCCGATCATCGGAATCGGTTTGGCTTTCTACATGATTTACGCGCTCGTTGGGTTGCCGGGTCTGATAGCGCACATGGGTGGTCATTAACCCGGCATGTTCTTCCAGCTCGACAACACGGTCGTCATCCAGCTGATCAACTTCGTGATCTTCTTCGCGTTGCTCAACGTCGTCTTTCTGCGTCCCGTCGGTGCGGCGATCAAACGGCGGCGCGACTACATCAACGGCGTGCAGCGCGACTACGAAGGCTACGCCAAGGAGGCGGCCACCTTGCGAGCGGACGCACACGCTCGGCGGGCGGCCGCTCGGCGCACGGCCGAGGAGACGGTCACCCAGGCGCGCGCTCGGGCGGAAGCCGAAGCACAGGAGATCGCCGCGCGCGAAGCCGCGCGCGCGCAAACGATCATCGATGAGGCACGGCGCGTCGTCGAGGGCGAAGTTGCCGCGGCCAGGAGCCGCGAGAACGAACTTTCACAGCAGCTTGCGACGACGTTGCTCACCCGCGCACTCGGCAGCGCCCAATGAACCAGGCCTTCTACGTCTCGCTTGCCGAGTGGAGCCAAGTGGCGGCCTCGCTGCTGTTCATCGCCATCCTCGTGTTCATCTGGACGCGCTTCATCAGCCCCGGCATCGTACGCTCGCAGGAACGCAAGAACGCCGAACTCGCCGATGCCGAACGGCGACGCGATGCCGCCAAAGCGGACATCGAGACCGCGCACAGCGAGACCAGTACGACGGACGACGAGATAAGCGCCATCACGGCTCGCGCGGAGTCGGACGCACAACACCTGCACGACCGGATGCTGGCCGGTGCGACAGCCGAAGGGCGGCGATTGGTCGGAAACGCAGAAGGCGAACTCGAGCGCGGCCGCTATGCGGCGCGTGCGCGTCTGCGCGAGGAATTGGTCGCAAAAGCGCTCGACATAGCGCGCGGTGCGGCGACGTATATCAATGAAGGCACGAACCGGCGCCTGATCGACGAGGCCGTCGCCTCCGTCGACCGGCAGAAGACGGTCTGATGCAAAACGAAACCATTGCGCGCCGCTACGCGACCGCGATCTTCAACCTCGCGGAAGCTTCTCGTGCCGTTACGCAGGTGGGGGGCGATCTGCACGCGAGCGTCGCGGCGATCTACGGCAACGATGACGTACGGCGCTTCTTCCTGTCACCGGTCTTCGGGCGTAAGCAAAAGGAAGCGCTTATGCTCGATGCTTTCGGTGCACGTCTCCACGAGATCGCGCTGCATACGCTGCTTCTGCTGGTCCGCAAGCGCCGCGAGGCGCTCTTGGAACCGATCGTTTCGGAATTCGATAAGTTGGCGCTGGCCGCATCGGGCCGGGAGGCGCTCGAAATCGTGAGCGCTCGCCAACTAGATCCCAGAGAGCGCGACGCGATCGTCGAGCGTTTTAGTCGCACGTACGGCAAGCGCTTCGCCGTGACGATGCGCGTCGACCCGAGCCTCCTTGGGGGCGTGCGCGTCAGGCTCGGCGACCGGCGCATCGACGGTTCGCTCGCCGGACGCCTGGACGACATCGCGCGAGAACTCTTTTCGCACCATCACCAGCCAGCTTAGGACAACACGATGATCAACGCTGACGAGATCGCCGGAATTCTGCAAGGGCAGATCGCCAACTTCAGAGCGCAGGTCCACGAGGATCAGGTCGGCACCGTCATCGAGGTCGGCTCGAGCATCGCTCGCGTGTACGGCCTCGAGGCCGTCCAGCAGTCCGAACTCGTCGAATTTCCGAATGGCCTGCAAGGCATCGCGCTCAACCTCGAAGCGGACAACGTCGGCGTCATCATTCTCGGGCCCGACACCGAAATCAAAGAAGGCATGCAGGTGCGGCGCACCGGCCGCATCGCGTCCGTCCCCGTCGGCGAATCGTTGCTCGGACGCGTCGTCGATCCGCTGGGCAATTCGATCGACGGCAAAGGTGCAATCGAGGCGCGCCGCTACCGCACGATCGAAAACATCGCGCCCTCGGTCGTCGAGCGCCAACCCGTCAAACAGCCGCTGCAGACCGGCATCCGCGCGATCGACGCGCTCATTCCGATCGGCAAGGGCCAACGCGAACTGATCATCGGCGATCGCCAAGTCGGCAAGACCGCGATCGCGATGGACACGATCATCAATCAGAAGGGCCGTGACGTCTACTGTATCTACGTTGCGATCGGCCAGAAGGACTCGACCGTCAAAGCGATTGCGGCGCGCTTCGAAGCGGAAGGCGCGATGGAGTACACGACGATCGTCACGACGTCGCCCGCGGATGCGCCCGCTCTCAAGTACATCGCACCCTACGCCGGCTGCGCGATGGCCGAAGACTTGATGTATCAGAACAAAGATGTGCTGATCATCTACGACGACCTCACCAAGCACGCGATCGCATACCGCGAAGTGTCGCTGCTCCTGCGCCGGCCGCCGGGCCGCGAGGCCTACCCCGGCGACATCTTCTTCCTGCACTCCCGGCTGTTGGAGCGCGCCGCCAAGCTCTCCGATGAAAAAGGCGGAGGCTCGATCACGGCGCTGCCGGTCATCGAAACGCAGGCGGGCGACGTGTCGGCGTACATTCCGACCAATTTGATCTCGATTACCGACGGTCAGATCTACCTGACGACGACGCTCTTCTTCCAGGGCATCCGGCCGGCCGTCGACGTCGGCATCTCGGTCTCGCGCGTCGGTTCGTCGGCGCAGACCAAAGCGATGAAGGCGGTGGCCGGGCAACTCAAACTCGACCTCGCGCAGTACCGCGAACTGGCGGCGTTCGCCAAGCTCTCGAGCGACCTCGACAAGAATACCCAAGCGACGTTGACGCGCGGCGAGAAGATCACCGAGATCCTCAAACAGCCGCAGTACCAACCGATGGCGATGGAGGACCAAGTCGTTCTGATCTACGCCGCGACCAAAGGCTACTTGACGAACATCGAAACGATCCGGCTCCAGGAGTGGTCGCGCAGCTTCGTCGACTGGCTGCACGAGAAACACGGCGACATCCCAAAAGCGATTGCCGATACGAACGCGCTGTCGGACGACAACGCGAAGGCGCTCGGTTCGGCGATCGAAGAGTTCAACAAGACGTTCTGATGATGATGCTCGCCCGTGCCTAGCGTTCGCGACTTACGCGACCGCATCAAGTCGCTCAAAAATACGCAGCAGATCACCAAGGCGATGAAGCAGGTGGCGGCGGCGAAGATTCGGCGCGCGGAACTGGTGCAGCGCCAGGCGCGCCCGTATGCCGAGGCGCTTTCGGAGATGCTGCACGATCTCACGGCGGCCGTCGGTTCCATCGATCACCCCTTTATGCGCCCCGGCGTAGAAGGCGCGCCGCTCGGCGTCATCCTGATGACGGCGGACAAAGGGTTGGCCGGCGCCTTCAACTCGAACGTCGTGCGGGCCGGTGAAGCGTTCGTGCGCGAGCGCGGTCGTGAGGTCGCGTACTATCCCGTCGGCAACAAAGCGCGCAATGCGGCCAAGCGAACGGGCTTTGAAACGCTCGAAGCGTGGTCGCTGTCGGCTCACGCGAAACTCGATACCGCGCGGGAAGTTGCCGCGCGGGTAACGGACGACTTCACGGGCGGGAAGATATCGCAGATCGTGCTCGTGGCGCCGAAGTTCGTGTCGATGATGACGCAGCGCCCTGAGACTCGTGTCTTAGTCCCGATCGAAGCCGCAAAGCGCGACGAGCGCACCGGTCCGCGCGCTGCGGTTGAATTCGCACCGTCGCCCGAAGCCGTGCTCACGCGGCTGCTGCCCAAGTATCTCGAGTTCAGCCTGTACTCCGCGATGCTCGAGACCAACGCGGCCTTTTTCGCCGCGCAGCTCGTCGCCATGACCAACGCAACCGACAATGCAGGCAAACTGCTCGACGACCTCACGCTCGCCATGAATAAGGCGCGCCAGGCTGCCATCACGAAAGAGATGCTCGAGATCGTGGGCGGCGCCGAAGCCCAGGCCGGTTAACCGATAAAGGAAGACGCTGATGACAACCATGTCCGCCCCCTCGTCCGCCGGAGGCGCGCCGGCGACCACTGCCGTCGGGACCATCGTGCAGGTGCTCGGCAACGTGGTCGACGTTGAGTTTACGGCCGACACGTTACCGGCGATCAACACGGCGCTGACCGTCGATGTCGGTTCGGTCGGATCGTCGCCGTCCAACAACGGCGCTGCCAACCGAGCGGAAGCGGGTGGCGTGGAACTGAGCGGGACCGCCATGCAGGCGCACCGACTCGTGCTTGAAGTGCAGGACGAACTCGGCAACAACCAAGTACGCTGCCTCGCGATGGGTTCAACCGATGGGCTCGTGCGCGGACAACGCGTCCTCAACACCGGCGCACCGATTACGGTGCCCGTCGGCGAAGCGACGCTCGGCCGCATCTTCAACGTGCTCGGCAAAGCGATCGACTCCGACGCGCCGGTCGACGCGGCCGCGATGTGGCCGATTCACCGCGACGCGCCGGATTTCGCGGCGCAAGATCCGACGCCCAAGATCTTCGAGACCGGCATCAAGGTCGTCGATCTAATGGCGCCCTACACGCGCGGCGGCAAGGTCGGACTCTTCGGCGGCGCGGGCGTCGGCAAGACGGTGCTCATTCAGGAGTTGATCCGCAACATCGCGCAGGTGCACAAAGGCTTCTCGGTGTTCACCGGCGTCGGCGAGCGTACGCGCGAAGGCAACGACCTCTGGCTCGAGATGAAAGAGTCGGGCGTGCTCGCGCAGACGGCGCTGGTCTTCGGTCAGATGGACGAGCCGCCGGGCGTCCGTTTCCGCATCGCGCAAACCGGCGTCACGATGGCCGAGTACTTCCGCGATGAGAAGGGCGCCGACGTGCTCCTCTTCATCGACAACATCTTCCGCTTCATGCAGGCCGGTTCCGAAGTGTCGGCATTGATGGGCCGCATGCCTTCGGCGGTCGGATATCAGCCGACGCTCTTCACCGAGATGGGCGCACTCGAAGAGCGAATCACGTCAACGCACAAGGGCTCGATCACGTCGGTGCAAGCCGTGTACGTGCCCGCCGACGATTACACCGATCCGGCCGTCGCCACCACGTTCGGGCACCTCGACGCGACGACCGCACTGTCGCGTCCCATTTCGGAACTCGGCATCTATCCCGCGGTCGACCCGCTCGCGTCATCGTCGCGCATCCTCGACCCCCAAATCATCGGCGACGATCATTATCGCGTTGCGCGCGGCGTGCAAGAGACGTTGCAGCGTTACCGCGATCTGCAAGACATCATCGCGATTCTCGGCGTCGAAGAACTCTCCGAAGACGACAAGATCGTCGTCGGCCGCGCCCGCCGCATGCAGCGTCTCTTCTCGCAGCCATTCTTCGTGGCCGAACAATTCACGGGCCGTCCCGGCAAGTACGTCAAGCTCGAAGACACGATCGCGTCGTTCAAGGAAGTGCTCGACGGCAAGCTCGACGATCTCCCCGAACAGGCTTTCTACATGGCTGGCGGCATCGACGAAGTCAAAGCGAACGCCGAGAAGCTGAGCGCGACGGCCTAATGGCCGGCAAGACGATCCCGTTTCGGCTCATCACGCCGGTCGCCGTCGCGTTCGAGGGCGAGGCGGAACTCGTCATTGCGGTCGGCACCGAAGGCGAAGAGGGCATTTTAGCATCGCACGCGCCCTTCCTGACGGCGTTGCGTCCCGGCATTTTGCGCGCCAACGTCGGTGCTGACGGGAGCGCAACGAAGCGACTAGAGTTCGCGACAAGCGAAGGCTTCTTGCAGGCACTCCCCGATCGCGTTACCGTGCTGGCTGACGCCGCGATGCAGCGCGATCAGGTCGATACCGCCGCCGCGCGCGCCGACCTCGAAGGCGCAACCGAACGCCAAAAGCAGCTCGCTCCGCAGACCGCGGAGTACGCCCGCGAGCAGTCAACGATCGACTTCGCGAACGCGCGCCTCCAACTCGCTGGGCAAAGCGCCTGACCGTCCGGCTCTCCGCTTAACCCGAGAACAGGGTTTCGGGCCGGCGCGGCGGATGCTGGGCCATGATCTTCCGCGCTGCGTATAGCGAGAAGTTTGTCGGCCGTCGGGAAGAGTTGGCCTTTCTGCTCGACGAGTTGGCCGCAGCGCGCGCGGGGCGGTTGCGCTTCGTCACGGTTGAAGGCGAGGCAGGCATCGGCAAGTCGCGTCTCATCGCTGAATTGCAGTCGCGTGCGCGCAATGACGTGACGACCGCCATTGGGGCGTGCGAGGAACGGGTCGACTTCCCGTATCTTCCGTTTGGAGCACTGCTCGGCGCGTTCGACCGTCGACTGCGCGCGTCCGCGCGCTGGTCGGAGCGTGAGCGCGCGGGCGAAGCGAAGTATGCCTTCTTCGAGAGCATCGCGGCGACGCTCGGGCGCGAATCGTCGCGCCGGCCGCTCTTGTGTATCATCGAAGACTTGCAGTGGGCTGACGCCGGCACGATCGAGTTGACGTCGCATCTGGTGCGGCACCTGCACGCTGCGCCGATCCTCTTCGTCATGACGTTTCGTTCGGGGGAACCCTCCACCGATGCGCGTTTGGCGGGATTGCGCAGCGTTGCGGCGCGCGCTCGAGCCTCGACGATCGCGCTGCGGGGATTGGCACGCAATGAAATGCGGCAGCTGCTGCAGCAAATGCTGACTGCGCGTCAAGCGTTTGCGCCGCACGAGACGTTGGCGCAAATCGAAGAGCATGCCGAGGGCAATCCGCTCTTCGCCGAGGAGCTGCTCGGCGCAGCGCTCGACGGGGGCGGCCTGCACGTCAGCAGTGACGTGCCGGTTTCGGTGCAAGCGATTCTCGCCGAACGTTTATCGTCGGTCGACGCCGACGACCGCGAACTGCTCATCCGCGCCGCCAATCTCGGCCGGAGATTCTCGCTCGGTTTGCTCGCAAACGTCGTTGAACGATCGCTCGCCGAGGTGACTGCGGCGACGCAGCGTGCCGTGCGCGCCCGACTGCTGGTTCTCGTCGAAGCCGCGCCCGAAGCATACGGCTTTCGGCATGCGCTGATCCGTCACGCGCTTGCCGAACGGCTGGTTTTTGCGCTCGCTGCGCCGTTGCACGTGCGCATCGCGACGGCGCTCGAAGCGTCCCCCGAGGGAGCCGCGTCGCCGGCCGAACTTGCCTATCATTGGGCAGCGGCACGCGTGGCCGGCCGTGCTCGCGTCCATTATGAGCGCGCGGCGCAAGCCGCGGCGCAAGTCCACGCCTTTCGTGACGCCATTCGTTTCTACGGCGAAGCGTTGCATTGGCAGTACCCGCCGGGCGCCGAACGCGCGCGTCTTTATGAAGGCCTAGGGCGGCTGCTGTATATCGAAGGGTGCGGCGACGCTGCGCGGACGCGCTTTACGCAATGCCGCGACGAGCACGCCGCCCTCGGCGACGAGGTCGCAGCGGCCCGCGCGTCGTTGTTGCTGGCCGATCAGTGCTGGGTCGATGCCGATACGGCGCGCAGCTTACAGATTGCGCGCGAAGCAGCCCACGCTTTCGAGCGCCACAGTGACAAACGCGGCTTGGGTGAAGCGTTGCTCGCCCAAGCGCGCTTCGCGATCACGCTCGGCGATGCGCGCGCAGCCACGGCGCACCTGCGCCGAGCGGGCCGCTTGCATCGAACGTTCTCGGCCGCCGCCCGCGCCGATTTCCACGAAGTTCGCGGCGACATCAACGCCGCGCGGGGACAAACGGCGGAGGCGCTCGACGACTGCGCTCGGGCGACCACCTTAGCGGGCCGGCTTGGCGACGCCGAACTGATCGCGCAAACCGAAAATAATCACGCCCTCGTCGCCTACGATCTCGGCGAACTAACGGCGGCAAGGCGGCATCACGAGCGCGCTCTCCACGAGGCGCAGCGTACGGCGATGGCTTGGCGCGTTGCCTACTGCAGCCTGAACTTCGCCCGAACGCTGATGCTCGGCGGTGATCTACTGGCGGCGCGCGGGCACGTCCGGACGGCGCTCGAAACCGGCGTCGACACGGCGACCTTCAAAACGAAGTCGGCCAGTGTCGGGATACCGCTTGCGCTGCTGCTCAACGACAAACCGATGCTTGAAGCGTGCGCGGACGAGCGCGCGCTCGAAGCCGCCTGGCGCTCCGGAGAGCTACAACGCATCACGGCGGTCAGCGCCGCCTTCGCGGAGCTGCGCTTCGTGCAAGGCGCTCGCGACGAAGCGTGCTCGCTCTTGGAACGCGCGTTACGCGGCGTCACGCGGCTGCACCGCGGCTGCAGTTTGCTCGTGACGGTCGCACGTTACGGCTCGGGCGAGCATATCGCCCTCGCGCAGACGCTGCTGGCCGCTTCCTCGGGCCGCGCGCGCGTGCGGCGCGGCCATACGCTACTGCTTGCCGCGGCGTCCGGCCGCGAGCGTCTGCCGAGCGATCATAAGCGGCTGGCCGCGCTCGCGGCGCGTCAGTACGAGCTGTTGGGCTGGACGTTGTACCAGACGTACGCCCTCGAGCTTGCGGGGCATACGGCGGACGCTGCAGCTCTGCGCGTCGGCATGGGCAGTCCGCTCGACCTTCACGCGGCCAGCCGTGCGTTTACCGACAAACCGCCGTCTGGCGGACGCATCATCTCCGAACGCCAGCATCAGATCGCCGAACTCATTGCGCTGGGTGCAACCAATCGCGAGATCGCGCTGCGACTGCATATCAGCGAGAATACGGTCGAGCACCACGTTTCCAACATCTTCTCGCGGCTGGGTCTGCGCTCGCGCGCGCAGCTGAGCGCCTATATCGTAGCGGGCCGAGAGAGCGCCGGCAGCGCGGCGACTGCGCTCGGCGTCTGACGCATCCCGCCCAAACCGCAGTCGCATGGCGGGAATCCGGGATAGTACGGTTACGCCGATATGTTTAAGATTGACAGCAGGAGGCCGGCAATGTTGCGTGCGGTTGTCTTTATCGTTTTATTGGCTTGCGGCGGTGCCTTCATCGCGCTGGGAGCCGCATCCGCCGGAACCACGGGGTCGTTGCAAGGCGTCCTCGTGGAACCCAACACGCGTGCGCCGGTGGCGGGCGCGACGGTCAGCATCGTAAGCCCATCGCAGACGGCGAGTGCGACGACGGACGCAGGCGGCCACTTTACCTTCATCTCGCTCGCGCCCGACACGTACAGCCTCGGGATCACCAAGCAAGGCTTCGAGCCACTGCAGGTCCCCGGCATCACGATCCTCGCGGATCAGACGCAAACGCTCAACTTCACGCTCCAGCGTTCACTGCGAACGATCGCACGGGTCGCATCACGTTCCGCGCTCGACGTCGTACGGCCCGGCACGACGACAGATGTCTACTCGGTGAACGGTGCCGTGACGAGCGCCGCTGCGCCGCTCGGGGGCGGTGGCTCACTCAATAATGCCTATTCCGCTATTGCCGCCGTGCCGGGCGCGTTCGTGCCGCCCGGCCAGATGGGCGTCAATCAGTCGGTCTACATTCGCGGCGGTTACTACGATCAGATCGGCTACCAATACGACGGCGTACCGGTAAACCGTTCCTTCGATAACTTCCCCGGCCACTCGGCCGCGACGCTCGGTCAACAGGAACTTCAGATTTACACGGGCGGCGGCGGCGTCGGAGCGGGCGCATCGGGCTTAGCGGGCTTCATCAATCAAGTCGTCAAGACCGGAACGTATCCCGGCTTTGCGGATTTCTCCGGACGGCTGGGAAGCCCGACGTTCTATCATGATTTCTCCGGCGAAGCCGGCGGTGCGACGAACAACCGGCGCTTCTCTTACTACGTTGGAGCGACCGGATACAATCAACAGTTTCGCTACCTCGACAACTTCAACGGTGCTGGTCAGACAGCGAATTTTCCGTATGCGACCGGACCTTCCAATGTGACGACGTTCTTGCCGTTTTATCCCGCGGCTTACCCGACGTGCAATGCTGCCCTCACGAGCCCGTTCGATGCAGGCACCCTGAACGCGCCTCCGTACCTCAACGACCCGGGGTGCTTCTCGTATCTCAGCCCCGTCTACGACTACGTCGACGCGGTTGACGGCCGGGAAATCGTCAGCAACTTTCACTACACGATCCCGCACCGTAATGATGCCGGCAATGACGACATCCAATTCCTGTTCACGAACTCGGCGCAGTACCGTCAATACTACAGCAGCGTCAACGACGCGGGCGGCCTTCCGCTCGTGCAGAACGCGGTCGGCTATGCCGAGTGGCCCGACTACGTTACCTATCCCGCGGGGACGCAATTCCTCGGGCCTGCCAGCATACAACCCATCGCGTATCCGTTTCCCGGATCACCAGGCGGCCGCTGCTACAATACGGCCGATTACACGGGAATCTATCCTCCCGGTTCGTGCGCCAGCGGACATTCCGCCTTACCGCCGGACTACCGAGACGCGCGCTGGGACCAGGCCAGCATCGCGAAGCTGCAATACCAAAAAAACATCGGCAGCAAAGCGTACGTTCGTCTTTTCGGTTACACGTTTTACTCCAACACCAATCGCAGCGGCGCGACGCGACGCGGGATCGGGAGCGGCTTCGGCGCCACGAACTACGATTACGAAGTCGACTCCCACACACGAGGGCTCCAGCTGCAATTCGCAGACCAGTTGACGGACCATCATCAACTGACCGGTACGGCGAGCTACACGACGGCGTCGACGCTGCGGCTCAACAACTTCAACTACCGCAATCGCGGTAGCTACCCCGTCAGCAATCTTACGAACGGAACGCAGTGCTTCGCCGCCACCACTGGAACGGCCGCCAACGGCGTTGATGCCTTTACCGCCGGACAGGCGGCCCCGTGCAACGATCCGCTCACGCAGGGCACGTTCGCCATGCCGGCACAGGGCCAAACCCAAAACTGTGCCTCCGGTACGACGATCCCCACAGCGGCGTGCGCGGCCGGCGCCGCGTGGCGATTAACGTATACCGGCAACCAGGGCGGCCTCAATACCGTTCGCCCGCAGTTCTCGGCTTTTTCGCTCAACGACGAATGGCGGCCGACCGAGAAGCTGGATATTAATCTCGGCTTCCGCGCCGAGCGCGACGAGTTCGACCTGGCCAACACCGACACGCCGGGAAAGAATTTTTGGTATGCGGCGGCACAACGGGAGTACTGCTATAACCCCGCGACCTTGCAGCCGGTCTTCGTCCCGCAGCCGCCGCAGAACGCCAACATGCAGGTCCCGTATGTGACGTTCAACTGTCCGCCCGACACATCGAGCGGAACATCGGTGCAGAGCGTCCATCCCGACGGCAAGAATGGTCATCTGCTGCTCTCGAACGTGTACAATCCGAAGCTCGTCGAATCGTATTTCTTGCCCCAAGCCGGATTCACGTACACGCTCGATCCCAATACCGTCCTCCGTGCAACCGCCGGACGGTACGCTCAGGCGCCCCGGGCGTACACGATTCAGTACAATAGCGAAGAAGAAAACCTGGCCAATCAGCTGATCGGCTTTTTGCCCTACGGCTTCACGACGCCGCGTCACGACGCGCAACCGGAATACTCGAATAACTTCGATCTGTCGCTCGAGCATCGATTCCGCGGCACGGACCTGTCGTTCAAAGTGACGCCGTACTATCGCTACGCGACCAATCAACTCTATAACGCGACCGTGTACGGCCAAAGCCCCTCGTTCAATTCGGGAAGCGAGAAGACCAGCGGCGTCGAGTTTCAACTGCTCAAGGGCGATTTCCGCAAGAACGGCTTGTCGGGACTGTTCGCGTACACGTACACCGACTCCAAAGAGCGTTGGCTGAACTACACCGGCACGAACGTCAATCCAGTCGACCCGTACAACCAGTACATCGCGCAATACAATGTGCTAACGAAAGCCGGTGGCGGCGCGCCGTGTTATGCGAACTCCGCCGACGGTACGCCGGACACGGCGTGCGCGGCAACGTCGATCCGAAATCCGTACTACGCGGGCGCTCCCGCGCCGCTGTTAGATAAGAACGCGTATTACGACACGGGCCTCGACTTCCCGTACATTTCGCCGAGCGTGTTCACGACGGTGCTGAATTATCGCGCGGGCAAATTCGCGATCACGCCGGAGGTGTCGCTCAACGAGGGCACGACGTATGGGAATCCGGGCGACGTCAGCGGACTCGATCCGCGCACGTGCTCGCGCAACCTCGGCACGGTCGTGCCGGCAGCGGGCAGTTCGCCGGCAATCCCGGCTTTCACGACGGGCAATCCGCAGAGCGCCGACTACACGTCGTGTGGGTTGGCGGCGACGCCGTCGGGCAGCCTGCACATTCCGAATCCCGCGACCGGAAGTTTCGACGGGTTCGGCGCGTTTCGCCAACCGTGGCAGCTTAATGCGGGTGTGCAACTGGCCTACGATGTTAGCCCGAGAGTCACCGCGAACGTCACGGTTGCCAACCTCGTCAATCGCTGCTTCGGCGGCTCGAGCACCCGCTGGTCCGCCGCATATCCGCCGGGCGCGTCCATCTGCGGCTACGGGGCGAACCTGTTCTACGTCAGCAATTTCTACAACGGTGCGTCGCCGAACGACGTCAAGGCGAACGGCGTGCCGCTGAATCCGTACTTCGCACAGCCCTTCGTACCGGCATACGGTGACGTGAGCGCGTTCAATCTTCCCCTGCCCCTCAACGTGTACTTTCAACTGCAGGTTCGCATCTGAAGCTGACCTCGATCCTTGGCGTGGTGGCTGTCGCGTTGCTGGGCGCGGCCAGTCCGTCGCCTTCCCCTGCGCCGTCAGCGACCGCGTGCACGTCGACCGTTTTCCCGATGCTGGAGACGCGCGATGCGCACACGGTGCGACGTGGTCCCGGGCTCGTGCTCTCCGGGGCGGGGCTGCTCAACCTACCCGGCTCGGCCATGCAATGGCTGCGCAATCATTTGAGCGGCGCAAGCGGACGCGCCGGCAACGTCGTCATCCTGAGCGCCTCGGGCGGTCGCGATGATGAAGACGGCTTGTATCGCGACGCGGCCTTCGCGTCGGTGCAAGAGATTTTGATACCGCCGTGCGCGGATACCGACGCGGTCGACGCGATGGTGACGTACGTCGACGGCGCCGACGCGGTATTGTTCGCCGGCGGCGATCAAGCGAATTACGCTCGTTGGAAAGGCAGCGCCTTAATCCGCGCCGTGCAGGCGGTCTACGCGCGCGGCGGTTTCGTCGGCGGCGGCAGCGCGGGGCTGGCGATCCAAGGCGCGCTTGGGTACGATTCGGTTGCCGCCGACCGGCTGCATCCGGGCGACGAGAACTATGCGGTCACCACGCAGAACGCACTGAGCGATCCCTTCGAACCGGAAATCAGCTTCACGAGTTTGTTCGCGTGGCCGCCGCTCGCCGACACGATCACCGACACGCACTTCGTCGTGCGTAACCGCTTCGGAAGACTCGTCGCCTTTCTTGCGCGGATCGTCCACGACAAGCTTGGACCCACGCCGTATTACGGGCTGGGTGTCGACGAGGGGAGCGTCGTGCTCGTGGACCGCGATGGAATGGCGACGGTGCGTACGAAAGCGCACAGCCGCGGCGCATACGTGGTGCGTCTCGATGGCCCGGTCGCGATGCAGCGGGGACAACCGCTGCGAGCGATCGTGGACGTCGCGCACATCGGGCGCGACGGCGAGCGGTTCGATCTCCTGCACAAGCGCCCGGGCGTCGCATGGACGCGCGTGCAGGTCGACGGCGCGCACTCACCGTTCTACCGGCCCGATCCGTATACGCTGTAAATGCTCGCTCGAGGCTTGCGGCCGATTCGTTGAACGTCCGTCGCAGACTGCTTCGGACACTTAAATGCGCGTTGGCTTTGCTGCTGCTCACCGCGTGCGGTAAGGCGGCGTACAGGTCGCAGGCGCCTGTGCTGCGCATCGGGATGACGACGGAGCCGAACTCGCTCTCACCGCTGTTCGCGCTCAACGACTACGAGCAACTCGTCGATCGTTTGGTGTTCGACGTTCTCGTGACGACCGGTGCCGACGGACGCACGTTGATACCGCGGCTGGCAGCGGCCGTGCCGACGCAACAGAACGGCGGCATCAGCCCTGACGGCCTGACGATCACCTATCATCTGCGGCGCAACGTGAAGTGGCAGGATGGTGCGCCGTTCACGAGCGCCGACGTGCGCTTCTCATACGATGCGATGATGAACCCGGCCAACAACGTCCCGAATCGTCACGGCTACGACTTGATCGCGAGCGTGCGAACGCCGGATCCCTACACCGTCGTTTTTCGCATGAAGCAACCCTACGCACCCGCAACGACGAACCTGTTCGGTGACGAGGTCCCCAACGCCATCTTGCCGCGCCACCTGTTGGCCCGCTACCCGGACCTCAACCATGTGGCGTTCAACCAGATGCCGGTCGGCACCGGTCCGTTCAAGGTCGTCCGCTGGGATCGCGGTACGTCGATCGAACTCGCCGCCAACGATGCGTACTATCTCGGCAAGCCGCACGTGCCCCGCATCAGCGTCCGGTTTATTCCCGACGAAGCGACGATGCTCAATCAGTTACGCACGCATGAACTGGATCTGTTCACGCAGGCGTCCGTCACCGCGTTCGGACAGATTCGTACCCTGCCCGGCGTCAAGTACACGCTCGTGGACACGCACGGGGCCTCCAACGTGCTGATCAATATGACCCGGCCCGTCTTGCGCGATGTGCGCGTGCGCCGTGCGATCAACGCTGCGATCGATAAAGCTGGAATCGTCCAGCGCTTCACCTTCGGCGCCGGTACCGTCGCCAGCGAAGACATCCCGCGCTTCATGTGGGCGTACGATGCGCGGCTGCGGCCGACGCCGCACGCTCCCGCCCGAGCGCGCGCGCTCCTGCGCGAAGCCGGCTGGCTGCCGGGCCGAAACGGGCTCGTCTACAAAGCCGGGCGGCCTCTGCGGCTCGAGTTCGCGTATGCGCAGAACAACGTGACGTACCGCTTGATCGCCGTCGAAATTCAGGCGGAATTGCGCAGCGTCGGGATCGATGCGGAAGTCAAAGGCTATAACGGGGCGATGATGTTCGCGGGGCTCTCGGCGGGCGGAATCTACCAGAGCGGCAACTTCGATCTGGCCTGGTACACGATGACGCTAGGCATCGATCCCGATAGTTCGGGCCGGTTCACGCGCGGCGCGATTCCACCGAACGGCCAAAACTATTCGCGTTACTGCAGCGCCGCGATGGATGCGGCACAGACGGCCGGCCTCACGTCCTACGGCCGCCGCGAGCGCAAGCGCGCGTATGCGGCCAGCCAAGACTTGCTGGCCAAAGACGTCCCCATCGCGTTCGTCTACTGGCCCAAGGACGTCGAGGCATACAATCCGCGGCTGCGCGGGTTCGCCCCCAACCCGGTAACGCCGACATGGAACGCGCAAGACTGGCTCTTCTAACGAGCCGTCGGGCCCTCTTCATCGGCGGTAGGGTCGTCGAGCCGGACGTCGCCGGGTTCGACCGTTGAACCGATGATGCCGGGGTCGTCCGGCTCTTCGCTCGTATGCTCGCCGGTGCGGTC
>JAABUQ010001355.1_pt1 | contig 53350 bp, 55 predicted proteins | sample 5560001 | NCBI WGS metagenome assembly JAABUQ01 (sample SAMN10711888, study PRJNA513371) | rock metagenome | isolation source: Antarctica rocks | place: Antarctica: Victoria Land, Finger Mt nord | collected 2015-12-18
CCACGATTCGACATTGCTCGATGGTGGGCCTCGTTGCACTCGACCCACCCTACATGTTCAATTCCTGATAATCTGATCAGTCCCCCGGCTCGCGGCTGGCCTGGAGGCGGACGACCTCGAACGCCACGTCGCGGAGGGGGTACATGTCGAAGTAGACCGTCACTTTCCGCGAGCCCCCGGGCCCAAGGCCGTTGATCGGGCCGGATTCCTCGACCGCCATGACCTTGCCCCCGGCGTCGCGGGCCGAGGCGCGGACGATCACGTCGACCGCGACCGCGTTCTTGTTGTCGACGATCGCCGAGGCATTGACTCCCCGATAGCCGGCCGAGGGGCTCATCCCGGCCGGCTCGACCTGGATTCCCGCCAGGAGCGCCGGGTCCGGCCCCCAGGGCCGCCACCCGGACCAGGCCCAGGCCGCCAGCCCGACCACCACCGCCAGCCCGATCCCGCCCCGGATTCGAATCGACCGACTCCCCGTCATGGCAAGCCCTCCCCGCCCGACTCCCGCCCGACCCGCCGCCGCGCCATCCTCGCGCCGCCGGCCGGGGTCGTCAACGAGTTTCTTGGGATGTTGCCCCGTCGCGATCGATCCGGGCCCAGAAGAAGTCGAGGAAGGGCGTGACGTCGCGGGCGAATTCGGCGAGGGTCCCGGCCAGGTCGCGGCGCTCCAGGTCGTCATCGGCGATCGGCCGGGCGACGATGAACGATCGGGACCGGAGCATCGCGGCGACCGGCGATCCCGCCTGGTCTTCGAACCCCTTGGGCATCCGGGCCAGCGGGTCGCCCGGCGCGAGGGCGATCCCCCGGGCTTCGAGCGGTCCGAGGAGGCCGAGGAAGGGCGCCGGGTCGGCGGCGATGGCCTGGCGGATGGCCTTGAGCAAGGGGGGCTCGGGCATGTAGAACCCGGCGGCGACGAACGAACCGGCCGGCTCGACGTGGACGTAGACCAGCCCCGGGCTCTTCTTGTCCCCCCCGCGATGGAACCCGGCGCCGAGGTTGGTCTTGTACGGGCTCTTGTCCTTCGAGAACCGGACGTCTCGATAGATCCGGTAGACCGGGTTCCGCGCGACCGGGCCCAGGGGCGACCCGCTCGCCGCCAGGAGTCCCGCGACCTCGGCGACCAGCTCGCGGAACGGACCGTCCAACTCCTCCAGGAAGATCCCCTTGTTGGCCGCGAACCAGTCGCGGTCGTTGTTCGCCCGCAGGGCCGCCAGGAACGGCAGGGCCTGCGACCCGAACCCCCGGAACCCGCCCGCCTCGGGCCCCTCGGATGCCTTCTTCGCCGCCATCGCTCGGACCTCGCTCGTGGGGAAAATCGGGATTCGACCCCTTCCAGCTTATCCGGCCGGTCGACCCCGGGGCGCCCGGGGTCGGGTTGGCCCCGGCCCGGCCCTTCCCGTAAGATCGAAAGCGTGAACACCGCGAACGGGGGCCGTGTCCCCCTTCGATGGCGGGATGACGCCCCATTCCCCGGGTCATCCCGCGACCAGGGCGACGGATCGAGGCGCGACGATGGGTTTCTACATCACGACGGCGATCGACTATCCCAACAGCCGACCCCACATCGGCACGGCCTTCGAGAAGATCGGCGCCGACGTCCAGGCCCGGTTCCGCCGGATGCAAGGCGACGCCGTCCACTTCCTGATGGGCAACGACGAGAACACCATCAAGGTCGAGCAGGCCGCCTCCCGCCTCGGCGTCGAGCCCAAGCCCTACGTCGACGACATGGCCCGCCAGTTCCGCGAGGTTTGGGCCGCCCTGGAGATCTCCAACGACGACTTCATCCAGACGTCCGAGCCCCGCCACCACGCCGGCTGCCGGAAGTTCATCCAGGCGGTCTTCGATGCCGGGGATATCTACAAAAAAGCCTACACCGGGCTGTACTGCAACGGCTGCGAGGCGTTCAAGACCGAAAAAGAGCTGGTCGACGGCCGGTGCCCCAACCACCCCAACGCCGAACTGGTCCGGCTCGAAGAGGAGAATTACTTCTTCCGCCTGTCCGCCTTCGCCGACCGCCTCCTGGACCACTACGAGGCCCACCCCGACTTCATCCAGCCCGAGAGCCGGCGCAACGAGATCGTCAACCTCGTGAAGTCCGGCCTCCTCGACGTCGCCATCACCCGGAAGGGGTTCACCTGGGGCATCCCCGTCCCGTTCGACCCCGAGCAGACCATCTACGTCTGGTTCGACGCCCTGCTCAACTACATCACCGCCATCGGCTACGGGACCGACGACGCCCGGTTCGCCGCCACCTGGCCGGCCGATGTTCACGTCATCGGCAAGGACATCACCCGATTCCACTGCGCCTTGTGGCCGGCCATGCTCCTGTCGGCGGGCCTCCCCCTGCCCCGCCGGGTGTTCGGCCACGGCTTCGTGTACCGGAAGGACGAGGGGACCGGCGAGGTCCAGAAGATCAGCAAGAGCCTGGGCAACGTCGTCGAGCCGATGGACATCATCAACCAGTTCTCGGCCGAAGGGTTCCGGTACTACTTCATGAGCCAGTGCCCGTTCGGCGGCGACGGCGAGTTCTCGTTCGAGCGGTTCGCCGACGCCTACAACGCGGGCCTGGCCAACAACCTGGGCAACCTGTACAGCCGGGCCCTGTCGATGTGCGTCAAGTACTTCGACGGCCACCTCGAAGGCTCCCCCGCCATCGACCCGACCGCCTGGCGCGCCGGGCTCGACCTGCCGGCGCTGGTCGGCGAGCTGGAGGGGCTGATCGGGTCGTTCGCGTACAACGTCGCCCTTCAGAAGGTCTGGACCGAGGTCCTCGACGCCGCCAACCGCTACATCGAGGCGACCAAGCCCTTCGCCCTCGCCCGGACCGACCGCGAGGCCACCCGGGCCGTGATGGTCAACCTGGCCGAGGCCCTGCGCGTCGTCGCGATCCTGATCAAGCCGTTCCTCCCCCGGACCGCCGAGACGTTCTATCGGAGCTTCAACTTCGCCGCCAGCCGCCCCTGGGAGGCCGTCCGCTTCGCCGACACCCTCGACCGCCCCGAAGGCCCCGACCTCCGCGTGACCGCCGAACTCGTCGGGGGCAAGCCGACGCCGTTGTTCCCCAAGATCGACCTCAAGGCCGCCCCTTGAAACCACCTCCCGCGGGACCCGGATGGGATCATGGGCCTGATCGGGCGCTTGCCCAAGCAACACTCGATGCTCGAATTTCTCTCGGCGGCCCGCCAACGATTCGAGGAGGCCAAACGCGCGGCGATTGCGGGCGATCGGCTGGTTGGTGTCTACCTGTCCGGTTACGCCGCCGAGATGCTCCTCAAAGTGGCTTATTTCCGCCTGGTTGGCAAGGAACCCTCCGATCTCATCGCTGTAAAAGAGATGAATGAGGCCAAAGCCAAGGCGAACACCCTGTTCGGCATCGGATGGAAGGAAAACCTCCATGACCTTTCCCGGTGGGCGGAATTGTTGATCGAGGAGCGGAAATTTCGCAACGTGCCTTATCGCCCCGCTTTTCGGAGGAGACTGAACGTGCAAGTGGACAGCCTCCGGAAGAACTGGCGGGAAGATCTTCGTTACCGCGTGAATCGACCTCGCCAGGACGAAGTGACCAAGGTGGTCGAGGTCGTCAACTGGCTGTTCGCCAACCTCGCCGACTTGTAAACGAAGGGAAGACCGATGCCTCGCGTCATCATCAATTCCGCCTCGCCGTCCAGCCGTTATGAAAAGCTGGTCCAGAAGCTGGCGACCGAGTTGACTTCCCCCGGCGGGGCACCTCAGCCCTTGATCGTGGAAAGAATTCTCAGGGCTTCCGATTCCAGGCATGTTCACGTTATTTGGGACGAATGGGGCGATCTCGACGGCGAAGAGCGCTCGGCCGTCATCACGCAGGCTTATGCGAAGGTCGAAGGCGAGGGAAAGGCCGCGAATCTCTCGGTCGCCCTCGGCCTTCGGCCTGAAGATGCCATCCTTTACGGGCTGCTCCCCTTCAAGGTCATGCCGAAACGACCGGGCGACGTCGAGAGGACCGATCATCGGCAGGCGTTCGCGGAGGAGGCCGGCCGCACGCTGCTCGGCAAGGGAGCACGCGAGCTTCGTTATCCCACCTTCGAGGAGGCGGAGCAGGCCGTGAAGCGAATGAAGAAGCATGTGCCCCGGACCGCCTGGGCCGTCGTCCGCGAGGCCGATGAAGGGGAGTGATCCGGGCGGACTCCGTCGGCGTCGCTTCCGGAAATTGGCCCCGAAACCGTGGACCCGTGAGATCGGGAAAATTCTCGGGAACTCCGGCGCGGTCGTTGCGTCCAAGGGGTGGCATCGATGCGGGGTTGGATTTTTCGCGAAGGCAAGCGACGAACCGCCCGGCATGACCTAGGGTGGATTCGGGAGGGCGGGTCAAGAAGGACCCGAAACGCCCCCCCGACCGTGAAAGGGAGGCACGCGATGAAGACCGAATCCGGCCTGGCCGTGACCCTGTCCCCCGAGCTGTTTCAACTCCTGAGCGTCGAGGCCCGCAAGCTGGGCCTGGCCGTGGAATGGCTGGTCGCCTCGCTGGTGGTCGACACCGTCGAGCCGGACGAGGCCCCGCCCCAACCCGTCGCCCTGGCCTGCGGCTGACGTCGGGATTCCGGAGAGGGACCTCGTCGATCTCCCGGCCGCTCGCGATTCGGCGACCGGAAAGGGAGCGATCATGGCCGGCTCCGGGGCGTGTTTGGCCCCCGCGAGCTGGCCCGGACGTGGGTGCCCCACGCCCGGAATCCGGGCGGGTTCCGGCCCCACCCCTTCCCGTGGACCGACCGGATGCCCAGAATCCTCTCGGCGGACCGCCGGAACTCCCGCCCGAAGGCGTGGAGGCGGCCAGCCCGGAGGACGACCGACGATGCCGCGATTCCGGTTCTCGACCCGGGGCTTGATGGTGGCCGTGGCGGTCGCCGGGGCCGAGGGGGCGGTCCTGGTCGAGGCGGCGAAGCTTGGGCCGGGCATCGAGTTCACCCTGTTCATCGGCTCGGTCCTCCTGATGCTCGACCTCCTGGTCCCGGGGTACCTGGCGACGGCCGAGCGGATCAACCGGGCGACGCCCGAGCAGCAGGCGGGGCAGGTCGCGGCCCTGGGATGCCTGGTGGTCCTGCTCATGATCTTCCTGACCCCGATCGCGCTGGTGATCCTGCTCCGGGCGCAGGGTTGAAGGCCGGCCGGGAGAACTGGTCGACGCCCCGCTCGATCGTTATAATGGGGACGTCCGGCCGGGTGGTCGGGCTTGGACGGATGGCGAAGAACCCGGCCCATTGACGGAGCGTGGACATCATGGCGAAGTTGCGACTCTTGAAGACCGGACATGGCGACCTTTGCCTGGCCGAGTGGGACCCGAACCGGCCCGAGACCGTCTCGGGGGCCGAGACCGCGTTCGCCGAGAACTTCACCGCCGGCCGCCTGGCGTTCCGGCTCGACGGCCCCGGCCAGACCCGGCCGATCCGGGCGTTCGACGCCACCGCGCCCGAGATCCTCCTGGTCCCGGCCATCCAGGGCGGTTGAGCCCATGGCGACGGACGGGCCGCCGACCATGATCCGCACCGGCTACCTCCGCTGGGAAATCGAAGTCGCCGACGACCGGAGCGTCGTCGACCCCCGGGCCCGCGAGGTCACGTTCCTCGCCCGGCCCAGCTACCGCGTCGTCCGGGTCAAGAACACCGGGCACCAGGACGCCGCCGAGCGGTTCGTCCGGGGCGAAGACACCTACGACGTCGTCCTCCGGAACCTCCGCCGCGAGGCGTCCGAGACCGACGTCACCATCCCCGACGTCGGCCCCCGCCGGTTCCGCTACAGCGAGGACGACCGGACCCAGACCCCCCGGTTCTGGATGTCCAAGCTCCAGCGCGAGGCCAACGCCTTCGCCCACGAGGTCGTCCGCGCCGCCGCCTCGTTCCCCCAGATGGTCATCGCCAGCGCCGCCCTCCGCGCCGGCTATGCCCGGCTGGTCGAGTGGGAAACCTTCCGGGTCATCGAGGGCCGGAGCACCCCGCGGCCCACCGTCGACGACGAGCCGATGCGGCTCGACGCCGCCGCCTACCAGACCGGGGTCCCCGAGCTGGTCGCCGCCGAGCTGGTCCGCGACGTCGTCGACAAGAAGGAATTCGACGAATTCTGCCGGTTCGACCGCGTCACGGTCCTGAGCGACGGCAAGTTCTACCGGATTCCCCGCCGGCCCCACGCCTTGATCGAGGTCTGGGACGCCAAGACCCACCGCGCCGAGGCCCGCCTTTGCGTCGTCTTCCAGGACCCGGGGATGCCCCCGTCCGACGAGGTGGTCATGAAATACCTCCTCGCCAAGCACCAGCCCGACCTCCTCTGGCAAGTCGGCGTCAAGTTCAGCCCCCCCGCCGGCCGGTTCGACGCCGCGCCGCCTCGACGCTGGCGGGGCGAATGAGGCCGCCCGGCGGTCCCGACCCCGCATCACCGCTTCGGGGTCGGGGTCATCAGCGATGGACCCTCGGGAGTCCCCCCGGATTGCCCTGCGGCGAACCATCCCGATCGGCCGGCGTAGTCAGGGGTAAGATCGCAAGGCGATCGGGCTTTTCGCTGGACTCCGGCGGGTCCCGCGCTTATAAGGCAGAGGAAACGGGCCGTGCCGGACCCTCGGCCCGACGGGCACGACTTGGAAGGGGTACTCGATGAGCGTTCGGTTCTCGGCGGGATGGCTCGGGCTGGCGGCGGTCCTCGGCCTGGCGGGCTTCGCCCCGGCCCAGGAGCCGGCCAAGGCGCAGGACAAGAAGGCCGACGCCTCCAAGGAGGTCCCGAAGCTCGAAAAAGCGACCTTCGGCGGCGGCTGCTTCTGGTGCCTGGAAGCCTTCTTCGAGCGGATCAACGGCGTCAAGTCGGTCACCTCGGGATACGCCGGCGGCGAGGACAACTCCGTCAAGCCGACGTATGAGATGGTCTGCACCGGCCAGACCGGTCATGCCGAGGTCGTCCAGATCGAGTTCGACCCGGCGGTCGTGTCCTACGACGACCTCCTCGACATCTTCTGGCTCTGCCACGACCCGACCACCCTCAACAGCCAAGGGCCCGACCACGGGACCCAGTACCGCTCGATCATCCTGTACCACGACGAGGCCCAGCGCAAGGCCGCCCAGAAGTCGTACGAGAAGGCGACCGCCGACCGCATGTATCCCAACCCGATCGTGACCCAGCTTTTCCCCCTGGTCCGGTTCTTCCCGGCCGAGAAGTACCACCAGGACTATTACCGGAAGAACACCCGGGCCGCCTACTGCTCGACGATCATCACCCCCAAACTCCGCGAGCTGCAAATCAAGCTCAAGGCCAAGGCCGCCGCCAAGGCGAAGGCCGCCGCCGGGCAGTGAGAGGCTATCCGGAAATATATCTGTTGACTGGCTTCAATTTACGCCATATTGGTGATCGCCGATCCGAGCGGCCATCCCCGGAAAAACAAGGGGAATCTGATCGCATAAGCGATAGCGAATAAAACGTAACTCGTTACAAGGCAATAGTTGCATCCCGGATAGCCTCTGAGCCATCGGGGACATCGGACCGCCAAGACGCCAGGGACGCGGAGAGGGGAAGAGGAGGCTTTCCCCGGCCTTCCTGCTGTTCCCTTTCCCCCCGGCGATCTTGGCGGTTCACCCGCTTTTGCCGATCAACGATGCGACGTGACGCCCACCTGGCGGCACATCGACACCAATGGGCACGTCGAGCACTTCGGCCCGGCGCCGGTGCAGACCGACTTGCCGAACGGGACGAGCCGCTCGTTGATCTCGATCCAGTAACGTTCGGGGAGGACCGCCGCCAGCGCGGCCATGGTCTGCTCGGGGGTCGCGGCGGCGACGTAGCCCCAGCGGTTGGCGATCCGGTGGACGTGGATGTCGACGGCGATGGCGGCCCGGCCGAACCCCACGGCCAGCGTCAAGGCGGCGATCTTGGGCCCGACCCCCCGGAACGCGGTCAGGCCTTCGACCGTGTCGGGCACGGTCCCGCCGTGCTCCTCGACGATCCGCCTCGACAGCTCGCGGAGGTCGCGGGCCTTGGGCTCGGGGAACGACGCCCCCCGGAGCAGCCCGGCGAGGGTCGCCTCGTCGAGCCCGGCCATCGCCCCGGGCGTCCGGGCCACGGCGAAGAGGCGGAGGCAGACCGCCATCGTCGTCTCGTCCCGCGTCCGGGCCGAGATCAGGCTGCCGACGAGCTGCTCGAACGGCGAGTCATGCCCCCGGTCGCGGAGGTCGAACATCGCCGCCTTCGGCACCCCCGCCACCGCCACCCGGAGCCGGCGGAACGCCTCGTCGATGTCGAACGGTTCTTTGCCCGGGGCGGTCATGCCAGGACCAGCCGCAAAGATCGGGCCGGCCGTTCGCGGATTGTCGTCGGGTTGTCGCGGCGGATAGGATAGACCAGTGACGGGCCCCGCGTGGCGAGCGGCCGGGCGGGGTCGGGCGACTTCTCGGACCCTTGGGCATGACCCATCATGCGGATTCTTCGGCCGTTCGCCGTCTTGCTCGCCTCGGGGCTCTTCGAGAGCCCAACCCCGGGGGCGGAGCCCGCCCCCAAGGCGGTGGCGGCCTGGCCGTCGGGGCCGATGGAAGTCCGGGTCGGCTTCGACCGGGCCCTCGACCCGGCGTCGGCGATCTCGGCCGTCGGCTCCCTGATTGGCTTCGGGGAACCGGAGAAGCCGGGGGTCCCGGGGCGGCCGGGCGGCAACCGGGGGGCCTTGCGGGTCGCGGCGGCCCGGCTGGAAGATGGCGGGCGGACGCTCGTCCTGGTGACCGACCCGCACCCGCGCGAGGCGACCTATGCGCTCGACCTCCCGGGCGTGAAGGCGGCGGGGCGGGCGGGGCCGGGATTCCCGCTCCACAAGGAGTACGACCTGACGGGGGTCGAGGTGACCTGGGCGGCGACCGGGGCGAAGCCGGCGTGGTCGGGGTGGTGGCCCACTTTCGACCCGGCCCGGGCGAAGGTGGCGCTGGCGGGCTCGGCGGGGCATGATCGGCTCTGGCCGCTGCTGGCCGGGCCGGGCAAGCTGACGCTCCGGAGTTTCGTGGTCTTGCCGGCGGGGGAGGCGACGGTCACGTTCGACGCGGCGAGCCCGTTCGAGGCCAACCTCGGGACCGAGTCCGCGCGGTCGGTGGCGGTGGCCGGGGCGGGCGGGCATCGGGCGGCGTTGAAGGTGGAGTCGACCGGCGAGGCGGCCGAGGTTTCGGTCACGCTCGCCACCGGCGAGGGGGGCGAGCCCCGGCTCGACCTGGCGGCGGCCTCGGCCAAGGACCCGACGCCTCGCCCCCTGCCTCGGACGGCGTTCAGCCTCCCGTGGGCCCCGCCCTCCCTCCAGCCGGCCCCCACCGTCCCGGCGCCGGCGGCCATCCTGACCGGCGGCGACCCGGTCAAGGGGGAGGCGGTCTTCCTCGGCGACCAGGCCAAGTGCGCCAACTGCCACGCCGTCCGGGGCAAGGGCGGGGCGATCGGCCCCGACCTGACCGCGCTGGCCGGGCGCGACCGAAGCTGGATCTACCAGAATATCATCGAGCCCAGCGCCTCGATTCATCCCGATTACGTGTCGTACACCGTGGCCCTCAAGGACGGCCGGATCAGCATGGGGGTCGTCCGCGCCGAAGGGGCCGACGCCCTCAAGGTCGGCGACATCGACGCCAAACAAACCCTGATCCCCCGCGCCGACGTCGAGGAGATCCGCCCCAGCGCCACCTCGATCATGCCGGTCGGCCTCCTCGGGGCCATCGGCGAAGAACGGACCCGCGACCTCCTCGCCTACCTCACCGCCACCCCGAAGCGGTGAAGAGCGTGGGTCGTGGAGCGTGGGGCGTAAAGACCGGGGAGAGGCGAGACGTGGGAAGACATGCGGCCGGAGGTCGGCCCGGGTGCCACGGTTTCGGTACTCCGAAACCGTGGCACCCGGGTAGAACGCTCCATGCTCCACGCCCCACGCTCCACGCCCCACGCCCCACGCCCCACGCCCCACGCTCCACGCTCCATGCTCCACGCCCCACGCCCCACGCCCCACGCCCCACGCCCCACGCTCGACGATCTTCCCGCTACTCGACGCACTGGCGGAAGCTGGCGTCGAGGAGGGCGGCCATTTCGAGGCGTTGGAGGCGGCGGGCGAGGCTAGTGGCGGGGGAGTTGGGCCGGGCGCGGGTGGCGAGGTCGATCAGGGCGGCGGGGGACCAGCGGCCGTCGGGGATCAAGAGGCGGGCCAGGGCGGGGTCGCCGTGGGCTTCGAGGAGGGGGCGGGCGGCGTCGGCGATGGCGGGGGCCGTGGGGTGGCCGGCGACGCGACGGGCCCAGTAGTGGGCGTTGCCCGGGTCGGGCTCGCGGCGGTGGGCGATCATGTGCCAGTAGGCGGCGGTGGCGCGGTCGCCTAGGTCGTCGGCCTCTTGCGCGGCGGCGTGGCTGGCGTCCCAGAGGTCGAAAATCTGGAGCAAGCCGGCCGACAGGGCCAGGAGCGCGGGCCGACCGCCGGCCGGGGCGACGATCAGGGTTTCGAGCGGCCCGGCGCCGAGGGACCGGGCGAGTTGGAGCCGGGGCGGGTGGCCTTGGATGAGCGGGGGGCCGTCCGATCCATCAGGCCCCAGCCCGGCCCGCCCGAGCGCCGCGATGATGCCGGCGGCGTCGAGCTTGGGGTCGTCGGCCGTCATGCCCGGCGACTCCGTCGCCTCGAACCGCCGGACGACCTCGGCCGCGACCGCGTCGGAGGCCTGCTCGATCCCGTCCACGATGCTCGTCATCGCCGATCCGCCTCGCGCCGAGTTGGTCAGCCCGACCGGGCGTCGGGCCTCGGTGCCAGGTTACGGCAAAAGCGGGTCGGGTGGGAGGGGTTCGCTGGCCGGGCCATGCCAGCGAACCCCGGCCACCTGGGAATTGGCCCCTCGGCCGATCCGATCCGATCGAGGGGGCCCGGCCGTCATTTCCCCCGAGCGGCGAGGCTGGCGGGGGCGGCGTCGAAGGGGTTAAGGACGGGCTCGACGGTGGTGTTGTCGTGGACCAGGGCGCCGGCGGTCCCGACGAAGAAACTCCGGCCCTCGGCGACTTCGAAGTTGAAGACCGGCTGGACCTTGTCGTCGACGACCGCGGCGACGGGGGCGGTCCCGCCGAGGACGCGGATGGGGTCGCCGGCCTTGAGGTCGCGGGCCATCGTCCAGCCCTTGCCGGCCTTCCAGAAGCGGTGGATGCCGGTGGCCACGATGGTCTCCTCGCCCACGGTGACGCGGAGCGTCGGGCTGGGCGGGTTGTGGTACGGGGCGACGACCGGCTGATACGACAGGGCGCCCGACTTCGCGTCCTGGACGAGGACGAGGTCGCCGGCGCGGATCGTCTCGATCGGCTTCGGGCCGTCGATCGCCCGGACGAGGGTGCCGGCGGCGAAGCAGGAGTGGTGGGAGCGGACCGTATCGGTGACCGGGCCGGGGAGGACGGTCGGCATGTAGGTCTGGACATCCTCGACGACCGTGGGGACGGTCGTGGTGCTGGTCATGGCCAGGGCGTAGCCTTCGCGGTCGGTCCACCAGCGGGCCCAGGCGGTGGGGTCGTTGCCGAGGGTCCCGCCGGTGACCTCGCGGAGGGCGAGCAGGACCGGCTCGTTGGCCCTGGCCGCGTCGGCGTTGCTCCGATCGAGGGCGGCGACGTCGGCGGCCAGTTTGCCGCGGGCGTCGAGGAACGACTTCTGGGCCTCGACCATCATCTGGCCGACGGGGACCCGGTTTTCCACGATCTGGGTGTTCCGGCCCATGTCGGGGTTCCTGTTGGGCGGGACGATCAGGCCGCCCGTGGGGGATGGGAACAGCCTCCGGAAGTTGCCGAAGGCGTCGCGCTCGAGGTACTGGACCAGGACCGGCAGGCCGTTGGCGTCGTAGTCGAGCGTGGTGTCGCGGGTGTTGGGGACGAACTGCATGGGCTTGGGGGCGTATCGGCGGCGGAGGTTGGCCTTCTCCCCCTCGACGAACAGCTCACCGGGGGAGCCGGGGCCGCCGACGGGCTTGACCTCGAACTTGACGGGCTTGCGGATCAGGGCGATCCAGGACCGGACGAAGTCGCGGGCGTCGCGCCGCTTCAAGGTCTCGATGGCCAGGCGGCGGGTCTCGGCCGAGGGGGCGAGCACGGCCAGCGCCGCCAGGGTCTTCGAGGCGGCCGGGGAGTCGACCTGGCCGAGCAACTGGACGGCGAGGGCCTGGTCGGCCGCGCGGTCGGTGAGGAAGACGCGGGCGATCGAGGGGACGGCGCGGGGGTCGGTCAGGGTCGCGAGGTCGGCCAACGCCTCGTCGCGCCTCGACTGGGCGAGCATCGCCTTGAGCCGCTCCAGCCTGGGCTTCCAGCGGAGGTCGGCGACGCGCTGCTCCTCGCGGCCGCCCCGCTCGGCGACGAGCTGGGCGTCGGTGGCCCATCGGCCGTCGTGCCGCTTGTAGCCGAGGCGGCGGCGGGCGTTCTCGTGCGAGGGATCGAGGCGGATGACGGCCGTGAAGTGGGCGCGGGCCTGGTCCTTGAGGCCGTGCTCGTCGGCCCAGAGGCCGAGGGCCCAATGGCCTTCGGCGGTGTAAGTGGCCTTCTGGCGGCGGGCGTCGTAGTCGGCCAGGGTGGCGGCGGCGACGGGGTCGGCGCCGAGCCGGGCGGCGACGGCCTCGGGCCGCTGCCAGCGGCCGTCGCGGGCGACCAGGCCGAGCAGCCCGCGGGCGGCGGCGTGGCCGGGGTCGGCCAGGACGGCCAGGGCCAGGTGCTTGAGCCGCTCGGCGGGCAGGCCGTGGGCCTCGCACCAGAGCGCCAGGCGGACCTGGTCGTCGGGCGAGCGGCCGGCCGAGGCGCGGGCGTCGTCGTAGTCGCGGCGGAGGCCGGACGCGGGGTCGGGGGCGGGCGCGTCGGCCATCAGCAGGGCGGAGCAGGCGACCAGGGCGAGCATGCGCGTTCCTCCGGCGAGGACGGGACGGATCGAAGCTTGTTGAAGCCTAAAGGCCCCCTCGATGGTCGTCAAGGGGACGCGGCGGTGACACTCCTGGAACGTGAACTGGGATCACGGGAGCCGCCCGGGCGCGGTATGATCGGGGGGTGTCCGGGGACCGATCGGGCTTGGAAAGGGGCGAAGCGATGGCGAGCGAGGGGCCGGCACTGACGTTGCTCCAGCGGCGGGAGATCGAGGCCCGGGTGATCGGCCCGCTGATCCGGGGGTTCGCCGCCGAGCTGGGCACGGAGAAGGCGCTGGAGGTGGTCCGCGCGGTGATCGCGGACCTCGCCCGCGCCGGGGGGGCCGAGCTGGCCCGGGGGCTCGGCGAGGCGTCGCTGGGGGCGTTCGCCGCGGGCATCGACCGCTGGAGCGAGGGCGGGGCCCTGGAGATCGTCATGAGGGAGCGGACGGCCGAGCGGCTCGACTTCGACGTGGTCCGCTGCCGATACGCCGAGATGTACCGGGCCCTGGGCCTGGCCGACCTCGGCGCCAGCCTGTCGTGCCGCCGCGACTTCGCCCTGGTCGAGGGGTTCAACCCCGACATCACGCTGACCAGGACCCAGACCTTGATGGAAGGGGCCACGCACTGCGACTTCCGGTTCCGGGCCGGCGACATCGAGCCGGGACCGGCGGCCGATCGGCCGGATTGACCGGCCGCCCGGGAAACCCCCGGCGGGCCCGGGCGTTGTCATTCAATCGGGCCCGAAAAGGGGCACGCCGGCCGCGCGGGCGGCCTCCTTGAGCTTGCCGTCGAGCGAGGCGAGCGGCAGGTCGCGGCGGAGGGCCAGCTCCAGATAGGTAGGCGGCGTCATAGGCGGAAAGGTCGTGGGCGCGGCCGAGCTGGGCGATGTCGCCGAAGGCGCGTTGCCGCGTCTCGTCATCGACGACGATTGGCAACGAGGCGAGGAATCGGAGCCACTGGACGGTGTCGGCCTGGGTCGAACGCTTGCGGCGTTCGCCGAGGAGGAGGACGTTGGTGACTTCGAGGTGCCAAAGGTCGGGCACCAGGGCGCGAGCGTCGGCGAGGGCATCGAGGACGGATTGCGAATAATCGTCTTGCTCGTCGGGGAAGCACCACGCGACGGCCACCGAGCCGTCGAGGACGAGCCCCGTTCGGGCGCGGGCGGTCTTCTTGCGGCTCAAGGCCGGCCCTCCTCGATCATCTCGCGGACGGACAGCCCGGCGAGCGAGCGGGCTTGCTTCCGGCTGTAGGCGCGGAACTCGGCGATGATGGCGCGGACGTCGCGGTCGGGCTCCGCCTCGGGGGGGGAAAGGACGGCGACGGGCTTGCCGTGCTTGGTGATCATGATGGTCTCGCCGCGTTGGACCTCGTCGAGCAAGCGGGGGAGATGGGTCTTGGCCTCGTAGGAGCCGACGGATTTCATGGAACCCCTCCAATGGACTGGTTGACGCGGACCAGTCTAGACCAAGAGCATTTCCTCGTGCCACCAATCCGCCCAATAATTTCGAGACGGGGGCGAACTTCCCGGTAAGATGGGCGGAAACCCCGCCGTGACCCGGACCCCGGAGCCTTTCGAGGACTCGCCCGTGATGACCCATGCCGCGGAACTGAACCCGATCATCGGCGGGGTGCTCGGCGTGTTGGCCGTGCTCGGCCTGGTGGCGATCGTCGGCGGGCTGCTGCACGCGCGCCGTCACCGGCTCCTGATCCACGCCGAGCGGATGAAGGCCCTGGAACTGGGGCGCGGCTGGCCCGGCGACCGGGAGCCCGAGGCGGCGGAGGAGAAATCCGGGTCGAGCCGGTGCTTCGGGACGGCGACCACCGCCTGCTTCTGGGGGTTCGTCTTCGCGGTCGCGGCGGCGTCGAAGGAGGGGGGCAACACGCCCGGCGCGGCCTACGCCATCGCCGGGGCGACCGGCGCCATCGCCGTCACCGGCCTGATCTGCGGGACGGTCCTGGCGGCGCGGCCCTCGCCCCCGGACGGGACCGCGAAGCCCCACCATCGGGCCGACGAGGTTTGAACGGCCCGGCCCTTGCCCTCGAAGAACCAGCATCGCCCTCGCCTTGAATCGCGACGGGCGAGGTGATGGAATGGACGAGCCCCCTGGCCAAATAAACCTGGCCGGGGGACGACCGGGCCGGGCGATCCCGGCCCGAGAGACGGAGTTTCGACCGGCGCCCGCCCCCTGCTCTCGCCGCCCCCGGACGTTCCCGGCGGGCGGGCCGAGGGGGCGACCCTTCCACGCCGGGTTGACGGAGGATTTCGGTCGATGATGTCGCAACTCTCGATGTGGCTCGTGGTGGCGGCCCTGGGCCAGCAGACCCCGGCCGCGACCCCCTGGCTCGATTCGGTCCCGGCCGAGGCCGACGTGGTGATCCGGGTCCGCGGGCTCGAAGGGGTCCAGAAGGACCTCGACGCGATGCTCAAGGCGATGAGCCCCACCCTGGCCGGCGCGGCCGGGCCGGCGCTCGCCCAGCAGCTCTCGGCGTTCCGCGCCAGTTACGGCCAGGACGCGGCCTCGCGGCCGTTCCTGACCCTGATGCGGGTGGTGACGCCGGAGAACCCGGGCGCCCCCCCGTTCGCGATCGTGGTCCAGTCGTCCGACTATGACGCGGTCCTCAAGTCGGCCGGCGGCGGCCAGGCCCCCAAGCTCCAGCGCGAGGCCGGCGGCTACGACTCGTTCGCCCGCCCCGACGGCTCGAACTGGTACGCCGCCAAGGGGGCCGGCCTGGTCGCCTTCGGCGCCGACAAGACGCTGGTCGCCGGGTTCGCCAAGCCGGGCTCCAAGGCCCTGGGCAAGACGATCGCGCCGGCCCTGCTCCGGCGGTTCAACGCCGGCGACGTCGGCGTCTACGTCAACGCCGCCGCCCTGGCCACCCGCTACGCCGACCAGATCGCCGGGGCCAAGCAGATGATGATGCAGACGCTCGACCAGGCCGGCGCGCAGATGGGCCCCGGCGTCGACATGGCCAAGAAGATCTGGGGCGGCATGTTCGACTCGCTCCAGGTGGCCGACGCCCTGGCATTGAGCCTCGACTTCGCCGCCGAAGGGCTGGGCATCGACAGCAACTTGATGGTCAAGGCCGGCTCCGACGCGGCCAAGTCGATCGCGGCGGCCCAGCCCGGCGACGCGGCGTCGCTGGCCAAGCTGCCGGGCGACTTCGCCTATTATGTCTACATGAGCCTCGACGCCAAGGCGTTCGACAAGCTCCAGGCGATGGGCCTCTCGATGATGTCGCCCAACGCCAAGCCGACCCCTGAGATGACCGCCGCCCTGGCCAAGCTCGACGGCCTGGGTCGGGTCGAATCGACCGGCGCCACGTCGATCGGCGGCGGCATGAAGACCTTCAACGTCGCGGTCACCTCCGACCCCAAGAAGCTCTTCGACACGACCCTGGCGGCGTTGAAGGCGATCAAGGGGTCCGACAGCCCGTTGATGGTCTTCAAGGACGTCGTCATCACGCCCGAGGCCGAGAAGTACGCCGGCTTCACCTTCGCCCGGTCGGAGATGACGCTCGACCCCGACAAGATCGCCAAGTCGCAGCCGGGCAACCCGAACGCGGTCAAGTCGATGATGGACATGTTCGGCGGCTCCGACAAGGTCACGTCGTGGATCGGCGTCGACGCCAAGCGGCTCGTCCAGGTCAACGCGCCGAGCTGGGACCAGGCCAAGGCCCAGATCGACGCCTACCTCAAGGGGACCGGCGGCCTCGGCGACGCCGCCGGCTTCCGCGCCGCCCGCGCCCGGCTCCCGGAGCGGGCCAGCTTCCTCGGCCTCTTCAGCGCCCAGGGGTTTGTCCGCCAGATGGTCGCCATGATGGCGATGAACCCCGCCGCCGCCGCCGCGCCGCCGGCGACCGACATGCCCAAGGAGCCGGCCTTCATCGCCGCGTCGCTGACCCCCATGCCCCCCACCGGCTACGAGTTCCACCTCTACGTCCCCAGCCCGGTCGGGGCCGTGATCGAGAAGGGCCTCCTGCCGGTCATCCAGGGGATGCGCGGGGGGGCGCCGGCCGCCGCCCCGGGCGCCAACCAGATCCGGCCCAACCCGTAATCCCGGCCGCTCGCCTCGCCGCGAGCCGGCCGGATTCCCGCCCGGGGCGGGCCCGATCCACGGATCGGGCCCGCCCCGGCCTGTTTTCGAAGGCCGGGCTCAAGCCGGCGGTCGGTCTTGCCGATCGTAAGGGTCGTGACGGTTGCCCCGCGAGCCGGTCGACGCCTCGCGCCCTGTCCCCGGAAGGACCCATCGCCATGCCGGATTCCGCCCCCACCGACGCCTACGCGACGTCTCGGCTGAGCTATCCGGGGACCCTGGCGATGCTGGCCGTCGCCGTCGCGTTCCCGATCGCCCTGATGGTCTTCAACCCGACGTTGATGTTCGAGCGCGGCTGGGAGCAGTACGTCGGCACGGCGATCTACTTCTGGGCCGTGGTCGCCTTGGCCCGCGAGCTGGCCCGGCTCCGTCGCGACGAGACGGCCTTCGCCGAGGCCCCCGGCTGGCTCGGGGCCCGGGGCGGGCCGCTGGTCAGGCCCGGCGCCATCGACGAGTCCGACCGCCGGGTCCTGGCGGCGCGGGTCCGCCAGCTCGGGACCTTCGCCGCCGAGAGCCGGTCGGCGTCGGTCGGCCCGCTCATGGAGATCAACCGCGAGGGCTCGGGGCTCGATCAGGAGCACGCCGCCGGCCGGTTCACCCTGACCCGCTACATCCTCTATTTGCTGCCCGTGATCGGCTTCATCGGCACCGTCGAGGGGATCTCCAAGGCCCTCATGAACATCAGCCTGGTCTTGCCGATGGTCAAGAACCTCGACGGGTTCATGAGCAACCTGACGAGCGTGACCTCGGCCTTGCAGGTGGCCTTCGACAGCACCCTGCTCGCCCTGTTCCTCAGCGCCGCCTTGATGCTGGTGCAGACCCTGGTGTATCGCCGGTCCGAAGACCTGCTGGGCCGGGTCGACCGCTGGGTCGTCGAGCACGCGCTGCCCCGGGCCGGGGCCGGGGCCGACCACCCGCTCGCGGCCGGGGTGTCGGAGGCCCTGGCCCCGCACCTGGAGGCGATGCGTCGCGACCTGATGGCCGCCCTCGAGCCGGCCACCCGGGCCTTGCAGGACCTGTCGAGCCGGATGGGCGAGGGCCTGGGCCCGCACGTCGCCCGGTTCGCCGCCTCGGTCGACCAGATCCCCGCCGCCCTGTCGGGCCTCCACGACGGCGCCCAGGCGATCGGCCGCGTCGGCGGCGACCTCGCCCGCCTCGACGACGGCGTCCGCCGGGGCGTCGGGACCCTCGGCCGGATCGAGGTCGCCCTCGCCAGCGTCGAGCCGACCGGCCAGCCCCTCGACGAGATCCGCCGGGGGATCGACCGGACCTGCGCCGCCGTCGAGACCCTGTCCCAGTCCTGGGCCACCTCCTTCGAACGCTCCAGCCGCGCCAGCCAGGACCAACTGGCCAAGACGATGCACAGCCTCAAGGACGCCCTCGACCTGCTCAACGTCAGCATGGAGCAGGGCAACGCCCTGTACCGGAGCATCGTCAAGCGCACGTTCAGCACCTATCCGGTGGTGTCGCGCGATGAAGAGGCAGCGTAAATTAAGGCGTGGCGATGCAATTAAAGGCGTCGGAGAGGAATGCCGACGCCACTCACACTTTATTTATATAAGTTGTGATTGGGATCTAGCCACACTATATAGAAAACATTCTCGACCAAAAAACCATGCACCCTGCCATTTTCATTCGCGCCGAGAGAAAACTGCCAAGCATCGTCATTAATATCTTCCCATTGGTTTATGCCAAACCCCTCGGCTTTAACTCTATCCTCTGTAAAATCAATCCTATGAAATCTTGTGGTTTGATTAGGTCTTGCACGAATCAAATTTGACAAAGGAAATGTGGACAAGTCTTTGAGACGACCTAATAGCGTAACAAAGTACTCATAGCTTCGTCCTCGGCAATTAAAATCAGTATGGTTTGGATCGTAAAATTTAAATGAAAATTGGATCAAATCATTAAGAACGACCTTTCTTTCCTCAGGTTTGATCCGACTCTGAGATGATTTGTCAGCTTGGGACGATATTCGTTTCTTGCCCTTCCCCACTGACTTCGCCCTCAACTAGTTCAGCCTCGTGCAATTGAGCTTGTTCGAATCCTTCTCGAACCCTCAGAGTTTCAGCCTGGTCTGCCCTCTCTTCTTCCAAACGAGATCTGTAATAAGATTTCATCAAACTTTCGTCGATATAAGTCGAACATGATTCGCCTTCGGAAACGCCTTTCCGCGCCGAGATCCAAGGTTCTTCACGGTGCGTTAAATATTCCAGTCGTCTTGCGTCAAGATGTCCGTATTCATCCAGAACTTCTTCGACGAACCTTCTCGTGTGGTCATCTAAAATAGGTTGTTCAACTTCTTCGTCGATGCTTCTCCACGAAAACCTTTTGTAACGGCGGTAAATTTCAGGGATGGCTGGCCCATGAACCCACGCTTCGAATTTTTCTGAAAAAAGAGCGGAGTCGTTGATTGCAAGGTGCCAGCTTTGCACATAGTATAAAAGTTTTTGGAGTTTCAAATTGCTAATAAACGAACCAGACTCGTGTGAAGACCACAAAATATGATCGGCAATATTTTGCGCTGTGGCCATTTTGGTATCCTCGGCGCGCAGAGGTGGCGCACAATGTGTCGGCAAACCTAGTTTAGACTCCATTCGTGGTTTAGTCAACTCCACGATTTGGAAATTTCCGTTTGCCTTATGAATCCATTCAAGCACACATTCAGCACCTATCCGGTGGTGTCGCAGGACACGGAGGCGGCTTGACGAACCGATTCACCGCTACGGGGTCCTTTGGGTATCATGAGAAGCGTGAAGAGTCCCGACCCGACACCCGGGGAAGATCCTTTCGAACCAGGACCCAGCCATGCCGACGATGAACCTGGAAGAGGTCCAGTCGCATCTCCAGGACGTGATCGATGGATTGAATCCCGGCGAGCCCCTCGTCATCACCAAGGATGGAGAGCCGGTCGCCACCCTGAACCCGAGTGAGCCGCGGAGTTGGCCAGCTCAAGCGGGGAGCGCCACGACCGAGGGCTACTGGATGGCGGCCGATTTCGACGCCCCGCTGGAAGAGTTCCGCGAGTTCATGGAGTGATCGACTCGCTACTCGATGCCCATGCGGTGATCTGGTTCTTCCAGGCTGATCCTCGTCTCGGTGGCACGGCGAAGGCCCTGATCGAAGATCCCGCCAATCGCGAGTTGGTCAGCATCGCAACTTGCTGGGAAATCGCGATCAAGGTCGGGCTCGGCAAGTTGAACCTGGGCGAGCCTACTCGCCCGTGCCTGGAGCGGGCCATCGCTCGGAACAGCTTCGAGTTATCGCCGATCTCCCTGGCTCATGCCGCGGCGGTCGAGGGCCTGCCCCCGTACCACAAAGACCCCTTCGACCGGCTCCTGATCGCCCAGGCGATCGTCGAGGGCATCCCGATCATCGGCGCGGATGTGGCCTTCGACGCCTACCCGGTCCGCCGGATCTGGGAGGCGGCCGGGTCGCATGATCCGGGCGCGACGTCGTCAAGCGGACGTCCTCGCCGTGTCCGGTGGTGTCGCCGGATCAGGACGCGGCGCGAGGATCGATTGGAATGGGTCGGGGCTGGTCGGGTATCATGCAGCCAGATAGCCAAAACAGGAGCAACCCCATGACCCTGATCACGATCGAGGAAGCCCAGGCGAATCTGCCGGAACTCATCGGCGGGCTGGCGAAGGGCGAGGAACTCGTCATCGTTAAGGACGAACAGGTCGTTGCTCGGCTCGTCGGCGACCGGTCCGAACTCCGGCAACGTCGGGTCGCCGGGTTCGCCAAGGGGATGATGACGATCGGGGCCGAGGATGATGAGCATCTCGAGGATTTCGCCGAGTATATGCCTTGAATCCCCTCCTGGACACCCATTCGCTGATTTGGTTCGCGCTAAATGACCCCCGGTTGAGCGCGACAGCCCGGGCGTTGATCGAGGATCCCGACAACGACGTCATGATCAGTCCGGCGTCGTTGTGGGAGGTTGCGATCAAGGTGAGCATCGGTAAACTACCCTTGAACCGCCCCTACCAAAATTTCATCGATGAATGCTTGAAACCAGGCATGTTCAAACTTCTTGCCATCGAGCCGAGCCATATGACTCGACTGGCGACGCTCCCCTTCCCGCCGGGACACAAAGACCCCTTCGACCGGCTCCTGATCGCCCAGGCGATCGTCGAGGGCATCCCGATCATCGGCGCGGATGCGGCCTTCGACGCCTACCCGGTCCGCCGGATCTGGTAGGCGATGGTATCGCCGGGTCGGGACGCGGCATGAAGCCAGGTCGAGTCTCGATTAGTGGCGTTGCTGGGCGGACGGACGACGCCACCACCGAGCCGTCGATGAGCCGGCAAGACCTGCTCTTTCCGGGCCCGGGCTCCGCCTTCGACAGGGTCGGCTCCCCGGTTGGCCGTGCCCTCGCCCCACTCGGGGTCGATCGTGGCCTCGGATCGCGAGACGAGAGCAAGCCCCGACTTGTTCGCCACGAGCCGCCCCGGATGTCGAGAGTTGCGGACGATCGTTGGCGTGGGTCTAATGGATGGCCGTCGATGATCCCGCGCGGGGGACGAATGTTTGGAGGGCCGATGACGATGCGGAGATGGTTCCTGGTCCTCCTCCTGACCGCCCCCTCGCGGGTCCACGCCGCCGGGTACCCCGAGCCGACCTCGGGGGATTTCGTCATCCGTGACTCCCGGTTCGCCTCCGGCGAAGTGCTTCCCGAACTCCGGGTCCATTACCGGACCCTCGGCGCGCCGCGCAAGGGCGACGACGGGAAGGTCGGCAACGCGGTGCTCATCCTCCACGGGACGACCGGCAGCGGGGCCAACTTCCTCCGGCCGGAATTCGCCGGGGAGCTTTTCGGCGAGGGGCAACCCCTGGACGCGGGCCGATACTTCCTGATCCTCCCCGACGGGATCGGGCACGGCGGGTCGAGCAAGCCGAGCGACGGGCTCCACGCCCGCTTCCCGAAATATGGATACGGGGACATGATCGAGGCCCAGCGCCGGCTGGTCGCCGAGGGGCTGAAGGTGGACCACCTGCGGTTGGTGATGGGCACCTCGATGGGCGGGATGCACACCTGGCTCTGGGGCGAGCGGCATCCCGATTTCATGGATGCCCTGCTGCCCCTGGCATCCCTGCCGACGCAGATTTCCGGGCGGAACCGCGTCTGGCGGCGGGTCATCGCCGACGCGATCCGCAACGATCCCGGATGGGACCAGGGCGATTACCGGGACCAACCGTCCAGCCTCCGGACCGCCGCCGAGATGCTTTTCTTCATGTCGGACAACCCGGTCGGGCGGCAGAAGGAGGCGCCGACCCGCGAGCAGGCGGATCGGGTCCTCGACGACTACGCGGCCCGGATCGTCAAGACATCGGACGCCAACGACGTGCTCTACGCGATCGAGAGTTCCCGGGACTATGACCCGGGCCCGGGCCTGGGACGGATCAAGGCCCCGCTCCTGGCGATCAACTCCGAGGACGACCTGATCAACCCGCCCGAGTTGGGCATCCTGGAGCGGGAAATCGGCCGCGTGGAGCGGGGCAAGGCGATCCTGATACCCCGGAGCGACCGGACCCGAGGTCACGGGACGCACTCGCTCGCCGCCCTCTGGAAAGGACATCTCGTCGAGCTTCTCAAGGGGACCGACCGCTGATCGCCGGTTGAAGCCGAACGTCCGGGTGTCCCCGATGTCCTCAGCCATGCCTCGATCCCGGGTCGGGGGGCTTGCTCGGGCGGGTCCGCCGGTCCATGATCGGGCGGGCGGGCGGTTCGAGCACCGTGGGGGAGGGCATTCATGGCGTTTCCGCAGCAATCGCCGATCAACATCCGGCGGCCGATCCCGGTGGTCCTGGGGGCGCGGGGGCTCGACGTCCGGTATGCCGGGGCGAGCACGGGGGTGGTGGTCAAGGAAACGCTGGGGGCGAAGGTCCAGTTCGCCCGCGACTATTCCCAGCAGATCGTCGTCGACCTGGCGACTTATGGGCTCGACGCCTTCCACTTCCACCGCCCGAGCGAACACGCGATCGAGGGGAAGTTCGCCGACATCGAGCTGCACCTCGTCCATTCCCACGTCGACGATGGCATCCGGTACGCGGTGATCGCCGTCTTGATCCGGTTCGACGACCGGGCGGCGGAGCCCGCGGAGGAGTTGAAGGCGTTCTTCCACCGCCTGGCGGCCATCCTCGCCGCCACCGAGGACCCCGGGGCCCTGGACGTCGCCGATCGGGAGGTGACCCTGGAGCCGGCGATCCTGTTGCCGCCGGGCCGGCCCGAGGCGCAGGCGTATTATCGCTACGAAGGGTCGCTGACCACCCCGGACCACGACGAGTCGGTGAGCTGGGTCGTCCTGCCGCCGGTGGCGATGAAGCGGGCGTTCTTCGAGGACCTCCACCTGCTGGAGCACATGGAGAAGCCCGCCCGGGCGCCCCAGCCGTTGGGCCGGCGGTTCGTCCTGGTCAACCTGGCGGGCCGGCCGACGGGGGCGGCGAAGGCGGTCGGCGACGTGGCGGCGAAGAAGGGGCGGGCGAAGCGGTGAGGCCGTCCTCGGAGGCCAATGCCGACCCCTCAGAACAGCGGGCGGGCCCCGGGCCGGGCGTGGTCCGAGGCCGAGGCCGAGGGCGGGGCCGGCCGGTCGTCGTTCGGGATGGCGACGGGGTCGGGGTCGTGGATCATGACGAGCAAGATCCGCTCGCGGGCGATCATCACGAACGGGACCTGGGCCACTTCCTCGCCGGTCCGGCGGAACGTGACCGTCGCGTCCTTGATCTTGACGAAGCGGAACTCCTGCTGGAGCGGGGCGTTGAGGAAGTCGCTGAGGCGGGCCCCGCCCATGTAGAACAGCCTCCCCTCGATCCGTTCGCCGTCGGTGAGGACCGTGACCCGCTCGTCGAAGTAGGGCTCCATGTTCATCGGGCGCATCGGACTCGTCCTGTGAGCGGGGTGAGGATCGCGGTGGTCGCTCTCCCCACAACTTAGGACAAGATTTCGCGAGCGGAGGACTCCCTTCGATGAAACTCGGCCTGATCAACTCCGCGTGGGCGCAAGCCGGGCGGGACACGGCGTTCGGCATCCGGCAAACCCGGGCGATCGGGTTCGACGCGATCGACATCTTCGCCGACCCCCTCGACGTCGACGAGGCCGAGAAGCGGCTCATCATCCGCGAGTGCCGCGACGCGGGCCTGCCGATCGTGAGCCTGGCGTGCGTGGCCCTGGGCCTGGTCGACTTCAACCCGAGCGTCCGCCGGTTCCACGCCGGGCGGGTCCAGGAATACGTCGACCTCGCCCGGCGGTTCGGGGCCAGGAACGTCCTGCTGGTCCTGGGCGAATACCTCTGGCAACGCGAGGTCATCCCGCCGGCCGAGCAATGGGCCTGGGGCGTGGCGGGCGTCCGGGACCTGGGCAAATACGCGGCGACGATGGGGGTCGAGATCGCCCTGGAGCTGGAACCGTTCGCGCTGTCGATCCTCAACGACGTGGACGGCATGGCCCGGTTCCTCGACGAGGTCGACCATCCCGGCGTCAAGGCGAACCTCGACATCTCCCACCTGGCCCTGGCCCACCAGCCGGCGGCGCTGGTGGAGCGGCTCCGGGGGCGGGTGGCCCACGTCCACATCTCCGACTGCGACGGGGTGGTCCACGGCGACCTCCCGCCGGGCCGGGGCGTGGTCGACTTCGCGCCGTACCTGGGGGCGATCAAGGGGCTCGGGATCGACGACGCCACGATCTCGATCGAGCTGGAATACGCGCCCGAGCCCGACAAGATCGCCGAATGGGTCGCCGAGGCGTACCGATCGACCGCCGAACTGATGCGGGCGGCGGGGCTCCGGGACTGACGGGGCCTGACCCCTTAAGTCCGTTGCCCGAGCGAGCTAAGCCGTGCTAGAGTTGTTCGGGTCGTCAGTGTTCGGACCTGGAAGGCAATCATGGATCATGGTGGGCGAATCCAGGCCCAAGGCGGCAACGTCGAGAAGTCACGGAAGTGGGACCAAGACTCGCCGCTCCTGGCCTCCACGGGTCATGCTCACCTGGAGAGTTTGAAGGTGGAGATCGGGAAGCGAGAGGCCGAACTCCGCAGCGAAGGCTTCGTCCAAGCTCGTCGTTATATCGACCGGATGCTCGCCTTGGGTGGCACCGAGCAAGCTCCACCTATCATTCGAAAGAGTTATCCCCAGCCTCCGAATCCGAGGGGCAGGCGGGTTGACATCGAAGTTCATAGAGGCCGAGCATTCTTACCCGACCCACCGCCGGAAGCAGAAATATGATAAGGCACTTGTTTGCGAATTTCATGAACGACGATGGCGATTATCGGGCCTCGGAAGGCTACTGGGAGGCCCTCTGGCTTCGTACCGACGCGAACATGATCGAAAAGCACCAATGGATTCATCCTTGGATATCGACTGGATCTCCTGACTACCTGGACGGGAACCCGATCTTCAGCGCCTGCTCTCGGTCCCTACGCAGGGGAGTGAGGATCATACAGCACGAGCCCACAACCCAAAGGTTGGAGATCCAGGCTTGGCCGGATTTTGTCGGCGGGAGCTATCATGACCCGGACGCAATCCAGGAGTTAGTCATCTCATGCGCCCTGTCGGAGGCGGCAGCCGACTGGGCTATGTCCCTCCTCCGGTTCTGGGTCGCGGGTAGGTCGATCTCCTTCGACATGAGCGGGAGCGGCCAAGTCGCCACCTTCCGCCGTTCGCCGGAATGGGCTCTCGACGGATTCTTGCTCCCTTCCGCCGCCTAAAGGTCGCCGAATCGATGAAGCACTTCGAGGCGAGTGGGCTCTGGTATCCTTCCGACGACCCGGACAACGCCGTGGGCGGGACGCTGAAATTCGACGAGAAGGGACTCCAGCTTGCCCTGCTAGGGACCTTACGCCAGGGCTGGTCCCCGTGGGCGGAACGTTACCCCATTATCCACGGGGTTCTGGGCGACAGCCCGTACGGTGCGTTCGTCACCCTCATCGACAGTTTCAGGACAGCGCATAAGTTTAACATGGTCGGTGCCACCTCGGAGAAGATCCGGTGCCACTCGGCGATGGTGGGCGACTTTCACCTGCCGGATGGTCCCGTCAGCTTCGAGAAGTTGAATCTCGACTATTCTTACCTGACGGAGTGGGTGGGGCGGGGCGGGATGGAGGTGGATCGCAAGCGTACTGACGGAAAATTGACATTTGTAGCTACTTATACTCAGCCTGAAAACATTCAGTTTCCTTTCGGAAACAAGACGCTGACCTTGGGCTTCCAATCCGAGTCATCTTCGAGCACGCATCGGACAACGTTGACGGAGGAGGCTCGCCTGGTCGTCCAGCCCGTGGGGGATCTCACCTCGGCTACGTTGGTCCAGGAACACGTCCGAACGCTCCAGGATCTCATCACCTTCGCAACGGACAGGCCCAACGAGGTTGAGGAGATCGCCTATCGGGCCGAGAAGGACGAGCGGGGACTCACCCCCAAGCTCAACCTGATCTACGATCCGATATTCCAATTGAAGGAGAGGAAGGACCACCTCCACCCGACCGACATGCTGTTCACCTTCGAGGACTGCAAAGCAGCTAATATTAACATCTTCCAGGAGTGGCTCGACTTCTCGAAGAAACACCCAGCTTTCCGCGAGGTCTATTTCGGCTCCACCTACGCAGGACCGAGGTACCTGGACGATCGGTTCAAGAAGGTGGTGGAGGCCTTCACGCTCCTCTGCTCGACCCTCAAGGATACATCCGAAAAAACCGTGCTGTTCCTGGCGGACGTGGCGGCTGCCATGAGGGCCCACTTCTCAGAAGATGAGAGGGAGTTCATGAACCACCTCGTCCCGACTAGGGGCGAGGTCGAGATGTCCAATCACCTCCGCCGGATGCTCGTGGAGGACTCCGACCTGATGAGCCAGGTGATCGAGGACATTCCCGCTTTTGTCCGGGCGGTGTCGGACACACTTGGGTTCATCGAGAGGCGTGAACGAGGAGCCCGCCCGCCCCTCGAAGGCGACGACCTGCATTATGCGGTTGAGAAGATCAAGATGCTGATCAAGATAGTGGTCCTCAAGGAACTCGGGTTTGGTCAGGAAGCCGTAAGAGGGTTCGTCGAAAGAAATGAGAAACTCCGCCACCTAAAGATGGTTTGAGCAGCTACCCTCGACGGCTTCCACCAGCGCCGCCTAACGAATTCGTCCTTGCGGACGGGCGGCGGATCGGCGAAGGTGGTCGGCGGGGGCCGGGCGGCTCCGAAGGGGGGCGGTTCGATGGCGGAGCGGTGGATCTCGGGCGGGTTCGCGGCGGCGGTGGTGCTGGCGCTGGTGGCGGTGGTGGGCTGGCCGCTGGCGGCGACGATCCGCGAGGCGACGCGGCCGGACGAGGACTCGGGGTCGCGGGAGATCGTGGCCACGGCCCGGCCGGGGGAGATCATCCGCCCATTGGGGCTGGCGTTCGAGTCGACCCGGCTGGTCCTGGCGACGGGGGCGATCGCGTTGCCGATGGGGGTGGCGCTGGCGTTGGTCCTGTTCCGGACCGATGCCTGGGGGCGGCGGGCGATGCTGGGGGTGGTGGCCCTGGCGGCGTTCGTGCCGATGCCGCTGCACGCGACGGCGTGGCTCGGCGGGTTCGGCAACGCGGGCCGGTCGCAGGCGCTGGGGGTGGGGCCGGTCCTGGTCGGGTGGTCGGGCGCGGCGTTCATCCACGCGATGGCGGCGTTGCCGTGGGTGGTGGCCCTGGTCGGCGTCGGCCTCCGGGCGGTCGAGCCGGACCTGGAAGACGCGGCGCGGATGGACCTGACGCCCTGGGGCGTGATCCGCCGGGTGACCTTGCGGCGGAGCCTGGGGGCGGTCGCCGCGGCGAGCCTGGCGGTGGCGGTGCTCGCCGGGGGCGACATGACGGTGACGGACCTCCTCCAGGTCCGGACGTATGCCGAGGAGAGTTACACCCAGTATCAAGGGGGGAACCGCCCGGGGGCGGCGGCGGTGGCCTTGCCGCCGCTGGTGGTCCTGGGGGCCTTGATCCTCCGGGGGACCCGGGGCCTGCTCCGGGTCGACCCGGCGCGGGCGGCCTCGGCCTCGGCCCGGGCTCGGGACTGGCGGCTGGGTCGCTGGCGGGTCCCGGTGGGGCTGGCGGTCGCGGCGACGGCCGGGAACCTGGTGGCGTTGCCGCTCTACAGCCTGATCTGGCGGGCCGGCCGGGTCGGCGGCCGGGCGATCGACGGCCTCGCGCCGCGGTGGTCGCCCGGGGGGCTGGCGGGGACGCTCGGGCGGGCGGCGGCCGAGCTGTACGGCGCGGGGTTGGCCCGGCCGTTGCGGAGCCCGATGCTGGCGAGCGCCTTGCTTTCCGCCCTGGGGGCGACGGCGACGGTGGCCCTGGCGTGGTCGCTGGCCTGGCTGGCCCGGACGCCGGGCCCCTGGCGGTGGGTGGTGGCGGCCACGGTCGCCCTGACGCTGGCGGTCCCGGGGCCGGTGGCCGGCATGGCCCTGTTCGTCGCGTACCTGCCCTGGCCCCGGATCTACGACTCGCCCTTGTTGGTGGTCCTGGCCTTCGTCCTCCGGACGTTGCCTTATGCCGTGTTGATCCTCTGGCCGGCGGTCCGGACGCTGCCGGCGGCCTATTTCGAGGCGGCGGCGATCGACGGCTACGGCCCCTGGGGCCAGGCCCGGCGCGTGGCCTTGCCCCTGACCCGGGGCGCGATCGTGGCGGCCTGGGGCGTCGCCTTCGCCCTGTCGCTGGGAGAACTCCCGGCGGCGAACCTGGTCGTGCCGCCGGGGACGACCCTGCTCTCCGTCCGCGTCTGGGAGCTGCTCCACACCGGGGTCGAAAGCCACCTGGCCGGCGTCGGCCTCGTCACCCTCGCCGTCATCGCCTCCGCCGGCGCGCTGGCGTTGGGGATCGGGGCGTGGGGCGCGGGAATCACCGACTTGGGGTTGGCGAATCCGGGAAGAAGCAAATCATGACCCACGATGTTTCCCCGCTCTCCGATCCCCGGATCACGCCCAACGATCCCCCACGACCCACGACCCACGCCCCACGACCCACGCTCCCCATGGCGATGGGGCCGGTGTTCGCGTTCGAGTGGTTGACGCGGTCGCGGCGGTGGCAGGGGTACGCCTTGCGGGCGTTGTTCGTGGTGGCGCTCCTGCTCGGGCTGGCGATGGTCTGGCAGGTGACGGCGTCGATGGTGAACCTGTCGACCACCCAGCAGTTGGCCGAGGCCGGCAAGCTGTTCTTCGGCACGTTGACGACGTTGCAATTGACGCTGGTGCTCCTGGCGGCGCCGGCGGCGACGGCCGGGGCGATCTGCGTGGACAAGTCCCGGGGGAGCCTGGCCCATGTGATGGTGACCGACCTGAGCGACCGCGAGATCGTGCTCGGCAAGCTCGGGGCGCGGCTGATCCCGGTCCTGAACCTGGCCGCCTGCGCCCTGCCGGTGGCGGCCTTGGGGACATTGCTGGGCGGGATCGACCCGGTGGCGCTGACCGGGTCGTTCCTGATCGTCTCGGGCGTGGCGGCGCTGGGGTGCTCGCTGGCGCTGGCGCTGTCGGTCTGGGTGGCGAAGACGCACGAGGTGATGACGATCGTCTTCGCCGCGTGGGCGGCGTGGCTGCTACCCTTGCCGTTCGTCGAGATCGCCACGCGGGGATGGGCGCCGCGCTGGCTCCAACGGGGCCATCCCTTCTGGCTGACGATGGCCCCGTACGAGAACCCGGGGCAGACCTCGCTGCTGGAGCCGGGCCTGTTCCTGCTGGCCTGCCTCCTGCTCTCGGCCGGGCTGACGGCGCTGGCGGTGCGGATGGTCCGGCCGGTCTACCTCGGCCAGATGGACCGGGCGCCCCGGGCCGCCCGGGAGTCCCGGGTCGCCGGGCGGCTCCGATCCCAGGTCCGCTGGTGGCGCGGGCCGTCGCTCGACGCCGACCCGGTGTTCTGGCGGGAATGGCACCGGGGCCGGCCGTCGCGGTGGACGCGGGCGATCTGGACGACCTACGCGGTGGCCAGCACAGCCTTCAGCCTGTGCGCGATCTGGGACGCCCGGACAAATCCGACCCCGGGCCGCAACGACCTCGTCTCGACCCTCGTCGCGGTCGAGGGGACGTTCGGGCTTTTGCTGGTGAGCGCCTCGGCGGCCACGGTCCTGGCCGAGGAGCGGGCCCGGGGGAGCCTCGACGTCTTGCTGACGACGCCGATCCCGACGCGGTCGATCCTCCGGGGCAAGTGGTGGGGGGCGTTCCGCCGGACCCCCTGGCTCGCCGTCTGGCCCGGCCTGGTGACGTTCGCCCTGATCCCCGACCGGGCCGCGAACTATCAGGTCGCGCTGGCCTATCTCGTGCCCGTGGTCATCATCGCCCAGGGGGCGGCCCTGGCGAGCCTCGGCCTGGCGCTGGCGACGTGGATCAGCCGGCTCGGCCGGGCGGTGACGTGGACGGTCTCGGCGTTCGTCGGCTCGCTGATCGGCTGGCCGGTCGCGGCCATGCTGCTCCTGTCGGTGGCGGACGGCCCGACGCCCGGCTCGAAGCGGGAGCTGGTCGGGCTGGTCCTCCTCTTCGGCAGCCCGCTCTGCAACATCGCCCTGCCGGCGAACGTGATGGACGTCAACAACCGGATGCCGCCCTCCGAGATCCGGGGCTTCATGGCCGGCGCGATCACCTGGACGATCGCCTACTCGCTGATCGCCGCCGGGCTCTACCTGGCGACGTTGCTGACCTTCGACCGCTGCCTCGGCCGGTCGCCCGAGCGGCCCCGCAAGCCCCGCCCCCATCCGCCCGGGAAGCCCGCCCGCCCGGCCGCCCCCGCGCCGTCGCGTCAAAACGCACACGACCTGGGTGGCGAAATCGCGCGACCCGCGTAGGGTGGCGGGGGGGGGGGGGGGGGGGGGGGGGGGGGGGGGGGGGGGGGGGGGGGGGGGGGGGGGGGGGGCGCTGGTGGGCCTCGCCGCGCCCGACGCCACCCCCGAAACACCCCTCGATCCGACGCGTGTGAACGCGCCATGATGGGCTTTCAGAGGCTCGGGTTGGAGAATTCCTGGAGTGGGAGGTCGACCGGCTGCTGGTGGCGGGAGCTGCGGGCGACGGCCTCGGTGAATTGCATGTAGCGGGCGCCGTCGGCGAAGGTGGCGCGGGTGACGGGCCGCTCGCCGCGGACGGCGGCGACGAAGTCGGCCTCGGCCTGCCAGGTCCCGCGGAGGTCGGCGGGGATCGGCATCGGCTTGAGGTCGGGGTCGTGGCGGCGGGCGCCTCGGAGTTCGTCGCGCTTCAGGTCGTAGACCAGCGTCCCTTCCGAGCCGAACAGCGCGACCGACGAGCCGGCCGCGTGCCAGAGGACGCCGCTGAGGCGGTAGGTCCCCCGGGCGCCCCCCTCGTAGGTCGTCAGGGCCTGGACGCTGTCGGCCGTCCCGACGCGGCCCGGCTCGCCCGATTCGGGGTCGACCCGGACCGAGATCAGCTTCGTCGCCGAGGCGAACACCCGGCGCGGCTCGGGCGTCCAGCGCATGACGGTCTCGTGGAGGATGCCGAGCTGGAGCATGTTGAAGCCCGAGTGCCTCGTGACCTGCCGCCAGCCCAGCGGCGTCCGGGGGTCGGCCAGGTCGGCGGAAAAGCCCGTGACGTGGACCTCGCGGAGCTTGCCGAGGAAGCCGTCGGCCAGCAGGGTCCGGACGTAGGCGTCGCCGGCCAGGCCGTAAGGGCTGGGCACGCCCATCGCGGCCAGGGCGGGGCATTCGCGCGATCGGTCGAGCATCCGCTGCGCCTCGCGGGCGTTCATGGCCATCCGCGACTGGGTCAGGACGTGCTTGCCGGCGTCGAACGCCGCCAGGGTGATCGGGCAATGCTGGTCGGGCCAGGTCCCGATCACGATCGCGTCGACGTCGTCATCGTCGATCAGGTGGCCCCAGCTCCCGTACACCTTCTCCAGGCCGAACTCCCGGGCCACCCGGCCCGACGACTCGCGCCGGAGGTTGCAGACGCCGACGACGCGGACCCCCGGCATCGCCAGGAACGCCGGCAGGTGGCGGGCCCGGACGACCTGCCCCGCCCCCACGATCCCGATCCGGACCTCGCCCGACTTGCCCATCGCGGAGTCCGCCCTTTCGCCCGCGGGGTCGGCCGGCGATGATGGCCTGATATGCGGGCGAGCCGCCGGCCCCGCGGGCCACTGTCCGCCGGTCCGGCCGAGCCCTGACGCCGTCCCCCGGGAGCCTCGCCGATGCGCCACCTCTTCGCCCTCGTCCCCCTGGTCCTCTATCTTGCCGCAAACCCGGGGCCGAGCTGGGCCGAGCATGCCAAGATCAACTTGGACGTCACCACGGCGGCGGGCCAGGCGACGGCGTTCGTCGACCAGACTCCCCCCGAGCACGGCAAGAACCCCCGGCCGACGCTCCGGGCCCGGGTGGGCGAGCCGATCAAGGTCCAGTGGATGTTGACCAACGTCTACCCGCACAAGACGCTAGAGAACGTGGTCGTCCACTTCTACGTCGCCCGCGAAGGGTCCGCCGGCCAGAAGGCGACGCCCGACCTCGGCGTCGAGGCCAACGTCGTCCAGGAATCCGCCTTCGAGATGGACTTCAAGCCCGGCGCCAAGGCCGGGACCCGGACCACCTTCCGCGTCGCCAAGCCCGGCGCCTACCTGATCCGCGTCGAGTCCCGCCAGACCCAGAGCGACCACGAACACTTCGCCGCCGTCGACCTCGTCGTCGAGGCCGAGAAGCCCCCGGGGTGATGGCTCCCGGGGGACGGGCCATGAGTCGTCATCAGGCCCGACCCATCAACCCTCGTCCCGATCGGGGCGCGTCGCTCAGCGGCCGGCCGGCTGGGGCGAGGGCGTCGAGGTCTTGGCGGGGGTGAAGGAGCGGCCGAGCATCCGCTCCCATTGCTGCTTCTGGGCGTCGGACAGGATGGTGAGGGCGCGGGTGTTCAGTTGGGCTTCGGCGGCGGCGGTGTCCCGGGCCTTGGCCCGGTGGTCGGCGATGGCCCGGCCCAGGGCGGATTTCTGCTCGTCGGAGAGGGCCAGGGACTCGGCGACGGCGGGGCGCGTGGCCAGGGCGGCGACGCCCTCCCAGCGGAGGTCGAGCTGGGCCAGGCGGTCGACCTGGTCCTCGGTGAGCTTGGATTCGAGCCAGGCCTTTTGCAGCTCGTCGACGGCCTTGCGCTCGGCGACGGCGGCGGCGCCGGTCCGGCCCTTGAGGGCGGCGGCCTTGCGGTGGAGGTCGTCGATGACGCGCCCGGCGTCGGCGGCCTGGTCGGCGTTGAGCTTGAGGTCGGCCCGGACGTCGGGGCGGCTCAACAAGAGCAGGGGGGCGACCCGAACCCCTTGCGATTCGTCGGGCAGGCTCCAGCCGCCGGCCAGGGCTGGGGCCGGGCTCAGGGCGATCCCGAACCAGAGCGGGACCAGGGCGAGCGTCGCTCCGTGACGCATGGGTCGGCCTCCTTTCGCGGGGATTCCGGCGGGTTGGACCAAGGCGAAGGGCCGGCCATCCCCGAAAGGGACGGCCGGCCCCGGCTCTTATACGAAGAAATCCCCGGACGGTGAAGGTCAGACCTGGCGGCCCGGTCGCCCCGGCTTACTTCCGCGGGGGGGTGCCGCCGCCCCGGCTGTCGCGGAGGCTCTTGCGGGCCGTCTTGGCCGGCGCGGTCGCCGGGGCGTCGGCGGGCGGGGTGGCGCCGGCCGTCGGGGTGGCGGCCGTGGCCGGGGGGGTGGCCCCGGCGGTCGGGGGAGCACCGGGGGCGGGCTGGGGGCGGAACCGGGCCATCATCCCGCCGCCGACCTGCGACACGTCGAACGGCTCGCCGAGCATCTTCTTGAAGATGGTCCGCTGCCCGCTGGTGAGGGCCTTCAGCGCCATCGACATCGACGAGGAGGTCAGTTTCTTCTGGTCCCCTTCGACCTGCTTGAGCTTGGCCTGGAACTCGGGGGTCTGGAACATGGCGGGATCGGGACGCCCGCCGCCCGGGCCGCCACCGCCGCCAGTGTTGTTGAAGAGCTGGCCCATGAGCTGCCTCTGGTTATTCCGGAGCTCGTCGCGGACGGCCTGGACGGCGGCGACCTGCTCCTCGCTCAGGCCCACCTTGTCGATGACTTCGTCCTTCTGGAGGGCCGCGACCCCCTCGGCCTGGAGCGAAATCTGCTTGATCCGGGCCTTCTGCTTGGCGTCGAGCGGCTTGAGGAAGGCGGCCTCGATCTCGACCTGGAGGGCGTCCATCGCCTGGGTGACGACCTGACGGACGGCCTGATTGCCGCCCCGGTTGTTCCGGCCACCGCCGTTATTGCCATTATTCCCGTTGTTGGTGTTGGCGGGGGTCGGGGTCTCGCCGTTGGCCTCGGCGAGGGCGGCGGCCTCGGCGGCCTGGGCGACGACGGCGGCCGTGGCCTCCTTGGTCACCGCGTCGCGGACCTGGGTCTTCTTCTTCTCCGTCGTTTCGGCGAGTTGCTTGATGATGGCCTTCTGCTTGTCGGTCAGCTTCAGCTCATCTTGGACCACGCCCGCCTGGAGCAGTTGCGACGGGTTGTTCCGGTTCCCGCCCCATCCGCCGCCGAAGCCGCCCGGGCCTTGGGCGGCGGCCAGCGAGGCCGAGAGTGTCAAGAGCAAGGCGAGCTTCGCCGCGAGGCGGATTCGGGTGGGCATGGATCGCTCCTGGGACGGACGCGAGGCGGGGGAGTTGCCCCGCGTCCGGGTGTCGAAAAGGCCGGGCCGCGCGTCGTTGGCGACGCATTAATTCCCCATGATGGAGGAAGTTAGCGGCAAGCGGAGGCTCCGCGTCCCGGTTTTCTCGCCCGGCCCCGGGAAAATTTCCGGGGCGGGGGTTGACCTTCTCGATCGCCGTGCCAGGCCGGTGAAGGGCGTCGCTGGTTGCACGGCATTCACGAAATTTGAGCAGGATGGGCGATCCAGGCGGCCAGGGTCGCGGCCGAGGCCAGGGTCGCCAGCCGGAGCAGGCTCCGGTAGGCGAAGAAGCGGCGAGGGACGCGGGGGCCGGCCTCGGGCCCGGCGACGGCGACGGCCCGGCGTTCCATCGAGCCCAGCGCCCCCATCCCGACGAGGTGGATCAAGGCCAGGACCAGGAAGCCGAACCCTTGTTCGGCCCACTCGCGCCAGGGGATCGGCGGCAGGGCGGGCTTCCACCGCGAGGGGATCGCGAGCGGGCGGTCGGGCTGATACACGACGAGCCGGGCGGCCTGGCTCGCGGAATTCGCCGAGTCGGCCGCCCGGAGCGTCAGCGGGACGGGCTCGGGGGCCCCCCGGGCGGGCGTCCCCCGGATCTGGCCCGAGCCGGCGTCGAAGGCCAGCCCCTCGGGCAGCTTGCCGACGACCGACCACCGGACCGGCCCCCGGCCGCCGGTCGCCGCCAGGGCCACGGCGTAGGGGCGGCCCGCGATCGCCTCGGGCAACTCGGCCGGGGTCGCGATCGCCAGCGGGGGCGACTCCTCGGCCTTTTCCCCCGAGGCCGGCAGGTCGACCCCCTTGGGCAGCAGCGCCATGATGACCATCGTCAGCAGCAAGATAAACAGCAGGGCGCCCGTGAGCTTGGTCACGACCACGGCCACGAACGAATCCTCGCCCGACCCGCCGAACTCCAGGCCCGAATGACCGCCCCGTCTCGACCGTCGCATGGGCCTGCGGCCTCCCGTGTTGGGGGGATCGGATCGCGACCGAGGGCCGCGCCGGACCGATCGCCCCGCCCCGAAAATCCCATCGACCCGGCGCGGCCCCGACCTTGAGCCCGACCCCGCCAGCCCGGAGAATCCCACCCTCCGGGGACGAAGAAGGGGCCGCCCCGCGCCGGCGTCGGCGAGGGGCGGCCCCGTGGTCGAGGTCGAGGGCGGGCGGTGGCCCGGCTCAGAAACTATCGGCCGAGATCACCTCGCCGCCGGCGATGGTGCCCAGGGCCCGCCAGGTGGTGGGGTCGACGGTGTTCTTCATGAACTTGACGCTGCCGTCGCCGAGCAGGGCGTTGACGCCGCCGGGGTGGTAGCTGCTGGCCGAGAGCGACGCGTAGGTCGGCCCGCCGTTGTTCTCGTCGACGCTGACGTAGTCGAACGGCTGGCTGTAGCCGGTGATGGTCACCTTGGCGTTGGGCGGGACGGCGGTGGTGATGCCCGAGTAGTAGACGCCGCCGTTGGTCCAACGGGTGTGGCCCAGCGGGACGTTGAACTTGCCCGAGCCGGTGCACCCCTGGACGACCGAGGCCAGCGCCGCCAGCGAGTTTTGCGGGGTCGGGACGTTGGTCGGGGTCCAGGTCCCGGCCGTGGTGTCCGAGGGGGCCCCGCAGTTGCGGGCCTGGATGTGGCCGATGAACCCTTCCGACGCCAGGAGGCTGTTGCTCAGGCCGTCGGTGAAGCCGGCGATGGTCTTCGAGATGTTCGGGCCGAACGCCGAACGGTTGACCGGGCCCAGGGCCGACCCGTTGATCGAGAAGACGTACCAGTCGCCCACCACCACGCCGTAGCTCGACGTGGCGAAGCCGGTTTTCCCGAGCGCGTCGGTGTCGATCGGCGGGCCCGGGTCGCTCGGGCAGAATAGGAACTTGACCGGCGTGTTGGCGACGGTGGTGTTGGGCGGGTCGCTGTAGGTCAGCGTGAAGTTGATCGCGTTGTAGAGCGGGCCCATCTCCATGTACGGGGCGACCCGGGCCGGCACGCTCCACGACGACTGGAAGGCCCAGGTCTTGCCGCTGTACGGCGGGATCAGGATCGTGGTCATCGGGAAGGCGCCGTTGGTGCTCTCGTAATTGTGCAGCGCCAGGCCGAGTTGCTTGAGGTTGTTGACGCACTGCATCCGACGGGCCGCCTCGCGGGCCGCCTGGACCGCCGGCAGCAGCAACGCGATCAACACGGCGATGATGGCGATGACGACCAGCAGCTCGATCAGCGTGAATCCCGGGCGGCGGGCCGGACGGGGCGAGGTCATGGGGGAAAATCCTCGGGTGGGGATCGATCGCGTCCGGGATCAATAACTGTCGGCCGAGATCACCTCGCCGCCCTGGACCGAGCCCAGGGCCCGCCAAGTGGCGGCGTTGACCGTGTTCTTGATGAACTTGACGCTGCCGTCGGCGAACAGGACGTTGACGCCGCCGGGGTGCAGGCTGCTGGCCGACAGCGACATGTACGTCGGGCCGCCATCGTTCTCGTCGACCCAGTCCCAGTCGACCGGCTGGTTCGGGGGCAGGGCCGTGGTGAACCCGGAATAGTAGACGCCGCCGTTGGTCCAGCGGGTATGGCCGATCGGGGTCGGCGCGCCGTTGCCGCAGCCGGCGACCAGCGCCGCCAGCGCCGCCAGCGAATTGGGGCCGGCGGCCGGGACGTTGGTCGGGGAGAACGTCCCGACCGAGGTGTCGCTGGGCTGGCTGCCGGCGGTGGCGCCGCAATGGCGGGCCTGGAGGTGGCCGATGAGCCCTTCGGCCGCCGCCATCGTGTTGCTCAACCCGTCGGTGACCTCGGCGAGCCTCCGCGCGTAATTCGGCCCGAACAGCGATCGATTTTGCGGCCCGGGCGAGTTGGTCCCGCCCCAGTTGACCGAGAAGACGTACCAGTCGCCGTCGCAGGTCCCGTAGCTGGTCGTCGCGTTCGGCGGGTTGGTGCCGCCGCCCTGGGGCTTGGGCAGGTCGAGATGCGGCCCCGGGTCGCTCGGGCAGTACAGGAAGTTCAGGGGCAGCGTCGACACCGTGGTGTTCGCCGCGTTGCTGTAGGTCAGCGCGAAGTTGATCGCGTTATAAACGGCCGTCTGCTCCATGTACGGCGTGGCGCGGGCGAAGGCGCTCCACGACGACTGGAAGGCCCAGGTCGGCGCGCCGCCGGTCGTCGCCGGGACCAAGATCGTGGTCATCGGGTAGGCGCCGACGGAACTCTCGTAATTGGCGAAGGCCAGGCCGAGTTGCTTGAGGTTGTTGACGCACTGGGTCCGCCGGGCCGCCTCGCGGGCCGCCTGGACCGCCGGCAGCAAGAGCGCGATCAACACGGCGATGATGGCGATGACGACCAATAATTCGATCAGCGTGAAACCGGCGTCGCGGTGGCCCTGTCGGCGCGGAGTCATGGGCGAGGCGTCCTCGATCGGGAGTGGGGGCGGGGTGGGAAAATCATCAAAGGGATCGACACATGACCCGCCCGGGAGGATGACTCTACTCGATCGGGGAGAAGGCAGCCGGTAGCCAGGATGAGGATTTCATGAAGTTGGCGATCCGTCGCCCCTGCCCGGCCCCAGGCCGCTCCCTTCATGTCCTTGATGCGCTTGGCGGTTGAATCGCCCCGGATTCTCCACCGAACGTCACGACCCGGTGTTCCCGGGCGGCGGAGAGGACGGCGTCGCAGAGGGCCAGGGTTTGGAGGTGGTCGCGGCCGGAGATGTCGGGTTCGGCGTCCGCCTCGATGGCCCGGAGGAGGCCGGCCATGGTGCCGGCGAAGGCGTCGGGGAACCAGGCTTCGGGCCATCGGGGGCGATGCCAGCGGCCGAGGTCGGCGGTGGTCGAGTAGTCGATGGTGCTGGGGACCCGGGCCGGCCAGCCGGGCCAGCCGATCGTGCCGAGGGCCAGCCCCTCGGTCCCCTCGACCCGCCATCGGATCGCGAGGTCGGCCCCCGCCCCCTCGCGCGCCGGGCCGGACCAGACGTCGTCCCAGGACGAGGCCCGGGCGTCGTTGGCATATTCGAGGATCACGAGGTTGATCCCGTCGTCGTGGGGGAATTTGGTCCGGGGGTCGGGCCGGGTGCTGGCCAGGACCCGGGCGGGGTCGCCCAGCCAGAAGCGGAGGGTGTCGAGGTGGTGGATGCTCATGATATACGTCGACAGCGACCGCCCCCCCTCGGCCCAGGGCATCCAGTGCGGGATGGCCCGCATCTCGATCGTCGCCAGGACCGGCGCCCCCAGGTCCCCCCGGTCGAGCAGCCCCTTGAGGACCCGGACCGAGTGGTCGCACCGCATGTTCTGATTCACCTGGAGCCGGACCCCCGCCCCGGCGCACGCCTCGACCAGCGCCCGCCCTTCTTCCCGGCCCATCGCCAGCGGCTTCTGCGCCAGGATGCCCCGAGGCGTCCGGGGATGGGCCAAGACCCGGCGGATCACCCCCGGCTGTTCCAGGGGGGGGACCGCGACGTCGACGACCGTCACCCGCGGGTCGTCGAGCATCGCCTCGACCGACGGGTAGACCGTCCCCACCCCACGCGACGCGGCGACCTCGCGCGCGGTGGCCTCGGTCCGCGAGGTCAGCCCCACCACCGAGAACCCGGCGGCGGCATAGGCGACCAGGTGGCAATCCCGGACGATGAACCCCGCCCCCACCACGCCGATCCCGTGGTCGAGGCGCCCGAGCATCGCCGGCAGGTGGTCCGGGGTCGGTCGGTTCGAAGAGGGTTCCATCGGTTCGAGTCGCGTCCGGTGAGGGATGGGTCAGACCGGGAGCCTCCGCCCAAAGGTCCCGACCCCGCGACTGTCCCCGGCCCGGCCCGGCCTTGTCAACGTCCGCTGGCGGTCAGGGGAGAAAATGGGAGCCGCCCGGAAGGACCCGACTACGCCGCCCTTCGAACTTTTGAATATGTTCCAGGCGACCTCACCCCGTTGATCGCGAGATCAGGGGCGAGGGAACCAAGAGCCGCGCTCGAAGAAAGCACAATCGCCGGCCGCGAGCCTTTCCCCCCTCTCCCTCCGGGAGAAGGGCCGGGGGTGAGGGGCGCGGCACGATGCTCGACATCCAATCGGGGCTTCGATGACTACCACTCGACCGGCAATGACCTTCACCCCAACCCTCTCCCAAAGGGAGAGGGGGCCAGAAGTCGCGGCTTCGAGCATCGTGAACCGGCCGGTTGGTGGGTTCGTTTTGCCGGGTTGCGCGGGGGACTCATTGGGTTCGTTTCGCCGGCCCCACTTCGCGGCCGTTGGGTTCGTTTCGCCGGGCCCTTTCGGGCGAGCCGTTGGGTTCGTTCCGCCAACTCATTCGGGGGAGGCCGTTGGGTTCGTTCCGCGCCCGACTTCTTCGTCGATCGGTCGAAACCACCGAGTAAATTCCCCCTCGATCGCCCCGGTCGCCGCGGCCTTGGCGATCCTCGCGACCGCCAGGGTCGGGGCCAGCACCGCCATCCCCCGGACCCCCCACCGCCACGCAGCCAGCCAGGCCGGGGGCCAAGCCAGGGCGAGCCCGGCCAGGAGGGTCAACCCGGCCAGGACGACGTGGGGCTCGCACGCCTTGTAGGCCGGCCAGGTGAACCGGCCCCGCCCCGACCTCGGCCAGGGGGCCGGCGGCGCCGGACGGCCCCCCGCGCCGCCGTCGACGCGGTACGACCCGGTGGCCGCCTTGAGCCTCTGGAAGAACGCCTTGTACCGGCAGTCGTTCTGGATCGAGAGGAAGGACCAGCCGGCCGCGATCGCGAACCCGGCCGCCGCCCAGCGGACGTCGCCGGTCCGCGCGGCCAGGCCGTGGCCGAGGCCGTAGCCGAGGGCCGCCGTGGTGGCGTGATGCATCAAGTAATCGAGATAGACCCCGTCCAGCCCCGCCGTCCCCCGCCAGCGGGCGACCTGGCCGTCGACGTGGTCGAGCCAGAAGGCCAGGTGGGCGAGCAAGGCCCCGGCCACGAATCCCGCGCGGTCGCCCGTGGCGATCGCCGCCGCCGCGCCCAGCCCCGCCAGGGTCGCCCCGAGCGTGACCTGATGGGCCGACAACCCGAGCCGGACCGCCGCCCAGGTCCCGTAGACCGCCGAAGGCCGGCCGACCCGCCGGGCCAGCCAGTTGCCGACCTCGCGGTGCCGCTGCTTGTGGACCCGGGCCCGGAGGTCGGCCAGGGTCGGGCGTCGGCTCGTGGTCGTGGTCGTCGGGTTCATCGTCGGGCCTCCTCGATCGGCCGGTCGAGGGCGTAGATCGCATACCGGCGGACCACGCCGTCGGCGTCGCCGAGGTCGCGGCGATAGAGCGGCCGGGCCGTCGCCAGCCAGGGGCCGAGGAGCCGGCCCAGGGTCGGGTCGAACTCCACGGCGTCCTCGGGGACCGGCGGGCAGAGCAGGACGTGGGTGAACCCCGCCGACCGGAGCCCGTCGACGACCGCGCCCGCCGATCCTCCCCCTCGCCCCAGGCCCGTCCGGCGGCGGTGGGCCAGCTCCATCGAGTACGGCCGGGGGAGGTAGAACCCCCGGTGATCCTGCCCCACCACCCGGGCGTCGGCCGGCAGGTGCTCCCCGATCCACCGGCCCACGACGAACGTCGGCTCGCGGCGGGCGAGGTACGACCCGGCCGACTCGCGGCCCAGGACCACGCCCAGGCCGTGCCGGGCCCTCGCGGCGGCCAGGGTCGCCTCGAAGGCCAGGCTCGCCAGGAGCAACCCGACCAGGACCCGGCCGGGCCAGGTCCGGCGGTCCCACCAGGCCGTCGCCAGCCAGGCCACCCCCACCGCCATCGGGCCGACGGCGATCAGGACGAACCGCATGCTCTGCCGCTGGGTCAAGCAGATCAGCAAGAAGGCATATCCGACCCCCACCACGCCCAGGACGCGGCGGGGTGGTCGCATCCAGAGCAACGCCGGGAGGAACAGGAGGAACGCCGGCCCGAACTGGTGCGAGAAGCTGTCGAACCGCCCGGGCTGGAGCGTCAACGGGCCCAGCGCCGTGGCCAGGTTCCAGGCCGTGACCGCCATCGGCCGCTTGATCGGGTCGAGGACCTCGTCGATCCCCGCCCCCCCGAACGCATGGCGGAAGAACGGATAGACCGGATTGCCCGTGTGCGCGAAGGCCCGGAGATACCAGGGGCCGCCGACCACCAGAGCCGCCAGCCCGAAGGCGGTCGCCGCCTTGAGCCCCGCGCGCCCTCGACCGACCAGGGCCCCGACCCCGAGCAGCCCGGCCAGGACCAGGGCCGGGTACTTGACCCCGACCGCCAGCCCGGCCAGGACCCCGGCCAGCGTCGCCGCGGCGAGGCTTGGCCGGTCGCGCCAGCGGAGCCAGGCGACCAGGGCGGCGTTGCCGGACGCGGCCAGGGCCACGTCGTTGAGCGGGGCGCCCATGCCGTTGGACACCGCCGGGACCAGCAAGGCGACCGTCCCCGCCCACCGGGCCCGGTTCCCCAGGATCGGCCGGGCCAGGGCCGACACGTTCGCCGCGAACGCCAATCCCAGGAGCCACTGGACCAGCCGGCAGGCCACCGGCCCCCGGATCGCCAGGGCCGCGGCATAAAGCATCTCCGTCGCCAGCGGATAGATCGTCTCGTGGAGGTCCGGTTCGAACGTCGCCGACCGGGCGGCCAGGAACACCTTGGGCACCTGGAGGTGATAGCACAGGGCATCGCCATCCGTCACCGGGGCCAAGGCCGTCACCAGAGTCCCCACCACCCCGACGCCCAGCGTCAGATCGAACAGGACCCCCACCCCCCGCCCCGCCCGGAGCCCGCGAGCGGCCCGGATCGTCCCGATCACCCCCCCCTGCCCGCCCGCGACCGCCCCGACCGCCAGCAGGCCGACCACCGCCCCGGGCGTCAGGCCGCCGACTTCCCCCAGCCCGAGCACCCCCAGCGCCAGGCTTCCCAACCCCAGCGGGACCGCCAGCGCCCACGCATCGGCCGGACTCTCCGGCAAGCCCCCGAGCCCCCTCAGCAGCCGGAAGCCGACGCCCGCCGCGATCACGGCCAGCCCGATCAGGAACCCGAGGTCGAGCAGCATCCGTGCGCCCTTTCCGTCAGCCAGGCCGGCCCACGAACAGGCCGTTGGGATGGAGACTTACCCGGCCCCGCTGGTAGTCGAAATTCGCGTGGAAGTAGCGAAAGAAGCCGGTGTGGCCCAGATAAACGTCGGATTTTTTCTCGGAACCGGGGACATCCTCGTCGTGCAAAAAGGCCACCCGCGCGGCCCAGCGATAAGACCTGGGGGATTGGCGAAGTTCCATCGTCACGTCGCCGAAGTAGCCGAAGGTCAGGCCGCCGACGCCCCGGAACGGGATGGCGCGGCCCCGATCCAGCTCGACGTCCAACGTCGGGCCGCCGAGAGCGTCAATGCCGTGTCGTCGGCGCCCGTGTCTAGGAGTGCGAGGAATGGCAGACGCGGGCCATCGCCGACACCGATCCATACCGGGATGATCGGCCGGTAGATCACGCCGGAGCGATGGCCCGAAGTTGGCTCGACGTCGACACGCCGGAAGGGAAATCTCATCGCCGGTACCCGAACCCACGTTTCACATGTCGTTGAAACATCGGCTCCGGCTCACCCGCCTCGGCGGCGAGGCGCTCCGCTTCCTCGATGGTCTCCGCCGCCGCGACGATCCGCATCCCGTCCGAGGACCAGGCTATCCATTTACCGAGGAGGGACAGCGGGACGCTTTCCGCCTCCTGCTCCTTCGGACCGGGGGGGGGTGTTTGCTGGCGAATTTCCGCGTCCGTGGCCATGATTGGTCCCTCGAAAGGGTTGACTTGCCGTTTGAACTGGGCCTGACCCTATCATACCTTTCCCCTTGCACCTCGACCAAGGGGACGCGACGGCGTCCCCCTCAACCCGCCCCACTCGTGCCGACGGGCCCAGAGGCCGAGCGTCGGCAGGAGCCAGGCGGCCAGGAGGCCGCAGCGGGCGGCGAGGTCGGGCCATCGTCCGGCGATCGCGAGCGGGGCGTGGGCGGCGAGGGCCGTGCCCATCGCCAGGCCGCCCAGGGTCCGGGCCAGTCGAGCTTGATGGGCCCACCAGGCGGGCCAGCCCAGGTTGGGGACGACGGCCGTCATCGAGGTCAAGCCGGCGACGGCCGCGTAGCCGACGGTCATCCCCCAGGCCACGCCGACGATCCCCGCCCGGTCGGCGCCGATCGAGCCGGCCAGGGCGGCGACGGCCAGGCCGGCGAGGGTGGCCATCGCCAGTCGGTACGGCCGCCCGACGGCGATCAGCATCTGCCGGGCCGGCCAGGCCAGGCCCAATAACAGCGTCCCGAGCAGGAGCGGCCGGAGCGCGGGCAGCCCCTCGGCGTAGCGGGGCATCAGGGCCCCGAGGAAGGCCGGCCCCACCAGGTAGGCCACCGTGGCCCCGGCCGCCAGCGGCGTGGCCTGGGCCTCGGTCGCGCGGAGGGCCTGGCGGGCGACCTCGGCGGGGTCGCGGGTCCGGCCCAGGGTGGTCTGGAAATAAGTGTACAGGACCGCGACGATCCGCCCGGCCAGGTCGAGGCTCCAGCCCGTCCCCATCAGCGCGATCGTGTACAGGCCCGCCGCGCGGTCGCCGTCGGGGACGCGCCAGAGGATGAGCACGCGATCGAGGCTCAACACCGCTCCAAACGCCGCCGTGTTGGCCAGGATCGGCAGGCCCACCCTCATCAGCCGGGCGACGGCCCGGGCGTCCCAGGCCCATCGGAACCGGAGCGGGTGGTGGGCGTGGAGATAGCCGATCTTGGCGCCGATGATGACGCCCACCGCCGCCAACAAGCCCCAGAATCCGGCCAGCCGGAGGCCCGACCCGACGGCGATGATCGAGACGAGGGCCTCGAAGACGTCGAGCCTGGTCGTCAGGGCGAACTCGCCGTGGGCCCGGAGCACGGCGATCAGGAAGCTCTCGTACCGTTTGAGCAGGGCCAGGCCCGCGACGGCCACCAGGCCCCAGGTCCACTCGGCGGCCATCGGGTCGCCGGCGACGATGGGGGCCCGGATCGCGGCCCAGGCGAGCAACGCCCCGGCGTAGGCCAGGCAGGTCAGCGTGTTGGTCGTGTGCGCGACGTCGGCCACGCGCCGGGCCTCGTCTTCCCGGCCCGCCGCCCGGAGGATCGGGATCTCCTGGACCGCCCCCAGGCCGACGCCCAGGCTCGACCGATTGGTGTTGTCCAGGTAGAGCCGGAGCCCGGCGTAGACGCCGAGCTGCGCCGGGTCGAGGCCCCAGCGGAGCATCAGCGCGGTGATCGTCCCCAGGGCCCGTTCGAGCTGCCCGCCCAGGGCGACGATCAGGCTGTCGAGCACGGCCCGGCGCCCTTGGAGGGCCGGGGGGGCGGCCGGGGGCTTGGCGGCGAAGGGGCGGGTCAGCGATGCCACAGTTCGGCCACGCAGAATTGCGAGTCGTACGGGGCGCTGGGGATCGGGCCGATCTCGGCCAGGGGGATGCCTTGCTCGTGATACCAGGCGGCGGTGTCGTAGCCGTAGCGGTTGTAGGTGACGTCGACGTCCTCGTTGTGGGCGGCGAAGAGCCGGCCGACGCGGACGACCTCGCGGCGGATCGCGTCGGCGATCGGCGGGGCGTTGTGGAGGATCACCGCCGAGGTGACGACCAGGTCGAACGCCCCGTCGGCGAACGGCAGGCGGGTCCCCGAGGCCAAGGCGAGGTCGACGCCGTCGACCCCCTGGAGGTAGACCCGGGCCATCTCCACCTGGCTGGGGCTGAAGTCGACGCCGGTGATCGGCGCGTCGACGTGGGCCCGGAGCGCCCGGATCAGCTTGCCGTAGCCGCAGCCGACTTCGAGGATCGAACTCGGCCGGTAGCGGGCGACCCGCCGGGCCAGCCACTCGGCCCGCTGGGACCGGAGTTCCTGGCCTTCCTGCTCGCGAAAATAGTCGATCCCGCCCCGCAAGGTCCAGTATTCGCGCGGGTCGGCGTAGACCAGCTTCCGCTTCCAACCCGGCCAGCGGCCGAGCGTCCGGCGCAGGGCCTTGTGCCAGGCATAGCGGGACCCCCGGTGCCGCCAGGCCCGCCAGGCCCGGACGGCCAGGGGAGGCGGGTCGGCTTGCTCGCGAGGCGATTCCACGGTGCGGCCCCCTTCCATCCGTGATGGGCGACGCCAATCGGATCGTTCGGGGCGGAGTGTAGAGGGCCAGGCCGTGTCGGTCAAGGCGGGCTGGCGGCTCGATGGGCGCCAGTCCCGGAATTCGACCTCATCGGAGACCGGCCATCAATCCGCCTCGATCCCGGATCGACGCCGCGCCTCAGGCCGCGAGTTCGACCACCAGCGACCCCGGCGGCTCGTCGCCGACGGTGACGGCGCCGTAGGTCTTCGGCTCGACCCCGTGGCACGACGAGTAATGCTCGACCCGGCTAAACCCCGCCTCCCGCGCGAAAGCGTCGAAGATCGCGAAGTTGTAAGCATACTTATGCTGGCCATCGCAGAACAGATAATTGATGACCTGGGCGTAATGGTCGGAGAAGGGCCGAGGGTAGGTCATGGAGGCCCGACCCCGGGCGATCTCATCGAGCGCGTACTCGACGCCGGGCACCGCGATTCGGGCCATCCCGTCCACGGCCAAGACCCGACGGATCTCCCGGAGCAGCGCGATCGCCTCGTAGGGGAAAAGGTGCTCGATGGTGTGGCACGAATAAACGAACTTGCAGCTCTTGTCCTTGAACGGCAAGCGGTTCCGGAGGTCGTGCCAGAGGTCGACCTTGCGCATCACGTTGCCGTCGACGTTGATCATCCCTTCGAGGTATTCCGGCCCGCAGCCGAGGTGGAGGTAATGCCCCTCCGGTCGGGCCGGCTTCTTCAGGCCATAACGGGCCTTGGCGGCCCAGGTGCTGGGCAGCGAGAAGTAACGGGTGAGGGCGAAGTAAACATCCTTGAAACCCTGTTGGATCATGGCGTGCAGACCTCGGGGGGGACTTGGCCGCGACCCCGACATAATAAGAACCGGACTCCGGCGTTGTCCAGACCGGCGCGATCCGGGCTCGCGTCGTTCGACGCCTCCGGGTTTGCCGGGGTCTGGTCCTCGTTTTATAATGGGATTGTCGGTCTTGAAGGACGAGAGGGCCGGGGACTTTGAGCTTGGCCGTGGGCGAGGAGGGTTTCGGCGATGGAGTCCAGTCTGGGTCAGTCGCGGGCGGGCGACCTCGCGTTTCAGGTCTTCGGCCGGGTGATCCATCCCGACTGGTTCGCCGTCCGTGCCCATCGCCGGGTCGCCCACGACGGCTGGCAGGCCGACATCCGGATCATCGAAGGGGGCCACGCCGTCACCTGGCGGTCGGGCGAGGTCCGCCTGACCGAGGTCCTCGCCGGCCCCGCCACGCCCCTGCCCGAGCCCGGGCTTTTGTTCCGCTCGCCGGTCCGCCACGAACGCTCCGCCGAACTCCGGCCGGGCCTCGGGGTCGAGTACCAGGCCTGCCTGGAGGTCGAGCGGATCGACCCCGAGGTGTTCGCCCACCTGTGCGACGAGATGGCCCTCGACGCCGCTCGCGACCGGCTGTTCCACCGATCGGCCGACGCCAACCGGCTGGCCCCGGCGGCGATCAGCCACCTCGCCTTCGAGTCGAGGGCCAAGGGCTTGCTGGTCCACGCCTTCCACTCGTTCCCCGCCGAGCGGGCCGTGGTCCGGACCCAGTCGCTTTTCGAGATCCCCCTGGCCCTGCCCGCCCCTCGCTGAGCCGTCGGGATTTCAGCGGATGTTGATGGGGGCGACCACCGACTGGCCATCGATCGTCGCGGTCACCTCGCCGACGATCTCGCCGCGACTCCTGAACGGCGGGCTCACCAGGCCCCCCGCCTTGGCGGGGCCGCCGCCCTCGACCGGCTTGAGGTCCAGCGGCGTCGGCCCGACATCCGGCGAGCTGAGCTTGGCCGAGGTCGGCGGGGCCGCCATCGGCTTTCGCCCGGCGTCGAGGTAGAAGACGGTCAGCCGGGCCATCGTCGACTTGGCCGGGTCGGGTTCCATCAGGAGTTCCAGGTGGCCCTTGCCGTCCGGCAACGGGGCCAGGGTGCCGCCGTGGGGGGCCGGCTCGACCGCGACCGGCCCCCGAGGGCCGCCACAGCCGGCGAGCAATCCGGCCAGGAACAGGCCCGAGGCAAGGCGTCCGATCATGGCGTGGGGTCTCCGAATGGGCCGGGGGATCGGCCGCCGGGCCGATCCCCCGATTCTGCCCGAAATCGTCGCGATGGGGCTTCTCAATATGCGTCGGCGCTGATGACCTCGCCGCCGTTCCGCGTCGAAAGCTGCTGGTAGACGCCGAGGACGCAGCCGGGGTTGATCGTGTAGGTGTAATTGGCGTTCGAGACGCCCACGGGCAGGAGCTCGCCCTTGTGCGGCCCGGGGTTGGTCGAATAGGGCCAACTGCTGATCGTGTTCTTGATGAACCGGACCGAGCCGTCGCAGAACGCCATGTTCACGCCGCCGGGATGCTTGCTCGTCGCGGCGGTCGGGTACAGGTACGACGGGTCGCCGGCGTTGATGCCGTTGGTGCCGATGTTGGGCGGGTAATAGGTCGAGAACAACGTGTCATAATACCGGCCCGAACTCCACATCCCGTCGGACACGGCGTAGGCCGGGTCGAACTGATAGAGGTTGGACTTGCAATGCTCGCCGAAGATCATCGTGTTGCTGGTGCCGTCGGCGATGGCGCTGATGTTGACCGAGCTGTCGTTGTAGATCACGCCGTTGAACTGGGCGAACTCGGCCGGGCCGTAGGAAAGCTGGTAGTTGTTGCTGAACGTCCCCATGCAGCCGGCGTAAGAGGAGAAGGCCGCCGTGTAGAACGAGTCGGGGATGCCTTCGGAGAACTGGACGCCGAAGTTCCAGCCCGGGACCGTCCCGTTGGCCGACACCGTCCGGAGCGGGACCGGCTCGTTCCGCGAGTCGCTCGGGCAGGTCAGGATCGACATCCGGACCCCGGCGATCGTCATGTTCGCCCAACTGGCATAGCCGAGGCTGAAGTTGACCGCGTTGTACATCGGCGACTGCTCCGTGAACGGCAGCAACCGGACGAGACAACTGAAATTCTCCTGGAAATGGATCAGCGGGTTGTTCACCAGGCCCGAATACGACCCGCCCGGGAAGGCGCCGTTGATGTCGTGATAGTTCTGGGCGGCCAGGGCGATCTGCTTGAGGTTGTTGACGCACTGGCTCCGGCGGGCGGCCTCGCGGGCGGCCTGGACGGCGGGCAAGAGCAGGGCGATCAGGACGGCGATGATCGCGATCACCACCAGCAGTTCGATCAGAGTGAAGCCGCGGCGACGGGGGGAGGTTGGGATGGTCATGGGGCGGGCTCAGTTCAAGGCCTGGGCTGGCGGACCCTCCCCGGACGCGGGAAGAACGCCGACCCATCGGGAAGCCCATTATAGGTGCGCCCTATGTCGATTTGATTGAATCCGAGAATTCGGGATGGAGGATCGGGGAAGATTGCGCGAAATTTCGAGGTCTGCCCTACGCTCTCGCCTCTGTTCGAAACCTGGGGGACCGGCGTGGGGGCCGGCCCCGCTGGCCTTTGGTTCAGAACGAATCGGCGCTGATGACCTCGCCGCCGTTGCGGGTCGACAACTTCTGGTAGACGCCGAGGACGGCGGCGCCGGTCGCCAGGTACGAGCCGCCCTTGTTATAGGGGGGTGTCTTGGGGACGGACGTGAGGGTCGTGCCGTCGGGGATCGAATCGCCGTAGCTGTCGGCGTTGGCGGCGGCGTACGACCAGGAATTGGTGGTGTTCTTGAGGAACCGGACCGAGCCGTCGCAGAAGGCGAAATTGGCCCCGCCGGGGTGGAAGCTCCCCGCCGAGGTCGGGTCGTAATAGGAGCTGTTCGTGATCCCCTGGCCGTTGCCCATGCCCAGGTTCATCGGGTACATCGTGGCGAACAGGCTGTCGTACCAGCGGCCCGAGTTCCAGGCGTTGTCCGAGATGGCGTATCCCGGGTCGACGATGAAGAGCAGCCCGCGCGAGTGCTCGGCGAAGATCATGGTGTTGCTCAGGCCGTCGGTGACCTCGGCGATCCGGACGCTGCTGTCGTTGTAGATCACGCCATTGTACTGGCCGAGGACCTGCGGGGGCATCTGGTTCGAGAAGCCGAACGTGAAGGTGCCCGCGTTGCCGGCGTAGCTCGTGAACGCCTGGTTCCAATTGCCGGCGGGCAGAGGATAGAGGTTGTTGAAGCTCCAGCCGGGCGAGACGCCGTTCCCCGAGGACCGCGTGGGCCGGAACGGCTCCGGGTCGGTCTTCGGGTCGCTCGGGCAGACCAGCGACCGGACCTGGACGCCGGCGATCGTGATGTTTTCCGGGCTGTAGGAGCACAGGTTGAAATTCGTCGCGTTGTACATCGGCGACTGTTCGAAGTAGGGCAGCAGCCGGACGAAGCAGCTGAAGTTCTCGGGATAATTGCCCCAGTTCGGCGGGTTGAAATAGGTGCTCGAATAGGACCCGCCGGGGAACGTGCCGTTGGACGACTCGTAATTCATCGTCGCCAGGGCCATCTGCTTGAGGTTGTTGACGCACTGGCTCCGGCGGGCGGCCTCGCGGGCGGCCTGGACGGCGGGCAGCAGCAGGGCGATCAGGACGGCGATGATCGCGATCACGACCAGCAGCTCGATCAGCGTGAAGCCGCGGCGTCGGGCAGGCGGGATGGAGAGCATGGATGCAGGCTCGTTTCGGGGTCCGGTGCACTGGGCCGAAGGGCCCCTTCCGGCTCGGAAGCACGACGACCCTTCGGGTCGCCCATTATACATGTCTTTCACGATGATTCGATTGAATTCAAGGGTGCGGAGGAGGAAAATCGGGGTAGATTGGGTGAAGTTTTTAATATTCCCCGTGCCCCCACTCGGCCAGTGTTCCGGTCGTCGACCCAATTCGGGAGCGGAGGCGACTAGCGAGTCTGTATAGGCTGGCACGGGCGATTGTAAGGGCGTCTAGTTTAATTAAAGAAAAATTTGCCTGTTTCCTGGCGAGATGAGTTGATCGAGTCGGCCGATAAAAATAGATGCGTCCAATAACGACTTTGATTGGCTCCTCGCCCTGGTTGCCTAGTTGCCCCAAAATATCCCGACGGCTCCCGCAAGTTGGTGATCTCCTGTCAACCAATCGCCCGTGTCGAACAAATGTTAGGTGGGGCCTGGGGCGACCTCCCGGGTCGATTTGGCGCCGGATGGGGCCAGGACTGGCCGGAAAAAACGAAGTTTTCCGCGTGGGGGCCGGCGCAACCTAAGTGAAGATTGGGTCAAGCGTCCGTGCTGCCAACGGGGCGTCGCGGGTGGTCGCCGGGGCCTGGCGGCGGGCAAATTTCGGTTGGCGAGCTTGGCCTCCCCCGTTACTTTCGTCATCGTTCCGGCGAGGTGGGGGACGCCGCCGTCCGGCGTGGGATGTCCCAGGATCAGTAGGAGCCGTTCCAAGATGCCGCTAACGACCCGCATCGACCGCGTCCGAGGGTCTCTTCTCGGGATGGCGATCGGAGACGCGCTGGGGGCTCCCCTGGAGGGGCTCGGGGCGCAACAGATCCGGGCGCATTACCACCTCGTGACCGATTACGTCGATGGGGCCCGAGCCTGGAAGAAGAAGCCGTATCGCTGGCGGCTGCCGGGCCTTTACTCCGACGACACCCAGCAGGCCCTGGCCCTCTGCGACGTCGTCCTGGCCCACGGCCGGATCGACCCCGACCGCCTGGCGGCGATCTACCTGGAGCTGGCGACGCCCGAGCGGGGTTACGCCGGGGCCCACCGGGGCGTGGGGCGGAGCTTCCGCCAGGTCCTGGCCGACCTCAAGCGGGGCGTCCCGCCGGACAAGACCGGCCAGGCGTCCGCCGGCATCGGCGCGGCGATGCGGATCGCCCCGCTGGCCCTGTACTTCGTCGACGAACCCGAGGCGATGCACGAGTCGGTCCTGTCGGCCAGCCTGATGACCCATCGCGACGTCCGGAGCATCGCCGGGGCCCTGGCCGTCGCCAACGCCGTCCGCCGGCTCGCCGCCGGGGCCGACCGCGACCCCAGCTTCCTGTTCCGGGTGGCCGGCGACGTCGCCCGGGGCGAGGCGCGGGTCGCCGCCGAGTGCGCCGGCTCGGTCGACTCGATCGAGGCCCACGGCCGGAGCCTGTCCCAGGCCATCGCCCGGACCGAGCCGCTGCTCGACATCCCCCGCGAGCGGGCCCTGACCGCCCTGGCCGAGGAGGCCAACCGCCACGGGGCCGAGCCCACTTGCAAGCGGGCCACGATGGGATTCCCCCCCGCCTGCATCCCCGCCTGCTTCTATCTCCTGCTGACGACCGACAGCTTCGAGGAGGCCCTGACCGAGGTCATCAACCTCGGCGGCGACGCCGATTCCACCGGGGCGATCCTCGGCGCCCTGGCCGGGGCCCACTTCGGGGCCGAGGCCATCCCCGCCCGCTGGCTCGACGGCCTCCAGAACCGCGAAGGGATCGAGGCCCGGGCCCTCGCCCTCGCCCGCCGATCGACCGACGGCCTCACCATCCCCGACTTCGTCGCCACCGAGCAGGCCCTCAGCGCCAAGGAAACCGCCATCCGGAATCACCTCATGACCCACACCCCCAACGGCGGCGACCTCGGCGCCAACCGCCGGATCTAGCGCGAGTTTCCGAGGACTGGGGCCGCCTTTCTGGCGAACGCCGCCGCGCAAGTCTTTCTCCCCTCTCCCTCCGGGAGAGGGGCCGGGGGTGAGGGACTCGGCATGACCGGTGATCTTCAAGCCAGGTGCATTTGAGCCTCGATCCTGAACGGCTTTCGGACCTCCAACGACCGGCGGCGACCCTCACCCCAATCCCTCTCCCAGAGGGCGAGGGGAGCTCGAGCACGCCACCGCGACCGAACCAGGACCCGCCAGTCCCCCGGCCCCGGCGGCCGGTCCCGACCTTCCCGCGATGCTTCCGATGGGCTAAGATGGAACGGTGAGCCGCGACGGGCCCGCCGCGCGAGCGGGCCTGGCCGGTCAACGCCCTGGAGGCGACGGCGTGGAGCACGTTCAGCGAACTTACGACCGGGTCAAGCGGCAGCTCGGCGAGGCCGAGGGTTACCTGATGCTCGACCTGCCGGCCAAGGCCCTCCTGATCCTCGAAGGCCAGTCCGACTGGGCGACCATGCAGTTCGAGGCGGCCCTGCTAACCGGCGAGGCCCTCCGCGTCCTGGGCCGGCACCGCGACGCCTTGAAGCCCCTGGAGGTCGCCGCGGCCCTCCGGCCCGGCGACATCGGCGTGGCCATCGCCCTGGGCTGGTGCTACAAGCGGACCCATCGCCTGGCGCAGGCGATCGACGCCCTCGACCGGGCCCTCCGCCACAACCCCGAGGCGGCCCTGCTCCGCTACAACCTGTCGTGCTACTGGTGCCTGGCCGGCAACCCGGCCCGATCCCTCGACGAGCTCGCCGCCGCCCTCGACCTCGACCCCGACCTCCGCGCCATGATCGCCGCCGAGGCCGACTTCGACCCCCTCCGCGGCAACCCCGACTTCGAACGCCTCACCGCCGTCGGCCCCGCCCCGTTGGCCTGACGGCGATCGACCTCCAGATGCCCGATGGCTCAGGAGGTAGATCCTTGCCCACGTCGATCTATCACATCACGCCCATCGACAACCTCCCGGGCATCATCCAAGCGGGGAGATTGTGGTGCGATGCGGAGCGGGTCCGGCAAGGGTTTGCCTGCGTCGGTATTGGCCATGACCACATAAAACAACGAAGGTTGCGCAAGCCGGTCAGAAATCAAGCCGGGCAACTCGTCGCTGCCGGTGGGTTCGTCGGCGACTACACCCCTTTTTATTTCGCGTAACCGTTCACGGGGGGTAGCTAGTTTCGCTGGAGTGTTTGAGCAGGTAGAACGATGTCATGATGTCGCCCTCACCGTTACCACAATCTGTTTGGGACGCCTTGCCGGTCG